>Ga0302325_10028652_pt1 | contig 11521 bp, 13 predicted proteins | sample Palsa_T0_2_FD_201948 | JGI IMG/M metagenome (GOLD analysis project Ga0302325, IMG submission 201948) | Peat permafrost microbial communities from Stordalen Mire near Abisko, Sweden - Palsa_T0_2 | ecosystem: Environmental > Terrestrial > Soil > Palsa > Peat permafrost | place: Sweden: Abisko... | reverse complement strand
GCGGTGGTAGTGGAGCGAGAACTCTTTGTGTTGTCGGGTTCACAAGAGGTCTACAGCCGGAAGGCCGGCGGTTTCGAAAACCGTGGAAAGCTGTCCGAGGTTGAGTATCTGGTGTCAGGGGTTTGCTTACTGGTCAAAATTGACCGAAGCGCTTCTATGGGACAGTTCTTATCTTTCTAGTAACCGAGGGCTAGTAACTGACGCGCTATGGCTAACGCGCGCGGCTCGTGCCGACTGAGATTCCTCCGCCGCGATGAAAAACGCGGCGTTCGGAATGACAAGGCTTCTGTGATTTCCTGGCTTCTGGTTTTCTCGCCTCTGATTTTCTCGCTTCCGGTTTCGATTCTGGTTTTCTCAGTGTCTCGATGTTTGGTGGCGGTCTTGGACCCTATCAATTCTTTGCCACTTTTAATCACGGCATCCGCGAAAAGTGAGTCATAGTGCACAGACTTGAAGCCGGATCGGTGGAATCCTTGCATGGACACGCCGCACTTCAATCCACGCAGCCCGCAGCAGCAAGGTAGGACCGGGCAATCGAAGGATGATCTGGCAAGGTGGTTCAAAATGAGCAAGATCCGTTTAACTAAAATCCGTTTCCTGTTGCTCGCACTTGTGATATTGGCCATTCCGGCCTCTTCGTTCGCGCAGTTTGGCGTGGCGATCACGATCGCGCCTCCCGGACTCCCTGTGTACACCCAACCCATGTGCCCTGCAGACGGTTATATGTGGACGCCGGGTTACTGGTCCTACGGGGACGACGGCTACTTCTGGGTTCCGGGTACGTGGGAGGAGGCTCCTGAAGCGGGCTTGCTCTGGACTCCTGGGTATTGGGGTTGGGGCGACAATGCATATGCCTGGAATGAAGGCTACTGGGGTACGAGTATCGGCTTTTACGGCGGCGTCAATTACGGCTTCGGCTACGGTGGTCTCGGCTATCAGGGCGGATATTGGAATGGCGGAGCTTTCTATTACAACCGCTCCGTAAATAATGTGAGCGGTGCGAACTTTCACAACGTTTACAGCAAGACCGTCATCAACAACACGACGTACAACCATGTCAGCTACAACGGCGGACAAGGCGGAGTAAGCGCTCGCCCCACCGCAGAGGAAGAGAAGGCGTCGCACGAGCAACACCGCGCGCCAACGGCACTGCAAACCCAACACGCACACGCCGCCAGCACCAACCACGCGCTTTTGGCGTCCGTGAATCACGGGCGTCCGGCAATCGCTGCGACAGCCAAGCCGGGGGAGTTCAGCGGTCATGGTGTAGTAGCGGCGAAGAGCGCGGGAACACCTTACAAGGCTACCGCGAACAAGCCAGCGGCGAATAAGGCATCCACGACGCGCTCGAACGAAAACAAAACAGCTGCGAATAAGGCAGCTGCAACGCGGTCGACTGAAAACAAAACAGCCGCAAATAAGGCGGCTACGACGCGGTCGAACGAGAACAAGGCGGCTGCGAATAAGGAAGCCGCGACGCGATCGACTGGAAACAAAACAGCCGCGAATAAGGCGGCTACGACCCGGTCGAACGAAAACAAGGCCGCGGCAAATAAGACGGCTGCGACCCGCACGAACGAGAACAAAGCGGCTGCGAATAAAGAAGCTGCGACGCGCTCGAACGAGAACAAGGCAGCTGCGAATAAGGCGGCTACGACTCGGTCGAACGAGAACAAAGCGGCGGCGAATAAAGAAGCTGCAACCCGCTCGAACGAGAACAAGGCAGCTGCGAATAAAGAAGCTGCGACGCGTTCGAACGAGAACAAAGCGGCGGCGAATAAGGAAGCTGCGACGCGGTCGAACGAGAACAAGGCGGCAACGACTAAAGCGGCTCGTCAGCCGGCTGAGTCCGAGAAGCCGACTGCAACTCATGCGCAGACTGCACCGCGTCAAGCTGCGCCTAAGGCGGCGCCCAAGGCCGCACCCAAGGCGGAAGCTGCACCCAAACCACAGAGCGCGCCACGCCAGCCGACTGTAGCTCATGCGCAGCCTGCGCCTCGTCCCGCAGCGAAGGAAGCGCCCAAAACCGAAGAGCGTCCTCGTCAGTAGTGAAGAACCCGACGTATTGCTCCCCGTTGTCGCGAACAAGCTCTGGCAACGGGGGAAGCTGGCAACGGGAGAGACGAATCGCAATTCACCGAAGAGGAGAAAAGGAGAACTTATGATGACGACAGCTGCACAAACCAAGTGTGCGCACCTGCCATGCAAGTGCATCCCGGCCCCAGGCGACAAATACTGCGGTCAAGTCTGTAAAGAAGCAGGCTCGAGCGAAGTGGAGATTGCATGCCAGTGTGACCATGGAGCTTGTCCGCTTACCGTGTGAGAACAGGGGGGCCTTTTGGTGCGCAGGCAGGAACTACGCAACGAGAATCCTGGCGCGAACATGCGCCGAATCATGCTCGTGATGCTGGTAGCCGCCGGCTTCGCGAGCCGACCGGAACCCGCAAGGGCACAAGCGCTGGCCGATTCGGCGAGCACCTCTTCCGCGAGCACCTCTTCGGCGAACACCTCGGGCGGGGTTGCAATCACAACGCCGGCGCTACCAGACCTGACGTATACGCGTCCGACGCAGGCCGCAAAACTCTACAACTACGTCTTTGACGCGTTCGGCCCGTACCCTACCGTTGGCGCTGGATTTGCGGCCGGCATCAACCAGGCGTACGACACTCCGCCAGAGTGGAAGCAAGGCGCTGAGGGTTACGGCAAGCGGTTTGGATCCGACTTCGGCATCGCGGCGGTGAGCACTACAACGCGCTATGCACTTGCGGACGCGCTTCGAGAGGACATGTTGTACTACCGCTGTGAGTGCAAAGGCGTGCTTCCACGGTTGCGCCATGCCCTGATTTCGACCCTGACGGCGCGCCGTGGCGAAGACGGCCACCTCGTCTTCTCCTGGCCTGCTCTAGTCGCGCCTTACGTTGGCACGATGACTGCCGTCTATGCGTGGTATCCCGGCCGGTACAACGGCAAGGATGCGTTCCGGATGGGCAACTATGCGCTGCTGGCCTATGCGGGCGCAGACATCGGCATGGAATTCCTCTATCGCGGGCCCCACTCCCTGCTTTCTCGCATGCATCTGAGTAATGGGCGCGGGGCACGGAATCAGGTGTCAACTCCGTGACCGACCAAACATCCATGGCGGCCGCAAACCTGGAAGCTCCGCTTCCGGAGCAGCCGGACTTCCTCACAGCTCCGCTCACGTTGACCTCCACGAAGCGTGTGATCAACGAGTTTCTGGAATGGTTCGGAGATCTAGGCATATTTTTCTGGCGAGTGGCGCGCGCGGCAGTGACGCCGCCGTTTGAATTCCACGAATTATTTCTGCAGCTCGACGAGATTGGATCAAAATCTCTTCCGCTGGTGGCTTTGGCCGGCGCCGCCACCGGCGTTGTGCTTTCTTTGGAAGCCCGTTACAGCCTGACTCGATTCGGAGCGAAATCGCTGCTTCCCGCCGCTATCGTGTTTTCCGTGATGCACGAGACCGGACCCATCATCACAGGTCTGGTGGTAAGTGGTCGCGTGGGCGCGGGTATCGGCGCGGAGTTAGCGTCGATGAAAGTGACCGAGCAGATCGACGCCATCGAGGCTTCCGCGGTGAACCCTTACCGGCTGCTGGCGGCCACCCGCATCCTGGCTTGCATCCTGATGCTGCCCCTGCTGACCCTCGCCGCGGATCTGTCCGGTTTGTTCATGGGCTGGGTTACGCAGGCCCTGGTTGAGCCGCTTTCGTTACATCAGTTCATTAGCAGCGGTTTCAAAAGCGCCACTTTCAACGATTTCCTGCCCCCTACGTTCAAGACCGCGGTGTTCGGCCTGATCATTGGACTGATCGCGTGTTTTCAGGGAATGCGGACCGAGGGGGGCGCCGCGGGTGTGGGACGCGCGGCCACGAGTTCCGTGGTGTTGTCTTCGCTGTTCGTGATCCTGGCGGATGTCGTGCTGGTAAAGCTCATTCTTATATTTTTCCCATGATCATCGTTCTGTGACACGGATTGAACTACGAGCGAAACAATTATGGACACAGCCACCATCGATCAAGTTGAGACGAAGCAAGGGCAGGCCGAGAAAGACGGCAACGCGCCGGTCATCGCTGTCGCGGACTTGCATAAGTCCTTCGGAACTCAAAAGGTCCTGAACGGGATCAGCCTGGCCGTTAAGCGCGGCGAAACCCTGGCGGTGCTGGGGCGCAGTGGTACGGGCAAGAGCGTTCTGCTGAGGCTCATCATCGGACTGGAGAAACCTGATTCGGGATCGATTCTGCTGCACGGGCAGGACATCGCCGGGCTGGCGCTTGACCAGATGGGCGAAATCCGGAAAAAGATGGGGTTTTTGTTTCAACATGCCGCGCTTTACGATTCGCTCACCGTCGAGCAGAACGTGGGATTTCCGTTGCAGCATCACAAGAGAGAGATGACAAAGTCCGAGCGGAGCGACCGCGTCCTGCAACTGTTGGGAGAAGTAGGAATGGAGGACGCGCTTGCGAAGATGCCTTCGGATATCTCGGGCGGCATGCAAAAACGGGTAGGGCTGGCACGCGCGCTGGCTTTAGAGCCGGATATTCTGCTGCTCGACGAGCCCACTGCTGGTCTTGACCCCATCAGTTCCGGGGAAATCGACGACCTGGTGCTCAAACTCCAACAGGAGCATCACATGGCGTCCGTTGTAGTGACGCATGATTTGCACAGCGCAAAAACGATTGCCGACCGTTTGGCCCTGCTCAATGAGGGAAATGTGGTAATCGAAGGCACCTTTGAAGAATTGCAGAAAAGCGACATTGAGTTTGTCAGGACATTCTTGAAGCATTCGTAGGAGGATATATGTCGAGAGCGGCTCGGCTCGGAGTTTTCATTGTTGCGACACTGGCAATTCTAGTGGCCGGTATCTTCATCATTGGAGGCAAGCAGTATCTGTTCCGTTCTACGTACCAGCTGCGAGCTCAATTCGATAATGTGGTCGGACTGGATGCAGGCGGGGATGTGCGGGTCGGCGGGGTTCACAGTGGGACTGTGCACAGCATCGTGTTGCCGCACAAGCCGGGCGAACGCGTCACGGTAGTGATGGATCTCGACAAGACGACGCACGAGATCGTCAAACAAGACTCAGTGGCTACCATCGAAACTGAGGGATTGTTGGGCAATCAGTTTCTGGCGATCTCGTTTGGATCGGCGCGATCGGGCGAGGTGCAGGACGGCGGTCTCCTCGCCAGCCAGCCGCCACTCGAAATGGCCGAGCTGTTGCAAAAGGCGAGCGGCCTGTTGGATGGCACCCAGCAAGCCATTCAGAACGCAACCCAGGCAACCGCGAATCTGGACTCAATCAGCGCCAAAATCGATAAGGGGCAGGGAACTGCGGGAGCGCTGGTGAACGACAAGCAGCTTTACACCAACCTCGAACAGACGTCGAGCTCCATGCGCGACACCATGGTCCATGCGCAAGCCGGGGTTACCGACTTCCAGGAAAACATGGAAGCCATGAAGCACAACTTCCTGATAAAGGGATATTTCAAGAGCCGCGGCTACGAAGACTCCGCCGAGCTGGCTAAGAACGAAATTGAAAAGCTCCCGGAAGGCGCGCCGACCAAGCAGTTCACCTACTCGGCGAAGCAACTCTTCGAAAAGCAGGATTCGGCCAAGCTGAAGAACCCGAAATCTCTCAACGCCGGTGGCGAGTTCCTGGCCAATAACCAGTTCGGGTTTGCGGTGGTCGTGGTATCGGCGGGCATGGAAGGCGACACGCAAAAGGATTTGGTGCTGACGCAAGCCCGGGCCATGGTGGTGCGCCAGTATCTGGTGGAAAACTTCGGATTTGACGATAGTCAACTCAGAACCTTGGGCATGGGTAAGCAGGCGGAAGCGAACGCCGATATTGGCTGGGGTTCTGTGCAGATTTTCATTTATCCTGCCGGGACCGAGATTCCGGCCACCAAGCAAGTGCAGGCAAGTGCCTCGGCCGCAACTACCTCAACTCAAGCGGCTCAGGCATCGACGGCCGCAACCGCGAAGCCACAGTAGGCTGGCGTTAGTGGTCTGTGTAGTGATCGATTGACTGGATTGACTTCAGCGTCCGCTTCGGTCGCGAGCGTCATGACATCGCGGAAGTTGCCGAAAATGTATAAAAAAGAACAGTCATTTCAATCGTTAGCACGTACTGTTGCCGTAGGCATAGGCAGGATCCCCTGACCAGAAACCTAATCGTTGGCCGAAGGGGACATTATTAGAAAGCATCATTGAACAGCATCATTAAACAGCATCATTAAACCAGCTTCATTAAACCAGCATTGCGGCAGTTTCAGAACGGGTCACATTGCAGGCAAATTACGGAGGAACATTCCATGGCGCAAACTGTACTGGAAAGAACGGCCGACCACGTCACCGAATCGGCTCACCAGGCTTCTCGCGCATCCAGCGCGGTTGCCGATGCAATCGCGGATAGCGCAGGGGCAGTGCGACGCGCCGCGAAACAGAGCGGCGATGCCGCGGAAGAATTCCTGAATGACACGAGCCAGCGCATCCAGCGTCACCCTATGCTCGTTGTGGCGACGACATTTGCGGCAGGTTTCACCGCGGGGGCGTTGCTCTCCTGGGTGATCAAACGAAGATAGCTCAGGTGGTGGATACAAGATAGTTTTCTCGATTGCCAACGCGTACGGTTTGGCGTGGGTTTTTTCCCGCGCTGAAGAGGGGTGTCGCGAGGCGCGGCGGACGAGGTGTTTCCCGCATGACTGCGAAACTTGCTACGCGAGATGACTGCATTGTGGCTGGCGCCGAAGAAGGCGGCGTGATGCGCGACGGGAGCGGCCCCTCCAGCAGCGCCAGCGACCAACCGCAGGCTGGCAGCATGCGATTCGGTTGCGGGTATCTTTCGCCCTACTTCATCACTGACCCGGAACGCATGGAAGTTGCTTTCGAGAATGCCTACATTCTCATTCACGAAAAGAAAATCAGTTCCAGGAAAGATCTGCTTCCTCTACTGGAGCAGATCTCAAGCGCCGGCAAGCCGCTGCTCATCGTCGCAGAGGATGTTGAGAGCGAGGTGCTAGCGGCCCTGGTCGTGAACAAGCTGCGTGGCCCCCTGCAAGTTGCGGCCGTCAAAGCGCCCGGCTGCGGGGATACGCTCAAGGGTATGCTGCAGGAGATGGCGCTGCTCACCGGTGGCAAGGCCATCACCGCAGACCTCGATGTTCAACTGAAAGACATGCAAATATCCGACCTGGGTCAGGCCAAGAAGATCATTGTCGGCAAGAACATCACGGTGGTCGAAGGCAGACCCTGCGCCTAAGGCGGCTCCGCTCAACGTTTAAACTTCGGCTGTGCAATATTTAGGGATCAGAACGCCACATCGGCGGCTCGTCCGCCGCTAAGCGTCATAGGAGGGCGGCGCGATTCGCGCGTTTCCATACAGATGCGCGATCGTGGGCAACAACTGGCTGGCCAAACGATCTTTGGCGATGAGGGCGTCTACCAAGGACAGTGCCTGTTCTGGAACGCCCAGGCCTTCGGTGAGCAGAATAATGGGCGCTAGCGGCCTGAGTCGCCTCAGTTCGAGGGCAAGCTCTTGTCCGTTCATGGCAGGCATGAAGTAGTCGAGAATCACAACATCAACCGAATGGGAGGAGGCCAGTTCCAGTCCCTCGCCGCCGCTGGGAGCCGTCAGAACGGTATACCCAAAGCTTTCCAGGAATGCCCGTTCGCATTCCAGCACATCCCGGTTATCGTCGATGCAAAGAACTACTCCGCCTGGGAGTTCCGAACAAACCGACTGGGGCATTGTTGCACCTTCACGGAATCTATCTTCTGCAATAACGACCGTGAAAGCTGATCAAAATTGCTCAAACCCCCTGGCAACCGCAACCCCACCGGTATTCGCTGGGCTGGGAACAAAGGTGAGATTTCACCTTCAGCGTTGGTTATCTGATTCCGGGAAAGCGCGGATGGACGAGTTAATCGTGAAGAACTACATTGAGCAGCGAACTGTGGACCTGCAGACCTCCGTTGTAGTGAATGAAGCCCAACTTCCTGAACCGATTCATGAAGAAGCTAACCCGCGAGCGGGTTGTGCCGATCATCTCGGCGAGGGTCTCCTGACTGACCTTGGGTATCACGGCATCGGGAATAGTGCCCTTGCCGAAATGAGCGAGCAGCAGCAGAATCCGGGCGAGTCTTTTTTCGCTGGAGTTGAAGAGCTGGTCCACTAAATCTTCTTCGTAGCGGATGTTCCGCGCCAGCAGATACGCTACAAAAAGATCCGAAAACGTGTGCTCGCGGTGAAGGGCATCCACCATCGCCTTCTTTTCGACTCGCAGAAGATCGCAATCTGTCAGGGCCACCGCAGACCCCATACGCAAGAGCTGGCCGGCGAGCGTACCCTCGCCAAAGAAGTTTCTCTCACTCACAATGCCGATCGTCGCTTCCTTGCCGGCTTTGGATACGACGGTGAGCCTCACTTTGCCTTTCTGCACGTAGAAGACGGAGTCCGCCCGGTCGCCTTGCGTGAATATCGCTTGCTTTTTCGGTATCGATACAATCTTTCTGCCTTCTCCGATCGTCGCGAGGAAGGTATTGGGGTCGAACTCGATCTTCTTGCTTATTGCAATCCGTGCCATGTTTTCTCTCTCTCACTAGACGTCCCAAGGGGGGTGCGGAGCATCGCTGCTCTCTCTGTTGTGGTTTCACAGTGAAACCACTTTAGCGCCGTTGTCTTCGTACGGGTGAACTCTTAGCAGGTTTTAGCGCAACTTAGACACAGCATCTTATTGACAATATTAGAGTTAGCGTACGCCGGACGGCGTGTCGGCTGCGATCGTTAGGTCTGGCATAGATTTTTAGTTGTAGGATACGATTTTCTGCGGTACGATTTTACGCCTACGGGTGCGGATACGCGGAGGGGGGTGCACCATGGGACGCAACGGAAACGGAAAAGATTCTCACTACGCGGCGGTGAACCGATCCGACGTTCCGCAAGGTCGTAAGGGAAAACATCGGAAAGCTGTGGCAGACATTCTGGCCGACCTCACAAAGCTGAGCGCCCAGCAAGCGGTCAAGATTCCGCTGAGCGGATTGAACGGCGAGAAGATGCAGAATCTACGCTCGGCATTGAACCGCGTGACGCGCGAGAAGAATATCTCCGTGGTCACGTCGAGCGACGAGAAATACCTATACGTGTGGCGCGCCGACCTGCCCAAAAATACAGCCGCTGCCGAGTAGCAACCTCCACGAGATTGTTGTCCAAGTTGTCTGAATAGCGCATAAAAATCCATTCTGTGTCGATTCCTGTCTGGCAATTCACTACATGAGCCATTCTGCTCAGTATTCCCGGCGTACGTAAGCGAATCTTAACGAGGGTCTGAGAAGAGCAGTTCTGCTGACAGACTACGGCCTGACTTGCAGCTTGAGCGCAATTTGGGGATGCACAGGAACGCTTCGAGCCTCAGTAGCTTTGAGTCTTGGACTGCCGGTGCGCAAATCGAGGAGACGAAATGCTTTACGCTGGCAAGGTTGGGTGCGTCGGGGTTGTCTTCCTGTTGCTGACAACCTGGATATCGGGACCGCGCACGACACCACTTGCTTCTCGAGAGAATCTGAGCAGAGAAGAGCGGGGGGACAAGCATTGGAACGATGTGAACGATGTCAAGGCCCTCAATGCTGTCAAGCAGGTGCAGCAAACTCTGCAGGATGAAGGCCATTATCGCGGCAAGATCGATGGCGCGCTCGGTCTGCGGACCCGGGCGAGCATCCGGGAATTTCAGAGAGCGGAGAATCTGCCGGTGACCGGGCAGCTTGATGTCCAGACAGCCGGTAAACTCGGCGTCACACCTGAGGTTCGCACGGAGACAAGCTACGAGACTACGAAAGATAAACCTTCCGCGGGCATAAAGTGGACGAAAGATTCGAGGCGACCCAGCAGGGCGCGGCGGTCGGCGGTGAAGAGAGTTGCTGCTCCTGAAAGCGGCAGGGAAGAGAAAGCAGACGCTTCAATCGGAGCACGATAAACCGCGGCACGGCGCGCCTCGGTCGACTGAGTAGCGGACTCGCTTACCCCAAGCCTGCAAGGACGCCGCGCATATACGCAAAGCTGCTGATGACTCCGGGCATCGGGTCGTCGGGATGAATTTCATACTCCAGATCGACGAAGCCCGTGTACCTCATCGCGATGAGGGCTTCAAACATTTTCCTCACCGGCATGATGCCGTCTCCCACCGCGACCTGGCTCTCTTTGTCCCGGAAACTCGTGAGATCCTTCATGTGTAGATTGAACAACCGCGGGCCTGCGTCGTGGATGGCCTGAACCACATCGGTGCCGGCGCGGGCTGTGTGCCCCACGTCGATGCAGCAGCCGATGCGCGGGTCCAGACCTTTCACCGCTTTCAATACATCCAGGGGGGAATGCCACAGCTTGTCTTCCGGGCCATGATTGTGGATGGCGATGCGAATGTCGTACTCTTTGACGAACTTCTCCAGTCGCGGCAGAGTTTCCGGAGCGGGGTCGCCGGCGACGATCACGCCAATGCCCGCGCGCTTGCAGTATTCAAACTTTGCGCGGATGTCCGCGTCTTCATCTTTGGGGAAATAGATGGCTCCGGCGGCGTGAAGCTTGATGCCTGCCGCGGCGTAGTCTGCCAGCGCAGCGTCCTCTTGTTGCGGATCCATTGGGAGATGGTCTTTGACGTCCTTCGCATTCAGCTCCGACACATTGAGCTGCTTCATGAAGCCGATCAGCTGCGCCCGAGTGAAATTACGGAACGTGTAGCTGGCGAGGCCCAAGCGAAGAGGAGGCACGTTGTCCGCGGATGGCTTCGCATCGGTCAGCGATGCGAGATTCCTCGGCGCAGCGAAGGCTGCCGCAGCGAGTGCGCCGGAACGCAAAAGATCGCGACGAGTGAGGGCGCTTTTCATAATCATCGAATCGCAGGCATGCCGTTAGACATGCGGCTCCCAACCCTTTTCGTATTCCCGTGTCCACATCTTCATTGCTTCGGCGTCGTTCTGGATCCGACCATCGCTGGTGTCGACACGCAGCTCACGATTCACTTCCCACGCGATGTTGGAAAGCTGCAACATCGTGACCGCGACGTTTCCGACCGGGATGGGGGCGTTGAGCTTTTCGCCGTTGCGGATTCCTGCGATGAAGTTGGCGAAGTGAGCGTCGGTCATGGAGTCGCGGCCGATAAGATCAGAAGACGAGGTTTTGTTGCCCACCTTGAATTCGCTCGTCTTATTCCCCTTGAGGTCGTACACCTCGTAGCCATCTCGATCGATCAACACCGAGCCCGTGGTTCCCATGATGGTCACGCCACGATCACGGCCGTAGAACTTCATGCCCTGGCAGCACTTGCCCTCCCAGGAAATAATCTTGTCTTCATACTCGAAGCTGGTGACGAGCGTGTCATAAAACTGCCAGTCGTCTTTGAAATGATATCGGCCGCCTGAGGACGAGACGCGCTGCGGATAATCGACGCCCAGCGCCCAGCGGCAGACGTCGACCTCGTGCGTGCCATTGTTAAGTGCTTCCACGGTGCCGTAGA
>Ga0302325_10028651_pt1 | contig 11521 bp, 9 predicted proteins | sample Palsa_T0_2_FD_201948 | JGI IMG/M metagenome (GOLD analysis project Ga0302325, IMG submission 201948) | Peat permafrost microbial communities from Stordalen Mire near Abisko, Sweden - Palsa_T0_2 | ecosystem: Environmental > Terrestrial > Soil > Palsa > Peat permafrost | place: Sweden: Abisko... | reverse complement strand
CGACCACAGCCCTTCGTTGCCAAGCGACGGAACGGGCTGTCTTGTCTGATTCTCGAGTCCTGGAAACACCCCTAGAGACGCCATGACACGCAAGCAGCCCCCGAAGCCAGTCCCGCCCGCCCGCAAACCCGCTGGGCGCGCCGCCGTTGCCGCCGCGAGTTCGGCGCACCGCAAGAGCGCCCCCGCGCCTGCGCGTCGCGCCGGTGCCGCTGCCCCCAAGGCGGCCGAGCCGCACAAAAAAGGGGTCCCGGCACCGAAATTGACGGCCGCCCAGGAAAAGGCCGCTGCATCGCACAAGACGCATTCTCACTCGGGCGCCGCGCACGCGGAGCCGCGCCGCGGCAACGGCCTGCCGGAAGACCGCCAGTCGCAGCTCAAGCTGCTGATTGCACGCGGCAAGGAGCAGGGCTACCTGACCTACGCGCAGGTCAATGACCATCTGCCGGCGGAAATCGTCGATCCGGAGCAGATCGAAGGCATCGTCAATACCATCAACGACATGGGCATCCCGGTGTACGAGAAGGCACCGGATACCGAGTCGCTGCTGGCCACCGAGCCGAGCTCGCCGGCCGACGACGAGGCCATCGAAGAGGCCGCCGCCGCGCTAGCCGCGCTGGATGCCGAACTCGGCCGCACCACCGACCCGGTGCGCATGTACATGCGCGAGATGGGCACGGTCGAGCTGCTAACGCGCGAGGGTGAGATCCGCATCGCCAAGCGCATCGAGGAAGGCCTGGACGCGGTGCGCACCGCGCTCGCCAAGTACCCGGCCACGCACGAGCACCTGCTCAAGACCTATGAACTGGTAAAGGCCGGCCAGGCGCGCCTGATCGATCTGGTCGTCGGCTTCATCGATCCCAATGCGCCGGACGTCATTGCCCAGCCGCAGAATCCGACCAAGATTGAGCTCGAGACCGACGTCGAGGAGAAGGACGACGAGGCCGAGGACGGCGACGACAGCGAAGAGGAAGCGATCGATACCGGTCCGGATCCGCTGGAAGTCGCGCGCCGCATGGCCTCGATCCATAAGCTCCATCAGCAGGCGCTGGCCTCGATCGCCAAGCTCGGAGCCGATGATCCCAAGACCCAGAAAGTGCGCAAGAAGCTCGCCGCCGAGTTCATGGAGCTCAAGCTCTCGCCGCGCATGTTCGATGCATTGACCGACCAGCTGCGCACCCACATCAATGAGATCCGCCAGATCGAAAAGGAGATCATGATCATCGCGGTGCGCGACTCGGGCATGCCGCGCAAGGATTTCATCGCCACGTTCCCGAAGAACGAGACCAGCGCGCGCTGGCTCGCCAAGCACATGAAGGCCGGGAAGAAGTATTCCGCGCCGCTCGCGCGTCTGAAGGACGAGATCGAGCGCCGGCAGAAGAAACTGATGGAAGTCGAGCAGCGCCATCACCTCTCGATCAACGACATCAAGGAGATCAACCGCGAAGTCTCGATCGGCGAGGCCAAGGCACGGCGCGCGAAGAAGGAGATGGTGGAGGCGAACCTGCGCCTGGTGATTTCGATCGCCAAGAAGTACACCAACCGCGGCCTGCAGTTCCTGGATCTGATCCAGGAAGGCAACATCGGCCTGATGAAGGCGGTGGACAAGTTCGAATACCGCCGCGGCTACAAATTCTCGACCTACGCCACCTGGTGGATACGCCAGGCGATCACCCGCTCGATCGCCGACCAGGCGCGCACCATCCGCATACCGGTGCACATGATCGAAACCATCAACAAGCTCAACCGCATTTCGCGCCAGATGCTGCAGGAAATGGGACGCGAGCCCACGCCGGAAGAGCTGGCGGTGCGCATGGAGATGCCGGAAGACAAGGTGCGCAAGGTGCTCAAGATCGCCAAAGAGCCGATCTCGATGGAGACGCCGATCGGCGACGATGAGGATTCGCATCTCGGCGATTTCATCGAAGACCAGTCGGTGGCCTCCCCGATCGATCAGGCGACGATGGAGTCGCTGCGCGAGACCACGCACTCGGTGCTGGCTCAGCTCACGCCGCGCGAAGCCAAGGTGCTGCGCATGCGCTTCGGTATCGACATGAATACCGATCACACGCTCGAGGAAGTCGGCAAGCAGTTCGACGTCACGCGCGAGCGCATCCGCCAGATCGAAGCCAAGGCGCTGCGCAAACTGCGGCATCCGAGCCGCAGCGAACAGCTGCGCAGTTTCCTGATGGACGATTAGCGGTCGACCAGCTTGTTCATCGCCTCCGAGTAGCGCGGACCGGACACGCTGCCGGGCGCGCCGATTGATGCAAGCGTCGCCAACTCCTGCGGCGTCAGCGCGATCGCAACGGCGGCGACATTTTCTTCCAGATAGCTGCGGCGTTTTGTTCCAGGGATGGGAACAATGTCCGTGCCCTGCTGTAACAGCCACGCCAGCGCCACCTGCGCCGGCAGTACGCGCTTGCTGCTGGCTACGGACCTGACGATCTCCACCAGACGCAGATTGCGATCGTAATTCTCTCCGGCGAAGCGCGGATCCTGGCGCCGGAAATCGGTGTCGGGAGTGGCTTCCGGCCGCGGCGCCTGGCCGGTGAGAAATCCTCGACCCAGCGGGCTGAACGGCACCAGGCCAATGCGCAGTTCGCGCAATGTCGAGAGAATCTCGCCCTCCAGATTGCGCTCCCACAGCGAATATTCGCTCTGCAGCGCCGAGATCGGGTGCACGGCATGCGCCCGGCGGATGGTCCTGGCGCCGGCTTCCGATAAGCCGAGATAGCGCACCTTGCCCTGCTCCACCAATCGGGCCATGGCACCCACGGTATCCTCGATCGGCACCGCGGGATCGACCCGGTGCTGATAGAACAGATCGATGTAGCCGGTGTCGAGCCGCCGCAGGCACGCTTCGGCCACCTTCATCACGTGTTCGGGCCGGCTGTTGGTGCCGTTCACCTTATTTGCCGTGTCGATATTAAATCCGAACTTCGTCGCAATGACGGCGCGCTCGCGCCGCCCTTTGAGGGCACGGCCCAGCAGCTCCTCGTTCTTGAACGGTCCATAGACTTCGGCGGTATCGAAAAAAGTCACGCCGAGTTCCAGGGCGCGATGAATGGTCGCGATCGATTCCACATCGTCGGGGGTGCCGTAGCTCTGGCTCATTCCCATGCAGCCGAGCCCCAGGGCGGAGACGCTAAGGCCTTGAGATCCAAGCTTGCGTGATTGCATGTTGATGGCGACGTGCTGTTTTGCGGACGTGGAGATTAAGATCCCAATCCTAGCAACCGCTCAGGCCAACAGGAAACGGAAAATTCCATCACGCGACCGGTGACCGGATATCCGGCCGGTCGGAACAGCGGAAGCGTCTGTCTTATACTCTTCCGCAGCGCTCCTCACCGGCCCCCGGCATGGATTCGTTGACCACCGCGATCACGCAGCACGGCTACGCCATCCTGATCGGCATCGTATTTCTGGAGTCGGTCGGACTGCCCGCCCCGGCAGCGCTGGCTTTGCTGATCGCCGGTGCCGCAGCCGCCCATGGATTGCTGCAGGTGCCGTATGCGGTGGCGGCGGCTTTGTCGGCGATGCTCGCGGCCGACACGCTGATGTTCCTTCTGGGCCGGCACACCGGATGGTGGCTGCTCGGCGCGCTGTGCCGCATTTCCCTCAATCCGGAATCGTGCATCCTGCGATCGGCCGATTCCTTCTACCGCCGCGGTCGGCAGTTGCTGGTGATCGCGAAGTTCATTCCCGGCATCAACACCATGGCGCCACCGCTGGCCGGAAGCATGAACATGCGCCTGGCGCAGTTCCTGCCTCTGGACCTGCTCGGGGCTGCGCTCTATGTCGGTTCGTATTTTGGAGCCGGCTACCTGTTCAGCGACGCGCTGGGCGTCGTCATGCACGGCTACCAGGCGGCGGCGCGCGTTCTGGGTTGGGTGGTGGTCGCGCTGATTGCCGGATATCTGCTGTTTCAGCTGTGGCTGTGGCTCAGGCAACGCGCACTGCCGCTCGTGACTCTGGCGGAACCCGCCGAGGCGGCGCGCGAACTACTGACTGGCGCCGATATCTACGACGTGCGCAGCCACGGTTACTTCGACACCAAGGCGAAACGCATCCGCGGTTCGCGCCGATTGGACCCGCACGCGCTGCATCAGTCCAAAGCGCAGGTCCGGGGCGAGCGGGCGGTTTATCTGTACTGCACCTGCGCGCGCCAGGCGACCAGTGCCCGGGTCGCGCGCGAGCTGCAGGCGACGCTTGCGGGCAAGGGGGTACGCATCGCGGTGATCAAGGGCGGCCTGCGCGCATGGACCCGCGCCGGACTGCCCGTCGAAGCCGTTCCAGACGAAGAAATGGCGGCCATGCCGCTGTTCAAGTAGTGCCGAGCCCTCAGGAGCGCGCGGCTGACGCCGGGTTCACCGCGTCCGCCGCGTCCGCCGCCGGCCTGGCCGCCGTATCGCGACGTGTCCGCGCCGATGCCAGCGATGCCAGCAGCCGCGCTTCACCCGCCGGCAGGCCGCAGCGCGCGGCAATCTCCGCGGGGCTAAGGCCTCGGGCAGCCAAGGCGCTCGCGTTCAGATAAGCATCGGCGTCGATCGGGGGCGCTACGACGAAGTCCAGCGCCGTGGGCTCGACCGCCGGGCGCTCCACCACCGGCCGCTCGAGCGTCGGCGGGGCGACTAATGGCCGCTCGAGCACCTGCCGCTCGGCCGGATCAGGTTTCGCCGGCCCCACCACCGGTGGGATGCGCACCGCGGCCTTGGCCTGTGCCTCCAGCATCTGCCGGGATTCCGCGCGTAGCATTTCAAGCTGCTCGAACACGCGTCCCAGGTTGATATCCACCGATCGGCGCAGCCGTTTGAACGAGCGCAACTCGAGCAGCATGACCAGACCGAGGGTAACCACGGCCGCTGCCAGTGCGCTCTGCGAGACATCGTGTAGTAACATCTGAGTCACCTCTTCACGTGGTTGTGTGCGGCGCGTCGGCTCAGCGCGGAGCGTCGGCGGTGCCGTCGCGATTGAAGATCAGCACCTCGACGCGCCGGTTGGCATTGCGGCCGGTCATCGTGGAATTGGCCATCGTCGGCCGGAATTCTCCATAGCCGACCACCGCCAGGCGCTGGGCTGCGATGCCGCGATCCATGAACAGATGCACGACACTGGCGGCGCGCGCCGCCGAGAGCTCCCAGTTGGAAGGAAAGGCAGCCGTGTTGATCCGGCGGTCGTCGGTGTGGCCTTCCACGCGGATCGCATTGGGAAATGTCTTGAGCGTGTCGGCCAGCCGCTGCAGCGCTTCGATGGCCGGAACCGACAGGCGCGCCACGCCGCTGCCGAACAGAATGTCGGTGCTGATATCGACCGCGACCCAGGAATCATAGCGGCGCACGCGCACGTGTCCCGCGGCGATCAGCGGGGCCAGGGCGGCGCTGACGTCCTGGGCGACCTGATCGAGGTCGCTGCCGGGCGGGGCAATCGCCGGCTCGACGAAGGATGCGGCAGTATCGCGAGTCGCCAGATCGTCCGGCGATACCGCGATCTGCGACGGCCGCGACAGCGTCGGCGGACTCGGCGCCGGCACGATATGCCGGATCGGCAGGCTCGAGGTGATCATGCGATGCACCTGCGTCAGCGGCAGCTGCTCGAGCGGCTGCAGGTGCGTGCCGCCGGCTTCGATCGGCTGCGGTGAACGTGGCGTGCCGTGAAAGGCTTCGGTGAGCGAGTCCGACAGCACGCGATACTTGCCCTCGTTGACCGACGACATCGCATACATCACGACGAAAAACGCCAGCAGCAAGGTCACGAGATCGCCGTACGGGATCGCCCAGGCCTCGTGATTATCGTGATCGTCGTGTCGGCGGCGGCGTGGCATGTGTAGGTTGCGTCCTCGCGCTGCGCTCAGTGCAGAAATCCGAGCAGCTTGCCCTCGATGATGCGCGGGTTCTCGCCCTGCGCGATTCCGATCAGGCCCTCCACCTGCATTTCGCACAGATGACTGCGCGCATGTACCGCGACCTTGAGCTTGTTGGCGACCGGCAGGAAAAACAGGTTCGCCATGCCGATGCCGTACACGGTCGCGGTGAAGGCCGCGGCGATGCCGTGGCCGAGCTTGGACGGATCGTCCAGATTCTGCATCACGGCCATTAGCCCCAGGACGGCGCCGATGATGCCGAGGGTCGGCGAATAGATGCCCATGCCCTCGAACACCTTGGCGGCGCGGATGTCGGCCGCTTCGCGCGCGTGCATGTCGAACTCGAGCGTGCTGCGGATGGTGTCGGGCTCGCTGCCATCGATCACCAGCTGCAGGCCCTTTTGGAGAAACGGGTCGGCCTCGAATTGCATCAGCCGCTCCAGCCCGAGCAATCCCTGGCGGCGCGAGATGTTGCTCCAGTCGATGATCTTACCGATGACCCGCGCCGGGTCATGCGACGGCGGTCGCAGTATCCACGGAAACATCGCCAGCGCCCGTTTCATAACCTCCATCGGCGTCTGCACGCAGATGGCCGCGATGGTGCCGACCACCACGATCATGAATGCCGCCGACGATACCAGCGCGTGGATGCCGGCACCCTTGAGGATAGCGCCGAGGATGATCGCAACGGCAGCGAGCAGCAGGCCGGTGATGCTGAGGACGTCCACCGCCGGACCTCTAGTTGTGCCACTCGGTCAACTGCGCCTTCAGGCGCAGCAGCGCCTGTCCGTGCAGCTGACAGACGCGCGATTCGGTGACTTTGAGCACCGCGCCGATCTCTTTCAGGTTCAGCTCCTGCTCGTAGTACAGCGACAGCACCAGGCGCTCGCGCTCGGGCAGCACTTGTATCGCCTCGATGATGGCCTGGCGCAGCGACTCGTCGAGGGCGTTGGCTTCCGGGTCAGGCGCGCCATCGGGCAGGCGATCGAGCGCGGATTCATCGCCGTCGTCGGCATCGTTCAGCCGCAGCAGCTGGCAGCCGAGGGTGTCCTGCACGATGCGCTGATATTCGGTCAGCGACACGCCCATATGCGCCGCGACATCGGCCTCGTTGGCCTCCGAGCCGCGCTGCGCTTCGACTTCACGCAGTGCCTGCGCCGCGGCCCGGGCCTTGCGATGCACCGAACGCGGCGCCCAGTCGAGCTTGCGCAAGGCATCGAGCATCGCGCCGCGAATGCGAATGCCGGCATAAGTCTCAAAGCTCGCGCCGCGTCCGCTGGCGTAGTGCTGCGCGGCCTCGAGCAGCCCCATCATGCCGGCCTGCATCAGGTCCTCGACTTCCACCTGCGGGGGCAGACGTCCCGCCAGGTGATAGGCGATGCGCTTGACCAGCTCGGCGTGCTTGCGCACCAACGCGTCCATATCGGGCACCGGCTGCGTACTGGCATAGGCGCGCGCGCCGGTGTTCATTTGACCACCTTCAGGCGCGCCGCCGGCCGCCGCAGCATGCGCTCCAGGAAGAATTCCAGGCGCCCGCTCGCCCCATCGGGCAGCGGCCAGCGTCTGGCCACGCTCCCCAGGCGGTTGAAAGCCTGGGCGGCCGGGCTGGACGGAAAGGCCTCGAGCACCGGTCGCTGCGCCTGCACGGCCTTTTGCAGCGCGCCGTCCTCGGGAATTTCACCGACGAAATCCAGCGTGACCTCCAGGTAGCGATCGGTCACGCGCTGCAAGCGTCGAAACACGCCATCACCCTGACCCACATGGCGAGTCATGTTGGCGAGCACGCGGAATTGGCGCAGACCATGAACGCGGCTCAGCACCTTGATCAACGCATAGGTGTCGGTCAATGAAGTCGGCTCATCGCGCAGCACCACCAGGATCTGCTGCGCCGCCTGGCAGAACTGCAGCACCGAATCGCCGATGCCGGCCGCGGTATCGACCACCAGCACGTCGAGCGCTCCGTGCAGCGTACCGAACGCGCGCACGATGGCCGCCTGTTCCACGGCGCCCAGCGCCGCCATTCTGGCCACGCCCGAGGCCGCCGGCACTACGCGTACGCCCGAACTGGTCGTGAGTATCACCTCGTCGAGCCGGCATTCGCCGGCGAGCACATGCTCGAGCGTGCAGCGCGGCGTCAATCCGAGCAGCACGTCCACGTTGGCCAGCCCAAGATCGCCATCGAGCAGCATGGTGTTGCGCCCGGCCTTGGCAAAGGCGGTCGCCAGATTCACCGACACCGCCGTCTTGCCGGTGCCGCCTTTGCCGCCGGTCACCGCGATGACCTGCACCGGCGGTGGCGAGAGCTCCCGGGCGCTGATTTCAGGCTGCTGCATGAACACTGCGTCCATAGCGGCGGGCGAGCAGATCGTCGTCGGCACAGGTTTGCGCCTGACGCGCGAGCTCCATGGCGCGGGCAACCAGCTGATGTGCGCGCGCCGGCTTCAGATCGTCCGGGATGCGCGGGCCATCGCAGCAATAAGCGACCGGCAGCAGCGAACGTGCCAACGCGGAGAGCACGCCGCCGAGGCTGACGGCCTCATCGATCCGGGTCAGGGCACAGCAGATCGACACGCCGATACCGAAATTATCGACCGCATCATCGACCACACCGCCCTGGGCACTGGCCGGCAGCACCAGCATGGTCTGCAGCGCCTTACAGCGCTCGCGCAGCGCGCGATACTGCGTCGCCGTGCCCAGGTCGCGGCTCAGCGCGCCGGGCGTATCGATCAATATCATCCGGCCGGGCAGCGCCTCGATGCGCGCCGCCAGAGCATTCAGTCCCACCACGGTTTCCACGCGCACGCCGAGCAGCCGGCCGAGACTGCGCAGTTGCTCGTGCGAGCCGATACGCTCGTCATCGGCGGAGATCAGCAGCAGGTTGGCCGCGTCCTGCTCGAGCACATAGCGCGCCGCGAGCTTCGAGAGGGTCGTGGTCTTGCCGCCGCCCGGCGGCCCGACCAGCATGAGCGCCCCGCCGCGTCCCACCGGCGGTGCGCACACCGGAATGCGCCGCGCCAGCATCGCGTACGGCGCACGCTGCAGCTGGTCGCTGCCGATGCCAGCAGGCAGGTCGCCGACGATCTGCAGCGCCAGCACGCGATCCAGACCGAGATTAGCCAGCTCCGCCAGCGCTCGCGCCTTCAGCGGCTCGCGCCGCGTGAAATCGTTCCAGGCCAGGGCCGCGACTTGCTGCTCGAGCAGCGCGCGCAGGCTGCGCAGTTCCTCGCCGACCGAACGACTCGGAGCACCGGGCGCTGCGCTCAGTAACATATCGGCGAGCAGCCCGTCGTCCGCGGCCGCGGACAGCACACCGGCACCATCCGCCGCGCTCGCGGCCAGCTCGCTGGTCTCGCGTTCCAGTTCCTGCAAAGCGCTGTGCCCGAGCTGCTTGAGTTCGGCGGATTCGGCCAGCGTGCCCTGCCCTGCCGCCAGCTCCACATCCACCGCCGCACAGACTTCAACGCCCTGCTCGGTCGCGCGGCTGCTCAGAATGACGGCGTCGGGTCCCTGTTCTTCGCGGATGGCCCGGAGCGCGTTGCGCATATCGGCCGCCAGGTATCGTTTGATCTTCATCAGCGCAGCATCTCCGTACTTAGCGTCCGACCGCCGCCACCAGGCGCACGCGGCGGTTGTCGGGAATTTCGTTCCAGGCCAGCACGTGCAGGCCCGGCACGCTGGAGCGCGTGAAGCGCGCCAGTGTGGTTCGCAGTTGTGGCGCGACCATCAGCACCGTGGCCTCGCCCGCCGCCTCCTGCCGCACCGTGGACTCAGCCAGCCGCGCCTGCAGTCGCTCCGCCAGCCCCGGCTCGATTGCGGCGTTGCCGCCGCTCTGGCCTTGCAGGGATGCCTGCAGCAGCTGTTCCAGTTCCGGTTCGAGCGTGATCACCGGCAGCTCGGCGCCGCTGCCGACGATGTCCTGCACGATCTGCCTCCCTAAGGCGATCCTGACCTGCGCCTGCAGGACCGAAGGATCCTGGGTGCGCGCGGCATGCTCGGCGAGCACTTCGACGATCGCGCGCAAATTGCGGATCGGGACCCTTTCGGCCAGCAGGCCCTGCAGCACGCGCACCACGACGCCGAGCGACAGCGTCTTTGGCACCAGGTCTTCAACCAGCCGCGGCGCGGTCTTGGCCAGGCCGTTGAGCAGCTGCTGCACCTCTTCGTGACCGAGCAGCTCGTGGGCGTGCGTCTGGATTACGCTGCTCAAATGGGTCGCGACGACCGTGCTGGCGTCCACCACGGTGTAGCCCAGCGTCTGGGCGTGCTCGCGCTGGCCGGGTTCGATCCAGACCGCCTCCATGCCGAAGGCCGGATCGCGCGTCTCGATGCCCGGCGGCTTGCCGTACACGCGGCCCGGATTGATGGCGAGTTCGCGGTCCGGATAGACCACGCCGTCGGCGATCGCGACCCCGGCCAGACTGATGCGGTAGGCATTCGGCGCCAGCTCGAGGTTGTCGCGGATGTGCACCGACTGCACCAGGAACCCGAGCTCTTGCGACAGCTTGCGGCGCACCCCGCGGATGCGCGCCAGCAGCGCGCCGCCCTGGGCCTTGTCCACCATCGGTACCAGCCGGAAACCGACCTCCAGTCCGATCAGGTCCACCGGCTGCACATCGTCCCAGGACAACTCACGCTGCTCCGCGTCCACCGCGCTGGGCCGCGCGGCGGGCGCGGTCGTGGCGGCGGTGGCGGCACGTCGGGCGCGACGCTGCAGATACCAGGCACCGGCGCCGCAGGCGCCGCCGAACAGCAGGAACGCGACATTCGGCATGCCGGGTATCAGGCCCATGACGCCAAGCAGGCTGCCGGCGACAGCAAGTCCGCGCGGCTGCCTGAACAGCTGCTTGGTCAACTCGCCGCCCAGGTCCTGGGCGCGCGACATGCGGGTCACGATGATGGCGACGCCGGTCGACAGCAGCAGCGCCGGGATCTGCGCCACCAGGCCATCGCCGATCGTCAGCAGCGTATAAACCCGCGCCGCCTCGGTGAAGCCGAGTCCATGGCTCAGGGTGCCGATGGCAAGACCGCCGACCACGTTGATGATCAGGATCAGAATGCCCGCGGTCGCATCGCCGCGTACGAATTTGCTGGCGCCGTCCATCGAACCGTAGAAGTCAGCCTCGGCGCGCACTTCCGCCCGCCGTACCCGCGCTTCGTCCTGATTGATCAGGCCGGCATTGAGATCGGCGTCGATAGCCATCTGCTTGCCGGGCATCGAGTCCAGGGTAAAGCGCGCACTGACTTCGGAGATGCGCCCGGCGCCCTTGGTGACCACCACGAAGTTGATGATCGTGAGAATCGAAAACACCACGATTCCGACCGCGTAATTGCCGCCGACCACGAACTGACCGAACGCTTCGATGACATGGCCGGCAGCCGCAGTGCCTTCATGCCCGTGCAGCAGCACCACGCGCGTCGAGGCGACATTGAGCGCCAGGCGCAGCAGGGTGGCGAGCAGCAGCACCGTCGGGAAGATTCCGAAATCAAGCGGCCGGGCGATGTTGACCACCGCCATGACCACCAGCACCGACAGCGCGATGTTGAACGTGAACAGCACGTCGAGCGCAAGCGGCGGCAATGGCAGCACCACCATCGCCAGGACGGCCAGCAGCAGCAGCGGCGCACCGACACCCCGTTGGAGCATCCTCAGCAATCCGGCCC
>Ga0302325_10028650_pt1 | contig 11521 bp, 15 predicted proteins | sample Palsa_T0_2_FD_201948 | JGI IMG/M metagenome (GOLD analysis project Ga0302325, IMG submission 201948) | Peat permafrost microbial communities from Stordalen Mire near Abisko, Sweden - Palsa_T0_2 | ecosystem: Environmental > Terrestrial > Soil > Palsa > Peat permafrost | place: Sweden: Abisko... | reverse complement strand
GCGACCGACATTCTTAAACTTAGACACAGTTATGGAGAATTGGTTGTGTTGCTACCCCTGAATGGTTTCGCTAGTTACACCTAGCTGGAGTCTCCACCGACGAATAGTCGTTTGCGGCGGAACCAACCCCTACTTCGACTCAATCCCCGTCAATCGCATCGTCAAAGTCCCCCAAAACAATCGCGCCCGCATCTGCACCGGTAGATGCCGAGCATCGTCCGTATACCAAATCCAAATCTCGCCCTTGCTCTTCACCACTCCGGAGTCCGCCGTAGGCTGCACCTTGATCGTCTGATAAGTCCCTGCCGGAGTCTTTACTTCCTCCCGCGCCAGCCCTTTCATCGTCACCGGCATCGTATGCAGCGCATCGGCCAGCGGCAGCTGAAAGCTCTGCCCCGCCTCCATCGGCTGCGAAGCAGAATAGAAAATTCCCGAGAGGAGATCGGTCACGCAGCCCGGAATCGTCGCTTCTTCCCGCTTCGTGATCCCCGACACCAGGTTCTTTTCCTGCTGAAACGACTTGTGCTGCGAGTAGTCAAACTTCAAATCGGTATGGACCTGCCGCTTCCCTTCAACAATCTGCTTGCTGAACCCATACGAGCAGCCCGTCTTCCGATCAAACGAAGACTCAAACTTATCGCTCACTCGAAATAGGAGATTCAAAGCCTCGATCGTCTCGCCCGAAGCAGTCACCTTGATCGTGTCCCCCAGCTGCTCCAGATGAATACTCCCCGTCCCCGCCGGAAACACCCGCCAGTCCACCGCATAGTTCAGTGTCTGCTTCACCGGAAAGCTATAGCTCAGCGGTGGCGGCACCAGCGCAGGCAAAGAAGACGCGCTCTGCGCATAAAGAGAGTTCTGGCGATAAAAGGAACAGGTGCAAACCAAGACGACTGCAACCAATGACAACCACCGAATCACCGTTCCCAGAACCCGTCCCTCACTCGCCAAATACCCTCTCCCTAAATCGCCCAAGCCAGGAATCAAACCCGATCGGATTCTATTCCCTATTCTCTAGTCCCCATTCCTTACCTACTGAAATAAATCCGCAAAGCCAGCACCGCATAAATCGCAACCGCGCCCAATAAGGCATTGTATTCGCGGTGCTGAAAATAAAGGGCGCGCGAAAACACCCCACCCTCGCCAGCCGCTGCAGGGGCAGCGGTAATCCGCGGAAGTAATCGCGGCACCCGCTTCGCATAATCGTCGAAACCAGGAAAGTGCCCACGAAGAAATTCCTCTTCCGACCGAATCGTCGGGGCGTAAATCAGCGCGAACAAGATCGCCAGCGCGAGAAAGATCCAGACACTCCGCGAAGCCCCCGCAAACCCAAACGCAATCAACATCGACCCCAGATAGAGCGGATTCCGCGTATGCGCATAAGGCCCGGTCACCGCCAGCTCCGCATTCTTCTTCACATACCCCGAAGCATAAGCCCGCAGCCAAACCCCCGGCCCCACCACCCACAAACTCCACGCCAGCGAGAGCCACGTCGGCCGTGCCAGCCACAAGAACAGCGCCGCCACCACAAACCCCAGCGGCACGCGAATTCGTCGCGCAATCTTGCTCCAGTCACTCGCCAAGAACTACACCCGCTCCTGCAACAACTCCAGCGCCGCGTCGACCACCATCTCCGGCGAAATCGTCAGCAACCCAGCCTCCGGTTCCCGCCGCCGGCTATGGTCCCGTTTGCTTTCCGGATGCCGCAACACCCGAAACTCGCACCCAAACGGCCCATTCCGCGCCGGGTCCGTCGGCCCAAAAATCCCTACTACCGGCTTCCCCAGCGCGCAAGCGAGATGCAGCGGCCCAGTATCGCCCGCGATCGTAAGCGAACACCGCCGCGTCAACTCAATCAACTCCCCCATCTCCGGAGTCACGGCAACCGCCGCTCCGCCGCTCGCCGCAACCAGTTCGGACGCAAGCTCAACTTCCTCCGGCCCGGCATTCACCACCACGCCAAATCCCCGCGCTGCCAATTCCTTCGCCACCTCGCCATACCGCGCCGCAGGCCACCGCTTCGCACCCCATCCAGCCCCGGGGCTAATCAGCACAAATGGCGCCCGAACCCGCCCAGCCAGAACCGAATCACACCAGTACTTCGACCCAGCATCGCCAGGCAGCAACGGCGAAATCACCGGAAGCGACTCCCCGGCAACGACATTCAGAACCTCAACCGCCTGCTCGATCACATGACGACCTGTCGTCGGAACCCGTTCGCCAAAGAACCACCGCGCCGCATTCTCCCGAGGTTCGGCCTCCCCAATCATTCGCGCCGCGCCGGCCCAACGCCCAATCACCGCCGAACGCACCGCCCCCTGCAAATCCACGCAAACGTCATAGCGCGCCTCCCCCAACTCCCGCCGAAGCCGCCCGATCTCCCCCAAAGTCGCAGGATGCAACGGCCGCCGCGCCCAACCTTTGGCATTGACCAGGTGAACGCAGTCCACCAAAGGCATGCCGTCGTCCCGCCTCTCAATATCCGAGTCAGCCCGCAACAGACCCTGCCACCGGGGCTCAACCGCCCATCCCAAGAACCATTCCGGATGCGCCAAACGGAGCGCCGTCACCGCCGGCAGGGCATGCAGAATATCGCCCATAGCTCCCAGCCGGACAATCAGAACACGGAACTCTCTTGCATTGGACAATAACCAATTTTCTCACGCCGAAGCCGTCCAATCACGTCGCCGCCAGCTTCTCACGCAGCTGCCGAACGACCGAAGCCTCGTCTCGCAGCGAAACCGCCAACCGCGCAACCCGCACTGGCGCGTTCGCTTCCAGTATCCCGAGCAATTGAGCGTCCAGCTTGACCGAGTCTTTTTCGGTAGTCACAAATGCCTCGGCGTGCCATGCCGAAGCCTTTTGCGCCAACCGCTCCACATCCTCCGAGGTATAGCGGTGATGATCGGCAAACGCTACCGCGAGCTCCAGGTTGACTCCAATCGCAGTCAGCGAGGAAAAAAACTCCTGCGGCCTGGCAATGCCACAGAAGGCAACGACCCGCTCCGTTGATGTCGCCAGCTCTGGCTGCACGTTAATCGAACGCTTCATCCGCCAGATCGGAGCCTCCACGCCCAGCGCCCGAACCACCGCCTCCAGCCCCGAATCCTCCTCACGAATCACCACAAAGTCCGCCCGCCGCAGGGCCGTCAAAGGCTCCCGCAACCGCCCCGCCGGAAGCAGCCGCTCCCCGAAATCGCTCCGATGCAGGACCACAACATCCACATCCCGAAACAACCGCCGATGCTGAAATCCGTCATCCAGGAGATGAACCAACCCAGAATCTTCAGGACTCAACCCATGCGGGTGCCCCACATCTCGCTTTTGAGATGTGGGTTTAGGCGGACTCAACCAATTCGGCTGCCCAGAATCTCCCGAACTCAGCGAATGCGGGTGCCCCATAGCCTGCCCTGAGCCTGTCGAAGGGTCTCGATTCTGAGACATGGGTTTCGGCGAACTCAACAAATCCGGTCCTCTCGAACCAACCCCCTCCGCCAACAATCCAGCCTCATGCCGACTAGAACCCACAAAGACCGGGACCCCAACCCGCCGAGCAATGAGCAGAGGCTCATCGCCAAATCGCGAAGCATCCCCCGCCGGATCCACCTGCTCCACCGCCGACGAACTCCGCCCATACCCCCGCGAGAGCACATCCACCCGAAATCCATCGGCAACCAACAACTCCGCCAACCGAATCGTCAATGGAGTCTTCCCCGACCCACCAACCGACAGATTCCCTACACTCACCACGGGCCATCGTAGCCGCCGCGCCCGAAGCCAACCCGAATCATAAGCAACATTCTTCGCGCTCAATCCCGCCGCATAGAGCGGAGTCAGCGGAGCCAACCAGCCCCGCTTCAATCCCGAACTCCTATCGGTTCGTGTCCCGGTGTCTGGCGCTCAGCCAACAGCGCCAGCAAAGCCTCAACCGCCCGCGCCGTCGCCCCCGACTCCGCCGCAAAAACCTGCTGAGCACGAACTCCCATCGCCGCATCCCCACCCCGCTGCAACTCTACTAAAGCCCCACTCAGCCCAGCCGCATCAACAATCCGAATGGCCTCCCGAGCCCGCATCGTATCCACAATCCCCCGAAAATTCTCATAATGCGGCCCCATCACAATCGGCACCCCATATTGCGCCGGCTCCAAAGGATTGTGCCCACCCGCCGCCACCAAACTCCCACCCACAAACGCCACCGAGGCCAGCGAATACACCGAAGCCAACTCCCCAATCGAATCCAGTAGGAAAATCGACCCAGCCCCAAACTCGCCGTCAACCCACTCCGATCGTCGAATCCATGGAGCCTCACTCCGATCCAACAAACCCGCCACCACCCCAAACCGCTCCGGATGCCGCGGCGCCAAAACCATCCTCACCTCCGGCTCCGCCGCAACCAACTCCGGCCAAGCATCCAGCAGAATCCGCTCTTCCCCCTCCAAAGTGCTGCCACAAACCAGCAACTTCGCCCCGTCGCCCAAAGCCGCCCGAATCGCCTCCACCAGCGCAGAATCCGAAGTCGCCCGAACATCGTATTTCAAATTCCCACCCAACCGAATACGATCAGCCGCTACCCCAATGTTCCTCAATCGCGAAACATCCTCGTCCGATTGCGCCAACACCATCGCCAACCCCCGCAATATCCGCCGCCAAAGAAACCGCAGCCGTAAATACTTCGGATACGACCGGTCCGAAATCCGCGCATTCACCACCGCCACCGGAATCCCCGCCCGCTGGCATTCCCAAAGCATCCGCGGCCAGAATTCCGTCTCCGCCAGCACGAATAAACGCGGCCGCAGCGCCTGCAAATAAGCCCGCACCGCCCACGCGAAATCCAGCGGATAGTAGAAAACATTCTCCGCCCCAAACCGCTCCCGCGCGATCGCCTGCCCCGTCCGCGTCGTCGTCGAAACCACCACTCGCCAACCCGGCAGCCTCGCACACAGCTCCCGAACCAGCCCACTCACCGCAATCACTTCCCCAACCGAAACCGCATGAAGCCAAATCACCGGACGAGAATCAGCCGACAAAATCAGCCGCGCCGGAACTAGCCCCAGCCGCTCCCGCAACCCCTCTCGGTATTTATTTGTGGTCGCCATCCGCCACAGCCACCACGGCGCGCTCACCGTCAGCGCCACCACCCACGCGAAGCTGTAAAGAAACATCGGCAGAAGTCGACCTCGAGAAAGACGCGCCCCAAGCATGATGAGGCGCGAATATCCAACCGCTCCCCAATCCAACTTTGCGCAAGTCTTAAACGAAGATGATAATCGTCCCAATGACTCGGCGCGCCCTTACTCTCACTTTGCTCCTCGGCGTGCTCCCAACCGCCCGCCTCACCGCCGAACACCCGCCCGCACCCGCCCAGGCCGCCAACACTTACCCCGCCTTCGACGCCCACCCCGCCGAACACGTCACCATCGCCGCCGACCCCTACGACACCAAAGACAAAGCCAGCTGCTTTCGCATGGACTACCTCAAGCTCGGCTTCATGCCCATCCGCGTCATCGTCACCAACGACGGCGACAAGCCCATCAGCCTCGACCAGGCGCGCATCAATTTCATCACCGCCGCCGGAGACAAGATCCCCGCCGCCGAGCCCGAAGATGTAGAGCGCCGCGCCACTGTCCTCAAAAATCCATCGAGCGGAGTCAAGCTCCCGATACCCGGCCTCAGCAACAACCCCAAAACCAAAGACCCCAAGATCGAAGCCGACTTCAACGAATTCGAATACCAGGCCATCGTCGTCGAAGCCCACACCACCCGCGCCGGCTTCCTCTTCTACGACGTCGCCGACGTCAACAATCCCCTAAAAGGAGCCAAGCTCTACCTAAGAAGGCTCCAATCCGCCGACGGCAAGGATCTCTTCTACTTCGAAATCCCCTTCGACAAGTATCTGACGACACAATCGAAGTAGTTCAGCAAGTCTATAGCCACGTTCAGATAGGATCATTCCTGTCCCACCTGTGCTAGCATCGATCCATGGCCGCATCGAAAAAGCGGTCGATCCGGCTCAAGAAAATCATCGATGCAGAAACTCCAGTCCGCTGCTCTATCGGCTACGGGTTCATTCGCGAAGAAGTATGGCAAGACCGGTCCGGAAAGGTGGTTCGCTTTAATCTCGCCTTCATCAATCCGTTTCTTTTCACCAGAGATAATGGACGGGTATTAGGCTATGACAACGCGCATGGCTATCTCCACAGGCACTTCGCAGGAGAAATGCAGGCCGTCGAGCCTGCCGTTTATAACGAGTTACGTGACCGGTTTATCGAGGAAGTTGCCCAGCTAAGAAGGAAGAAAAAGCTATGAAGACGAAGATATTCACCGACGGATTCGAAGGCTGGGCCAAACGCGGTCGTGCCCGCGCCAAAGCGCTCGACGCAGGTGAACGTCTAACCCCATCCAGGGAGATCACCTTCGAAAGCGCCGCCGAAATGGCCCGTCTCCTCACTCCAGCCCGGCTCGATCTATTCGAGCGCGTCAAAAAGCGGCCCTTGCCAATGAAGGACCTCGCCGCCTCGCTAAAACGCGACGTGAGGGCTGTAAGCCGCGATGTCAACGCCCTCGAAAAATACAAGCTGGTAAGGTCGAAACAAGTCGCAAACCCCGGGCACGGACGGATCCGCGTAGTCTCAGCCCCATCAGGAATCGTAATTTCCGCGGAACTATAACCCGGCCCAAAGGCCAGAATCCGTCCGGATTTGCTAACTCGCGGACTTGCCGACTCGCTACTTTCAAACACCCTTCATCGCCGGTTCCCAAACAAACTTATGAATCTGCAAACTCAACCGAGCCTCCAGCCCATCCGCCAAAATCCATTCCACCAGCAACCGCGGATCCAGCAAGCAATTCTCCGCGGTTCTCACCGGTGAAGGAGTCTTAGCGAAAGCCGGCGAAAACAGCACCGCCCCAACCTTCCCCTCAAGCCCATGCTCGCGAACAAAATCCCGAGCAAACTCATAATCAACCCGATCGCTGATCACAAATTTCACTTCATCCCGACCAGTCAGCGCCGATAAATTGGAGAGACGAAAACTCCCCCCCTCGCCCGACCCAGGACACTTCACATCCACAATCTTATGCACCGCAGCCGGCACATTCTCAAGCGGCCGCTCCCCGCTCGTCTCAATCATCAGCTCATGCCCAGCCGCCAACAGCCGGGTCATCAGCGGAACCAGCTCCCGCTCCTGCAACATCGGCTCGCCGCCCGTGAACTCGACCAGGCGCACCGGCGTCAGCTTCTCCACTTCGGCAACAACATCATCCTCGGTCAGCTTATAGCCGCCCTTGAACGTATACTCCGAATCGCACCACGAGCAGCGAAGATTGCACCCCGCCAAACGCACAAAGATACAAGGCCGCCCAGCAAAACTAGACTCGCCCTGAACCGACTTATAAATTTCAATGAGATACAAGGAATCACCCGCAAATGCAGTTTCCGTCACCAAGCTCCGGGATATAAAGATTTGTCATCCTGAGCGGAGCGGAACGCAGTGGAGCGCAGTCGAAGGACCTGCGGTTTTAGCGATGTTCGCAACAACACCGCGCCTCTCGCTACTCGTAATACTTCGCCGAAGTCGTGTCCGTCTCAAAAATGGTGCAGTCCTTCACATGGACCCGCCCATCCGTCATCGCCGCCAGCTGCCGATTCGTCTCGTCGAAGAAATACCGCGCCAGGTTCTCCGCCGAAGGATTGATCTCCGTGAACGGCTCCAGATCGTTGATCATCTGGTGATCCAGCCGATCGATCACCGGCCGCATCACCTGTTTCAGGTCCTTGAAATCGAGCAACAGCCCAGCCTTGTCCAGCGCCTCGCCGCGCAGCGTGACCTCGACCTTGTAATTATGTCCATGCGGGTTCTCGCACTTGCCCTTGTAGTTCCGCAGATAGTGTCCGGAAGAAAAGCCCGCCTCTACAGTAACTTCGTACATGCCATTCCTTGCAGGGGATTCCCAGTCTTCATTGTAACTTTTCCCCACGCTGGGCAGCGCCGAACCCGCGACAGAGCAAAAAAAAGAGCGCCTTTGCTGAATGAGCCAAAGGCGCTTCGCTCGCTACTGCAAACTTATTTATTCGGGCGGGGGACCATTCCCGGGTCCACCACCAGGGCCGCCTCGTCCATCCCGCGCGATTCTCTCCGCGCGCGCCGCCTTCAGCCGGCCCCACTGCTCCGCCGTCAGCACCTGGCGCACCGACAACAGCATCCGCGCATTCGACTTCTCCAGCTCCGCCCTGGCTTGGGCGACCTTGTCGATCTGCGCCAGTATCTTGGTCTCGTCCGGAGTATCCGCGTTCATCAGCGGCTCAAGCGCTGTCTCTTCCTTCTGCAACGAAGCATGCTGATCGATCAGCTTCGACCGGTTCTGCTGAAAGATGTCATCCATCTTCTGCTTCTGATCGGCTTGCAGGTTCAAATCTCTAGCTACGTCCGGATTGTCCCACCAGCGACCCATCCCCCCCGGCCCATGCCCATGAAAAGCCCTTTCCATGGGAGGCCGATTCGACTGCATCGGCGGAGGAGGAGGAGGCGGCGCAGCATCCTGTGCCCTGACCGCCATCCCAGACAAAGCGATCCCCGCTCCCGCCAAAATCAACCGTGCCGTCAATCTCTGCATCTTGCCTGTCCCGAATTGTCGTGCCATGTCGTTCCTCGTCATCCGTTCTTTTCTGCTTATTCTTTGGCTTTTGCCTTCGCCTTCACGCCCACCGAACTCTTACCCTTCACGGCCTTCTTCGCGCTCACTGTAGAAACCGAGCTTCCCTCAGAATCCCATGCCACCAGATCGGTCAGCGGAGCCATCGCATCCGGTACCGCCTCCGAAACCTCCGAATCCACCTGCTCCATCAAAACCGCATCCGAAACCGGCGCATTTGCCGCGACAGGTGTCTGCGCAGTGTGAGTGCGGAAAGCCTTCGGCCCCAACAGGAAACCAGCCAGCAACGCCACCCCCAGCGCCAAACTCAAAGCCGGCGCCCAAATCCAGGCTCTCCTCTCGGCTCTCTGCTGGAATTCAACCGCCCGCACCGGACGCTCCACCTGCGCTTCGCTCCAGGCCACCACCGCCGTCCGAAACACCGCCAACGGCTCCCGCGCCTCGGTCAACTTGGCCTGGCACGCGTAGCAATTCCCCGCATGCGCCTCGGCGCTCGCCGAAGGGCCTTCAACCAGCCACTGCGAAATCTCCTGCGACGTCAAGTGCCGTTCGCTCTCGTTCGCGCTCATTCTGCTCCGTCCGTTCCCGGTTTCACCTTAGCCCGCACCGAATTCAGCGCCCGGTAAAGATGCGACTTCACCGTGCTCTCCTTCATCTGCATCGCCTCGGCGATCTCCAGCAATTCCATCTCTTCAACAAACCGCAGCAGAAATACCTGCCGCTGCATCTTCGACAGCTTCTCGACAGCCGCCCACACCGCGCCCAACTGCTCGCGGGCCAAAACTCCCGCCTCCGCCGAAGCCCCCGGATGCGGCAAAAACTCCGTCACCTCGGTCACATCGACGGCCGAAGTCTGCGCCCGTCTCCAGAACTGAAACTGCTTGCTTCGCGCGTAGTCCCGAACCAGGTTGACAGCTATCTGCATCAGCCATGTACTCAGGCTGCAATCCCCGCGGAAACTCTCCCGCGCCCGGTAGGCCTTCAGAAAACATTCCTGGGTAATCGTCTCTGCCGCGTCTCGGTCCCGCACGGCAAACATCGCGTAGCGCAGGATCCGCCCCCGGTACAGCCGCATTACCTCTTCAATATCATCCAGCCCGACCGACGCCGGCGCAGACAGCACGGACTCACCGCTCATCGCCATGTCGTTTGCCGCCGCGCTTGCCATTCACTAGTGGTAGACGCGATTCCTCCAACGGAGTTTACAGCGGCCTCGCAAATCTTCCGCTAGGCCATCATTTTCGCCCCTATTCCCTATTCTCTATTCCCTAGTTCCTAGTCCCTACTTCATACTCTCCCGCTGCTCCACCAAGATGTGGTCGGCCCTGTCGATCCGCACCAGCCCAATCCGTGGGTACTCAATATCCAGAATCAAGTAAACCGCGAATGCCAGCACGAACGCATAAACCAAAGTATGCGTCCACTCCCGCTTCCGCGATTTCGCCATCCCATAGCCGGCCAGCAGAGCGCTCGCCAGCACCAGCACTCCCAAAGCCAAATAAATAACCACCGGCGGATGCGTCTCCATCGCCATCGCCCGAGTTGTGGTGATGTCAATCATCTCGTTCAGCGAAGAAATCACCAGCGAAGTGACCGCATTCGAACTCAGCGAAGCGCAAGCCGCCACCGCTTCCGACCAGATCTTCCCCTGCAACCCAACCGCCCGCGCCAAAGCCGCCTTCGCCGCCGCCGGATCGTCCGCCAGCTTCTTATAGAACTCGATCCGCGCATCCACATAATTGCGGAAGTCTTCGCGCAAAGCCGGTTGCGCTGCAGCAGGCAGCAAATCCACTCGCAGATAAGCCGTCCCGATAGCGTTCGTCTCCTGCACAATCAACCCGCGCCGGGCCTCGAACCGCGAGGCCGCCCCCGAAAACGTAAACGCGATCAACAAACCCATCAACCCAAACACCGCGCCATCCAGCGCGCTCAATCCCGCCTCGGAGTGCTCCGTCTCCGTCGCCAGCTTCCGCGTCCGCAAACGCCACCCAACCTCCAGAGAAACCAGCACCCCCACAAACAAAGCCAACACAATCAGCAAGAATGTAATCATGCACGCAAGCATACCAAGCCGAACAAATGCAGGTAGATGCGCGAATGAATTCGGGTGCCCCCATGTCTCGCGTTTGAGACATGGGTCTTGGGCGGGAACCACAAAGGCAAGTGTCCCACCACCACTCCATCAGTCATGCTCCGGAAGTACCCCCGGCCAAGCCACCACTCCCAATTTCCCATCCGCCCCACGAGTCAGTGTCGGCGAATAATCCCCCAACAACTCACGCCGCCACCAATTCCCCGTCCGCCGCTTCTCCTCGATCGTTGTAAACCAATACCGCCAAAGCACAGCCCGCACATAGCGCGGCGGCTTCCCCGCAAAAGGATTCCCCCGGAAAAGCCCCAAAACATCGGCATCACTCTCCAGCAACCGCTCCTGCGTCAGCGGAACAATCTGGTTCTGCTGCCAATCCCCCAGCGAAGCAAACCAAAGGTTCCAATCGAACCGCGGCTGATAAGGCGCATAAATCCCCGGTCGTTCGTCGATCGCCTGAGGCTTATACCGAAACGGATAAGCTATCCAATTTACGTCGTCATTCGACCCCTGAAACTCAATCTCATACCGCCCCCGCGTCATCACCGCGAACAAGCCATACTGGTTCGCAATCCGAAAAGGCTCCAACGCCCGAATCGGCGCCTGCGGCAACAAATAGGTCCGCAGCGGCATATCTACCAGCTCCGCAGTCGTGTCATAAGCAACCCAAGTCAACAAAACAGCGACGACCGCCACGCGAATGAAGCCGGGTGCCCCAGGTACGCGTAGCTTACCTGGGTTTCCTACCCCAACCACCACTCCACTCCGAAACCGCCCCCG
>Ga0302325_10028649_pt1 | contig 11521 bp, 9 predicted proteins | sample Palsa_T0_2_FD_201948 | JGI IMG/M metagenome (GOLD analysis project Ga0302325, IMG submission 201948) | Peat permafrost microbial communities from Stordalen Mire near Abisko, Sweden - Palsa_T0_2 | ecosystem: Environmental > Terrestrial > Soil > Palsa > Peat permafrost | place: Sweden: Abisko... | reverse complement strand
TGGTTGCTTGCGCAGAAGCCGTGGATCGTTCCCATTCCAGGTACCACCAAAATTTCGCGCCTGGAAGAAAATCTCGGAGCTGCGAATGTGCACCTCTCTGGGCAGGATCTCCAGCAGATTGAGAGCGCCTTTTCCGGGATTGCCGTGCATGGCGAGCGCTACCCCGAGGCGCTGCAGAAACTGGTAGGTCGATAAATGCTGCAAGCGGCGGGTGAGAGTACACCCACCGCTTTGCTCTGGTTGCGTCTAGGCAGGTTCAGCAATGTTCATCGTGCTAACTTCCACCAGTACCCCGCCGGGAGCCTCGTAGTAGAAGCCATAGGTTGGCGGTCCGCCCCGCCGCAACTTCGCAGGCTCGGGCGCCATGTAGTTCCGGGCGCTCAAGCCCGCGTGCATAAGGTCGACAGCACTCTGCGTGGGTTGAAGAAAGCCAACGTGAAATAGTCCGGGATACCCTTGTTCTGGTGTCATGCGCTTGTCGTACATCAGAGTCAGCAGAAAGCCCTCGGAATTCCGCAGGACCGCCAGCTTATCGGAGCGTTTGTCCATTACCTGGAAACCGAATACCGAGCAGAAGAACTCCGTCAGCGCCGGAACATTGTAGGTGGTGAGGTTGGTGTGATTCATCGTTGCCATCGCGATCTCCTTTTACAGAAATTTCGTCGCGTGGCTGTGAGCCGTTTATACCGGAACGCGCCACGCGACAGGCAACAGTGCCGTAGCACTGCCGCTATCGCCGTGGGTCCCTCCTCCGCTGTGACACAGAGTTGACTTGACTGCGGAATGGCTCCGCAGCGAGCCGTGCTTACCAATACGGCTCCGCGTTTTTCGGCACTCTTTGGATGTTGTCCCCTCTTCATCGGTTGCAGGATTTTGCTCCGGGCTGACGCCGGCGCGCCGCAGAGGTCTGACAGTTCTTGCAGCGCTCACCGACCTCTGCGTGGCCGGCTGCATTATGATGTTGGGAGTTTCAAGGAAGGCCCAACGCTCTCGCTCAGAGCCGCTCCGCTCGCCAGACTAGGAAATCACTCACTACCTTAAGGAGAGTTCGCAGGGATGAATCGTGCTCACAAGGTAGCAGCGACGGTGTCGTTTGCGGCGGTGATTTTGTTTGTGACCGGGATCTTTTTGACCCGGGGCGTGATGGACGACCTCCCATTCCTGCATGGGCAGCGATCAGGATGGAACGCTGCGCCGCCTTCGTATGGAATCGTGGACCAGCGCCCCTGGCAGACGGCCACGACGCTGGCCCCGTTGGCCAGGTCTGCCGAGGAGGAGGAGTTCGCTCGCGAAGCGGAGCGGCTTGCCGATCACGAAGTTGACCAGAATTTCGCCCAATCGCTTCGCCAGGCGAGCGAGGAGACCCATGAGCTGACGGGTGCGGCATTGGCCCTGCAGCAGCGAGTTACGGAACTGCAGCAGACGGTCAAAGCGGACCAGGATCAGGTGACAGCCCTGACGGCAAAGGCCGGTCTCCCCCAGGGCGCCCCGGCGGTTGCGGCCGATGCCAATGGGCCGGGCGGAGACGATCTGAGCGTTGCCAAGGCGCAGCTGAGTCTGGACCAGGAAGAATTGTCGGATGCGATGGAGGACCTGGCGCGCGCCAGCGGCGACCAGCGAGGCAAGATTCAGCAGGAGCTCACAGCGCGCCAGGCATCGGTAAAGAAGTATGAGGCGCAAGCCGCCGCGGGCAATGCGGCGGTCGCCGTGGTCTCGGCGACGCAGTACAAAACGTTGGCCGGCCAGATCGCCGCATGGCGTGCGCAGCGCACCAGAAAACAACTGATCCAGCAAGCAGAGCAGCTGGCACATGCCGATGTCGCCGCGCTCACCGCGGACCAGGCAGGGCTGAAGCGTGATAGCGATGCCGCCGAAACCAAAGCGGCCGCTGCCAAAGCGGCTGGCGAGTCCGGGGCCGCCCGGGTCAAGGACCTGCAGGGCCTGGCGGGGCAACGGACTGTTTTGAGCATTCTCGATGACCGGCTGGCGGCGCAGCAGCAACTGGCGACGCTCTACGTTCGCTGGGGCGCCCAGGTCGATTTGCAGCACAAAATCCTCTTTCACCTGATGCTGCGGTCGCTCACGTTGATCGCAACCATCGTTCTCTTGACGATCCTGGCGGGCTGGGGATTACAGGTAGCGTTCGACCGGATCTCTCGCGACCGGCGCGAGAAACAGACACTGCGGATCATTCTGAACCTGGGTACGCAGGTGGTTGGCCTGTTGCTGGTGCTGCTGGTGATTTTTGGAACTCCGCAGCAGATGCCAACGATCTTGGGATTGGCTACCGCGGGATTGACGGTAGTCTTCCAGGACTTCATCCTGGCGTTCTGCGGTTGGTTTGTGCTCATGGGCCGGAACGGAATCCGGGTCGGGGACTGGGTAGAGATCGACGGGGTCGGCGGCGAAGCGGTGGAGATAGGGCTGTTTCGAACCTGGCTGTTAGAGACAGGGAACTGGACAACGATTGGCCATCCCACAGGGCGCCGGGTTTCTTTCCTCAACGGCTATGCGATTCACGGCAGGTTCTTCAACTTCTCCACCGCCGGCCAGTGGATGTGGGACGAGGTCAAGGTGACGATTCCGCCGGGAGCGCCGGCATATCCATTCATCGACAAGGTCCGCGAGGCGGCCATCCAGGTGACCCAGGCCGACGCCAAGTTGGCCGAGGAGGAGTGGAAACGCGTGACCCACGAGCAGGGTACGCCTCAATTCAGCGCGACGCCCTCCGTCGATATGCTGCCCTCCGGCGCAGGCGTCGACGTGGTGGTGCGCTATGTGACTCGGGCCGGAGCGCGGCTGGAGACGCGCAACCGTCTTTTAGGGACCGTCGTCGAGCTGATGCTCGGGACGCGCGAGGCAAGCGAGCAGCCTAAACAATGAGCGCAACGGACGCGAGTACGCCAACCGAACCAGCGATACAGCAAGACGACATCCGGCAGATTGAGCGCCTGATCCGTCCCTATATCCGTCGCACGCCCGTGGTCGAGCTTCGTGGCAGCGATTTCGGCTTGGGTCACGTTCGTCTCAGTCTCAAGCTCGAAGGGCTGCAGTACGCCGGCTCGTTCAAAACGCGCGGCGCTTTCACCAATTTGCTTCTGCGCGTGGTTCCTCGGGCAGGTGTGGCCGCGGCCTCGGGTGGAAACCACGGAGTCGCCGTTGCCTATGCGGCAAAACAACTTGGCGTGGCAGCACGCATTTTTGTGCCCCGCATTTCTTCGCCGGCGAAGATCAAGCGGATTCGTGATTTTGCCGCGGATCTCGTGATAGGTGGGGAGTCGTATGCCGAGGCGCTGGCCGCTGCCGAACAGTTTGTCCGAGATTCTGGCGCGTTGTCCATCCATGCGTTCGATCAGCGCGAGACATTGCTTGGCCAGGGAACTCTGGGGCTCGAGTTTCACCAGCAAGCGCCAGACTTGGATGCGGTGCTGGCCTCGGTAGGAGGCGGAGGTCTCATTGGGGGCATCGCCGCGTGGTACCGGGACTCCATCGCGGTGGTCGGAGTGGAACCCGAGCGATCTCCTACGATGACCAAAGCATTCGAAGCTGGTGCGCCTGTCGATGCGGAGGCCGGAGGCATCGCGGCGGACTCTCTCGCTCCCCGCCGTATCGGCGACCAGGTGTTTCCTATCGCAAGCCGCTATGTGAAGCAAGTCCTCCTGGTCACCGACGATGAAATCCGCGCCGCGCAGAAGGCCCTATGGGAAACGCTGCGAGTCGTCGCCGAGCCTGGCGGCGTGGCAGCCTTCAGCGCTCTGCTTGCCGGCAAATACCAATTCCATTCCGGTGAACACATCGGTGTGGTCATCAGCGGCGGCAACACGGTAGCAGTAAATTTCGACCTGCAGGAGCCAGCCATAAAGTCGACCCCGGCGTTCCCGGCCCACGATGAATGAAGCGAGGTTCGACAGAAGGGCGCGGCTTCACAGGCTACGGAAAAGACCCGCCAATTCAGCAGAATTGATTCTGCGTGAGAACTGGAAATCGGCGATTCGTGGTGGAAGCCCCCGCATTCATGCGGGGGAAGGAGCGCTTGAGCGCTCCGGGAGAGAATCGCCACTCTGATCATGCGCTTTAGCGCTGGCAATGCCGGGGCTATCAAGCGGTGCCCGTCCTTTGAAAATTATCCCGGCCGTCAAGGCAGTTTCGCAAGCGATAGTTTTTTCCGAGCTCAACGCGTTCCCCCTTATTCGCTAATTTGATCTGCAACCACCTACGGTTCCGTGCCGGCGTCTAGTTCGCCGATGGCCGTTCGGCGTGAACGACAACCAGAACCTCTACCGGGACCTTGGCCGGTATCAGTTTCAGTCCAAGCTGTTCCTGAAGCGCGGTGAAAACGGAAACGGTCGAATCGTCAGGCGCCCCAGCTGTAGGTCCTGAAGGCTCCGATTGGACTCCATTGAGCACAAAATCGTAGTTTCCTCTCAGGCCTGTTTCATCGACGACCACACGGTTGCCGATCTCGCCCTGATGCTGGAGCCAGCTTGCTAACCAGCTCATACGCCAGGCGGTCGCCGTTATTTGATTGCGTCCGGTTGTTTCGACGCCGGCAGCGGGGCGAGGTGGTAACTGCGGCGGTGGCGAGGCGCCTCCGGGCGGCGGTGGTGGTGGAGGCGGAGGAGGGTGGACCGCCGAGGCAAGTTCCGGCGAAACCGCAACCTGTTTCAGCTTCGGGCCGCCTTTGGCAACTACCAATGCATAGACTGAAAGCTCCTGCTTTGCGTTGGCGACTTTCAATTGGAAGCGATCCTCCAGCAACGACTGAAGCATCAATTGAAATTGCTCCACGCTTCCCGCGACCCCAACCCGCCTCATCAACTGGATTTCGGGTTCCGCGGCTTTGGCCTCAATGTCGAAATATTCCTTATCCATCCAGCCTGTCGCACCGATAAGCTGATCGTCCGACGTGACCTGATATGCAGATTTGACCAGTTGCCTGGCAGACATGTGATGCGCGTTGTAATAACCGTCTCGAGTCCCCATCATTGCGTTCTGCAGCTCATCAGGTTTGCTCGGCTTGATCGTTGCTACCTCGAAGGAGGGCCGTGGGCCGTCCGCCCGCAGGATTTGCGAGTACACCGGCGCTCTCCGCATCACGCCAAAGGCCACTGGACCCAACGCGGTGACCAGACCAAGCGCCCACAGCGCGAGCTTCTTGCTTCTGCGCAACGGCACCGGCTGCAGCGTCATGATGGAGAGAATTCTCTGGTTCAAATTGGCGCCGGCGATGCCGGAAACGCAGGCCAGCGGCGACTCGACGCAGAAACGGCAGGCCTTCAGAAGACCTTCGGCGTATATGTCGGGCCGGCCTCCGAGCTGCACGGCCGCCTCGTCGCAAGCCCGCTCGCGCTCTTCTTTCATGCGCCGCTCTATCCACCACACCATGGGGTGAAACCAGAAAGCAGTTTCGACGAATAGGTGCATCATCGCGGTGAGATTGTCGCGACGGCGCACGTGTATCAGTTCATGCGTCAGGACGCCCTCGAGCTGCGTGTCGTCCAGTTGCTCGGAGAGCTGCTCTGGCCAGAGCAGGACCGGCCGAAAGATGCCGAAGATCCCAGGCTCCATTTGCTGATGAGACCGTTGCGAGACGACCCGGATATACGGCGGCTTCGCAATGTGTTGCAATCGCCGCAGTGTGTCTACCTCACGCCCGCTCTCGGCCGCGGTCGCCATCCGTTTCGACGCGACCACTTGCCGCCAGCGCGCCCACCAGACGAACAGCACGACTACGGCGCCGCAGAGCCACACCACAGCGAATACCGGCATCCAGGCTGCGGAGCGCTCCACTGAGCGCATAACGGACGACGTCGAAGAGACCGTTGGCGGCGTCATCCCGGAAAACGGCTGTGCCGCCGCATCGAGCACGACGTACACCCGAGGTCCATTCACGCTTGGCTGTGGCATCGGCAACAGAGTGCCGAGCGAAATCAGCAGCGAGAATGGAAGCAGAAATTTCACCGATGCTGTCATCCAGAGCCGGTAGCGTACCTTTGCCTGATCATTCCGCAGCAGAAGTGTCACCACCCACACCAACACCGCGAACACGGTCGACTGCCAAATATGATTTCCCAGTGCTTGGAACATGCCCGTCGATAGAGAGACCGCATGCACTGTCATCACGCTTTCTCGCCTTTCTTGAGAGCCTTTAAGGTTTTCTCTGCGTACTCCACGTCTTCCAGTGTCAGCTTGCCGGCCCCGATCAGGTGAGCCACCACCGGGCGTGACTGCCCACCGAACATAGCAAGCAGATCGTCCACCAGCCTCCGTTGCGCTGCGTCGCGGGAAACACTCGCCACGAACATATGAAAGTTGCCGACTTTGCGCACCCGGCGCAACACCTTTTTGGCCTCCATGCGGTAAACCATCTTCTGGATGGTCGTGTAGCCAGGCCGCTTCTTCTCCGGGAAGGCATCGCACATCTCCCGAATGGACGCTTCGCCTTGCGTCCAGAGTGTCTCCATGATCTGAAGCTCAAATTTGGTCAATCGAGAACCAGCCATATCTAGGACTCCAGTCTTTTTATCTACGACGCATGTCCTAGAAGTTAATCCGGCAATGTACGGTTGTCAAGATCTGCTCTGGTGGACTGGAACCGATGATCTGGGAGTAAAGCGAATCTGCGAAAATTGCGCGACTCCGTCATGGTCCGCGACCCTCATGCCTTCTATCAGGGCCCGACTTTACAGCCTGCGGAAAAAGTCATGTTTTGTATCAGGGCACGACTTTAGTCGTGCCGTAAATGTCTGAGATTACGTCGGGCTTTAGCCCCTGAGGCATTGCTCTCCCGGCCGGTGCAGTGTTTTTCCGCCGCCTCTTTCGTCGGGCCGCACAGGGCTCAGAGAAAATCGGGCTTCCGCCCCTGCGGCTTTATCAGATGAGTCGTTACAGTCCGCTAGAATCGGCGGTCGAGGCGGGGATACCAGGTGACCTGGAACGTCGTGCTGGTGTCGGACTGTCGTCCGGTCTTATACATGGGAATGAGCCAGCGTTCGTATTGCAGATTCGCCTTTAACTCGACGTCGGGAGTAAGACGCTTCACCAGGTCGAAGCTGAAGTCGTGCTGCGTGGTGCCGCCGGGGATAAAATCGCTGGACGCCTTGTCACTGCGGTAAGAAGCCTGCAGCCATTCGCGTGGTGAAAGATGGTAAGTGAGCCAGGCCTGCCCGCCCTTGTTTTCGCGGCCAATCCAGTCGCCCATCAGCAAGCCGTTGCTGGTGTAGCCATTCCTCTGCACTACCTCGATGTACATGTCCTGGCCACCATGGCTGAGACCAGAATCGGGATCGGTCGAAACTGCTTCGACGCGCAGATCGAGTTTGGGCGCTCCAGGAATATGGGAGAGGTAGAGACCGGGGCGGATCGCGGCATGGCGCGGTGCTGTGATAGGAAACACATCATCGTGTACTTCCGAGTCGTTATAAAAAGTCAGCCATCGGTGAAAGAAAGGCAGGCGCCAGGAAAAGTCAAAGGCGCTGAAGCGAGCGCCGGGATCTTTGCGGGAAAACTTCTCCGATCCGTTGGTATCGCTAATGCTGTAAAAGCTACGCCAGAACGTTCCCAGTGTAACCGGCTCGTGTCCAATACCTCCCCAAATCACCGTGCGCTCAAAACCGATCTCCACATTGGGCGTGGGCTTGAAAGAAATCTTCTCCGCATGAGTCCAGGGGCTCACCGGATCGTTATGACCCTTGAGCGGGCCAACGAAAAAGTCGTACCGAATGAGACCGACGATGCGCGAGACGTAGGGAATGTAAAGCGGCTCCACGCGATTGATGCGGAAGCTGTAAACATTCTCCGCATTGTTGCTCCAGGCCATGCCGCCGCCCACGCCCGGTCCATACCAGTTGTCCATCTTTCCAAAGGAGATTTCGTGGCCAACGACATGCGCGGAAACGTAGCCCTCAAGGACGGTGAGGTTATTGACGGAAGAAACCGGGCCCAGCGGGATGGTCGTATTGCCAGGTAAGGGAACGGCGCCAAAGGTGTCGAAACCATCGATCAGCGCCAGCGTTTGCGCCACGCTGGGCGAATACCCTTCCCACGAAGGCGCGTGCTGCCACTCGCCGCGGAAGTAAGCGGAGAACATGCCATAGTGGCCGCGTGCGCTCAAGCCGGCGTAGTTGTTGAAGCCGCCCGCATACGGGCGGCCAAAATCGTTGATGTCGGTCTGCCCAAGATGAAAGCTGTCGCGCAAAGGCGTGCCCCCGATGCCCATCACCCGCTCATATACGGAGTCAAGGCCGCCGCGCCCGAACTTCTGGTCGAGAGGAATCCGCATATCGGGCTGCAGATCCTTTTCCAGAGCGGTATAGATATCGATAGCTTCATCGCTGGTACCGCCGGTGATTCTATCCGCGCTTTGGTCCAGCATGTGGGCCACACTCAGGCGTGTCCATGGGCGTATGCCGAGAAATACGGTGTCCACGTATCCCAGCCCATAGAGCCGCATCACCGCCGGGTAGATCCAGCTATCCAGCGGGATGTAAGCGGAGCTCATGCCTTCGATCGATTTGAGCGGCTCATACGGTGCAAAGTGAATGGCCTCCCGCGGAGCGGGCAGTTGGTCGGCAGAGGCGGGCGGGGGCGCGGCGTTCGGCGAAGAGCTTTGCTGCGTGTCCGATCCAGCCGAAAGCGGCGGTGATTGATCGGGAGCCAAAATATTTGAGGCGTATGAGATTCCAGGGGTCAGTAAGACCATCACGCACAGAACAGCAAGGAATTCCACTCACACCTCAAGGACACAAAACGGTTGATGCCGGATATGACCTGCAGTGGAGGCAAATACCGGGCAAGGAGACGTGACGAAAATCGATCACCATCTTCAAGCTAACGAAAGCAGAACCCATGGTCAATCGTTTGCGGCACGCAGTGAAGCGCGAAGATAACGGGGGTAGGCTACCGGGAATCGCCCCTACGGACACACGCTTGTGGAAAGGCTGGTCTCTACGCTTTTCGGGCAGCTCGGAGGGCGGCATCGAGTTCTTGCGAAAATTCGTCCATGAGTTGATTCTTCCACCGGGCTGTGAACAGCTTCTTCGCTTTAAGGTAGCGCTCCATGTGGGCGAGAGGATCGCGCTCCGCTTGCCGGCCTGGGCTGGACTTGGTTTGGCCGGATACACGATACGTCTTGCCCTCCACCAATACCGGGCCACCACCCTGGCGTACCCGCTCAAGGCTTTCGTAGGCTACCCGGTAGACGGCCACCACATCGTTGCCGTCGACCGTGAGGATCGGCAGGCCGTACCTTCTTGCCTGTTCGATTAAGGGTTCTTCTTTGCCCGTTGCCAGGGAACCGGCATGATTGGACGAAGGGTGAAGCGAATTTCCAGGCGCAGGAGTAAGCGGCATCGCGCGCGAAGTTTGAAACCACGGATTGTTCTCCACCACAAAGAGGATGGGCAAGCGCCGCTTGCCGGCGACTTCGAGTGTTTCCTTCCATGGGCTAAGCAAGGATGTTGTCGCGCGGGTAAACGCGACCACCACGTTGCCTTTTTTACTCCGCTTGTTGGCCGAGGCCACTTCCGTAACCACGCGGAACTGCTCGGGTGTAGAGGAAGGCGGGAGGATGTTATGTACGGAGCCGTTCGCGGCTTGGTGGTGGTTCGGCCTGGAGCGGCGCAGAGAAAGCTGAACCACAATCTCGCCCAACGGAACGCCTTTGACCAGGCCGGCAATCGAGTCATCGGGCGCGAGGGTGATCGTGTCTTCCGGTCGCAGGTCGATGACCCATCCGGCAGCAATCGCCTCCTGGCCCATGGAAGCAAGGTAGGCACTCCCCAGTTGTTTGCTCAGGCCGGCTGCATGCTCTGTGAGCAGTCGGCATCGAACCATGGTGGCGTACAGCTGCTTGAGCTTTGCGTCAGAGATCAGCGAGCCGCCGGTTGAGACTTCTGCCGCGGCGGTCGTCCGCCGAACCCTACCAGTCATGGTTACGGTTCTCCTGGCCGTGGAAATCACGACGAGTAGATAAAGCGCTGATTGTAAATCACGCTGCGCCGCAGCGGGACGTCTTTCTGCGTGGAAAAGCAAGCCTGTTTGGTCGAGGCATTGTGGAAAGAACTCCGGACTTTTTCACAGAGAATGTGAAAAAGCCTGTGCATTTCCCGCCCTCTGTACCGCGCAGTTCCTGAAACGATGGGAGTTCTAGCACTCTGCACTGCTTTTGATGCTCGCGTTCCGCAATGGAATCATGTGGAGTAATCCGCGTTGATCCGCACGTATTCCGCGGTAAGATCGGTCGTCCAAAAACGACACACACCGCTCCCCAGACCAAGATCGACGTGAATGGTCAGGTCGCGTTGCTTCAGGTAGTCGTGGGTAGCGGACTCGTTGAAGCGAGGCGATAGGCAGCCCTGACGGCAAATCTCCAGTGGTCCAAAAGAAAGATCGATCCGCGTCGGATCGATCGCGACCCCTGCGTAACCGATGGCTGCGAGGATGCGCCCCCAATTCGGATCGCATCCTGCCCATGCCGTCTTGACCAGCGGTGAGTGGGCTATGGAGCGCGCTACACGCAGAGCATCGGCATCGGTAAGCGCACCGCCGATCACCAACTCGACTACGTGCTGCACGCCCTCTCCGTCCTGCACAATTTGTTTGGCCAGCGATAAGCATACCGACTCCAGCGCAGAGGAGAACGACTTTGTGGCCTGGTCTGCCTTGGTCTTTGCGGTCGCGTGGTCGTGGCCTTCGATGACGACTCCGCTGACCCCGCTGGCGAGCAGCAGAAGGGTGTCGTTGGTCGAAGTGTCGCCATCGATGGAGATGCGATTGAAGCTGCTTTCCGCTGCGTGATGCAGCAGGTCTTGCGCCGCAGCGGGCTCGAGCGCCGCGTCGGTAAAGAGATACACCAGCATGGTGGCATGCAGAGCAGCATGGGGAGCGGATTGCAGTTGGGGATGAATCATGCCCGCCCCCTTGGCAATGCCGGCCACACGAACCGTCACACCCTCTACCTCAAAACTCGTGGCGGCAACCTTCGCCCGCGTATCGGTGGTCATGATCGCGCCCGCCATCTGTTGCAGGTGAGCCGCAGACGAACCCAGCCCGGCATGCAATGCGGGGAGCGCGGCGGTCAGCTTGTCGAGCGGCAGCGGCACACCGATGATGCCGGTGGAGGAGGGAAAGACGGCATGCGCGTCGCAGCCGAACAATGCGCCGGCGCTGGCGCAGGACTGCTGTGCGGCGGTGATGCCGGCCTCCCCGGTGGCGCAATTGGCATTGCCGGCATTGACCAACACGACGCTGACGTGATGGTGACTGCGCTCGAGATGGCGCTGTCCCACAATCAGCGGGGCGGCTACGACTTTGTTGGCGGTAAACATGGCGGCGGCAACCGCCGGCGGGTTGGCAACCGCACAGGCAACATCCGGATTACCACTGGCTTTGATCCCGGCCCGCACCGCGGAAAAAGAAAAGCCGCGAGGCACTTGATCATCTGTGAGGAAACCTACCTGGGATGCGGAAGACGTATCGGTCATGTGGCCTTTACTCTATCAAGAGAAGGCTAGGACGATCA
>Ga0302325_10028648_pt1 | contig 11521 bp, 8 predicted proteins | sample Palsa_T0_2_FD_201948 | JGI IMG/M metagenome (GOLD analysis project Ga0302325, IMG submission 201948) | Peat permafrost microbial communities from Stordalen Mire near Abisko, Sweden - Palsa_T0_2 | ecosystem: Environmental > Terrestrial > Soil > Palsa > Peat permafrost | place: Sweden: Abisko... | reverse complement strand
GCCGCTTGCGCCGTTCCTGGCCTGCCCAAATGCTGGCCCGGCTCACTTGGGGCCGCCGGGCCAGCTTACCGCGGAGGGGGATCCGCGGGGTTTGCCGCGAGGCGGGGGGCAGTGCCCGCAGCGACACTCATATGTTGTCTGCGGGCACGACTTTCAACACGACGCTTCGGGACGAACGCCCGCCGGGCCGGCCTCAGACCGTCCGGAACCGCAGCGGCATCGCTTTTGGGCCGGAGATGAAGTTGGAGGGCAGCCACTCGGGCTCGGCGGCGAGTTCGAAGCTGTCCATGCGAGTGAGCACCTCGCGCAGCATGGCGTCGATCTCGATGCGGGCGATGTGCTGGCCGAGACAGACGTGCGGGCCGGCGCCGAAGGCGAGGTGGCCCTCGGACGGGCGGGCGAGGTCCAGCGTGTCCGGCGCCTCGAAGCGGGACGGGTCGCGGTTGGCGGCGCCGAAGTACATCACCACCTTGTCGCCTTCGCGGATCTGAGCGCCGGCCAGTTCGGCGTCGCGTTTGGCGGTGCGGCGCATGTAGATCACCGGGCTCGTCCAGCGCAGCAGCTCCTCGCGGGCGGCGGGCAGGCGCCCGTCGAGATCGGCTTTCAGCCAGGCGAGCTGGTCCGGCGCCTCCATCAGCGCCAGCAGGCCGCCGGACAGCAGGTTGCGCGTCGTGTCGCCGCCGGCGTCGACCAGCAGCATGAAGAACAGCATGAACTCGGGATCCTCGAGCCGCCTGCCGTCGAGTTCGACCGCGAGCAGCTTGGAGGCGAGGTCGTCGGCCGGCCGGGCGCGCTTTTCGGCGATCACGCCGGCGGCGTATTCGAACATCTTGGCCACCGCCGCGCCGATGGCGCCGGGCGCCTGGGCTTCCGGCGCGGTGTGGATGGCCTCGGTGAGCTTGTAGAGTTCGCGCCCGTCGTCGAGCGGCAGGCCCATCAGCTCGGCGATGACGAACGAGGGCATCTCGCCGGCGACGTCGGCGACGAAGTCGCACTCGCCCTCGCCGGCCACGGCGTCCACGATCTGGCGGGCGAGGGCGACAATGCGCTCGCCGCGCAGCCGGGCCGACGGCGCGGTGAATTCCGAGCGGATCAGCTTGCGGAACCCCGCGTGCTCGGGCGGGTCCATCATCAGCATCATCTTGTAGGGGCCGAAGCCGCCCGTCCCGCCGGCGGGCGGGTCGGCGATCATGATCGTCGGCTCGCTGGAATAGGTCTGGAAGTCGCGGTCGACGGTCCAGATGTCCTCGTAGCGCGTCACCGCCCAGAAGCCGCGCCCGGCCGGCTCGTCGTGCCAGTAGACCGGCGCGTTCTCGCGCAGCCAGCGGTACTGGTCGTGCGGCTGGCCGGCGGCGAAGCTGGCGGGCGACAGCAGGTCGATATGCATGGGCGTGACCTCTCTGGCGCCATGCTAGCGCGGCCGGCGCGGCGTCCGCCACACTCACCCCGCGTCAATCTCACCAGGCCCCAACCCCAAATGGTGGTGAGACGAATCGCCCTGCCTCCAGATATCGCCAGCCCGGCGCCGCGGCGCTAAATTCGCGGTGACGGGAGGAGGCGGCGTTGCCGAGCCTCAGGACGATCGATCTGCCGGCGCGGCTGACCGTGGTCATGCCGCTGTGGCTGGGCGAACTGGTGACGGCGCTGATCTGCCTCGCCGGCGCGGGCCTGCTGCGGTTCGCGCTCGACGCGCTGACGCCGGGCGTCGCCCCGTTCGTGCTGTTGTTCCCCGCCGCCCTGGTCGCCACCCTGCTCGGCGGCTGGCGTCCCGGCGCGGTCACCCTGGCGATCTCCGAGCTCTGGGCCTGGTACAACGTGGTCCCGCCGCGCGGCCTCTCGTTCAAGGGCGAGGCGCAGCCGGCCAACCTGGTCGCCATCGCCGCCGCCGGGGCGGTGATGATCGCCGTCGCCCAGGCCTTCCGCTTCGGCGCCCGCCGCGAGGCCGACCAGCGCCAGGCCAAGCTCGCCGCGCGCGACCTGATGCTGCGCGAGCTCGATCATCGGATGAAGAACAACTTCCAGACCGTCGCCGGCCTGATCCAGATGCAGCTGCGCCGCGCCGCCGACGAGCCGGTGCGCGAGGCGCTGCGCGAGGCGCTGGCGCGGGTGATGAGCATCTCCGAGGCGCACCGCAATCTCTACGCCGGCGAGGACGTCGATGCGGTCGATATGGCGGTCTATCTGAAGGAGCTGTGCGCCAACCTCGCCGACGCGCTGTTCCTGGGCGAGCTGGTGCGGCTGGAGTGCCGGGTCGACGCCGCCGCGCTCGACCGCGATCGGGCGGTGGCCATCGGCCTGATCGTCAACGAGCTGGTCACCAACGCGGCCAAGCACGCCTTCGTCGACGGCGGCCCCGGCCAGATCCGCGTCGTCTTCGACCGCCAGCCGCACGGCTATCGGCTCACCGTGGAGGACGACGGCAGGGGCCTGCCGGCCGACTTCGCCACGCGCCGCCAGGGGCTGGGGCGCGGCCTGGTGGAGGCTTTCACCCGGCAGGCCGGCGGCTCGCTGACCGTGGGCGAGGGGCCAGGCGCGCGGTTCGAGGTCGAACTCGCCGCCTGACTACCCCGCGCCGCCTAGGCCGTCCTCGACGTGGGCGAAGTCGGCGCCCTTCAGCGGCGCGTCGCCGGTCTCGGGGCCGAGCCCCCAGGACAGCCGGATGAAGTCGCCGAAGCCGTCGGCCTCGCCGATCAGCCGGAAGCGGAAGTCCGGGAAGCGCGCCTGGACGCCGGCGATCACCGCGTCGACGCCATCGATTACGCCGGGGGTAATCAAACGGCGCGCTACACCGTCTCTGCCGCGGCGCTGAACACGTCGCGCATCCAGGCGATCGGCGGCTCGGCCAGCCGGTCCTTGCGGTAGAGCAGGGTCACATCGACCGGCGGCGTCTCGTAGGGCGGGTCGATCAGCACCAGCCGCCCGCTCTGCGCCGACAGCAAGGCCAGCCGGCGCGGGATCAGCGCGGCCATCTCGGAGCGGGCGACGATGGTGACGGCCGAGAAGGTGTCCGGCGCGACGACGCCGATGCGGCGGCGCAGGTTGCGCTTGGCCAGCTCGCTCTCGAACGCCCCCAGGTCCTCCCAGCTCGAGCGCATGCTGATCGCCGGGCGGCCGCTGGCCTCGCGCCGACCGGCCACCACCACGTGCGGCACGCTGACCAGGTCCTCCAGCGTCGCCGGCGCCGCGCAGATCGGATGGCCGGCGCGGACCACCCAGGTGAGCGCCTCGGTCATCAGGCGCTGGCGGGCGAAGCGCTCCGGCGCGCTCTCGAAGATGGAGATGACGAAGTCCACCTGGCCGCCGTCGAGCTGTTCGACCAGGTCGAGCGGGTTTTCCGAGATCCGCAGCAGCACGCCGGGCGCGTGCGCCTGCAACTCGGCCACCACGGCCGGCATCAGCACCGCGCAGGCGTAGGCGCCGGCGACGACGCTGATCTTGTGGTCGCTGACGGCGGGGTCGAAGTCGGCCGGCGTCAGCGCGCTCTGCAGCTGGACGAGGGCCGCGTGCAGGCTGGGGCCGATCTCCAGGGCCCGGCGCGTCGGCTGCATGCCCTGGGCGTCGCGGCGAAACAGCTCGTCGCCCATGTGGTAGCGTAGCCGGCTGAGGGCGTGGCTGACCGCCGAGGGCGTCAAGCCGAGGCGCGCGCCGGCGCGCGTCACGCTACGTTCCTCCAGCAGCACGTCGAAGACGCGGAGCAGGTTGAGGTCCAGACTGGCGATGTGCATCGAATTCATCTGATCGGTGACAACTTATCATTTGGATCATGCACTACCGCCGCTTACCTGCAAGCGGTAAGGCGGAATCACCGCGCGGGAGCATTGCGCCGCGCAGGGCCGCCTTTCGTGCTAGCGGCCAAATGAGGAGAGCGTCGGCGTGGCCCGTGACGAAGCGGCAACGGCTGAGACGGCGGGCGCGACGCCGGTGAGCGTGGCCCAGCCTCCGCGCCAGGCGCGCAGCGGTCTGAGCCGCTGGCGCTGGCCGCTGATGCTCGGCGGCCCGCTGCTGATCCTCGTCATCGCCGCCTATTTCGTCCTGACCAGCGGCCGCAGCCAGTCCACCGACGACTCCTATGTCGAGGCCGCGCGGGTGCCGGTCAGCGCCAGCATCGGCGGGCGGGTGATCGAGCTCGACGTGCGCGAGAACCAGCCGGTGAAAGCCGGCCAGGTGCTGTTCCGGCTGGACACGCGCGACTATACCGCCAGCGCGCAGCAGGCCGCCGCCCAGGTGTCGTCCGCCAAGCTGCAGGTGCAGGCGCTGCAAGCCGCCTACAAGCAGCAGCAGGCCGCGCTGAAGACGGCCCAGGACACCGCGACCTTCGACGACCACGAGGCGGCGCGTCAGCAGGCGCTGATGCAGGCCGGGGTCGCCTCGCGCGACCAGTACGAGACGGCGATGCACAACGCCACGGTCGCCCATCAGGATGTCCTGACCGCCGAACAGCAATTGGCGCACGCCCTGGCCGACCTCGGCGGCGCCAATGCGACGCCGGCCAGCAACCCGGCGGTGCTGCAGGCCCAGGCCGCCTACGACCGGGCCAAGCTCAACGTCTCCTACGGCGTCGTGGTCGCCGCGCAGGACGGCGTGGTGACCCGGGTCGAGCAGCTGCAGGTCGGCAGCTACGTCAATGCGTCGCAGACCCTGTTCTGGCTGGTGGCCGGCAATCCCTGGGTCGAGGCCAACTTCAAGGAAGACCAACTCGCCAAGATGCGGGTGGGCCAGCCGGCCAAGATCCATGTCGACGCCTGCCCGGGCGCCGATTTCGACGGCCATGTCTGGACGTTCAGCCCCGGCGCCGGCCAGGCCTTCTCGCCGCTGCCGGCCCAGAACGCCACCGGCAACTGGGTCAAGGTGGTGCAGCGCCTGCCGGTGGAAGTCGCGTTCAACAAGCCGCCGCCCGACGTCTGCGGCGCCGCGGGGCTCAGCGCGACGGTGACGGTCGACGTCCGCTCGGGATCTGGTCGGCGCGCGCCCGCGCAGCCCTAAGTTCAACCGCCATGGCTTCTCCCAAGGACGTCGCCAACCGCGTTCCCATCACCATCGGCCTCATGCTGGCCACGGTGATGAACTCGCTGGACAGCACCATCGCCAATGTGGCGCTGCCGCACATGGCCGGCTCGGTCTCGGCCGCCCCCGACCAGATCACCTGGGTGCTGACTTCCTACCTGATCGCCGCGGCGATCATGACGCCGCTCTCCGGCTGGCTGTCGACGCGCATCGGCCGCAAGGCGATGTTCCTGATCTCGATCGCCGGCTTCACCGTCGCCTCGATGCTGTGCGGAATCGCCGGGAACCTGGCCGAGATCGTGATCTTCCGGCTGCTGCAGGGCCTGTGCGGCGCGGCGCTGATCCCGCTGTCTCAGGCGGTGGTGCTCGACATCTTCCCACCCAGCCAGGTCGGCCAGGTGATGGCGCTGTGGGGCGCGGGCGCGATCCTGGGGCCGATCTTCGGGCCGGTGCTGGGCGGCTGGCTGACCGACAATTTCTCCTGGAACTGGGTGTTCTTCATCAATCTGCCGATCGGGATCCTGGCCTTCGGGGCGATCTGGCTGTTCATGGACCGGGATCGAGGCGGAACCGCCAGGCCGTTCGACTTCCTGGGCTTTGGGGCGCTCACCATATTCATCGGCGGCGTGCAGCTGATGCTGGACCGCGGCCCGACCGTCGACTGGTTCTCGTCGCCCGAAATCTGGATCGAGGCGCTTTGCGGTCTGGCGGGGTTCTGGGTCTTCGTCACCCAGACCATGACCGCCAAACACCCGTTCTTCGACCGCGCCCTGCTGCGCGACCGCAACTTTATCACCTGCAACGTGTTCGGCTTCTTCATCGGCCTGTTCCTGTTCTCCACCATGGCGCTGCTGCCGCCGGTGATGCAGACGCTGATGGGCTATTCGGTGTTCGGCGCGGGGCTGGTGATGATGCCGCGCGGCCTGGGCTCGTTCGCCGCCATGTTCGTGGTCGGGCGGCTGGTCGGGAAGGTCGACACCCGGCTGATCCTATTGGTGGGCCTCAGCTTCTGCAGCCTGTCGCTCTGGCAGATGACCCACTTCGACCTGGCGATGGACTCGACGCCGTTCGTGACCACCGGAATCCTTCAGGGGCTGGGCATCGGGCTGCTGTTCGTGCCGCTCAGCGTCACCGCCTTCGCGACCCTGTCGCCGGCGCTGCGCTCCGAGGGCACCTCGGTCTACACCCTGGTCCGCAACCTCGGCTCCAGCGTCGGGATCTCGGTGATGGAGGCGCTGGACACGCAGCAGAGCTCCGTCGCCCACGCCGACATGGCCGCGCACGTGCAGCCCGGCAGTCCGGTGTTCAACGCCGGCGTCTCGGCGTCGATGAACCCGTCAACCTCGTCGGGGCTCGATGCGCTCAACGGCGTGATCACCCAGCAGGCGGCGATGGTGGGCCTGATCGACGTGTTCAAGCTGATGCTGCTGATGACGATCGGCGTGGCGCCGCTGCTGCTCCTGATGCGCAAGCCCAAGTCCGCGCCATCGGCCGGGGAGGTGGTGGTTGAATAGCAAGTCCGGGTGGATCGCCCTCGTCCTGGCGACGAGCGCGCTCGCGAGCTGCAAGGCGGTGGGGCCGAACTTCCAGCCGCCCGCGGCGCCGACGACGCGCGGCTATCTGATGCCCGGCGACGCGCCGTCCGACTTCGCGCGGCTGACGCCCGACGCCCGCGTCGCCGGCGCCTGGTGGAAGGGCCTGGGCTCGGCCGATCTCGACCGGGTGATGGACCAGGCGCTGGCCGGCAACCAGACCATCGCCGCCGCCAATGCCTCGCTGGAGCGGCTGCGCCAGCTCACCGCGGCGGCGCACGGCGCCCAGCTGCCGCAGGTCGACGTCAACGGCGGCATCCAGGAAGAGCGGATCAACATCCAGTCGCTTGGCTTCACCGGCTTCCCCAACCCGACACTGGGCCTCTATCAGGTCGGCGGGACGGTGAGCTACGACATGGACATTTTCGGCGGCCTGCGGCGCACCACCGAGGCCGCCGCGGCGCAGGCCGAGAACCAGGCCCGGCAGGCGGACGCGGCCTACCTCACCCTTACCGGCCAGACCGCCATGGCGGCAGTGCAGATCGCCACCGCCCGCGCCCAGATCGCCGCCGCCGAGCGCGCGATCGAGGACGACCGCAAGCTGATCGGCGTCGTGCGTGAGGGCGAAGGCGCGGGCGGCGAGGCGCCGTCGGCGACGGTGAGCGTCCACGCCCAGCTCGCCCAGGACGAAGCCCTGTTGCCGCCGCTGCGCCAGCAGCTCGCCCGGGCGCGCCACGCCCTGGCCCAACTCGTCGGCGAGGCGCCGGCCGACTGGACCGCGCCGGACTTCGACCTGAAGGACTTCAGCGCGCCCGCCGAGGTTCCGATCAGCCTGCCCTCGAGCCTGGTGCGACGCCGGCCGGACATCCTGGCCGCCGAGGCGACGCTGCACCAGGCCACCGCCGAGATCGGCGTCGCGTCGGCGGCGATGTATCCGGACATCAAGCTCAGCGCCAACCTCACCCAGACGGCGATTCCGGGGGCGAACCTGTTCACCTACGCCGCCAGCGGCTGGACGCTGGCCTCCGGCGTCACCGCGCCGGTCTTCCACGGCGGCACGCTGCGGGCCAACAAGAAGGCGGCGCAGGCCGCGGCGCTGCAGGCGCTGGCGCAGTACCGGAGCACGGTGATCGGGGCCTTCACCCAGGTGGCCGACGTGATGTCGTCGATCACCGAGGACGACGCCGAACTCGTCGCGCTCGGCCACGCCGAGGACGCCGCGGCGGCCGCGCTGAAGGACGACGAGGCCGCGTTCAAGCTCGGCGGCGGCGCGCTGCTGCCGGTGCTGGACGACGAGCGCAACCTGCAACTCGCCCGCCGGGCGCGGGTGATGGAGCAGGGCCAACGCCTGGCCGACATCGCCACCCTCTACGTCGCCACCGCCGCCGACTGGCGCGAGCCGAAGAGCTGAGGGCTCGGCGCCTTACTTCGACTTCAGCTCGGTCTCGTTCCAGCCGCCGCCGAGGGCGACGACGAGGTCGACGGTAGTCGTCAGGCGGCTGGCTTCGATCGTGAGTTCGGCATTGTGGGCGGCGAGCGCCGTCGCCTCGGCGGTGACGACGGTGGTGTAGTCGACCGTGCCGGCCTGGTACTCGTTGTTGGTGATCTTCAGCGCCTGGTCGGCCGCGTTCATCGCCCGCAGCAGGTCGGGTTGCTCGGCGGCGAGCACGCGCTGAGCGACCAAATTGTCCTCCACCTGCTGGAAGGCGCTGAGCGAGGTGGCGCGGTAGGTGGCCACCGCCTCGGCGTAGGCGGCCTTGGAGGCCTGCACCTGGGCGTGGGTCAGGCCGCCGTTGAAGATCGTCTCGGCGGCGCTGGCGCCGGCGTTCCAGAGCATCGATTGCGGGCTGAACAGCTGGCCGATCTGCTGGGCCTCGGTGCCGCCGGTCCCGGTCAACGTGACGCTGGGGAAATAGCCGGAGACCGCCACGCCGATGTTGGCGCTGGCCGCGGCCGCCAGCCGCTCCGAGGCGGCGACGTCGGGCCGGCGCTGCAGCAGGGCGGACGGCACGCCCGGCGGCACGTCGAGCGGCTTCAGCGTCCAGGCGGTGGGCGTGATCGAAAGCTGGTCCGGCGGCACGCCGATCAGGGTGGCGATGGCGTGCTCCATCTGGCCGCGCTGCTGCGCCAGGGCGGTGTCGGTGGCGCGTTCGCTGTAGAGCGTGCTCTCGGCGGTATCGACGTCGCTCTCGGCGGCGTTGCCGGCGTTGTACTTGTTGCGGGTGATGTCGAGCGACAGCTGGTAGGCCTTCACCGTGTCGTCGTCGATGCGCTTCTCTTCGTCGAGCTGGCGCAGGGTGATGTAGTCGGCGGCCAGCTCCATCTGCGCCGAGAGGCGTGCGTTGACCAGGTCGGCGTAGGTCGACTGGGCCGTGCCGTGGGCGTTCTCGATCTCGCGGCGGATCTTGCCCCAGAGGTCGGGCTCCCAGGTCGCGCCGAGCTCCAGGCTGTAGTTGGCGACGGTGGCGGGCGTGCTGCGCGAGACGCTGACGCCGCTGATCTGCGCCGACTCGGCCGCGGAGCCGTTGTGGGAGACGCTGGCCGAGCCGGTGCCGGTGAGCGTCGGCCAGAGCTGCGCCCGCTGTTCAGCGACGACGGCGTGCGCCTCGTCATAGGCCGCCAGGTCGGCGGCGAGGGTGAAGTTGGACTTGGCGACCTTCTCCTCCAGCTCGTTCAGGATCGGATCGCCAAACATCGTCCACCAGTCGGCGCGGTCGGCCGCGTCCGACGGGTTGGCGGGCGTCCAGCCGGCGATCTCCTTGTAGGTCTGCGGCGTCGGCGCGGGCGGGCGGTGATAGTTGGGCCCGACCTCGCAGGCGCAGAGCGCGCTGGCGGCGATGAGGAGCGGGGCGAGGCGAAGGCGGGGCTTTGACATGAGCAACTCTTATTCGGCGGGAAGCGGCTGCGCCGCCGGGCCGGGGCCCGGGCGGGTCGCCGGCTCCGGACGCCGGAAGCGGTCCAGATAGAGGTAGATGACGGGGGTGGTCAAAAGGGTGATCACCTGGCTGACCAGCAGGCCGCCGATGATGGTGACGCCGAGTGGCTGGCGCAGCTCGGCGCCCTCGCCCCAGCCGATGGCCAGCGGCACGGCGCCCAGGATGGCGGCGAAGGTGGTCATCATGATCGGACGGAAGCGGGTCAGCGCGGCGCTGCGGATCGCCTCGCGCGGCGACAGACCCCCTTGGCGTTCGGCGTCGAGGGCGAAGTCGATCATCATGATGGCGTTCTTCTTCACGATCCCGATCAGGAGGATGATCCCGATGAAGGCGATCAGCGAGAACTCGATGTGGAAGATCAAGAGGGCGATGAAGGCGCCCACGCCGGCGGAGGGCAAGGTGGAGAGCACCGTCAGCGGGTGGATGTAGCTCTCGTAGAGGATGCCCAGCACCAGGTAGATCGCCACGATCGCGGCGACGATCAGCGGGATCAGCGTGCCGAGCAGCTGCTGGAAGGCGAGGGCGTTGCCGGCGTAGGCGCCGTGGACCGTCGACGGCAGTCCGACCTGCGCCGAGGCGCGCTGGATCGCCGCGGTGGCGTCGCTCAGCGACTGGCCCTCGGCGAGGTTGAACGAGATGGTGGTCGCCGGCTGGGTGTCCTGGTGGTTGACCGAGGTGGGCGTCGACGAGTCGGCCCAGGTGGCGAAAGCCGACAGCGGGACCTCTGACTCGGAGGTGCTGGAGACCGCCGCGCCGGTGGAGGCGGCCAGCGCCGGCGGCGCGCTCGGCCCGGTGATCGCGGCGCCGGCGGTCGCCTCGCCCGGCGTCGTCACGCCGGAAACGACACCGACCCCGCCGGTGCCGGCGGCGTAGGCCTTGGTCAGCGGCGTCGTGTTCGAGACCGGCGCCGTGTAGAGCCCGCCGCTGGCGGTGGCCAGGGCGGTGGTCAGCGGCGTGACGTTGGACGCCGGGATCGAGATGCCGATCGGCGACTGACCCTGCGCCGCGGCGGAGCCGACGGGCGTCGGCGCGCCGCGGCCGGAGGAGACGTAGACCAGGCGCAGCGTGGTCGGATCCTGGGCGTACTGCGGCGCGACCTCCATCACCACGTGGTACTGGTTGACGTCCTCGTAGATGGTCGAGACGTCGCGCTGACCGAACGCGTCGTAGAGCACATTGTCGATCGAGGTGTTGTTGAGGCCGAGCCCGGCGGCCTTGTCCTCGTCGATGGTGACATAGCTCTGCAGGCCGTGGTCCTGCTGGTCGGTGCTGACGTCCTCCAGCTCCCACTGCGCCTGCATGGCGGTGTTGAGCTTGGTCGCCCACTCGCGCAGGTCGGCGAGGTTCTGGGCTTCCAGCGTGTACTGGTAGGTGGCGTTGGACTGGCGCCCGCCGATGCGCAGGTCCTGCACCGGCGCGAGGAACAGGCTGGCGCCGGTCACCCGGGCGAGCTGCGGCCGCAGCCGCGCCATCACGTCCTCGGTGCTGTCGCCGCGCACGCCCTTTGGCGCCAGCGAGGTGATCATGAAGGCGCTGGCCGCGCCACGCCCGCCGCCGAGGAAGGCGACGACGCTCTGCACGTCCTTGTCCTTGCCGAGGATCTCGACGAACTGGCGCAGCCGCTTCTCGGTGATCTGGAACGAGCTCGACTGGTCGGCCTGCAGGCCGCCGATCATCAGGCCGGTGTCCTCCTCGGGGAAGAAGCCCTTGGGAATGACGGAGAAGAGATAGAAGTTGAGCGCGATGGTGGCGATGAGCACCACCACGATCACCGGGCCGGAATCGAGGGCGAGGTCGAGCGCGCGCTCGTAGACGCGGCGCATTCCATCGACCGAGCGCTCCGACAGGCGGCCGAACCAGCTTTTGTGCTCGTACGCCTTGGGCTTGCCGACCAGATAGGCGGCCATCATCGGCGTGGTGGTCAGCGAGATCACCAGCGAGATCAGCACGGCGGCCGACAGGGTGATGGCGAACTCGCGGAAGATGCGCCCGTAGAGCCCGCCCATCAGCAGGATCGGCAGGAAGACGGCGATCAGCGAGATGCTGATC
>Ga0302325_10028645_pt1 | contig 11522 bp, 6 predicted proteins | sample Palsa_T0_2_FD_201948 | JGI IMG/M metagenome (GOLD analysis project Ga0302325, IMG submission 201948) | Peat permafrost microbial communities from Stordalen Mire near Abisko, Sweden - Palsa_T0_2 | ecosystem: Environmental > Terrestrial > Soil > Palsa > Peat permafrost | place: Sweden: Abisko... | reverse complement strand
CCGAACTGCGCACGCGGCCCCAAAGATCAAACTCGTAGGAAACATCCGCATCCAGGAGGAAGTCGTTATTAACGCCGGGATGGGTGCTGTTGTAGGTCAGCGCATTGATCGATTCGCGGCCACGTGTCGCGCTTGAGCCTGCCGTAATGGTTGGAAAATAAGCGGCGCGCGCGATTCGCGTGCCGGCGCGCGCCTCCTGCAGGCGCGCAAACGCCGCCTTGATGTCCTGGTTCGCGCTCGTGACCTTTGCTTCAAGCGCATCAAGCGCCGGATCGCCGAAGGCGGTCCACCAGGCACCGCGCGCCTGGGCGTCCGCAGGTTGCGCCTCTTTCCAGTCGCCAGCCTCCTGGTACGACTGAGGAGGCGCGGGCGTGGGCGGAGTTTTGTAGGCGGGCGCAAGAGAACAGCCGCCGAGCGCGCCGACGAGGGCGAGCGCAAAATGCGCGCGCGTCATTTTCACGAGGTCTTGCCCTCGCCTTGAGCCGGAGCTTTGTTTGGTGGCGGAGGTGCGATTCGCACGGCCGCACCGTCGACGAGCGAATCCGAAGGATTCAGAACGACGTTGTCATCCGCGGTGACGCCGGAGAGCACCTCGATCGTTTTGCCGAAGTCGCGTCCCGGCACGATGGTCTTCAGGTGCACACGATCGCCCGAATCGACGATCGCAACCTGCATGCCCTGTGCCCTGAAGAGCAAAGTATTGGCCGGCAAGCGCAACGTCTCGCCGCTGCCGGGCACCTTGAAATGCACGTCGGTGTAGGATCCGGGGAACAGCGTGCCTTTGCTGTTGTCGACCTGCAGCTCCACCTGCAAGGTGCGCAACGTCGGGTCGAGCGCGTTAGCGGTGCGCACGACGGTCGCGGGATAGCGCTCTCCCGGGTGCTCCGCAAAACTCAGCGCCGCGCCGATACCGGGTCGCGTGGCCGCCGCGTACGGCTGTGGCACGAGTACGTACACGCGCAACTTGCTCAGGTCGGCGACGCGGAACAGCGCGTTGCCGGAACTCTGGCCGGCGTTGATCAGGGCGCCGATATCGGTGTTACGTTGCGTCACGACGCCGTCAAACGGCGCGAGCACACGCTTGAAGGATTCAATGTCGCGCAGCCGTGCGACGTTGGCCGCTGCCGACTCCTCGGCCGCCTTCTTGGCCGCAGCGTCCCCCGCCTTGCTGTCGGCGTCCTGCTGGGAGACCGAGTGCGTCGCAAGCAAGCCCTTCCAGCGGTCGTTGGTCGTCATCGCGAGCTGCGAATTCGCCTGGGCGGTCGCAAAATCGGCGCGCGCCTGACTGAACTGTTGATCGACCTCCGGCGCATCGATCTCGGCCAAGAGCTCGCCTTTCTTCACGACGCTGCCGATGTCGGTGTACCAGTTCTTCAGGTACCCGTTGGTGCGCGCGTAGATCGGTGCCTCAATGAAGGCCTGCACATTGCCTGGCAGCACGAGCTCCTCGGAAGGTGGGCTGCGGCTGGGCTTCAACGTCGTCACGTTGGGAATCACCGCCGCCGCGGCTTCCTTGCCGAGCGCCGAGCGCTGCCTGACGCGGCTCACGACGCCCCAGGCGGCAAGCAGGAGGGCGACCAGGAGCGCGATCCATGCGTAGCGCACAATGCGTGCGTGAGTGTGGCTTGCGTCGGAGCGAGTGTCTGTCATGGTTGTTTCCGCGGAACTACCGTGCCAGCGCTTTTGGAGCGGCCGTGAATGATGGCGAACACGGTCGGCACGAAAAACAGTGTCGCAACGGTGGCGAAGATCAGGCCGCCGATGACGGCGCGCCCCAGGGGCGCGTTCTGCTCACCACCGTCACCTAAGCCGAGCGCCATCGGCACCATGCCGATGATCATGGCGAGCGCCGTCATCAGCACCGGTCGAAAACGCGTAAATCCCGCCTGCGACGCGGCGGTCGGCGCATCGTCTCCGGCATTCATGCGCTCGCGCGCAAAGCTCACCATCAGCACGCTGTTGGCCGTCGCGACGCCCATGCACATGATGGCTCCCGTGAGCGCCGGCACGCTCACCGTCGTATGGGTGATGAACAGCATCCAGACGATACCGGCCAGAGCCGCAGGCAGCGCGGTAATGATGATGAACGGATCGAGCCATGACTGGAAGTTGACGACGATCAAAAGGTAAACAAGCACCACCGCGCCCAAGAGGCCGAGCAGAAGTCCGTTGAAGGACGCGTTCATGGTCTGCACCTGACCGCGGACGTCCACATGAGAGCCCTTGGGCAAATCGTGTTTCGTGTCAGCGATCGTCCGATTCACCTGCGTGGATACGAAGCCGAGATCGGCATCCTGGGTTGAGCCGTAGATATCGAGAACCGGAGTCGCGTTGTAGTGGCTTACGACCGCCGCGGCCGTGCCGCGGTGGAATCTTGCAAGGTTCGCAAGCACCTGCGCCGGACCACCGCTGCCGTTCGTGATCGGCGTCATCGCAAGCTCGTTGAGGGAATCGAGCTGATACTGCGGCGTCTGGGCAGCGACGTTGTATTGCGTGCCGTTATGCGGATCAATCCAGAACGTCGGCGAAGTCTGAAAACTACCCGACAGAGACACGAGCAGGTTCGAGGCGACGTCGCGCTGCGTCAGGCCGACCAGCTGCGCGTTGGTTCGATCGACGTCAACATTGAGCTGCGGATAATCGTAGGCCTGCTGAATGCGCAGGTCGACCGCGCCCGGAATGGCACGCAGCTTTTGCAGCAGCACGCCGGCGTACACGCGGTTCGCCGCGACGTCGTTACCGACGATTTGGATGTCGATCGGGCTCGGCAGCCCGAAATTCAGTGTTTGACTGACGATGTCCGCCGGCAGAAACGCAAAGCTCACAGTGGGAAATTGCCGCGCGAGCGAGACGCGCAGCTTGCGCACGTAATCGGCGGTGGGGTGATGATCCTCCTTTAGTGCCACGAAGATATCGGCATCGCTTGGACCCACGGGAGCCGAGGTGCTGTAGGCGAGATTGATGCCGCTATAGGGCAGGCCGATGTTATCGACGACGCTCGCGATTTCGCGCGCCGGAATCCCCTGGCGCAGGGCGACCTCGACCGTGTCACACAGCGCCGCCGTCTCCTCGATGCGAAGACCCGTACGCGCGCGCAGGTGCAGCTTGATCTGGCCCGAATCCACCGTCGGGAAGAAGTCCTGGCCCAGGCCCGGCAGAAAGCGGCCGAACGGGAACGCCAAAATCGCAGAAGCCACCATCGCGCCCAAAAATATGGCCGCGAAGCGCATGCCGCTCTTAAGCGCAATCTCCAGGAGCGCGTGATAGCGATCCCGCATGCGCTCAAAACCGTGTTCAAATCGCAGCTGGAAGCGCTTCAGCATGCCAGGCGACTTGCCGCCGACAGGCCCTGCGTCATGCTTCTGCAACCAGTACTTGGAGAGCGTCGGCACCAAGGTGCGCGACAGAAGGTAGGATGCGAGCATCGCAAATACGACCGCTTCGGCGAGCGGCACGAACAGGAACTTCGCGATCCCCGCCAGCAGAAACATCGGCACGAAGACGATGCAGATCGCAAGCGTCGATACGAGCGCCGGCAGCGCGATCTGCCGTGCGCCCTCCAAAATGGCAGGCTCGACGTCTTCGCCCTGCTCAAGATGGTAGTTGATGTTCTCAATCGTCACCGTGGCATCGTCCACAAGGATGCCGACCGCGAGTGCAAGTCCGCCGAGCGTCATGATATTTATCGTCTGCCCGAGGGCGGCAAGGCAGGCAATGGAGGCCAGGATCGACAGCGGTATCGACAGCGAAATGATGAGCGTGCTGCGCCAGCTCCCCAGGAACAAGAGGATCATGAGTCCCGTCAACGCAGCGGCGATCACCGCCTCTCTCACCACACCCGAAATTGCCGAGCGCACAAACAGCGACTGATCGCCGATCGGTTCAACTTTCAAGCCACCCGGCAGCGTCGGTTGCAGCTGCTTGAGCTTATCTTTGATGCCGTTGATGACGTCCAGGGTGGAGCTCGTGCCGCTTTTGAGGATGGTCATGAGCACCGCGCGTCGCCCCTCCAGGCGCACAATATTCGTCTGCGGCGGGTAGCCGTCGCGCACATGCGCGACGTCACGCACGTAGACGACGCTGCCGTTGCGGGTATTGATCGGGAAATCGTTCATCTCATCGGGGGTGAGCGGACTCGCATTGACGCGGATGAAGTACTCAAGGTCGCCGATCTTCTGGGTGCCTGCGGGTATGATCAGGTTCTGAGACGTGATCGCATCAATCACGTCCGATCCGGAGAGGCCCTTGGCGCGCAGCGCCGCGGGATCAAGGTCCACCTGCACCTGGCGCTGCTTGCCGCCATACGGATAAGGCATGGCCGCGCCCGGAATCGTTGCCAGACCGGTGCGCACGATGTTGTTGCCGAGATCGAAAATCTCCGCCTCTGACAACGAATCGCTCGACAGGGCGAGCTGGATGATCGGCACGGTGGAGGCGTTATAGGCGAGCACGAACGGCGGCGTCGTACCCGGCGGCGACTGGCGCAGCTGCGTTTGCAGGACGCCCGTGATCTGCGCAAACGAGAGGTCCTCGCTGACGGTCGGCTGGAAGAAATACTTCACCACCGAGATGCCTACGAGCGATTGCGATTCGGTGTGCTCGACGTCGCTGATGGTGGTCTGCGCCGTGCGTTCCGTGTTCACGACGATGCGTGTCGCCATCTCTTCGGGCTGCAGGCCGGTGTAATTCCAGATCGCAGCGATGACCGGGATGTTGATGGTCGGAAAGATATCCGCCGGCGTGCGCAGAATCGAAAACACGCCCATGAGCAGAATCAGGATCGCAAGGACGATGAACGTGTAGGGGCGCTGCAGCGCGACTTTGACAATCCACATACGCTAGCTACTCTTTTGCTCTGCTCGTCTTATGCATGGCTAGTTGGGATCGCCTTCGTTCTCCCAGGCTTCGACCGCCCGCTCATCTGCAGGCGCAGGCTCCGCGCCTGCCGCATAGGCTGCGTCGGCAGGCGCGCCCAGTGCATCGCCGACGATGGTCTGCGCCTCGGCGAGGATGGCGCGCAAGTGATCGGCACCGCGAAAGCTTTCCGCGTAGATCTTGTAGATGTCCTCGGTCCCCGAAGGACGCGCCGCGAACCAGCCGTTTTGCGTGACGACCTTCAGGCCGCCGATCGGCGCATCGTTTCCCGGCGCACGCGTGAGAAGAAGCTCGATTTTCTCGCCCGCAAGCTCGGTGTGCGTCACCTGCTTGGGCGACAGTTTCGCCAGCACCGCCTTTTGGGAAGGCGTGGCGCGCGCCTCAACGCGATCCGTCGCGGGCCTGCCGAGCTCGCGCGTAAGGTCGCGGTACAGCGCGCCCGGGTCCTTCCCGCAGCGCGCGGTAATCTCCGCGGATAGAAGCGCAGGCGCAATGCCATCCTTATCGGTCGTCCAGACGGTGCCGTCCAAACGATCCAATGTTGCCCCGGCGCTCTCCTCGCCAGCGAACCCCAGTGCGCCGTCGAGCAGGCCTGCGACAAACCACTTGAAGCCGACCGGCACTTCATAGAGCCTGCGGCCAAGCCTTGCCGCCACCCGGTCGATGAGCGCGCTGCTGACGACCGTTTTGCCCACTGCGCTGTCTTTCTTCCAGCGCGGGCGATTGCGAAAAAGATAGTCGATCGCGACTGCAAGGTAATGGTTCGGCGGCAATAGCCCGGCGCTCGCCGTCACGATGCCGTGACGGTCGTGGTCGGTGTCGCAGGCGAACGCGATGTCGAAGCGATCCTTAAGTCCGATCAGGCGCCGCATCGCGTAGGGCGAAGAGGGATCCATGCGGATGCGTCCGTCCCAGTCGAGCGTCATAAAGCTGAAGGTCGGATCGACCTCCTCGCTCACCACCGACAGATCAAGCCGATAGCGCTCGGCGATGCGCGCCCAATAGTGCACGCCGGCGCCGCCCAGGGGATCCACCCCCATATGCAGGCCGGCGCCGCGCACCACCTCCAGATCAACCACATTCGCAAGGTCGGCGACATAAGCATCGAGAAAATCGTGCTCGTGTGTGGTGCCGGCGCGCCGCGCCTGGGCGGCGGGCACGCGGCGAACGCCCTGCAGTGCGTTCGCGAGCAGCGCGTTCGCAGTGTCTTCGATCCAGCCTGTGACATCGGTATCCGCGGGGCCCCCGTTGGGCGGGTTGTACTTGAACCCGCCGCTGTCGGGCGGGTTGTGCGACGGTGTGACAACAATGCCGTCGGCAAGGCGCGACTTGCGGCCGCGGTTATGAGCCAGAATCGCGTGCGATACGGCCGGGGTCGGCGTGTATTCGCCAGCCTTGGAGATCATCACCTCGACCGCGTTCGCCGCCAGCACCTCAAGGGCGCTTTCAAACGCGGGTAGCGATAGCGCATGCGTATCGATACCGATAAATAAAGGCCCGGTGATACCCGCGCGCGTGCGGTAGAGACAGATCGCCTGGCTGATCGCAACGACGTGCGCCTCATTGAAGGTGCCGTCAAACGAGGAGCCGCGATGCCCGGAGGTGCCAAATGCCACGCGCTCGCCGGGCACGCTTGGGTCCGGTCGCCGGTTGTAATACGCGTCGATGAGCTTTTTGACGTCCAGCAGCGGGGCCTCCGTCGCCGGATGCCCCGCGAGCGCACTGATCCCGGCGCTCACTGCCGTCTCTCGCGCACGCGACGATAGCGTCCGATGAGCGCGTTGGTTGAGCTGTCGTGCGCGAGTTTCGGTTCGGTCGCACTTTGCAACTCAGGAACAATTCGATTGGCGAGCATTTTGCCGAGCTCGACGCCCCATTGATCAAAGGAATCGATATTCCAGATCACGCCCTGCGTAAATACGCTGTGCTCGTAGAGTGCGACCAGCACGCCGAGGGTATACGGCGTCAAACGCTCGGCAAGTATCGTGTTGGTCGGACGGTTGCCCTCGAACACCCGATGCGGCACGAGTGCCGGCGCGGTGCCCTCAGCCTCGACGGCTTTCGCAGTCTTGCCGAACGCAAGCGCCTCGGTCTGCGCGAACAAGTTCGCCATCAACAGGTCGTGGTGCTGACCGAGCGGATTGAGCGATTGGCAAAATCCGATGAAATCGCAGGGAATGAGGCGCGTGCCCTGATGGATCAGCTGGTAGAACGAGTGCTGGCCATTGGTGCCAGGCTCGCCCCAATAGACGGGCCCTGTCTGCGTGCCGACCGCCGTGCCCTCAAGCGTCACGTGCTTGCCGTTGCTTTCCATCGTTAGCTGCTGGAGATAGGCGGGGAAGCGCTTCAGATACTGATCGTAGGGAAATACGGCGGCGCTCTGGGCATCGAAGAAATCGTTGTACCAGACCGCCAGGAGCCCCATCAGCACCGGCAGATTGCGGTCAAACGGGGTGCTGCGAAAATGCTGATCCATCGCATGAAAGCCCTCGAGCATGGCGCGGAAGTTTTTGGCGCCGACCGCGAGCATTGTCGAAAGCCCGACCGACGAGTCCATCGAATAGCGTCCGCCCACCCAATCCCAGAACCCGAACATGTTGGCAGGATCGATGCCGAACTTGGTCACTTCCTCTGCGTTGGTGGAAACGGCCACAAAATGCCGGCGTATCGCGCTCTCGTCGGTGAGCTTGCGCAGGCACCAGGCACGCGCCGTGCGCGCATTGGTCAGCGTCTCAAGCGTGGTGAAGGTCTTGGAGCAGACAATGAACAGCGTCTCCTCCGGATCAAGATCACGCGTCGCTTCCGCGAAGTCCGTGCCATCGACGTTGGAGACGAAGCGGAAAGTCATATCGCGGCGGCTGTAATGGCGCAGGGCCTCGTAGGCCATCACGGGTCCGAGATCCGACCCACCGATGCCAATGTTGATGACGTTACGGATGGATCGGCCCGTATAGCCGTGCCAGCGGCCACTGCGCAGCTCTTCGCAGAACGCCGCCATGCGCTCCAGCACGGCGTGCACTTCGGGCACGACATCCTTACCGTCGAGCACAATCCGCTCGCCCTCCGGTGCGCGCAGCGCCACGTGCAGCACCGCCCGCCCCTCGGTCACGTTGATTTTCTGGCCGCTGAACATCGCCTCGATGCGCTCAGCCAGATGACAATCCTCGGCAAGCTTGAGGAGAAGAATGAGCGTCTCGTCGGTGACGCGATTCTTCGAGTAATCCAGATACAGACCCGCAGCCTCGGCGCTCAAACGCACGCCGCGCCGCGGTTCGGCGGCAAAGAGGTCGCGCAGATGCAGCTTTGAGGCCTTCTTGTGGTGTTCCAGCAGCGCTTTCCACGCCGGGCTTTCGGTCAGCGCCGACCGCTTGTCCGCTCGGGCGCTGCTCATGGCCGTGCGGCGCTCTTTTGATTCACGCTCGCGAGGGTTGCGTGCTTTTTCGCGATGACATCGAGCAGCTCGCGCCAGGACTTGGTGAAGGATTCCGCGCCCTCATGCTGCAGTTGTGCCGCAAGCGCGCTTGCGTCCACGCCGGCCTGCGCAAATTGAGCGAGCACCTTGTCTGCATCCGCCCCGTCATCGCGCATCACACCGCGCAGCCGGCCGTGATCGGCAATAGCGAGCAAGGTTTTCTCCGGGACCGTGTTGATGGTATCGGGCGCGGCGAGCGCTTCGACATAGAGCGTATCGGGCGCCGCCGGGTCCTTGGTGCCGGTGCTCGCCCACAAAAGCCGCTGCGGCGACGCCCCGGCTGATCCGAGTTTGCGCCAGCGCGGTGCGACGAGCAGATTGCGGTAAGCCTGGTAGGCCTGCTGCGCGATCGCGATCCCCAAACGATTGCGCAGTGCCGCGGGAACCTTGTCCTTGACGGCCACGTCCCAGCGGCTGACGAAAATCGACGCCACCGAATGAATACCAAGCGCCAGGCCCGCAGCCCGGCGCCGCTCGATACCACGCATGTACGCTTCCGCCGCGGCGAGGTACTGCGCAGGTGAAAACAGCAGCGTCACGTTTATCGGCACCCCGGCGAAAATCGACTCCTCGATCGCGCCCAGGCCGGCGAGTGTGCCCGGAATCTTGATGAAGAGATTAGGCCGGCGAGCGCGCGCATGCAGCTCGCGCGCCGCCTTGATGGTTCCGGCCGTGTCATCCGCCAGGAGCGGCGATACCTCGAGCGACACCCAGCCGTCGATCCCGCCGGTGGCATCGAAGATTGGCCGGAAAAGATCCGCCGCCTGTGTCAAATCCTCGATCGCAAGATCAAAAAAGAGTGCCTCGTCCGAGCCGCCGGCGACGCTTTTGCGGGCGATGGCATCGTCGTAGAAGCTGCCGTTCTTGATGGCTTCGTCGAAAATCGTGGGGTTGGAGGTAAGTCCCGTGACCGACAGATCGCGTATGTAGCGCGCGAGCGTGCCATCCGCCAGAAGCCCACGCGTGATGTTGTCAAGCCATAGGCTTTGACCCAGATCATGCAGCTGTTGTGTGGTCTTCATGGGGTTCTCCGAACGCGACGGGCGGAATTGAGCGGGTGTGAAGCACCCTTAGAGATATACGAATACTACGAAACAGACGCCTGACTGCAAAATTAAAGAGATTTTAGATTCATGCGGGACCGCGTCGCGAGTGCGCCATGCGCCTGCCACGAACCTCCGGTAGATCCTTGCACGGGCGCCGCCCATCCACGGTGCGCCGGGTTCAACGGGCGACCTGAAGCAATGCGCGATACGCACCCGGGTTCCCTGCCGATGGCGGCGCGCGCGCTGGGGCGCAGGCTCGATCCGTTCACAAGTGGCCATGAACCGCCGTCAATGCACTGTATCCCTGCCAGATAATTTCAATGCCGATGCACATCAGGATGAATGCCGACAAACGCACCAGCACGTCAACACCGGTCGCGCCGAGGATGCGCGCGATATTCGCCGCGAAGCGATAAGCAATGTAGATGCTGAAGCCAATCGCGACCAAGCCCGCGAGCGCACCGGCCCCGCGCAGCGCAAAGTCCGCGATTTCAAACGGCCCGTCGGGCTTTCTGCTGCCGATGGTGATTGCGACCGACATGGACCCAGGCCCCACCGTCAGGGGCATGGTGAGCGGATAAAACGAGCCGACGCTGTCCGACGGCCCTTGACTCAATCCGCTGCCGGTATGATCGGACCACTGATCCTGCGTCAAAAGCTTCCAGCCCAGTGCGGTCACGACGAATCCGCCCGCGATGCGCACGACCGGCAGCTGGATGCCGAAGAACTGCAGCACCCAGGGTCCAAGGGCCATCGAACCCAGCAGCAGCACAAAGCCGTTGACGGCAATGCGGCGCGCGAGCACGTTTCTCTGCGAATCGCTCAGGCTCTTCGTCAGCGCGAGAAAGAACGGCGCCGATTCCAGGGGGTTCACGATGGGGAACAGCCCGGCAAACGTTAACGCGAACGCAGCCACGATGCCGGTCATAGACGCACCATACTCGCTCGCAAATGCCCGTCAAGCAGGCAGCGGCAGCTGATCGGCAAGCGCAGCATGACGGGTGCTCTACTGCCCGCCCCGGTCCTGGTGCGCCGCCGAAAACATCAAAAAGGCGGTGCGCCCTGGCGCGGCCTCGAAGAACCGGGAGTTCGTCTCATTGACAATCACCGAACCTACGTAATGCCGGTCTGTGAGGTCATCAACACTTGCGTACTCCGACAGATGCCAGTGGCCGCTGTCCTGCTCGAAGCCAAAGCGCAGGTTGGCAACCCAATAGGCAGGCGCAGCATCGCTGTTTCTGTCATCAACATAGATTTGGGCGCGGCTCAATGCCTCGGCCGTGACCGAAAAACCGGCCGGCGCATAGCGCCAGGTGAGGCCGGCATACAAGGTGTTATCCGGAACCGCCGGCAGATGGCTGCCCGAGGCAATGAGGACGGGATGGCAGGGCACGGTGAGACAGGTCATGTAGGGCGTCGTCACGGTCGCGCGGATATACGTGTAGGCGAGTCGCCCGGTGAAGCCGCCGCTCCAGAGCGCATCCAGGGCCAGCTCTGCGCCGCGGCGCTGGGTTTCATTGATGTTCTCGAAGATGGAGCGCCCGGCCTGATTCTGCTGCACGGCGAGCTCGTCCGCGGTCTTGATGTAGAACGCCGCAAGCGTTGCACGCAGGTACCCCGCCTCGGCCTTCATGCCGATTTCATAGTTGTCGCTGCGCGCGGGCTTGAGCGCAAAGTTGAGACCTGGAATGCTGCCGTCCGTGGAACGGTAGGCAAGGTCGTTCAGTGTCGGTGTCTCGAAACCCTTGCCGTAGGATACATAGGCGTTGAGCGTCGAGGTCGCGCGGTACGTGACACCGGCAACGGGGTTCGTTGCGCTGTAGCGCACGCCGCTGTCGCCCACGACGCCGGCGGAGGGCAGATGATTATCGGAGGTCACGTTCACTTCGCTGTTGCGCACACCGGCAATGACCCGGAAGCTCGCGGTCGGATCCCATTGCGCCTGCAGGTACTCGTCGAGGTCATAGACGACATTCGTCTCATCGCGCCTGAGCGCCCCCTCGACGCCGAGCTCATCGCCGATGAAATTCAGGAAGCCGCGCCGGTCTTCGTGAAGATTGTCATAGCTCACACCCGCGGTGAGCTGCAGAGGTGTACCGGCAACGTCGCGGTGATCCGTCACGCGCGTA
>Ga0302325_10028644_pt1 | contig 11522 bp, 9 predicted proteins | sample Palsa_T0_2_FD_201948 | JGI IMG/M metagenome (GOLD analysis project Ga0302325, IMG submission 201948) | Peat permafrost microbial communities from Stordalen Mire near Abisko, Sweden - Palsa_T0_2 | ecosystem: Environmental > Terrestrial > Soil > Palsa > Peat permafrost | place: Sweden: Abisko... | reverse complement strand
GCTGATCGCCCGCGAAGTGTCGCGGCGCGATCTGGAGCAGCATTTGAAGCTCGGCAAGGGCGGAATCCGCGAGATCGAGTTCATCGTGCAATCGATGCAGCTGGTGCGTGGCGGCAACGATCGGCGTCTGCAGAATGCCGCGTTGCTCGAGGTGCTGCCCTTGCTGAGCGGATCAAGATTGCTGTCGAGTTCGGCAGTGGAGGAATTGCGCAATTGCTATCTCACACTGCGCAAGGCCGAGAACGCCGTGCAGATGATTCGCGACGAGCAAACCCATGTGCTTCCCGGCGATGCCGCGGATCGCGCCCGCATGAGCTTGAACATGGGCTTCGCGGACTGGCCGGCCGCGATCGAGCGCATCGATGCGGCCCGGGCCGAGGTGGCGCGGCAATTCGACGCCTTGCTGTTTGCGTCCCCCGAAGGATCGAACCGTGGTGCCGAGGCGCCTTTGAATTGGCTTGCCTCCGACGCCGCCAAGATCGATGAGGAATTGGCGGCGGGCGGATTTCCCGCGGCGCAGATTGCGCCGGTCGCGGCGATATTGGAAACCTACCGCCGTGCGGCGCCTTACCGGCGCCTGGATGAGGCCGGCATGCGGCGCCTGCACGTCATCCTCGGCAGGTTGCTCAAGGCCGCGGCAGCGCGCGCCTCGCCCAGCACCGTGATCGAGCGGGTGCTGCGTGTGCTGGAGGCCATCGGCACCCGCTCTTCTTATCTGGCGTTGCTGACCGAGCAGCCTCCCGCTCTCGAGCGGCTGATCGACGTGTGCGCCATCAGCGGTTTCCTCGCCCGCCAGATCGCGGACTTTCCGTTATTGCTGGACGAGTTGATCGACGCCAAGGCATTTGACGAGCTGCCCTCGAGGCCAGGCTTCGCGCTGCAATTGAGCGCCATGACCGAACGGCTGCCGGCGGACGATCCGGAGCGCCAGGTGGAGGCTTTGAGGCAGTTCCAAAAAGTCGCCGTGTTCTGCGTGGCGCTGGCTGATCTCACTCAGCGCCTGCCGCTGATGCGCGTCAGCGACCGTTTGACGGATATTGCCGAGCTCATCGTACAGTTCTGCATGGATCTGGCCTGGCAACAGATGACCGCAACCTATGGGGTGCCGCGCTGTATCGATGAGGCCGGCAACGCGCGCAAGGTGAGCATCGCCGTCGCCGGCTACGGCAAGCTCGGCGGCCTGGAGCTGGGGTACGGCTCGGATCTGGACTTGGTTTTTCTGCATGATTCCAGCGGGGAGAGCCAGCAGACCGACGGCGAGAAGCCAATCGATAACGGCATTTTTTTCCTGCGTCTCGGCCAGCGCATCGTGCATTTGCTGACCATGCACTCGGCCGCGGGCCGGTTGTATGAGGTCGATATGCGGCTGCGGCCGAACGGCAAAGGCGGATTCCTCATGACCGGCATCGACGCCTTCGAGCGTTATCAGCTGCAGGAGGCCTGGACTTGGGAGCATCAGGCGCTGCTGCGCGCGCGCGCGGTCGGCGGCGATACTCGCTTGAGCGAACGCTTCGAGGCGGCGCGGCGCAGAGTGCTGTGCAGCGCCGTGCATCGCGACACCCTGCGCGACGACGTCAAGGACATGCGCATGCGCATGCGCAAGGAGCTGTCCAAGGGCGGGCCTGGCCAGTTCGACATCAAGCAGGACGCCGGCGGTATCGCCGACATCGAATTTCTGGTGCAATACTGGGTGCTGGCCGCGGCGAACGAACATCCGCAACTGGTCACCTATTCGGATAATATTCGCCAGCTCGAGGGGCTGGCGCTGGCCGGGTTGCTCGAGCGTGCAACGGCAGCGTGGCTCACGGATGCCTATATCGGTTATCGGACCGTGCTGCATCACCTATCGCTCGAGGCGCAAGGCGAACGGGTGGTGGAGGCGGCGCCCTACGTACAAACGCGAGCCCGGGTTAAGGAAATTTGGCGCGAGGCCTTCGGTTAGCTGAGGTTGGGACACATGCCGGCGATGGTTCAGGACGATTCCAAACACAATTTGATTCAGCCGAATGCGCTGCATCAGTACACGGTGACAGCAGCGGACCTGCCCTTGTCCTGTCCCATGCCCGGCATGTTTCTGTGGAATTCGCACCCGAAGGTGTATCTGGCGATCGAGGCCAGCGGCTGGGCAAAATGTCCCTATTGCGGAGCGGAGTACACGCTCAAGGCGGCGGCAGCCTAGGCCGGCGCCTCGGCGCTCCTCTGCGCCGCGCTCATCGCCACGCCGCGCCGCTCGGGACCGAAGGCTACCAGCAGGGTGATCAGCACGGACACGCTACCGACCACGATCGCCATCGCCAGTCCGTAATCGTTGTTGTGCGACTCGGCGATCCACACCTGTAGATTCAAATTGACCGCGGCGAACAGATTGCCGAGTTGGTAGACGACGCCCGGGAAGGTTGCGCGAATCTCGGGCGGCGACAATTCGTTCAGGTGCGCGGGAATCACTCCCCAGGCCCCCTGCACGGAAACCTGAATCAGGAACACGCCGATCGCCAGGATCAGCGTGGTCGAACCGAATGCCCAGAAGGGCAGAGCGGGCAAAGCGATCAGCGCGGCGATCGCGATGCTGCGGCGGCGCCCGATTTTTTGGGACAGCAAGCCGAAGCAGATGCCGCCGCAGATGGCCCCGACGTTCAAGAGCATGGTCATCAGAGCCGTCAAATGAGTATCAAAGTGATGTTGACCCTTCAGGAAATACGATGGATAAGCATCCTGCGAACCGTGACTGAAGAAGTTGAATGCCGTCATGAGCACAACGGCGTATAGGGAGAGCTTCCAGTCGCGCGCCAATACCTGGAAGAATCCTATGCTCCGCGGAGCGGATCGCTGCTCCTTCCAGGCCGGTGACTCCTCGATGCCGCGCCGGATGAAGAGCACCAGTACCGCAGGCAGGACGCCGAGCACGAACATGTAGCGCCACCCCAGGCGGTCATAAAACAGGTATACCGCCAGCGATGCGAGCAGGTAGCCGGTCGGATAGCCGGTCTGCAGCAAGCCCGACACGAAGCCGCGTGCGGAAGCCGGTATGGTCTCCATGGTCAGAGCCGAGCCGATCCCCCATTCCCCGCCCATTGCCACGCCGAACAAGGCGCGCACGATCAGCAGAGCCGTCATGCTCGGCGCGAAGCCGGAGGCGAGCTCCAGAATCGAGAACGCCCAGATGTTCCACATGAGCGCGGGCTTGCGGCCGAAACGATCGGCGAGGCGGCCGAACAGAAAGGCGCCGATGGGGCGCATTGCGAGGGTCAGGAACAGGGCAGTGGAAACCACCTGCGTGCTGGAATGCAGGTCCGCCGAGATGTCCTTGAACATGAACACCATCAGGAAGAAATCGAATGCGTCGAGGGTCCAGCCGAGATAGGCGGCAATCACCACATTGCGCTGGCTCTTCGTCCAAGTCATGGCGCTAGCTTAAGCCTTGTACTCCCGATAGGACTTTTCTTCGACTATGGTCGAACCCAGCTTGAGATTGAGGCGGCGCTTGATGGCGGCGCGCTCATCATTTTCGAAGTATACCGCGCGGGCGAGGCGGATGAACTCCGCGCCGAAGTCCTGCGCGCGCTCCCGGTCGCGGATGTCATCCTCGATCACCCACAGGCGCTCATTGACGGCCATCAGCGCGCGCACCTCGGCCTCGACGTCGACGCGCGCGTAGGGCGAGCCGTCCCAGGTCTGCTCGAGCGATTGCAATTCGAGGCGTACGTTTGCCAGCTTCTCGGCGCCGCTCATGCGCTGCGATTTGATGCGCAGGATGGTGATCTTGTCGAGCAGCTCGCCCGGCGATATGGGGACCCGAATCTCGGTCATGCGGCTATACTAGCGAAAACCTAGCGTGGGATCAGCGTCGTCATCAGCGCATCGAGTTTGCCGGCCACCTCGCTCACGCCGATCAAATCCATGACTCCGGGGCGCTCGATCTTGGTGGTCCACGGAATCTGCGCCGCCGGCTGGCCCAGGAACCTGCTGGCAGCCTCATCGTAGCGGTCGACGCACCACTGGCGGCTGAAGTAGGGGCCTACGCGCGCCGGATTGGTCGCGGCATACAGCCCGATTACCGGCAGCCCGACCATGGTGGCCATATGCACGGGGCCCGAATCGGGGGATAACAGCACCACGCTGCGGGAGAGCAGGCCGAGCAGTTCCGGCAGGGTGTCCTTGCCGATTTGATCGACCAGCGCCGCGCGCGCCGCAGCTTGAATCGCCGCGCCCATCTGACGCTCCTGCGCGCTGCGCCCGCCGGCCAGAACCACGCGCATGCCGTGGGCTCCGACGGCATGGTCCGCGATCGCGGCGTAGCCTGCAGCGGACCAGTTGCGCAGCGCGTGGCTGGAGCAGGGGCTGATCACCAATACGGGCGGCCCGCCGGCGGTGATCCGCTCGGCATATTCGATTGCGCTTGGCGGCGGCGTGACGCGCCATTGCGGCATTCCGGGCTCGACGCCGCAGGCGCGCACGAATCCCAGCAGCGAATCCAAGACATGCTCGCGACTCGCGGGCGCGATTTGCGCGTTGGTGAACAGCCACTGCAATTCGCGCGCGCGCGCGCGATCGAAACCGAGCTTCAGCGGCGATCGCAGCGCGCTGCTGACCAAGCTGGCCCGGAACGACAACTGCATGTTGAGCAGCAGATCGAAACGTCTGCCCGAAAGGCTGCTGCGCACGCGCCGCAGCTCGCCGAGCATGGCGCTCTTGTCGAAGATGATAAACTCGATTTCCGGGAGAAGAGGCGCCATCAGCTTGGCTTCAACCTTGCCGATGATCCAGGTGAACTGGGCTTGAGGCCACGCCGCCTGCAGGGCGCGCAGCGCCGCCAATGCATGACAGGTATCGCCGATGGCGGAGAGCCGCAGCAGGCAAACGTTCCGCGGCGGCGGGTTGAAGTGTAATGTCATCGAAAATTCATTCAGGAACGCACTCACGCGAATGACGAAGGACGGCGGCCGACGCATTGCCACTTCGACGGGCGCCATGCTGGCTGATCCCGCCAGCCTTGGCAATCTGCTCGAGACAGCCGGCGAGGCGCTGTTCGATCCGGATTACTGGCTTAGGCGCGGCGAACTTGCCGCCGTGATCGGCGGCCGCGGCGCGGCGTGGTTCGTTGGCGTGGGCGCCGAGCAATGGGTGCTGCGTCACTTTCGCCGCGGCGGCAACGTAGCGAGGCTGTCGAAGGATGCGTACATCTGGGGCGGCGAGACCCGGGTGCGCGCCTTTGCGGAGTGGCGCTTGCTCGCGCAGCTCTGCTTGCGCGGATTGCCGGTTCCACAGCCGATCGCCGCCCGCTATCGGCGCACGGGTTTCATTTACCGCTGCGATCTGATCACCCGGCGCATCGCCGATGCGCAGCCCTTGAGCGCGGCGCTTGCGGCCGGCTGCATCCTCGAGCCTGCGTGGCGCGCGATCGGCGAGGGCATCGCGCGCCTGCATGGCGCCGGCGTCGATCATGCCGACCTCAATGCGCACAACATCCTGCTGTCCGCTCGAGGCGGCGTCAGCGTGATCGACTTCGATCGCAGCCGGTTGCGCGCGCCCGGTGCCTGGCGGCAGCGCAATCTGGCGCGCCTGCGCCGCTCGCTCGACAAGCTGTCGCGGGATTTGCCGCGCGAGCAATTTTCCGGCGCCGAATGGGATTGGCTGCTGTCCGGCTACCGGTCCGGATGAGCGTGTAGCGTGCGCCGCCTGTATAGCCTTTGCATCTACCTGCTGGCGCCGCTCGCCTTCGCGGCAGTGCTGTGGCGCGGCCTCGGCAACCGCGGCTATTGGCAGGGCCTGGGCGAGCGGTTCGGATTCGGCGCGCCCGCGGCACGCGCGCCGTGCATCTGGCTGCATGCGGTGTCGCTCGGCGAAGTATCGGCCGCGGCCGCGCTGGTGCGCGCGCTGCAGGCGCGCCATCCGGGCACCCCGGTGACCCTGACCACCGCAACTCCGACCGGGCGTGCGCGTGCACGGGCGCTGTTCGGCGCGTCCGTCGACGTGCGTTTCCTACCCTACGATACGCCGGGCTCGGTGCGGCGCTTCCTGCGGCGCATCCGGCCGCGGCTGGCGATCATCATGGAAACGGAATTGTGGCCGAATCTTTTTTTCCAGTGCGAGCGCATGGGCGTGCCCTTGGTGCTGGCCAATGCGCGGCTCTCGGCGAAATCGGTGTCTCGCTACCGGCGCTTCGGCAGCTTGTTTCGCGGGGTGTTGTCGGCAACCACGCTGGTCGCGGCGCAAACCGCCGAGGATGCGCTGCGCTTCAGCGCCATCGGCGCGCAGCCGGGCCGCACGCATGTGGTCGGCAATGTGAAGTTCGATCAGGACACAGGTCCCGCCGCGCTCGATGCGGGCCGGGCAATCCGCGCGCGCTGCTGGGACGGTCGGCCGACCTGGATTGCCGGCAGCACCCATGCGGGAGAAGAGGATCAGGTGCTCGGCGCCCACGCCGCATTGCGCAGCCACCTACCGCAGGCGCTGCTGCTGCTGGTGCCGCGGCACCCCGAGCGCTTTGACCGCGTCGCCGAGTTGCTCAGGGGAAAAGAATTTCCATTCGAGCGACGCAGCCTGCTCAAGCCGGTGGCGATGGAAACTCAGGTCCTGCTCGTGGATACCGTGGGCGAGCTTGGCGCGCTGTACGCGGCGGCGGATGTGGCCTTCGTCGGCGGCAGCCTGGTGCCGGTCGGCGGCCACAATCTGCTCGAGCCGGCCGCGCTCGGTGTGCCGGTGCTGACCGGACCGTTCAATGCGAACAGCCAGGACATCGTGCGGCTGCTGGTGCAGCAAGGCGCCGCCGTGCAAGTGGCCGATGCGCAGCAACTGGCGGCCTGGCTCACGCGGCTGTTGAGCGACGCCGATCAGCGCCGCGGCATGGGCGAGGCCGGCCGTGGCGCGGTGGCAGCGAATCGCGGCAGCGTCGCGCGCCTGCTCGCGCTCATTGAACCGTTGGCGGCGCAGGCGGAGGCGCGTCCTTGAGCAAGGTGTTCATGCGGCCCAGACTCTGTTCCGAGAGAATGCCGGCTGCCTGCTGCAGCTTCAGCACATTCAACATGTAGTCGTAGCGGCTGCGCGAATAATCGGTTTGCGCCTGCACCCAGAGCTGGCGCGATTGCAGCACATCGACCGCGGTGCGCGTGCCCGCATCGTAGCCGGCTTCGGTCGCCTGCAGCGAGGTCGCATTCGATTCGAGCGCGCGCCGCAGCGCCTTGACGCGCGAGATCTCCGATATCACTCCCAGATAGGCGTCGCGCGCATCGTGCTCGGTCTGCCGCGCCACGCGTTCCACGCGCTCCTTGGCGGCGCGATGCTGATACACAGCCTGCCGCACCTGCGAGGACACCATGCCGCCGGAATACAGCGGGAAGGTGAGCTGCAGGCCGATTTTGCGTTGATACTGGTCCAGGTTCTCGCTGCCGTAGAACGAGTTGTCGGGATTGATGCTCTCCGCGTTGCTCAGTTCCTTGTAGCGGCTGCCGATCAGATCGAGCGTGGGGAAGTGGCCGCCGCGCGCGGCGCTGACATTTTCCTGCGCGATGTCCGCGGCCAGGCGGCTGGATACCAACGACAGATTTTGCTGCAGGGCCATCTCGACCCAGCGATCCTCGCTGACCGGGTCCGGGGTCGCCAGCTCGAAGGGCTCGATCGGACGCGCCAGAAAATCGAAAGCGTCGCCGGTGATTTCGCGCAATAGTTCCTGAGTGGAGGCGAGTGTTCGTTTGGCCGCAATGACCGCCGCCGCGCCCGTGTCGTGCGCGGCGCGCGCTTCCTGCACATCGGTGACGGCGATCAGGCCGATCTTGTAGCGCGACTCCGCCTGGTCGAGTTGATGGTTGACCGAGATCAAGGCCGCTTCCTGCGCTTCGAGGTCGTCCTGGGCGCTGAGCACATCGAAATAGCGTTGCGCGACGCGCTCCATCAAATCCTGCTGCGCGGCCTGGTAATCCGCTTCCGCCTGCGCGACCTGGGCGTCCGCGCGCTTCAGCGCGACCCAGTTTTCCCAGCGGAAAATGTTCTGCTTCAGGTCGACGCCGTAGGCGTGATCGATGGTGGTGACCTTGCCGCTGAACGGGAAGGTTTCAATGAGGGTGGGCTGGCCGGGAAGGTTGACGGATTCGGCCGTGTTGTTGGGCCCGGTATCCTTCTCCTTGCTGACCGCGGCGCTCGCCGACAATTGCGGCAGCAAGGCAGCCAGGGCCTGAGGCTTGGCCTCCAATGCCGCCAGCCGCGTGTCCTCGGCCTCGCGCAGCTGGGGATCGTTTTGCAGGGCGCGCTGATAAACCGCCATCAGGTCCGATGCCGAGGCGGCCCCGCTCAAGCTCAAGGCAACTGCGGTCAAGGTCAGTAGTCGCTTCATTAGGGTCCCCATCGGCACGGCAGGTACTATAGTGTTATATATAACTATATCACTAGAGAAATTGCAACTGCCTGCGCCAATCTCAATATTGAGGAATTTTAGGGTCCAAATCGCGGGACCAGGCCAGTATACCGCCGGTGAGGTTGAAGACCGACGGGAAGCCCTGGGCCTCCAAATACGTTGCCACCTGCAGGCTGCGCCCTCCGGACCTGCAGATCACCACCGTGTCCTTGTCCCGGTCGATTTCACCGAGCCGAGCCGCCACCTGGCCCATGGGTATGTGCAGCAGCTCGGCCGGCACGGGGGCGAGCTGCGTTTCCCAGTCCTCGCGCACATCGACCAAGGTCATGGCGACCCCGTCCGCGCGGCGTTTGACAAATTCCTCCGGAGTGAGCGTTTTGACCATCAGAATGTAAACTTCTGCAGCATCTCGGCATTGATCAAAGGATCCACCACGGTTTCGAACAGGCTTTCGCGGATCCACTCGGTGGCGTCCACGCGGCGCACCAGTATCGCGTCCATCGCGGGTGGCGGGCCGACGATTGCAAACAAGCGCCCGCCGATGCGCAGCGCTTGCTCGAAACGCGCGTCGTACACGGGCAGGGAGCCGGTGACTGCGATGGCATCGTATGAGCCCAGCGGCTCCGGATGGAAGGCATCCCGCGTTTCCAGCTGCACATGCGCCGCAGGCACGGCGCGCAGGTTTTCCGCGGCGATGGCGCTGAAATCCGCATGAATGTCGATCGATCGGGCCGAAGCCCCGAGCAAGCTCAGACAGGCGCTCAGATAACCGGTGCCGGTGCCGATTTCGAGCACGCTGTCCGCGGCGGCGACGCCGAGTGCCTGCAATATGCGCCCCTGCAGCTTCGGCGCCAGCATGCACTGCCCGAAACCGATCGGAATGGGCGCATCGGCAAACGCCAATTCACGATAGCCTGCCGGCACAAAGGCCTCGCGCGGCACGGCGGCGAGCACATCGAGCACCCGCGGGTCGAGAACCTCCCAGGTGCGGATCTGCTGATCGACCATTTGCTGACGGGCGGCCAAGGAGTTCATCGATTTTCCTGCGGTGTTTTGGGCGTCGATTATGGTCAATTTCTACAGGCGGCGCCATGCCCGTGCGCTATTCTCGCAGGCACGATGATCCGCGACGTGACCAACCCGCGGCGGGCATTCACGCATAAGCGTCGTTAGGACTCATCGTCATCGAGGTTTGCGTTGACCTTGTCTCCAGTTCTCCTCTGGTTTGTGACCTCGGCGATGTTGGCCGTGGGCTTGGTGGTGCTGCTTGCATGGAAGCGGCGCCAGGAGCGCGCCGTGGGCGAGTTTTCCGATCAGCTGCTCAGCCTTGCGCACGAACCCGGCACCGCCGGACGCGTCAGCCTGGAGGGCCACCCTGAGGCCTTGGAGAACCTGGGCTCGGCCATCAACAAGCTGCTGGACAGCCTCGAGCAGCGCGGCGCTCACCTGCGCGACCGCGAGCAAATGCTGCATCGGCTGGTGGAGAACGTGCACGACGCCGTGCTGGTGCATCGGCAATACATATTGTTCGCCAATACTCGTTTCTTGGCGCTGCTGGGAGCCAGCGCGGCGGAGGTTGTCGGCCGGCCGTTGTCCGACTTCGTGGCGCAGGACTACGTCGAGGTGGTGCAGAACAATTTGCGCCGGCGCCTGGGCGGCGAGCCCGCGGCGGAGCGCTATGAGGTCGAGCTGTTGGGCCTGCAGGCGCAGATTACCCGCGTCGAACTGTCGAGCACCGTCATCGACAGCGCCGGCGAGCCGGCGCTGCTGCTCACCGCTTTGGAGATGCTCCCCGGAGCGCTTCCTGCATCGCAGGTGCACGGCGTGGCTTCCCGGCCGCGGGCATTGGTCACGCTCGACGCCATGGGGGAGAGCGTCATCACCGTCGATGCCGAGGGGCATATCGACTACATCAACCACGCGGCGGAAACGCTGCTCGGCCAGCCGTTCGATCAAGTGGTCGGAAAATCTTTCTTGGACGTCGCCTCGCTGGTGGACGAAGCCGATCGGCGCTCGCTCGGCGATCCAATCCGCAAGGCGCTTGCCACCGGCGGCCGCGTGACGATGGGCCGGCGCGCCGTGCTGGTGCCGGCCAAGGGCGGCAACGAACGCTCGGTCGAGATCAGCGTGACGCCGCTGCGCCTGGAGGGCAAGGAAATCGTCGGTCTGGTGCTGGTATTGCACGACACCAGCGAGTTGCGCGGCCTGACGCGGCAGATGACCTATCAGGCGAGCCACGATGCGCTGACCGGGCTGGCGAATCGCCGGGAATTCGAACGCCGCCTGCAGGAAGCCATGGAATCCGCGCAGGGCGGCGATGTCGCGCACGCGCTTTGCTATCTCGATCTGGACCGCTTCAAAGTCGTCAACGATACCTGCGGCCACACCGCAGGCGACAACATGCTGCGCGAGGTCGCATCGCTGCTCAAGGAAGCGGTGCGCGATTCGGATACGGTCGGCAGAATCGGCGGCGACGAGTTCGCGCTGTTGCTGGTGGGTTGCCCGCTGGAGAAAGCCCGGCAGATCGCCGATGACGTGGTGCGTTCGGTCAGCGGCTTCCGCTTCGTGTGGAAGGACAAGATCTTCAATATCGGCGTCAGCATCGGCCTGGTGGAGATCGGGCGCGGCGGCGGCGCGATCGAGGACATTCTGAATTCCGCCGACTCGGCCTGCTACGTCGCCAAGAAGCAGGGCGGCCTGCACGTCCACGTGTATTCGGCCCGGGAGGAGGCGAACGCGCGGCATAGCGGCGAGATCCATTGGCTGCAGAAACTGCAAGGGGCGCTGCGCGATAATAAATTCGAGCTCTACTATCAGCCTATCGTGCATGCGCAGATCGGTGGAGTGCGCGGTCCGGCGCTCGAGGTGTTCGTGCGCCTCGAGGGCGAGAACGGCCAGCCGTCCGCGCCGCCCGCGGAGTTCATCCGCGCCGCCGAGCGCTATCGCCTGATGCCGCACGTGGACCGCTGGGTGGTGCAGGCCGTGCTCTCGGCGCTTGGCCGCGGCGGCATGAAGCTGCCGGCGGGCCGCAGCGTTGCGATCAACATTGCGGGCCAGACCCTCGGGGACGCGGAATTCCTCGAATTCGTGGTGGAATGTTTCGACCATACCGGGGCATCGCCCAGCGATATCTGCTTCGAGCTCACGGAGAGCTCGGTGGTTGCCAACATCGAAC
>Ga0302325_10028643_pt1 | contig 11522 bp, 9 predicted proteins | sample Palsa_T0_2_FD_201948 | JGI IMG/M metagenome (GOLD analysis project Ga0302325, IMG submission 201948) | Peat permafrost microbial communities from Stordalen Mire near Abisko, Sweden - Palsa_T0_2 | ecosystem: Environmental > Terrestrial > Soil > Palsa > Peat permafrost | place: Sweden: Abisko... | reverse complement strand
CGGCAATTACGAAGCGCACCATGCACCTCTTGCGTATCTGCTGCTGGCGGGTCCCGAGCGGCTTTTGGCTGGTATTCCACTTCCGCCGCGGGTCTTGATCCTGCGCATCATGGCCGCCTTGGCCGGCGCCTTCCTTCTTTTTACCGCCATTGTTTCCCTATGTTCCGAACTCTCGATCGGCGAGGCCCAGCGGAACGTGGTGCTGTTCTGCGTGCTGTCGTCGCAAATGACTTGGGCTACTCTGGCGCACGTGGCGAACGACTGGCTGGCGGTGCCGCTCGCGGTATGGACGTTGGTGTTCATGATTCGCAGTGCTTCGTCGCCAACGCTCGCCAATTTCGCGTCGGCGTCATTGATTCTGTCCGCCGGGTTACTGACGAAAGCATACTTCCTGGTGCTCGTGCCCGTGCTGATGGGCATGGCGGCGATTCGGGGAAGCTCTGCGAAGCGAAAGCTGCGTGGGTTCGTAACATCCGCGGCCGTAATCGCGATTTGCGCGGGGCCTTGGTACGTCCGCAACTATTTTCTCTACCACGTGATAAGCGGCACGCTGGAATCGCGCGCCGGCATTGGCCCGTCGAAAGTTCTCGGCGCGGCATTCGCCCTGCACTGGCCGCCGGTGATTGCGACCAGTATTCGCGCCGCGCTCTGGACCGCCAATAACACCTTCCACAGCTTCTCGCTCGGTACCATGAACTTAATTGTCGCGGTGTGTGCCGCCGCCTTTTTGCTGTGGATGTTCAGCCGCCACACCCTTCGGGAATGGGTGGTGGTGACATACTGCTCGGCATTCGCGTTAGCCATCGCGTATGCGGCTGTGGTTTTTTACGTCCGCTCTGGCAACCCGTTATCCACGCCGTCTGCATGGTATGCCCAGGTCCTGGTGGCGCCTACCCTGGCGCTTCTGCTGCTGGGGACCTCAAGATGGCCGCGAGTTGGAAAGGTCTTGGCAATCGCCCTCGCTCTGTTGTTTGGGTACGTGCTGGCAGCGACCTACGTCTTCAAGTTGATTCCGCTTTATGCCGGGTATGAAGGGCGGGGCTCCTTGAGAGACATTGCCCCCCAATATTTATTGAGAATTCATGCCCTGAGCGCCAACCTCAGTTCAGTGGCCCTCGGTCCGGCCGCGTTGATCTTCGCCATGACATTAGCAGTTGTCATGCTGGCCCTGGCGCTGGAGATCTTATTGGTTCGTGGAATTCTCGCATCGTGCACAAGATCCTCGTCGTATTCGGCACCCGGCCCGAAGCCATCAAACTCTGCCCGGTACTATTGAACCTGCGGCAGGACGCGTGCTTTCATGTGCAAGTTTGCGTGACCGCGCAGCATCGGTCGATGCTGGATCAAGTATTGGCCGCCTTCCATGTGACGCCGGATTACGACCTGGATTTGATGCAGCCCGGGCAGACACTCGCGCAGATCACGGCGCGCATTCTGGCCGCCCTCGAGCCGGTAGTCCAAGCCGAGCAACCGGACATGTTGGTGGTGCAGGGCGATACCACCACCACGCTCGCCGGCGCTCTGGTGGCCTTCTACCAACACGTGCCGGTGGGCCATGTGGAAGCCGGACTGCGCACCGGCGATCTGGCGCAGCCGTTCCCCGAAGAGATGAACCGTGTGCTGACCACCCGCCTCGCGACCCTGCATTTCGCTCCCACCGAGACGGCCAAAAGCAACCTGCTGGCCGAAGGCATCGACCCGCAGCGCATCTCCGTCACGGGCAATTCGGGGATCGACGCGGTGCTCTACGTGCGTGACGCATTGGGGGCTGGGCGGCTGCCCCGAGGTGCTTGGCCCCAATTGGATGCTTCCAAAAAACTGATCGTAGTCACCGCGCATCGCCGGGAAAGCTTCGGCGAAGGCTTTGCGCACATTTGCGACGCTTTGGCCCGTCTTGCCAGGCGGGACGATATCCAAATAATCTATCCGGTGCATCGCAACCCGAACGTCATTGACCCGGTCTACCGGCAGTTGAAGGGGCTGCCGAATGTGTTTCTGGTTGAACCGATGGATTACGTGCCCTTCGTGGACCTGATGCGCCGTGCGCACCTGCTGATCACCGATTCAGGCGGCATTCAGGAAGAAGGGCCTTCGCTCGGAAAGCCCATTTTGGTGATGCGGGAAAAGACCGAGCGGCCCGAAGCGGTGGCCGCCGGCACGGTGAGGTTGGTAGGCACCGACACGGACCGGATCGTACGCGAAGCCGAGCGCCTGCTGGACGACGATACGGAATCGAGCCGCATGGCGCGCATCCACAATCCGTACGGCGATGGACGTGCCAGCGGCCGTATCCGCCAAGCCATTGCGGCCTACTTCTGCAATGCGTAGTCTCAAAGGCCCAGCTTCGTCGCGGCGTTATCGCGAAAAAGGGAGCCTTCGCGGATGTATTTCCTTACAGTGGCCAGCGACCGGTGCCCGGTCTGCTTCATAATGGCCAACTCGCTGGCGCCATTCATGGCCGCCTGGGTTGCCAACCCCGCACGTAGACTGTGTCCGGCGTATTCCATGGTTTCGAGGCCGGCCCGCCCAGCGGCGCGCTTCACCAGATAGGCGACCGAATCCGCGTGTAGGGCTCGGTTGCTCGCGAGGCCGAATCGGTCGATGCTGCGAAACAGGGGCCCAGCGGTAATGCCGGCTTGCTCCAGCCAGTCGCGAAGCGCACGCACCGGACAGGTCCGCGGGTCGGTACCATATGGCAAGGCCACCGCTCTTCCCTGCCCTTCCTGGTCGGTCTTCGACCGGCCGAGCCGTACGATAAGTCCATCCGGCGTTGCTTCGAGATCCTCGACGCACAGCGCGGCCAGTTCCGATCTGCGAAAGCCGCCGGCGAAGCCGGCCAGCAGCAATGCCCGATCGCGCGCCCCCCGCAGATCCCGCGGCAGTTCCGCTACGATGCGCCGCAGGTCGGGCGTCAGAAACGGCTTCTTCCCGTGTTGGGCCGTTCCTTTCTTGCGTTTGATTCCCTTCCAGACCTCGCTCACAATGGCATTCTGCATCGTCGCGGGCGAAGGCCGGCCGGCCGCCTGATGCGCCCGGTTGATGGTCGTGAGACGCCTGGCGAGGCTGGATGTTTTGAGCGTCGCCGCACGGTCGGTCAAGTATAGGGCGACCGTTTCCGGCACGGCGGGAATGCATGCCAACTGATGGGCCTCGCACCACTCGCGAAAATCTTTCCAGTCGGCCTGGTAAGCCCTGAGCGTGTTGCCGGCCTTCGCGGCGGCCGCAAATTCCAGAGCCTGCCGGCCGAGCGAGGCGAGCCCGCCGTTGTCGGGTACGGTTTGAAGCGCTGTGACCGGTGGCACTGCGCGATTCTAGCACGCCGCCATCGCCACCCGGCTCGATGCAAAGCTCGAAGCAGGAGCTTCCTGGCCTTGGACCCGCCTACGACGGCGCGCAAGGGCGAAGTTGATTGAACTTTGATTTTCCGACCAGCTCGCACATTTGGCGCGTCTACGCTCGAAGACTGCTCAGCGGCACTCCGAGTGAGCCGGCTTATGAAGCTAAGTAAGCGGAATTAACACCGTTTGTTGTTGAATTATTCATCAGTTATTGGTGGTGGGCGTTCTTGTCGAAATAAGTTACTAAAGTTCTTGACTTTCCAAGGACGCCGCTGATAGGATCTTCGAAAGCTCGGCTTTTCGAATGGTTATACGTAATTTTCTGGGGTGCAATTCGAAGGCGTTGATGCCAGGGCGGCGATGGTTCCTCCGTTCACTAGCGGGGGGACTCGCGGCGGCTCCGGCCATTGCCGCGAAGCCGGGTTCCGGCGACAGCCGTGTAGAGCAGTGCTTCCGGCTTCGCTCAACGGCCGCGGCTTACAAGCTTTCCGCGGGCGAACATCCCCATCCAACCAACAAGGACGAGCAGCTGTATCCTGGCGGTGCAGCCAGTTACTCGAAGGGGCTTCCGCACGATTCTATCGGCGAACCTGTCCGTGAAAGTTACGCAAAACTGGTAGCCGCCTCTCCCAGGGAACATATGCCGCCGTCGAGTCCGTTCCTCTGGGCGGTATGTTGAAGCTGAGCAATCCGCTGGCGGAGAATGCATTTGATTTGGAAGGCTTGGATTCGTGCCAGTTCACGATGCCTCCTCCGCCGGATTGCGCCAGCGCCGCGCAAGCCGGGGAAATGGTAGAGCTTTACTGGCAGGCGTTGACCCGTGATGTGCCGTTCTCGCGCTGGGATCGCGATGCGACTATAGCCGCCGCGGCTGACGATCTAAAGGCGTTCGAGCTGGATCATTGATCGCCAGCACCTGAGTCGTGACACGGCCGATTACCGTACGCGCGACCAACGCTGCCCTTGTCCACGCGAAATGGTCACTCCACTGGTCCTGCCGTGGGTGGAACAACCGCACGATCTGCCCGGTAACCGGATCTCGTCCGGCGATATTCGGACCTTTGTGCCTATTGCAGTGCAGGCAAGCCAAGGCGGGATTTTCGAGGCGGGTCAGACCTTATGCTGCTGCGCAATGATGTGATCGACATGAAAGGGCAGAGGATAAACAGAAGCAGGGAGCCGGCAGTATTCGTATCGGCCTTCAGCTCGCTGCCAGACCTGACGGACCAGTTTCGGGTTCACCAACCAAGCCCAGCCGGCGGTTTCCGTCCTAGAGCGACCCTCGCTTTGGATTGTAGGACTGCGAGCAGATTCCCGACGTGCAGATAGCTGTCGAACTCGATTTGCTCTTCGTCCGTCAATGTGCCGGACTCGCACCGCTCGGCCAGTTGCCGCATTTGAGCACGGTCGCTTTCCCCGAACTCTATTGACAGCAGATATTCGGCGACTTCCGGAGATAGCGCATCGCCCTGTGCCTGCATCAGTCGCGCCCAAATGGCTGCTTCGCGATTAGGACTGACGAGCTGCGAACTCATAAATGGCCCTCTTTCAGTTTAATCAAAACCAGACGCGCCCACCAAGGACGGCCTCACACTTCTGATAACGTTCTCTTATCAGAAGTATGACGCGTGAACGTTTTTCGCACATGCGCACAATCGCGGTCATAGTGTTAGCTTGGTACGGTGCCTGATAAACCCACCTGGTATGGACGGTTAGACCAAGCCATTGCGGAACTTGGCAACCTTCCGTGGCCCTGGGTGGACCGGGAGACCCTGCAGTCTCTCCTGCAGGTGGGTCCAAGAAGAGCCCAGCAAATACTGCGGCCCTGCGTTACCCGGCAGGTTGGGGCTAACGGAGTAGCCGGCCGGGAAGAGCTGATCGCGCATCTGAGGCGCTTGGCGGCCGGAGACGAGGCGCACTATGAACGGCGCCGCCGCCAAAGGCTCGCGCAGGTTCTGGAGGGACTGCGGCAGGCGGCACTGGCTCGGCCGAAGGTGCTGGTGGAGGCGCCCACAACTGTACTCCATCAGGAATTAGCCAATTTGCCGGACGGGGTCTCGGTATCGCCAGGAGCCATTTCCATAACCTTCTCTTCGCCCGCCGAGGCGCTGCAGAGACTGCTCGCTCTCGCCATGGCGATCGGCAACGATTTTAGTGAATTCGAACGGATCGCCGGAAGATGATCGACCCGTGAAGTCATTGCGACTACAGGGGTCGCGGTGGCGCGGCGCCTGCACCACGCGGCACGTTCGCAGGAGCGAATTGAGCTAGACTGATCGTTCCCGTGTGACAGGCGCCCGGCCTGCGCGACCCGATTTTCCTAGACGTGTTGACGCCTCACCAAGAGCCCGGAACCGCTGATCCTGCTGCCACCAGCGGCCGCCTGAAGGAAATAGCGTTCGATCTGTACGAGCGGTATATCCTGCTGGAGCACATAGGCAAGCTCTTTCGGCCGGGTGAGTCCACATACAACGTTCTGGATGTAGGCGGGCAGACTCCCGCGTACTGGCCGGGGTTTTCGTCTCTAGCCGGGGCTTTGATTCCGGACGCGAGGGTGGCGGTCGTGGACGTGCACCCCGCCTCTGAGTTGCGGAATTACGTCCGGGCCAGTGGCATGCGGCTCCCTTTCCGCGACGGCGCGTTCGATTTAGTCTGTTCGCTCGACACGCTGGAGCATATTCCCGGCGAACATCGGCCGGCGTTCCTGTCGGAGCTCCTCCGAGTCACTCGGGATGGTCTGTATCTGGCGTTTCCGTTCGACTCGGCAAGCAACCGTTGGGCGGAGTCCATGGTCGTCGAGTACGCCAATGTCATACTGAAAGATCCTATTCCGGCATTGCTGGAGCACCGTCAGTTCGGCTTGCCCGATCGGGAGTCCGTAACGCGTCTGTTATCGAGCGAACCGTATCCCTGGATCGGTTTCGCGCAGAGCAACACCGATGTCTGGCTGCTGATGATGCTGACTCACCACAGCCTGCGCCTGCCAGACGCGGATTTCATCCAGGAGCTCAATCGCCGTTTCAATCAGGTGTACGCCGGCGCGGACTGGGCCGAGCCGCACTATCGGGCCGGATACCTGCTCTCGAAGCGCCGGAGCATGGCGGATCTGGAAGCGGTACGCGCGGCATTCGGCTCGGCTGGGAAACAGGCGGATCTGCAGGGCGTGCTGGCGTTTTGCCAGCTTTTCTTAAGCATGGCCCAGAACAGCCGGGTGGCGGTGGACAAGGACAGGCACATTCGCAACATCGAACGCGAACTGGCGGAAGCGCGAGCCTATAAAGAGAAATGGGGCGAGGTGGCCGCTATGCTGCAGCACCTGGAAAGCGGCTTGTTGGGAACGCCCCCGCCACTTGCACCGCAAAACACGCTGGCGGACTGGCCACAGGACCGGATCGCACTACTGCTGGAGGCGGGCACGGCACGCGCCGGCGGGAGCACTCCGTTCCGGACGGCCCTACCGGCGGTGCGGCAACTTGTCTACAACTCCCCGAGCAGCATGGAAACTCAGGCGCGGCTGGATAGCCGCATGCGGGACCTGGAAATCGGTCTGGTCACAAACAAGCGCGCGATTCAGGCGATCTACGACAGCCGCATCTGGAAAACGCTCTGTACCGTGGGTGGGTTGTTGCAGCGCCTGACTAGCCGCAATGCCGCGCCTTGGGAAGCAGCCCAACCCGCCGTTCTATCGCTTCGCGGCGGCCCGGATGGCTTGCTGATGTTGGTATGCGACAATCCCCGCGACGGCGGGGTCCTGCCCGTGGGGGATGTAGTCGAAGTCCGCGGATGGGCCCTGGCCGAATCCGGTGTCGATCGCGTGCTGATCCAAATCAACGACGATCCTCCTGCCCCCGCATCTTACGGCATTCCGCGGCCGGATGTGGCTCGCAGCCATCCCCAAATCGCAGGCGCCGGCCAGTCCGGCTACCGGTTCTTCTGGGATCCGGCCGGCATGCCCGAAGGCCCCTGTGCCGTGCGCGTGACGGCCGTCGCCCGCAGCGGGCGCACCATGGAAGCCATCCGCAATGTCACGATCGATCCCCATACGCCGGTCGATTACGACCTCTGGATCGCCCGCCACGAACCCACCGTTCGAGACCTGCGCCAGATGCGGCGCGAGTCCGGCAACTTCGCCGTGTGTCCGCGCATCAGCATCGCCGTGCCGGTATATAAGACGCCAGTGGCGTTACTGGCCCGCTGCATTGAATCCGTGCTGGACCAGACATATCCAACCTGGGAGCTATGCCTGGCCGACGACGGCTCGGACGACGCAGCTCTCACCGGCCTCTTGCAGCAATACTCAAAACGCGATGCGCGCATCCGGACCGTCACGCTGAAACGGAACCTCGGAATCTCCGCTGCAACCAATGCGGCCTTGCGCCTATGTGCGGGAGAATACGTGGCCTTTCTGGATCACGACGACGAACTCGCCGCCTTCGCATTATCGGAAGTCGTCCGGGCCGTCAACGACAATCCGGACACCGAGCTTTTCTATTCCGATGAAGACAAAATCGACGAACAGGGCCGGCGCTACGACGCATTCTTCAAGCCCGATTGGTCTCCCGATCTGTTCCATTCCTGCAACTATATCTGCCATTTTGCGGTGCTGAAGCGCGCGCTGGTCGAGAGCCTCGGCGGGCTGGACGAAAGCTACGGCGGCGCGCAGGATTATGAATTCCTGTTGCGCTCGAGCGAGCGCACGCAGAAGATTAGAAGGATACCCAAGATCCTCTATCACTGGCGCGCGGTGGCGGGTTCCGCAGCCAAATCGCCAACGGAAAAGCCTCAAGCTAGCGCGGATGGAAAACGGGCGTTGGCCGCGTACGTCGGGAGAAACGCGCCCGGCGCCCGCGTGGAAGAGACGGCGGTGTGCCGGTATCGGGTTCGTTATCCCATCGCTGGAGACCCGCGAGTCAGTATCCTGATACCTACCGGTGGTCACAAGAATGTCTTCCGGGCGATGGAGGACGTGCTGGAAAAGACGGACTACAAGAACTATGACGTGTTGTTGATCGATAACTCGCGCACCGTGCGCGTGGAACAATACGCTTCCCGTTTGGCCGCGCGTAAAGCGCCCGTGCGGCATTTCGACTGGCGTGGCAAACCATTCAACTTCGCGCAGATGAACAACGCTGCGGCCGGAGCGACGGAGTCGCCGTATATCCTCTTTCTGAATGACGACACGACGGTAGTCGCGGCCGAGTGGCTGACCGCGATGCTGGAGCACGCCCAGCGACCGGAGGTGGGCGCGGTCGGCGCGCAGTTGTGGTATCCGAATAACCTGATTCAACACGCCGGCGTTGTGATGGGCATCGGCGGCAATTGCAGCCACGCCTTTAAAGGCGTGCCGGGCGAGCTACCGCATTACTACTTTGATTTTCCGAATCTGGTCCGCAACATCAGCGCAGTCACGGGCGCCTGCCTGCTGGTCGCGCGCGAAAAGTTCTTCGAGGCCGGGGCATTCGACGAGGTCAATCTGGCGGTGGCCTTTCAGGATGTGGACTTGTGCCTAAAACTGCTGGAACTCGGCTATCGCAACGTGTACACTCCATATGCCAAGCTCTACCACTATGAATCGGCCACCAAGACCGAGAAGGATAAAATCCCAGACCCCGCGGAAGACGCTTTTATGAAGAGAAAATGGGCGCGGTATATTGCGGACGACCCCTACTACAACCCGAGTTTAAGCCGCTGGAAAGAGGATTTCAGCCTGGCGATAGATTGATGCCTGGGCACCGGCATGGGCTGGATCGGCTGTGTGGACACACTCACGGACACGTGCATCTCCGGATGGGCCGCGGACGATGTGGAGCGCGACAAGGCGGTTCAGGTCGATGTGATCGTCAATGCGCAACGGGTGGCCACCGTGCCCTGCGAAGTCTTCCGGGAAGACCTGCTGGCGGCGGGCATTGGCGATGGCCGCAAGGGCTTTCGTTTCGATCCCAGCGCGCAATTGAGACCGGGCCGCAACATTCTGGAAGTGCGCTATGCCGGCACGGATCTGACAGTTCGCAAAGGCCGGGGCCACTGGGTCAGGCGGCGTGAAGGCAGGATATCCGAATGGGACGTCGCATTCCTAGCGGCGCTCGAGGCGTACTACGAATTCCGGCCGGAGCATCATGTTTGCGGGATAGGGGAAGGGGCGCGAGAGCTAAAGCGCGTCCTCTTCGAGGCGGGCATCCCGTTTTCCAAGTTCACTAGCTTGGAAGTGCCGTGCGATCCGGCTGCCATCCGGCTGGCGGAGAAAGCTGACCTGGTGGTTTCATGGGCCTGGCTGAAGCCGGTGCTGAAGCCGGCGCCGGAAGGCGTGTGGGTGTTGCAGCAGCTGGTGCAAGGCCATATGAATAAGCCCGGTTTCCTGGCAATCGGCTGCCTCGAAGCTCCGGAAGCCTATGGGCAGATCCGTCAGGCGTGCGGGGAGTGTGGCGCTCCGCGGCTGATGCTGGAGTCCGTTGCGCCGGCGCAGGGCGGCGTGTGCCGGATTTTCGGCTTTGCGGAAGCCGGAGGAAGCCAGACACAGGTGGAGCAGGCCGCGCCGGTTCTGGCCCATATTCATGTGCCAAAGTGCGCGGGGACGTCGTTCCGCGTGCTGCTGGAGAGGCACTTCGGGCCGAGGCACCTGGGCCTGTACGTAAACGATACATACTTCGTCTACGGCGGCGAGGCTCTGCGGAGCTACTTGCTGCAAGATCCGGAGATACTGGGCTTCAGCTCGCACCACGTGCGTGCTTTTCCGCGCTGGCTGGCAGGCCGTGAGATGTTATATGTCACTTTCTTGCGCGATCCGATTCAGCAGTTCGTCTCGTACATGACGCATATCAAAAAGCGCTATGCGGAGATTACTTCGGAAAGCCTGCTCTCAGCCGTGCCGCCGGATGCGCCGCAGCTGACAATGCGCGAGTTTGCCAAATGGCTGCTGACTCAGGACCGCGATATCCCCTTCCGCGAAAATCACAATCTGAACTTTTTCGCGCGCCATAGCGCTCCTACGGCTCCGGACCGTTTGCAGGCGGCGAAAGCCGCTCTGGAGGAATTCTTCTTCGTGGGCATTACGGAGCGCATGGACGAAAGCATGTGTAAGTTGCGGGCGCTGGCGCGCAGGGCCGGCCTGGACTTTCCGCAGGGTTCCATAACGGTTGAGAACACGTCGTCCGATTACCGGGACGACCTGAGTTGGATCAACCCGGATGACGAAGTCGGATCGTTGCTGCTGCGCTCGGTGGAGAAAGACCAGCAGCTTTACGATTGGGCGGCCGCGCGGTTGGGCGAGTAGCCTGTTGCACGGCGCTCGCGCGAGTGGGCGTTCAGTGGGTTGCGCATGTCCCACTCAGCGCCTACCCTGAATGGAGGATGCCCGATGCCGCCTGGAGAGAGGTCAAACGCCAGCGGCTTCTAAAGCTGCTCGGAAACCCGGAACCAATCTGGAAAGTTGAGGACCACCCAGAACTGAAAGACGGGGCCGCGGCGTGGGTCGAAAAAATGCGCGCCGACGATGAGACATGATGAGAAGCTGGACCGGCGGCGCAACAGGCGTTGATGTCCATCTATCTTCCGGACAGGTCCGTGATTGTGGACGCCATGAACGGCAGGAGAAATCGGCGCGAGTTGCTAGCCGATCATTCGCCCCCGCCGGAGAGCAGAATGAAAGAGAAACGCGAGATTCCAAAGTTCAAGTCGGAAGCCGACGAGGCGGCATGGTGGTATGCGCACCGCGAGGAAACGGCGCGGTGGATGGAGGAGGCCGCCGTAAACGGCCAAACCACTACGCTTTCCGAAGTGTTGCGGCGTGCACGCCAGCGGGCGCATTCGAGTCCAAGCGCTAAACCGAGCTTAATGCCTAAGTCGTGTGTCTGACACCTTAATGCTGCGATCAACTCTCGGCACGGCTCTTAATGCCTTAGAAGACGGAAGCGAGGCAATGCATGTGTGGCAGCCCGCCCGTCACAGCCACAAGCGGTATGCCTCTCACTTCTTCTCCGCCCGAAACTTAGCCCAAGCCAACTGCGACTTACCCACCTCGAACAACAGCTTCAGCGCGTTCATCTTGTCCGGCGGCACCAACTCGCCAGCCAGGAATTGCCGCAGGGCCTCGGAGCGGCGGAGCTTACCCGACGACGTCCGCGGCAGCGTTCCCGCATCCAGCAGCTCCACGTCCCGCGGCTTGAGCGAAAGCCCGCTCAGGATGCA
>Ga0302325_10028640_pt1 | contig 11523 bp, 6 predicted proteins | sample Palsa_T0_2_FD_201948 | JGI IMG/M metagenome (GOLD analysis project Ga0302325, IMG submission 201948) | Peat permafrost microbial communities from Stordalen Mire near Abisko, Sweden - Palsa_T0_2 | ecosystem: Environmental > Terrestrial > Soil > Palsa > Peat permafrost | place: Sweden: Abisko... | reverse complement strand
GGGTTAATAAGAGTAAAAATAAATAAAGGTAAAGGGAGGAGAGAAGAGTAATAAGCGAAGGAGGCCCTTTGCTTAAAGTTAGCTTATCCCTTTGTCCGGTGAGACATAGTCCATGCTAGTTATAATAGCTAAAATCGTCAAGCAAGTTAATACCGCTTGATTGTGATGCTTGGCATAAACTATGTCTCACTGGACAAAGGGCTGGTAATATGTATAATCTCTTTATAAAGCCGGGATTTCAGCAAATTGCACCTTTTTTTATAATAACTTTTCTTTTTAATAAAAATAATTATTTCTTTTGATTTTTTCCGATAGCTATAAATATAAGTTTCTCTAACAAAACTAGGCATATTAATATTAAGTATTACTTTATACAATATTATATTAAATATAAAGATATAATAGCTAATATTTTTTAATAAACTATAAGAGAATCTTAGTATTATAAGCTTTAATAACGTTATACAGCGACTAAACTAATAAGGCGTGTTAAAACCTATTTTTCCCCTATGTTATTTTAGTTTATAATGTCTAGCATTTTAGCTTATAAGTTTATAATATCAGTACCTAATTTGGTATAGGTGTGACAGGGTGCTTCAAGACACGGAACATATACTAAACACTCTATTCTTAGGACAATAGATACAGAAGAAGAAGAAGCAAGAACGAGTATGTATAGGAGGACCTGGATATATATGCTGATGCTATTCCCTAGCCTGGCGCTATACTAAAGTAGTATGCAATTAGTACGCAACCATGACTTGTACGCGGCATGTATGCTCGGCGGATGCATGCAACCAGAACTGTCACAATAGGATCTAGGCTTTAGTTTAAGTACCACACTTGTTATATAATAGGTTATAATATAGAGCTCTTATCGAATCAAATCGAATCGAATTTAACTATTTATTCGATTCGATTCGACAATGTCGAATAGCTTAATATAATAATTCGATTAAATATTTTGTTTAATTTGATTCGATTTGCAATTAATCGAATTTTTTTGCATATAACTATACTTTAAGTGAAAATAGTAATAAGTAAGCCTATAATTAGTGAAGATATAAAAACCTAAGTGATAATTTACTTGCTTTAGCCACATAGGAGACTAGTTCTTTTTTTTCTTGCACAAAAGAATTTTTTTTATATAACTAAAAGAATTATCAAATTTAAGGCATCTTATAATAGTAAGTCTAGCACTAATTAGTACTAATATATGCTAATTTCTTTAGAAAATGTCTTAGAGACAACTTACTAATATGCTAAAGTCTTAGCAAAGCACACTTTACTATTGCTAAAGCTCTAAAAATCGAGCTACTAGTCAAAGCACGCAAATAGACAACTCTCTTAGCAATATTCCTTATACAAATACTCCAAATACTTGAAAAGGAACACAAGGAGACTACGCAAAACTTAATAGCTATAAATTAGATAAGGCCCCTATTTTAGCATCTTTAACACTTACTTGCCCAAAGAAAAAAACTCAAATTGGCAATGCTTCCTTTTAACAAAATGCTATAAAATCTTTTTAATAGACTGCAATTAAGGTTAATATACAAGATATACAAGACATGCAAGCACAAGAGTCAAATAATAAGAAAGGAGAGGATAGCTGTAAAACTAAGTAGTTTTAGCAATACTATAATGCTAAAGTCCTCGATTTAACTTTCTAATTTAGCAAAGGAAAAAACAAGAAGACAGTAAACAATATTAAATATACTTATAATATTTAAAGAGGGAAGAAATGCGGCTATTAAAGCACTTTTAAGTGCTTAGCTTCTAAGATGCATAATACTAGTACTATTTTTAGCTAACACTTTAAAGATAAATACTATATTTATAAGGAAACTATTCTAAAAACCGCTTATTTAAATAAGCTAACTACCTTTACTAAATAGATAGCTATAGTAGCTAAGGATAACCCGACATTTGAAGAAGCCTTAATTGATTAAGTTATATATAACTACTAGGCTTTTACTGCTATAAAAAGTCTATAGTTTAAAAGAATAATAAAATTAGGAAGTATTATAAAGTTTATTCTAAAAGGAGATGCAATAACAAATAAGGTTTATATTAAAGTTGCTACTATTAAGAAGGATATTATAAAGCTATTAAAGGAGACTTGTATAACTATTGCTTTATTACTTGATAAATAGCAAAGCAATAATAAGAAAAAGTTCTTAGTAATTAATAGCTCTTAGCTAAGGCTTAATATAAAGTTTTATCAAGTTTATCTTAAGTTTATTAAAATAATCGGATTAACCTTTAGCGAAAACCTAGCTATAGTAGTGTATAAGATAAATAAAAGGCTTAATATACTTGACAAAATTATCGCTATTACTAAAGACAATACATTAAATAACAATATACTTAGCTAACACTTGTATAAGATGCTTTGCTATACTTATAATCCTTATATTGCAAAACATTTAATATATAGAAAGAGTATAAGATTTTAAAGGGAAGAAAGCAGTTTAATTAAGTGCTTTGCTTATATTTTAAATCTTGTCTACAAAGATATTCTTAAAAAAATTAAAGCTAATACCCATAAACAAGCTATAAAGTTTCTTAATCGAGTTGCTAAGAAGAGATAAACTATAATTACTATAAGAGCTATTACAGATATAGCAATCCTTTGAATTATAATCCTTTAAATATAGAGATTTGCCTTATACTTTAAAGAATAAAATTAACGCGAAAATGCTACAAAAAGGATTTTATATAATATTAATATATATTAAAACTACATTTGCTATATAATCAAGTATACTATCAAATACTGGGCTCCCTTTAAAGACACTATTCGGGATTACTTAAAGCTAGTAGAGTTAGCATTTACTCTTTAAAGATAAGCACATCTTAAGCAAATCTTAAAGCTATTAAAGCTATTTGAGCATTTTACTTACTTGGTATTTTAAAGAAAGCTTACAATTTAGTTCTTAGCAAGCTTTTATATTAAGCTTAAAGCACTTCTTAAGCATGCTATTAAGAGAGAAGGAGAATTTGAGAGCATTAATCAAGAAGTTACTAGAGCTTATAAGAAATGATTAGAGAAATTTAACAATTATTACAATTATATAAAAAGCAATAATATATATTAGCTTGCTTTAGTCTTAGATCCTTGCATTAAAACTGCTTAGTTAAAGAAGAATACTCTTAATTTAGCTTAAATTATTAAAAGGCTTAAGACCTTCCTCAAAAAGACTTACTTGCAATGTCACAAGCGCTAGATTCATAGCACAAAGTGCATTGGTTAAATGGTCCCAATTACAGCTAAGAAAAGCTAAGAAAAGAAGAAGTTATTTACAAGGTTTAGTTTATATATAAATACCGAGTTCTGCTGCTCCCCACAGCTTATACTAGTCCACGCTAGTGCACGTGAGCACGTGACATGGGCCAGAACTGGTGCCAGAACTGTAATATGCAAGAGCCTACTTTACTTTAGCATTCCTTAAAGAATAAAAAGAAAAGCTACAAATTTAAGATGCTAGAAGAATATGCAATAACAAGTTAAATTAACTATAATATTAACTAATATTTTGATACTCTTGTAGTAATCTTTGTCTTAAACAAAAAAGAGGATTAAGCAAAGTAAGTATAAAATTAGTAAGAAGCTAATTAAGACAAATTTCCTTTAATAAAGGCTACTACACGTGATTATCTTTTAATATTAGCATTTAAGGTAAATGTAAAGCAATTATTCGGTTTAAGAAGAGATATTTTAAGTGTTAAACACTAGGCAATAAGAGGTAATATAATAAGGGCAGTCATGCTAATAAAAGATGCGTTAAAGAGGAAAAAAGAGGCAAAGGATACGGCTAATAAAAAGAATTAAATTAAAGATCACGTGTATTATATATAATATTATTATAAAAATAAAAGTTTATTAAATTGTCAAATATTCAATCAACTATATCTTTAAAATTCAATCGAATCGAATACTTAAATTAACCGAATTTAATTGATTCGATTCGATATATATTTATCGAAATCAAATAATTCGACAATTTGATAAGAGCTCTATTATAATATATATTATATCACTAAAAGTTATTTAGTAAGAGGACTAATTTAGCTCTTGCAAATTTGTATAAATAAGGGCCTTGATGTCACAAGCGCCAGGTTCATAGCCCAGGAAAGAGCGTTGGTTAAATAGTCTCAATTACAACTATTCAAAGCTAAGGAAAGAAGAGGTTATTTACAAAGGATCGGTTTGTACAAATACTCGGGTTCTGCCGCTCCACACCGCCTATGCTAGCCCACGCTAGTGCACGTGAACACGTGACATGGCCGAACACAACCAGAACCGTAACACTTAAGCTCTTATAAACTCTAATTCTTTTAACAATTCAAAATAAATTATTTATTTAATACCAAAGTTATTCATTTATTCATAGAACTTTACTAGTTATTCATTTATCCATTTCAAGTCAAAGCTTATCCCTTCAACCGGTGAAACATTGCCCACGCCAGGCATAAAAGCTAAAATTGTCAAGCAAGCACGTACCGCTTAGCTGTGATGCCTGGCGTGGGCAATGTCTCACCGGTCGAAGGGATAAGTTTAGGGGCGTGTACGCTATAATTTAGTGACTTACAACTCGTGACTTTAGGGTTCCTTTTAAAGTAATACGGGACAACGCGGGGGTTAAAAGGTCACGTGCTTAGTAAAATAGTATACGACCTGTAATACGGGATAATATTACCATATAAGAGATATCACGGGCGTATGATTATTTATATTACTACGGGAAGGGTCGTATCGTATTATATATACGTATTACGGTCCACCCGTATCGTATAATATGGGAGAAACTACTGCGAGCACTATTCACATCCTTTGTCGATGGCCACCGCACAGGTGCATAGTATGTTTTCGAAGTCTTACTAGGACTTAGCATTGGAGTGTTAGTCTCAACAGCTAGTTTCATGAATTCGTTAAAAGCCAAGTTCGTAGATCATGATAAGCATGACTTGAGTTTTTCCACTGCAATTTGAGTAATTTCCTCGCAAGCTGTCGCAGAGGGAACCGTCCCTCAATCTCCCATTTTTGGCGGTGCAATCCGAATCGCCGTCTCCACGATAGTCATGAACAATCATTTACAAGCAGCACTTGAGGGAGTCGTTAGCCTTCCTGTCTTGAAATCGCTCTTTATTTTTCCATTCACAATTTCTGAATATGATTTGAAAACCGAGGCTCTTTTCAGAAAAGGCTATATCAAAGCATTCTCTGAAGACCTGAGAGTGGCTATGTATGTTGCTACTGTAGCTTTTTCGGTATCACTTTGCGTTGGGCCAAAACATCCGCCGACAGCGAAGGAGAGAAGTGAGTTGTTAGCAAAGGCTGCTTAGTTGAGGGTACCGGAAGGTTGAAGCAATTTGGACGGTTATACTTAAATTTACAGCAATTTTAACCCTCTTATTGACTACTCGTATTTTTGTGTAGAAAGGATAAGAAGTTGGCACTTTCTGGAAATTTGAATATAGCATGTATACAGTCATAGAAACAATAATTATATTTGTAAAGATAGAAAACTTGTCGCACTGGAGTAGCCCCCCCCCTGGGGGCTTATGTCAGGTGATCAGGTGCAAGGGTGCCTGCCCTATATATAGGGGCTCCCGCCCACACCAATTCCAAAAATCAGAGAGTTGCTCATCAGAGCATTTTTGCATTCATCGATTTACTTGCGACAAAACTGTAAATCATCTCATAAATGTGGCATCGAAGTCGTCCAATTAAGTTCCAGATAAACACCCACTAGCGGCCCCGCTCACCTGATTAACTATAAAAGTGGCTTACGGAAAGGCGGTCAAGGATGAAAAGCTGAAATTATGGCGGTTTCAGCCGCATCCCCGACGTACCTTCAATCTGCTCCAAAATTCGACATCAGCTCGTCTATCTTCTCTCTTCTGAACTTATAGGCAGTGGACATTTCAACCTTGCCATGGAGTCTCTAGCCGAGATTCTCCAAGCGGGGTGTGCATACATTCTCGTTCGCAAGAACGAAATGTTTGACAAGGTCACAGCTCCAGAGCTAGACAACTTTCAATTCACCTCTACTCAATGTGGTTTCTTCGGTGATACTCCACGGAACCTGCTTTCAGTAGCAGTACAATTAGCACTTTTCCTGACTTGCAGTTGGCCTATATGGATCTGCGCCCCTGTTGGTTATGGGACGAGTAGAGCTGCTCCGTTCTTGTACAGCCTTGTGCGAAATAGTGCTCTTTATTTCTTTGGGGCAACTAGAGAAGCAATTCGCCTTGACGGCTCACAGGTCGACGATCTGTCAGCAATTGGAGAGCAAGAACAGCCTCAAAGCCAGCCTCACAACGACCAAAAGATTCCCGGCCATAAAACCTTCCAGCATAGACCACTGAGAGGCCCTGACGATTTCAGATGTCTTCTCCTCAAAAGTGCCAAAGAAATAGATGCCGTTATCGAATGCGAGCTTTACGATCTATCTGTTGACACACCAGCTTTCTACGATGCAGTGTCATACTGTTGGGGAGGTCAAACTCCAACGAAGCCCATCCTCTGCGATAACCAGAAATTTTTAGTCACTACAAACTGCATGGCGGCACTCAAGCAGCTTCGTCGTCGATGGGTAGGGCGCTTGCTATGGATAGATGCTATTTGCATTGACCAGACGAAAGAAGGAGAACAAGAGCGCAACCAGCAACTCCAAATAATGGGCCAAATCTACAGTCGAGCAGCCACAGTCATCATTTGGCTCGGCCCGAGCACGCCTGAAAGCCGGCTAGCTTTCAGATACCTCCGTTTTCTCCAGGAAATGATGATATTTCCGCGGACTATTCAGGACTGGGTGAGAAAGAGGCTACTCGACAAAATAGTAGGTGAGTTTGCTACAGCTTAATCTTCTGTTCTTGGCTGACTCTCTGGTACAGTAAGAAAGCACGGGAACTGCATTAGAGAAACCTCTCGCCGGCCATGGTATTCGCGAGTGAGTGCTGACGTCCCCAAGGGGGTATTTCTTATCTGTAACCTGGGTTAGACCATCAAATTAGGGCTAGAAAGCTATTTAGACCTTGTCCATAGGTCGTACTTATGGCAAATGGGCATTTTTAACTGATTTTTTGCAAGGTATGGACGGTTCAAGAAGTTGCCATGGCAAAACAAGGCCGCTGCACCGTCTACTGCGGGGAAGACAAACTTAACTACGACTGGATGAACCTAAACCTCTTCAGCATGACAACATCTTTGCATGCCCGCGACGATTATGGCCTCAACGACTTATTGCAAGAACCTCGAAATAATCTTCGTAGAGTCTTGCGCCATATGGCTGGTGCTAAGGAGCCCAATCCTCCAAAAGGAGTACCATATTTGATGAGATTCCTGCTTTGCTATCATTCCACACACCCTGCGGACAAAATATTTGCCTTATATGGAATTCTCAAGGAAATTGGCATTTCTATGCCTACGCCGAATTATAGCCTCTCTCTTGGAGAGGTTTACTGGACTGCGACTTTAGCATTGTTAAGGCAGGAACCGTGTACCTATCTTCTTCCGCTTGCGTCCGGAGTTGCCAGCAAGCTATCCGAAGTTCCATCCTGGGTGAGGTGTAGCTCAATATCATGGCATTGATGCCGGTTAAATTCCTCAGTCCTTTCTGACACTTGAACGAAAGGCCGCTGACTCCAATTCCAGGTGCCAGATTTCCGCATGACCAACCATTTTATGTTTTTAGACGGAACGTTCAGTGCTAGTGGATCCTCACTCCCACAACTCGAGGTGCTCAATGGAGGGCGATCTCTCAAAGTTTCTGGAAAGATAATTGATGCAATCATTGACAAATCGAATGAGAAAATGAGAGTGTGGGAACCCCCATTTGGTTCTACCAGCGTTATCGACAACCGCTACTTCGGCCTCGACGACATTCACATGTTCATGCCGACAATCTTAGTTCTCCAAGACTTCATCAGCTTTTCTCTTGCCGACACAACCAATTTACGCTACCTACGAGGAAACGGGGACACGCACCAAATCCTTGGAGACATATATACGCAAGGGCGTATGGGTTTTTTTTTAGCACTCGCAGGTTATGACTTTGCAGTGTGGTTGGGGATGTTAATGGTGAACCAAGACTGGTTTCCACATGCTGAAGGAGAAAGTCTCGAAGTCTTTTTGCAAAAAGCAAAAGAGGATCCCGAGATGAAGCGGAGATTTTTTGACGATCCGGAATTGCGACAATTGACTGAGATTGGAGAGTGGCAGATTCTTTGTGCCATGAAAATGAACGCGGATTCTGCGCGTATGATGCATCTCGTGTGGGCTATGGCCAGAGGAAACATGCTCTTCTCAACTAATGAGGGGTATCTCGGGTCTGCGTCTCGTAGTCTTGCTGTTGGGGACGAAATTGCGCTGATTCAGGGAGTGAAGACGCCGATGGTTTTGAGGCCAGCGGAGACGCCAAGTGGGAAAAGGTATCAAGTTGTGGGCCCTGCTTATGTCCATGGAGTGATGAATGGTGAATTGTGGGATCAAAGCAAAAGCGGGATAGAAGACTTGATCTTAATCTGAAGCTGGAGAGAATATACAGTCACTTGAACACACTCGTTCTGTGTGCATAAATATACTTTTTCTACGTAAGTGACCGAATTTGGATTAATATCTAGGACAAAGGATTTCAATAGCACAGATTTTAGCTAAATAAGATTTCTATAGCACTTGCTCTCATCTGATCTTTGTAAAGTGTTTTTAAAGATATATTAAATATGAGGCCTTTTACAGGTGCCACTAAAATGGCCTCCACCACCACAGGTAGAATAGTGGTGGGGAGTCCATACCTCAATCGCCAACACATTTATGCTAGGACACCACCTTGTCGACGATAACCTCGTTCTCGTCCTCCTTGTTGAGATTTACAATCTAGGGACACTGTTTATTAGTGCAGCGATACCGAGCTCTCTTGGCGTTCTTATAAGGGGTTCTAAAGGAGAATTTGGGCTTAATTGAGGTGTCACGAATATCCTTGAGAAGATCATCAAAAGACAGAAAATACTCCCTCTCTTAGGACATATTATAAAACTCGTAGAGGGAAGCGATATTAAGAAGAGGGGCGTATTAATGCTTGACGATATAGCGGTAAGAGCGACGACGAGGTGGCGGCGACGAGGTAAAGCGTGGAAGTTAGAAAGTACAAGAATGCTATGGAAATCTTTATATTTAAAGTCGTGCTATATCAATCTTTTGGGTAAAAAAACGTGTTATTAAAATCTTCGTCCTATATTCATATGATACAGCAATGTAAGATTACAGATCTTTCCACATGATCGCCCTCCAACGGCATCTTAAATCAACGCCTGTCCTTTGAACATACCCTCCTTTACCTCAGCCACGACATCCCTTCGATCATGCTTTCCAACAAGCACAATGCCCCTTCCTCTTCGCCCCATTCTCCCAGTCCTTCCAAGTCTATGAATGAAATCTATCGTAGAATGTGGTACATCGTACAAAATAACATGTCTTACAGCCAGCGTATCAATTCCCCTTGACCCCAAATCGGTAGTCACCAACACTTTCACATTTGGCAAGCTTCGTTTGACAGGCGGTGCCTCCCTCCCAATTGGAACATAGTTTGGTTGATTGTCGGCTAGAGACCCCGGATGTTCGACTTTTGGGGCTGTGAGTGGTTTCGCCAATGTGAACGAAGCCAGCATTTCCGACTGTCGCTCCTCGGGGGTATCTCGACTCAAAGCAATCGCATCAATTCCTTTCGAGACGAGGTATTCGGTAACCGCCTTCGTAGTCTCCCGCTCGTTTACGAAAACAAGTATACGCTTCACATCCATTTCCCCTTTGACAGGACCATCGTGCTCAGCTGCTGCCTTTCCTATAGACCATATGGTGTCCGCGCATGCCAGGTTCTTGTTACCTTGGTAGGGATGTCTCTCAACATCCACCACACCAAGCTGGACGCGACGGGGAATGGCGTGCAGGTTAGGAGTTACGAGGCGTCGGATATCTGGGAAACGTTTCCGTAGATAGGTATCTAGACTGCGGGGAATGGTTGCGGAGCAAAGAATGAGTTGCTTCAGGGATGGTGTAGATCTGTCGATAATAGCTGAGGTAAGAGGAGCAAAGCCTCGATCCATCAGAGAGTCGGCTTCATCAATGATGAGATGAGTGACTCGGGAGAGAATATTCGGATCGGATTCTGCAATAGAGGCCAACAAATGTGGAGTTGAAACCAAAACATCGATTCCTCCAGGCGAGAAAAGTCGATTTCGGATGACAACACCACTGAATGAGGAAGATATCAATGCTGAACGGAATTTCGCCGTGTGTGACATCGACTTTAAAAGTTTGCCAACTTGCGTTACCAACTCAGCCGTGGGGACGAGAATTACTGCCCTCGGTCGACCTGTCGTCGGATGTGGCATATTCGACAACGGTGGCGAGACCAAAGTCATGTCATTCTTTCGTCGGTGTTCCTCCTCCAATGCTTTCTCGTGAGCAACCACTTCAGCGTCTGCAGCCTCGGCGAGTTTAACAGCATTGATTGTTGGTATCAGGTATGCGAGGGTCTTCCCAGACCCAGTTTCTGCAGCTAAGAGGAACTCTTCTCGCGGCTGGCTCTTCCTCCGTTTATTCAACTCCCCTAAGAGGGCTGGAATAGCAATCCTTTGCACGGGTGTAGGAGTCAAAACATCCATGCCTTGCAAGGCTTGTTCGACGATAGACTTTTGAACAGACTCGAGTAGAGGGAATTGGGCAAAGTCTGCAACTTGCGCCATTCGTTCTTTGATTCTTGTCCGCTGGTCGTAAGAGACTGGGGCCAAAGACCTTTGCATCTTCAGAGCTTTGAACCCACGATCCTTTCGCTCGTCCCTGCTTCCTCTGCGGCCCTGGCGCGCATCAGGCGTCTTTATCATTTGCGCTTTCGGAACGCCTTGTAGACCTGCCTCCTTTAAGTTCATCCCACCAAAGGGGCCATCTTGCTTTCTGCGTGGCGGTCTTGTTCCAGTGGCTTTCGAATCTGCGAAGCCAAGTTGTCTCGCTTCTGCAAGACTCATCCGCGAAGGCTGTCCACCGGATTTCGAAGGGCGGAACTTGACGTTCAGGGACGCAGTCTGTTGGCTTGGCCATTGCAGGATGGATCGAGGTACCTTCTGAGCTGCTCTAAAAGAGCAGAGAAGGCACGCCGAGGATTTGGGACGTAGCATCGTAGGAGATTGGGTGCATTATCGCATTTTCGTTTTCATTTGCGCGGAGCTTAGAGCAGTTCGTAGATACGTCGTTGATGTCGAGCTTGCAAGGAGATGTAAACTTTCCCCAGAAATTATTGCGGCTGTGGCGAAACATTTTTCCGAGCTTTCATCATCACGTGAGGCTTCCACATTATTCTTTTTATATTTGCATTTCTAGCAATTATCAAATGATTGCAGATGCTTTAGCGTCACGAATAGGCTCATGGGTAAAATGGAAATGTGCAGATTCGTGGTTGGCAGGCATTGTGGTATCTAATATCGACCAGATGGGTATTTCATCTCAGCAAAGTATTTGCA
>Ga0302325_10028639_pt1 | contig 11523 bp, 9 predicted proteins | sample Palsa_T0_2_FD_201948 | JGI IMG/M metagenome (GOLD analysis project Ga0302325, IMG submission 201948) | Peat permafrost microbial communities from Stordalen Mire near Abisko, Sweden - Palsa_T0_2 | ecosystem: Environmental > Terrestrial > Soil > Palsa > Peat permafrost | place: Sweden: Abisko... | reverse complement strand
TAGGCTCAGACCGGCCTGAACTCCGCGTCCTCCGAGACGATCCGCCTGGCGAGCCAATCGTCGGGACGAACCATCGTGCCCCGCAATCCTCCGCAGGCCACTGCCGCGCTCGCCACTGCGGAAAACCCGCCGCGACAGCGGTCACGCAGCCCCAAACCCATTCGCTTGCCAACAAAAACAATGCTTTATGGACGCGAACTAGTCTAGCCTGATCGGCGCACACGACACGCAGCGCGGAGACGAGCGAATGGACGCCAGCGGATATGTGGCCCGCGGATATGAGGGGGTGCGCGAGGCGTTCGCCCAGGCCCAGGCCAACGACGAGGGTGGCGGCCAGCTCTGCGTCTATCGCCACGGCGAGAAGATGGTCGACCTCTGGGCCGGGCGCGACCGCGAGAACGACCGGCCCTACGGCCAGGAGACCCTCACCGTCATCATGTCGTGCACCAAGGGCGCGACGGCGGCGGTGGTGCATCGCCTCGCCGAGCGCGGGCTGATCGACTACGAGGCCAAGGTCGCCGACTACTGGCCCGAGTTCGCCGCCAGCGGGAAGGGCGAGGCGCGGGTCTGGCAACTGATGAGCCATTCCGTCGGCCTGCCCGGCGTCGATCCCGACAGCGGCGTCAGCTCGGCCGACATGATGGTGGCCGAGCGGCATGTGCCGGCGCTGGCGGCCATGGCGCCGGTCTGGACCCCTGGCGCCTCGTGCCACTACCACCCGATCACCTACGGCTCGCTGCTGGGCGAGGTGGTGCGGCGCGTCAGCGGCAAGCGGGTCTCGCAGGTGTTCGCCGAGGAGATCGCCGGGCCGCTGGGACTCGATTTCTGGATCGGCCTGCCGGAAGCGGAAGACGCGCGCGTCGCCCCGCACTTCTCGCCGACGCCCGGCTTCACCGGCGACCAGCTCGCCGCTCTGATCGCCGGCATGGGCGTCGACGTGACCACCCGCCTGGCCCAGGTGGTGCTACACTCGTTCAAGCACACCGCCGAGCTGATCGTGGACATGAACAACCGAGCGGGCCGCGCCGCCGAAGTGCCGGCCGGCAACGGCGTCGCCGACGCCGCCTCGCTGGCGAAAATGTATGCGGCGATGATCGGCGAGGTGGACGGCGTGCGCATCCTGAAGCCGGAGACGGTGGAGCAGGCCCGCACCCTGCGCACCGGCGCGATGTCACCGGCCGGTGACCTCGGCAAGCTGCAGCTCGGCACGCCGCTGAACTATGGCCTAGGCTACGAGTTTCCGCGCGACGTGCTGCCGATGCTGGGCGAAGGCTCGTTCGGCCACGCCGGGGCCGGCGGCCGCATCGGCTTCGCGCACCCCGAAAGCGGCGTCGCCGCCGCCTACGTCGCCAACACCATGCTCACCGTGATGGGCGCACCCGATCCGCGTTGGAGCTGGATGGAGGAACTGCGCAAGGCGGTGGCTTAGGGGCGGCTAGAGCTCCAGCGGCGATAGCTGGGCCACGCGCTGCGGTTCGCGGCGCCAGATGTCGGACGCGTCGATGTAGAGCTCAACGCCGTTGCCGTCCGGATCTTCGAAGTAGAGCGACTTGGTCACCTCATGGTCGATCGGCTTCAGCGCGATGCCCGCCGCTTCCAGCTTCACCTTGGCCTCGCGCAGCTCGCCTAGATCGTCGCCGATCTTGAACGCGACGTGGTGCAGCCCGACCGCCGTCTCGCTGTGGCTGCTGCCTTCCCCGCTCACCTGCATCACCGCAAAGTCGTGGTGGTTGCCGAGCGAGAAGAACGACATCTTCATGCCGTGCTCATCGAGCCGCGCGCAGACCGGCAGGCCGAGCACTCCATTGTAGAACCGCTCGGCGCGCGCACAGTCGGCCACCCGCAACACCACGTGACCCAGCGCCTTGATCTTCATCGACTGGTCCCCCGAAGGTTTTCGCGCCGAGGCTAACACCATCGGCGAGTGGTCGAAAGGGTGAGGGACGGGCCGTCGTTCCGTTGACGTCGCTAGGGCTTGGACAGCGGGTCCGGCTTCATCGCGTCGAGATGGCGGAAGAAAAGCGGTCAAAGTGATTTGTCGCCGCAACGCGGCAAGGGAAGCCGAGATGATCCGCTCTTGGCGGCGTGAGAACGGACTCTGACCCCCGTATCCTGTTTATCCTAGGCTTGCGATCGCCCTTATCGACCTGTCACCGACACGACCCACACATCGACATTCATCGGCTCCGCCAGCCGAACGGTTCGCTCGGTCACCAACTGTGCGCTTGGGAACGGCCCGCGCCGACCACTTGGAAAGGTAGTCTTGATCTTCCAATACGCCTCTACCGTGCAAAAAGCGTAATTAGGAAGCACTGGATCGGGATAGACCACATAGCCCATCCCGCTCTTCGGCGGCTCGCCCTGGTAGATCTGAGTCACTGCGCCCTAGTTTATGATCGCGTCAGCCGTTGTCCGCAAGCGAGGCACCCACGCTCGCAGCGACGAAGTTGGGCGATCCACAGCGGAACGGTGTTCAACCCGAGAACAGGGGGACTCGTGCGCCTGTCCCCCGTCATGCCCTGGCGTCGCTAGGGCTTGGATAGCGGGTCCGGCTTCATCGTGTCGGTGTCGACCGGGATGGAGACGTGCTCCTGGACGATCTTCCAGTGGCCGCCGGCCTTGCGATAGACGTCGGTGACACGGACCACTAGCTCCGACGTCGAGCCGTCCTTCGCGGTCGTGGTGATGGACTGGATGCTGTGACCGTAGGCCACCGGTCCCACGACGGTCACGCTCAGCTCGGAGAGTTTAAAGACCACCGGCCCCGGGAATGAGCCAAGAAAACCGTCCCAGTCCTTCTTGTAGTCTGCCCAGCCGACGTGCTCGCGCGGCGGGCCGACGTCGAACACGAACAGGCCGTCGTGCGTGTAGAACGACATGATCCGGCTGGCGTCCTTGGCGTTGAAGGCGGCGCCGAAGCCCTTCTCCAGCGCCTCGATCTGCGCCTTGTCGCTCGGGCCGGCCGGTTTGGCCGCCGCGGGCTGCGCCGCAGGACTCGCCCCTGGCGCGGCCGCCGGCGGCGTCGCGGCGTTCGCAGCCCCGAGCATGCCGAACGAAACCACCATCGCGGCCGTCAGCCGCCTCACGCTGTTCATTGTCCCGCCCCTTGAGTTTTGCAGCGCTGCGCGCGCAGGGACGGACCCTACGCCTGCCGTTCGTGTACTGCCATTCCCATCTCTTCCCCCTGAAGGGGGAAGCGTCCGCATAGCGGACGAAGGGGCCCTCCGCCCTCGCCTGTTGGTCGCTGAGAGAAGAAGGGGCCTGCGGCCCCGACCACGAACCACACGAAAAACACGAACGCGTTAGCTCCCAGGCAATGCCGTGACTGATGCCCGGTCCTATTTCACGACCTGAATGAGCGGCCATTCCCAACTTCTGAAATGTGTGGTGGGCTGACGTTGATCTCAGGGTGGCCCGCTCACGAGATGCCCTGCGTCGCTTGCGCCGCGTCGGCCTATTTCAACGTCTTGCTCGCGGACCCGAGGGGATGATCCCTCGATGGGCCTCGCCCCGTCGCGAACTCAGGTCCCGTCCGCGATGGCGCGGAAGAGGGCGAAGTGATCGGCAATGCGATACGATTCCGGCTGCAGATCGGCCGCGTACCGGCGGAACGCGGACGTCTTGGCGATGACCGTGCGCGACGCCGGGTCGACCCAGACGAATTGGTTATAGACGCCGATCGCCGTGTAGACGCCGCTGGAGTCCGGCACCCACCACTGCAAGCCATAGCCCGAAGAGCCCGGGCTGGGCATCAGGTGAGGCGCGTCCGGCGTCACCGAAGCTTTCACCCAGTCCTCCGATACGATCTGCCGTCCGTCCCACACCCCGCCATTCAGGTACAGAACACCCAACCGAGCGTAGTCGCGAAGCGTGGCGTTGAGTCCGCCGCCGGCCACTTCGACGCCGGTCGAATCCACCACCCAGAAGGCGTCCGCCTCCGCGCCTAGCGGGTCCCACAGCTTCTCGCGCAGGTACTCGGTAAGGGAGCGTCGGGTGGCGCCGCGGACCACCATCCCGAGGACGTGCGTGTCGGTTGTGTTGTAGCGACTGAGGGTTCCTGGGTCACATCCGCGCACGGAACTCGCCGCAAAGGCGTCGATCGATCCGCCCTCGGCGAGCAGCCGGAGCCATCGGTTTATGTCGGACTCAGGATCGCTGTAGTCCTCGGTCCACCTCGCGCCGGAGGACATCTGCAGCACATCTTTCAGGCGAACGCCGTCGTAGGCGCTGCCTTTGAGTTCCGGAGCATAGCGGGCGACGTCATCTTCGATGGAGCTGATGGCGCCTTCGCCGATGGCGATTCCAACGAGCGCCGACACGAACGATTTGCCGACCGACCATCCGTCGTTTTTACCGCTCGAAGCCAAGCCGATCATCCTTCAACACGAGGAGACCGGTTGTCTGCATGTCGGCAAGGAACTCGGTTGTGTCCATCTCGCGCCCTTCGAACGCGAAACGAGATGGCAGCTCGACCGATGGCCCGGACCTAAGCGGAACCGGCCGTGAAGAGCGGCGGATCACCCGCACCGGGTAGATAGTCGACATTTCGCGGAAGTTCTCGACCTGGGACCCGCCGCCGAACAGATGGATCGGCCGGGTCATCCAATGTGACGGCATCGCTGTCCTTGCCTCGCCGGTCCGGAGGGAGGACCAGCATCGCATCGTTTTAGACGTTGACGCGCCGGAAGTGCAGGCGGGCCGCCAGGTCCGACGTCCGCGAAGCGCGGTGAGACGCCCCCTCCGTCACGTCGCGCCTGCAGCGCGCCGCGCCTCCTCCCCCGCGTCGGCCTTCGGCCTCGCGGGGGAGGAGGGGAGGAAAGTCAGTTCCGCGACGGGATGACGACCTGCATCTGTTCGTAGCCCTTGATGAAGATCGAGTAGCTGCGCGTGGGCTCTTCCAGCAGGCGGATATCGGGGAAGCGTTTGAGGATCTCTTCCCAGATGATGGTCAGCTGCAGTTCCGCCAGGCGGTTGCCGACGCAGCGGTGGATGCCGAAGCCGAAGCTGAGGTGCTGGCGCGGGTGGGGGCGGTCGATGAGGTAGGTGTAAGGATCGTCGATCACCTCCTCGTCGCGGTTGCCCGAGACGTACCACATCACCACCCGGTCGCCCTTTTTGATGGTCTTGCCGCGGAACTCGAAGTCCTGCGTGGCGGTGCGGGCCATGTGGGCGAGCGGGGTCTGCCAGCGGATGGTCTCGGAGACCATCGAGGGGATCAGCCCGGGGTTGGCGCGCAGCTTGGCGTACTGGTCCGGGTTGCGGTTGAGGGCGAAGATCGACCCGGAAATGGTGTTGCGGGTGGTGTCGTTGCCGCCGATGATCAGCAAGGTGACGTTGGAGAAGAACTCCTCCGGGGTGAAGCCGCGGGTCTGCGGGCCGTGCGCCAGCATCGAGATCAGGTCGCCGGCCGGCTCGGCGTTGACCCGCTGGTTCCACAGCTTGACGAAGTAGTTCTTGCAGTCGGCCAGCGCCTCGCGCCGGGCCTGGTAGGTGGCGACTGGGCCGTGGCCGGGGGCGGTGGTCATGGCGTCGGACCAGAATGTCAGCTTGCGGCGCTCCTCGAACGGGAAGTCGAACAGCGTCGCCAGCGTCATCGTGGTCAGCTCTTTGGAGACCAGGTCGACCCAGTCGAACGGCTGGCCGATCGGCAGCGAATCCAGGATCACCCCGGCGCGCTCGCGGATCTGCGGGGCCATCTCGGCCAGGCGGGTAGGGGCGACGGCGGGGCTGACGGTCTTGCGCTGCACGTCGTGGCCGGGCGGGTCCATGTTGATGAAGCTGCTGGCCTGGTTATCGACGTCGGCCTGGCCGACGAAGGCGTCGGGCGGCAGCACGCTGGCCTTGGGCGGCAGGCCGATGCCGAGGGCGGAGGAGAACACCTGGTGGTTGGTGTCGACCGCCATGATGTCGTTGTACTTGGTGATCGACCAGAAGGCGCCGTAGTTGCTGTCGGGCGTCCAGTGCACCGGGTCCTCGGCGCGCAGGCGCTCGAAATAGGGCCAGTGGGCATCGTCGCGGAAGGCCGAGGCCCAGGCCGGGTTCAGCGTCTCGAGCGGTGTTTCGTAAGCGCGGCGGCGGGCCAGGGCGCGCTTGTCGCTGAGCATGTCGACCACACCATCGGCCATCGGGGTGTTTCCTCGTTTATCGTCGTTCAGTGAACCATAGCGCTTCGACCGGGCCTTCGTCACCCGCTCCCCTCTCTGCCGGTCATCGCCGGGCGACAGTCCCGGCGACCCACGCGGTATCTTCCTTGGCCGCGCCTGGCGCGGCCACCCGCCGGTCTGCGTTCATGGGTCCCGGCACTGACGGCCGGGGATGACCGAGTGTGTGGGGCGGTGGGTAACGCCTACCCCTCGATGATCTCCTGCACCCTCGCGGCCAGGGTGGCCATGGCGAAGGGCTTGGTGATCACCGCCATGCCGGCTTCCAGGTGGCCGTTGCCGACCACGGCGTTCTCGGCGTAGCCGGTGACGAACAGCACTTTCAGCTTCGGCCGGCTGGTGCGCGCCACATCGGCCAGCTGGCGGCCGTTGACGCCGCCGGGCAGGCCGACGTCGGTGATCAGCAGCTCGATGCGGACCTCGGACTGCAGGATGTTCAGGCCGGACGGACCGTCGGCGGCGGCCAGCACCCGGTAGCCGGCCTCCTCCAACACGTCGGTGATCAGCATACGGATCGACTCCTCGTCGTCGACCACCAGCACGGTCTGGCCCTGACCGGCGCCAGGGGCCAACTCCTCGGGCAAGGGCTCGGTGGCCTCCAGCGGTCCGGCGAAGCGCGGCAGGTAGAGGCACATGGTCGTGCCCTTGCCGAGCTCGGAATAGATCCGCACCTGGCCGCCGCTCTGGCGCGCGAAGCCGTGCACCATCGAAAGCCCGAGCCCGGTGCCTTCGCCCAGCGGCTTGGTGGTGAAGAAGGGGTCGAACGCCCGCTCGATCACCTCCGGCGTCATGCCGGTCCCGGTGTCGGTGACGCAGAGCGAGATGTACTGGCCAGGCGCCATGTCGCGCTCCTTGGCGGCCCTGGTGTCCAGCCATTTGTTGGCCGTCTCGATCGTCATGCGTCCGCCGTCGGGCATGGCGTCGCGGGCGTTGATGGCCAGGTTCAGCAGCGCGCTCTCGACCTGCGACGGATCGATCCGGGTCAGCCACAGGCCGACCGCGCCGACCACCTCGACCTCGACGCTGGGCCCGGCGGTGCGGCGGATCAGCTCGTCCATGCCGGCGACCAGCCGGTTGACGTCGGTCGGCCTCGGATCGAGCGTCTGGCGGCGCGAGAAAGCCAGCAGGCGCTGAGTCAGGGCCGCCGCGCGGCGGGTCGAGGCCTCGGCGATCTGGATGTAGCGCTCGGCGCCCTCCAGGCGGCCCTCGGCAAGCCGGTGCTCGAGCAGCTCGAGGCTGCCGGCGATGCCCGCCAGCAGGTTGTTGAAATCGTGGGCGATGCCGCCGGTGAGCTGGCCGACAGCCTCCATCTTCTGCGACTGCCGCAGCGCGGCCTGGGCCTGGGCTAGCTCCTCCTGCTGAGCGACCTCCTCGGTGATGTCGCGGCCGCTGCAGTAGACCAGGCCGTCTTCCGGCACGCCGACCCAGGAGATCCAGCGGTAGTCGCCGGTCTTGGTGCGGTAGCGGTTGGGGAAGCGGATCGCCGGCTGGCCGATCTGGGTCAGGGCAAAGCCGCCGCGGGTGCGCTCCAGGTCGTCCGGATGCAGCAGCTCCCAGATCGACATGGCGGCGACCTCAGCTTCGGACCAGCCGAGCACGCTCTGCCAGGCCGGGTTGGAGGTCTCGAAATAGCCCTCGGAATTCAGCGCGCCGAGCAGGTCCGGGCTGACCTTCCAGGTCATGCCGCGCGCCTGGGTGCGCTGGATCACCTGGCGTTCGAGCTCGGCGTTGAGCTCGCGCAGGGCGGCGGCGTCGCGGCGGTCGGCCAGCACCTGCGGGGTTGTCTCGATCACCACGGCGATCACCCCTGCCGGCGCGCCGCGCTCGTCGAACACCGGCGAGTAGTCGAGGTTCATCCACACCTGCTCGGGCTTGCCGTTGCGGCGGAGGCTCAACTCCTGTTCCCTGTAGGCGAGCGTGCCGCCGGCGAGCCCGACCTTCATGACGTTGTCATGGAAGTCGGCGACCTCGGGCCAGCCCTCGCGCACATTGCAGCCAAGCAGCCGCCCGCCCGCGAACACCGAGTAGGCGTCGTTGTAGATCATCACGCCGTCGGGCCCCCATAGCATGACGATCGGCACAGGCGAGCGCACCAGAAAGCCGGTCATGGTCTTCAGGCTCTGCGGCCAGGCGTCCAGCGGGCCGAGCGGCGTCGCCGCCCAGTCAAAGGCGGCGATCAGTCTCGCCATCTCGCCGTCGCCAGTAAGGAACGGGGCGCCGGCGCGCGGCAGGTGCGGAGAGTTCGGCACGTGCGGCTCTCCCCAAGCTGACGGCGATACTGGGTGAACCTACTGAACGCCGGAAAGTTCACAACGCCCTTAGCCTGTCGCACGAGTGAGCGGCCCGGCAACTTGTCTTCGCGCGGCGGCTGGTCGAGGGTGCGGGCAGGATCGGGGGGGCTCTGGCGATGCACATCGACGTAAACGGCGCGCGGATATTCTTCGACGTGGTCGGGCCGCAGCTGGCGATCGACGGGCCGCGGATGGTGGAGCGGCCGACTCTGCTGGTGCTGCACGGCGGGCCCGGCTTCGACCATGCGAACATGCGGCCCTACTTCGACCGTTTCGCCGACACCCATCAGGTGATCTACCTAGACCATCGCGGCAACGGCCGTTCTGTCGGCGAGCCGGGCGACTGGACCCTGGCGCAGTGGGGCGACGACATCGCCGGCTTCTGCGCGGCGCTGGGGATCGAGCGGCCGGTGGTCTACGGCCTCTCGTTCGGCGGCATGGTGGCCATGTCCTACGCGGCGCGGCATCCGGATGGGCCGGCCAAGCTGGTGTTCTCCTCGACCGCGGGGCAGATGGACCTGACGGCCACCTACGCGATGATGGCGCGGCTGGGCGGGCCGGAGGCGGCGCGGGTGGCGCAGGCGTTCTGGACCAGCCCGACCGCCGAACGCGCCACCGAGTACATCGAGCTTTGTATGCCGCTCTACAATCCAGGTCCGGCGCGCGATGGCGGCGATCGCGCGCGCTCGATCCTGCGCACCGAGGTGATGTTCCACTTCATCGAGGGCGAGCAGCGGACGATGGACCTGCTGCCGGGCCTGGCCGCGGTGCGCTGCCCGACCCTGGTGCTGGCCGGCGGGCTGGATCCGATCACCCCGGTCGCCTGCGCCGAGGCGATCCACGCCGCCCTGCCGGCGGGCGTCGGCGAGCTGGTGGTGTTCCCCGAGGCCGGCCACGGCATCCACCGCGCCGAGCCGGAGCGCGCCGAGGCCGTGCTGCGGCGGTTTCTGGAAGGGTGAGGCGTCCTACTTCGGGTAGCTCACCGCCATGCCGGCGCGGACGTCCTGCTGCACGCCGTATTGCGGGAACGGGTAGCGGAAGCCGTTTTTGGCCAGGGCGCGCATGCCGTCGATGGCCTTGATCAGATGCTCCGGCGGGGTGGCCATCAGCATCTCGTCATCGAGCACCCCGCCGTAGCGGCGCTCGGCGAAGCAGGGGATCGAGAGGCTGGGCGTGCGGGTGGTCAGCGCCCGGCCCCAGCTGTCGGCGCAGGCGCTCTCGCCGACCACCGACCAGTCAAACCGCTTGTAGCCGGACCACTGCAGGCCGTTGATGAAATAGATCATCGCGCCCGGAGTCGCGTAGAACAGGGCGATGTCCGGCTCGGCGAGCTTCCCGGACGCCAGCGGTCCCACCGCCAGGGCCTCGAACTGGCCGTCCGGCACGCAGTGCATCGCCGCCTGGTGCGCAGCGGCGTCCTCCTGGGTGGAGAACCAGACCCCGGTCATGCTGCGCCCGGACTTCCAGTCGTCGGTCTTGGCGGTTCCCAGCCCGACGACGGCGCGGCACTGGGCGCCGACCAGGTCCTCGCTGGTGATCCCGACGGTCCAGCCCAGGCGCGAGGCCTGGCCGACCACCTGGTCCAGCGTGTGGATGCTCTGCGGCCGGCGGATGCGGGGAATCGCCTCCATGTCCGCGCGGCGCTCGAACAGCTGCATCCCGAACGGGATCGAGCGCAGCCTTAGAAGCTGCTCAAGATCGGCGACGATGGCCGGCCAGTCGTAGGTCATGGCGTTGCTCCAACCCTTGGCCGGCAATCTGGACCTAGTTCGGCGCCGCGACGAGGGGCTTGACGGCGCTCACAACGGCAGGGTGACTGAAAACGCCGCGCGCCGAGCGGGGCGGTCTTTGACATCGTGGATCGAACTGGGTGTCTTCCCGGAAGCTCGCACCGGCGAGCTGTCGGGACCTCCCGGTCCCGGCCCTCCGCTTCGCTGCGGCTGGGATGACAATGAGAAAGGGCGGCGGCGATGAGGCCGCCGTTATCTGCGGCGATCTACGGTTTCACGTGAAACATCGCCGACGTTTCGCGCGCCTCAGACGCCGCCGCTGGACGGGTTGCGGCGGTCGAGCGGGATGGCGTCGTAGAAGCTGGGCGGCGTGATGCCGAGGCGGGCGCGGGCGGCGTCCAAGGGCTCGGCCATCAGCGCCTCGTAGTCCTGGCCGGGCAGCCAGGCGGCGGCCTTGCCGCGCTGGTAGCCCTGCCAGATCGCCTTGACGTAGGGGGCCTTGGCGCCGGGGCGAGGCCGCAGCGCCGCGCCGATCGCCAGCACCGCCCAGCCGAGGGCGCGGGTCTGGGCATAGGTGAAGGCGACCAGGCACGCCTCGCCGATCGCGTCGCGGTGATAGCCGGACAGGATGTGCCAGATGTCGTGCGTATCGCGGACGCGGCGGCCGAACCAAGCAAGGGGGTGGCGATCGTCGACCCGGCCGCGGCGCTGGCGGCTGATCTCGACCAAGCCGTCGGCGGAGAGGTTCTCGCTGCGCACGAAGTGGCGGTAGGCGGCGCCGACCGTGCCGTCGGCGAAGCTGTCCAGCCAGGCGTCGTCCATCAGCCGCGGGGCCAGCTCGACGCGCTCGTACGCCAGTCGGCCGCCGGTCTGGGTCCGCAGCAGCCGGGCGTAGTTGCGCGAGGTGGCGTCGCCGTTGAGGGCGCCCAGCAGCTCGAACACCTGGCCGGTGTCCTCCTTGTCGTTCAGCACCCGTCGCAGCGCCTTCAGCGCGACGCCCCAGTTGCGGCGAGGCCGAGCGATCGGGGCGTCAGCCACTGGGAGCAGTGAAGGGTTCGATCGGGGGGCATCGAGGGTGTCGGCGAGGGTCATGGCGGGCTCCTTCAGGCGGCGGGAAAGGCGGCGCGGGCGGCGTCAGTGAGCAGGACATTGCGGATCATGCCGCGGATCAGCGTCCCGCAGGCGGAGAGGTCGACGTGCTCGCCCCAGGCGAGTTGCAGCACGAGGCCCTGAAACGCAGCGATCATGGTGCGGGCGGCGGCGTCGGGCGAGATCTCGGGGCGGATCTGCCCGCTCTGCTGGCCGCGCTCGATCAGCAGGGCGATTGCGGCGCGGACCGAG
>Ga0302325_10028638_pt1 | contig 11523 bp, 6 predicted proteins | sample Palsa_T0_2_FD_201948 | JGI IMG/M metagenome (GOLD analysis project Ga0302325, IMG submission 201948) | Peat permafrost microbial communities from Stordalen Mire near Abisko, Sweden - Palsa_T0_2 | ecosystem: Environmental > Terrestrial > Soil > Palsa > Peat permafrost | place: Sweden: Abisko... | reverse complement strand
GCCAGGCTCAGGCGCACGTGACCCTCTCGACCGGGGTCCTCAGCCACACCCTCACGTACCACGAGCGCTGCCCCGCCGCCGAGTGGCACCTGCTGCAGCAACGGAGCTCGTTCGCCGGGAACGGCCGCAGCTACGGGCAGGGCGACATCTTCCGCCGTGACGGGCAACTCGCCGCCTCCTTCGTGCAGGACGCCATGATCCGCTCCCGCTCCGGGAAGGCCGGCGCGCTCTGACGGCGGCAGTTCAGCTTGAGGTCAGCCGAGCCAGCTGACGGGCCAACCAGTCGTCCATGTTGTGCATGGCCAGCTGCACGGCGGCGGCAGCGGGAACGAGGAGGTACGCGTGAGGCAGCCCGGCGATAACGTGGAGTTCACAGGGCACTCCGGCCTGGTTCAGGCGTTGCGCATAGTCGATGTCCTCGTCGCGGAAGCCGTCGATGGCGCCCACAATCACGCAGGTCGGAGGAAGCCCGGCCAGTTCGGCCTCCCGGGCCGCGGCGGCATAGGGCGGGATTTCGTCGGAGCCGTACAGGTCGCCGAGATAGGAGCGCCAACCGAACTCGTTGGACGCCTGTCCCCACACGTAGAGTCCCTCCGACCCGATGGAGGGCGTCTGCTGGCGGTCGTCGAGCATCGGGCAGTCGAGGAGCACGAAGGCCAGCGGGACCTCGCCCCGGTCACGCGCCAGGAGCGCCAGCGCAGCGGCAAGACCGCCGCCGGCGCTGAGCCCGTAGACACCGAGACGGTCCTTGTCGATGCCCAATTCAGCGGCGTTGTCGTAGGTCCAGCGCAGCGCCGCGTAGCAGTCGTCGAGCGGTCCCGGATACGGCGTCTCGGGGGCGAGGCGGTACTCGACGGACACCCCGACCACCCTGAGACCGGGACACCAACGGTCGAGCAACGGGCTGTCCATGTCGTAGGAGCCGATCACGTAGCCGCCGCCGTGGATGGTGACAATCGCGGGCAGGAGTCCCACCGCCTCCTTCGCCCGGTGCACGCGCACGGCGACGGGAGGGTCACCGGGCACCTGGTGCTCGGTGCGCACCACCGCGTCGGAAAGGTCCGGCGAGGCGAAAGAGGCCGAGCGCATGGCCGCGACACCGGCGGCGTCGACGGCCGGCAGCTCGAACGCGCCGAGTACCGGACGGAGTTCCGGATCGAGCAGGTTCTTGACGTTCACGACTGTGCTCATGGCAGTACTCCCCCTCCTCCCTGGATGGCGGCGACCAGGCCCCCGTCGACCGGGAGATCGATCCCGCTGATGAAACTCGCTTCATCGGAGAGGAGGAAGGTGGCTCCGGCCGCCACCTCGTCGGGAAGACCCTCCCGATGGATGGGCGACATGTCGACGAGCATGGCACTCGTGTCACGGGCCTCCGCCTCCTGGCGACCCATCGGCGTGTCGATCATGCCCGGCGTGACCGAGCAGATGCGCGCGCCGACCTGACCGAAGCGCACGGCCTCGCGCCGCACCAGGCGGTGGACGCCACGCTTGCTCCACGTGTAGGCCATACCGGTGTCCTCGATCTCAGGACCGACCGCCTCACGGATCTTCTCGAGGAATCCGTCGGCCAGCGGATCGTCGAGGACGACATCGGCGGGAAGGTGTCCCTGGTCGAGAGCGAGCAACGCCGCCACGGACGCGAAGCAGACGACCGCTGTCTCCGGCACCGCCAACACGTGGCAGGCCTGGACGAGCCGTGCCGTGCCGACCAGGTTGACGGTGAGGATCTCCCGCCAGTCCGCCATGGTCGGAGACAGGCCGGCGGCGTGGGCGACGGCACGCAACGGTCCGAGCTCCGCCACCCGGGCGGCGAGGCGGGTCACCCCGCCTTCGTCCTTCACGTCGAGGACGAAGGGCTCCAGCTGGGCGCGATGGCCAGCGGACGCCAGCATGTCGGCCTGGGTGGCCAACAGCACCTCGTCCCGGTCGACCAGCACGAGGACGTCGACCATGTCGGCGAGGCGCGCCGCGCACGCCGCACCCATGCCGCGTCCCGCTCCTGTCACGATGCCGACCGTCATGCGCCACTCCCCGTCCTCTTGATAATCGACCCGGACGTTACTTCGACCTCAACGCCTGACAACCGGTGGACGCCCGTTGCAGGACGGGATCACGCCGGGTTGGGCTCGATCCGCAGCGCCGTCGCCGAAGTGGTGGCGACTGTCTCGTTCTCCACTTCCGCGCCGCTCCGGTTGATGGCCCGCTCGTCGGTGCCGAGATAGCTGGCGATGACCCGAGGGTTGTCGCGCACATCAGCCGGTGGGCCCTCGGCAATGACCTTCCCGGCCTCGAGGCAGTACACCCGATCGCTGATGCCCATGATGAGCGGCATGTCGTGCTCAATGAGGAGTACTGACGCGTCGAGTTGTCGCCGCACGGTCACGATAAGCGGACCGAAGGCCTCGGTCTCGCGTTGCGCCAGCCCCGCGGTGGGCTCGTCCAGGCAGAGGACCTTGGCATCGAGGGCCAGCAGTCCCGCCAGCTCGACCACCCGCCGGGTCCCCGTGGAGAGATCGGCGATGTAGTGGTCCCGGTACGACCCCAGGCCGAGGAGGTCGACCAGGTCGCCCACCGCGGCGCGGTCGCGTCGGCTCCGCCGCGTCGCCCGCGGCAACGCGAGCGCCGTCGAGAGCATGCCTGTCTCTTCCTTCCCTTCCAGCGCCACCAGCAGCGTCTGTGTCACCGTCAACTCGGGGAACAGTGTGGCCGACTGAAAGGTCCGACCCAGGCCCAGGCCGGCCCGATAGGCGGGTGCTCTGTCGCCGATCTCCTGATCGCCGAGTCGCACGGATCCCGACGCCGGGACGAAACCCCCGATCGCGTTCATGAGCGTCGACTTGCCGGCTCCGTTGCTCCCGATGAGCCCGACGATCTCGCGTTCGCTCACGCTGACCGTGGCGCCGTCGACCGCGACGTTCCCGCCGAAAGCCACCCGGAGGTCGGAGACCGCCAGTGTCGGCACGCCGGCCTCTCGGTGCTCGGGCTCCGGCAGGGCCGCCTTGGCAGACGGCCGGGCCGTGACCCGTGCGACGTCCTTGCCGAACCGCCGGTCGGCCCAGTTCAAGACCGCGTCACGCCCGTCGTAGGCGACCTGCATGAGCCCACGCGGGAAGTAGAGCAGGACCGCCAGCAGCCCGATGCTCGACGTGAGCAATCCGAGAACCTGATTGTTCGGAGCGAGCGCGGGAATCCCGATCACCCAGATGGCGCCGATGACAGCGGCCGTCACCGAGCCCATTCCACCGATCACCACCATGGCGACCAGGCTCAAGGAGATGTCGACGATGAAGAAGCTGCCCGGTCCGCCAAACGCGACGTTGGAGTACGCGCCACTCAACAGTGCGCCGCCCATGCCGGCCAACGCTCCTGCAATGGCAAAAGCGCGGATCTTCTCCCAGACCGGCCGCACCCGGTAGGCGGAGGCGGCATTCTCGTTGTCACGCACCGCCATGATGGAGCGCCCGATGCCACTGTCCCTGAACCGGTTGGCGATCAAGAGCACCACGGCCAGAACGACGAGGACCACGTAGTAGTACGTGCGCTGGCCCGGGAAGGACAACGAGAACAGCTTGCCCGGGACGAATGACAGGTCGGACCCGTCCGACGAGCCCCCGCTCAAAATCCCCAGACTGAAGAAGTACTGCTGCGCCGCCAGGGCAAAGACGAAAGTGACGACGGCGAGGTAGAGACCCTTGACCCGCAACGAGCTGAGCCCGAGGATCATGGCGAGGACGGCCGAGCCGGCGGTGGTGGCGACAATGGCGAGCCAGAAAGGCACACCCCCCTCGACCAGACGGGCGGCAAAGAGCGCCCCGAGACCTGCGAAGGCCATCTGGCCGAGCGACAGCTGGCCCAACCAGCCGGTGAGGACGGTCAGCGAGGTGGCGCAGATGGCGAAGGCCAAGATCTCGGTGAAGGTCTGCTGGGTCGAGGGTTCGGTGAAGATCAGCGGGAGAACGATGGCGATCGCCCCCAGTAGGAGGATCCCGCTCTTGTTGATGTTGCGGGCCCATCGGGAGGATTGGAGCCGCTCGGGGATCGGGCGCGCCCTGGGGGTGAAGGCGAACACCTCGCTCTCGTCGGTGCGCTCTCGGTTGAAGAGGACCGCCACGACCACAATGATCAAGAGCAACAGATTGATCAGTCCCGGCTTATCGATGTAGTTGAAGTTCACGATGCTCTGCAGCACGCCGATGACGACACTGGCGACGATGGTGCGGCTGAAGGAGGTCATGCCCCCGATCACGGCGGCCACCAGAGCCAGCGACAGGGTCTGTGGGCCGAGGGTCGTCAGGTCGCCGGCGGCGCCACTCTGTCCGGCGATAAGGATGACCGAAAGCGTGGACAAGGCGGCCGCCAGGGCCCAGACCAATGTCGAGACCATCTTCGGGCTGATGCCGGACAAGCGAGCAAGCCGTGGATTGCTCGAGCAGGCTTTGACGGTCCGGCCGAGCGTCGTGCGGTCGAGGAACCACGTCAGTGCGATGAGCGTGATCGGCACAATGATCAGGATCGACAGGTCCGAACCGCGAACGGTGACACCGGCCACCGTCCAGGTGCCGTTGATCGCGCTCGGAAAGTGGGTGGTGATCTCGGTCGGCGTCGGGATCTTGATGGCGATCGCCAAGGCCAGCTGCGACACGCCGATGGTGGCGACCAGGACGACGACGCGGGGCGACTTGCGCAGCCGACGGATAATGGCCAGGTCGACGACGGCCCCGAAGGCCAGCCCCAAGACCAGGGCGACCACGAGCCCCACCAAGAACGGCACGTGATACTGCACGACCAGCAACGAGAGGACTGCGGCGCCGACGACGCCCATGTTACCGACGGCGAAGTTGATGATCCGGGTGGCCCGGTAGACCAGCACCACGCCGACAGCGATGACGGCAACGCCGAGTCCCTGCACGACGCCGTCGAAGATGATTTGGCTGTTCAGCCAGGTCACCGCGAGCATCAGTCGGACTCTTGGCCCCCGAGGAACACGGCCCGCGCCAGGTCGTCGCGTTCCATCAGGTCCCGGATCTGACCCTCGAAGCGCACGCGCCCCTTCTCCAAGAAGACCGCCCTGTCGGCGATGGCGGCCGCCACGTTCAGCGACTGCTCGACGATGATCAGGGTCTCTCCGGCCACCTTCAGACCGTCGATTACCTCAATCAGCTCCTGCACGATGATCGGCGCCAGGCCGAGGGAGAGCTCGTCGATCATCAGGACGGCCGGGTCGTGCAGCATCGCGATGGCCAATGCCAACATCTGTTGCTGCCCGCCCGAGAGCGAGTCGGCCCGCTCTCCACGGCGGTCCTGCAACGCTGGAAAGAGCTCGTAGACCCGGTCGACCCGTCGGCGCAGCTCGTTCTTGTCGGAGCGGTAGACGAAGCCACCCATCTCGAGGTTTTCCGCCACCGTCATCGGGCCGAAGACCCCTTTTCCACCCTGCAGGAGGTGGATGCCGAGGCGTGAACGCTGTTCTGGTGTGGTGTAGGTGATATCCCGGCCGTTGAGGCGCACGACACCGCGCCCTGGGACCTCCAGGCCCGACGCCACATTGAGCGCCGTCGACTTCCCGGCGCCGTTGGTCCCCAGGAGCGCCAGCACCTCTCCTTTCCTGACCTCGAAGTTGACACCGAAGAGGATCTGCACATGGCCGTAACTGAAGTCGACGTTGCTGACCTGCAGGACGGGGATCGACTCGGGATCGGCCTCTTGTCGGCGGTGCTCCTCGAGCTCCTCCTGGAGCTCCACAACGACGAGGGACAGGTCGTTCCGGATGAAGTGTGCGCTCCGGATGATCATGATCGCCCCGAAGATCGTCGAGGGAATCATGATGATCAGAACTGTCGTCCGGATGCCCACAATGCTGTCGAGGAGGGCCGCCAGTACGGCGCCTCCGGTCGCGCCGATGAAGAACACGTAGATCCCGCCCACTGCGCCCACCATGCCGCGCAATCGGTAGGGCGCCACCGAGGTGAGTACCGGGCCGATCATGGAGAATCCGGTCAGGAGCAGGACGGCACTGGGCACGCTGAAGACGGCCCAGAGGGCTGCGTTGGGCATGAAGTACTGAATGGGAACAATGACCGCGACGGGCAGCACCACCTTGCCGATGAGCGAGAGGGCCCGGGCTGGATCCTTGCGGTAGAGACGGTCGTAGTACCGACCGACGAGGGGCAGAGTGATGAGCACCCCGATGGTACCGACGGAGCCAATGATGCCGCGCTGGAAGGCATCGAGACCGAAACGCTGCTTCAGATAGAGGTTGCCCAGCACGGGTCCCGTGAAGAGCCCGAAGCCGATGGCCGAGAACGCGATGAGCACGGTCTTAATGGTGCGGATACGCATGACCCGCTCGAAGGCCGCCTCGAACGAGGGTGCGGCAGGGGGCGTGTCGCCGAGGACATCCCCGAGGACGTCCTTTTTCTCGTACTGCCCGCGGGGCGGCTCGGGAATGCGAAAGGCGAAGATCGCCACCAACAGAGTGGGAATGGCAAGGATGTAAAAGGCCCAGCGCCAGCCATTGGGGCCTCCCACCTGTGTCGCGATGAGGCCCACCAGGAGGGGGCTGGCGGCAAGTGCCAGGCCCTGGCCCATGCCCATGGCAGCGTAGATCCGGCCCCGCACGTTGATCGGATAGGTGTCCGCCAGCAACGACCCATGGACACTGTTCGTACTCGACTGCGAGATGCCGGCCCCGAGGCGGGCCAGGAAGAACACGAAGATGTTCGTGGCGAAGCCCGTCGCGGCCACCATCAGCCCGAACGCGACGGTGGCCCAGCCGATGATGGGCGGGCGCCGGTAGCGGTCTGCGAGCCAGCCCATCGGCAGGATGCCCAAAACGAGGAATCCTCCCGAGATCCCCGCCACGAAGGTGATCGCCCCGGTCGAGACGTGGAAGGACGACTGGATGTTGGGAGCAAGAACGGCGAGCCCGGAGGTCTGGAGGTTGTCCAGCGTGACGATGATCGCCAAGACGACGAAGGCGCGCGCCCCGGCCGTGCGCAACCCCTCCCGCAACGTGATCTGCTCCTCGCCCGCTCCCGGGAGCATGTCCTCGGGGAACAGGAACTCCGGCATCGACTCGGCCGCCAGCTGTCGCTCGGCGGCCGAGTCGACGACCAGGTGGGCCAGATCGGCCGCACTCATGTCATCGGAAGGACCAGTGCTTGCGTGCTCTCCGATCGTCGGCTCGCTCATCGAATGCCCGATCCCCTGCCCCAGCCCCGCCCCCGAGCATCAGCGCGCACGGTGCGACTGCACGCGGGGGTGGGGCCGATCGGGATCACGACGCCTAGCTTGACGCAGGAACGAGCGTCTCGCTCGTGGGGCTGTACTTGTAGATGGTTACCGGGCCCGTGGCATAGGGCTGGTTGGGGCCGAACGAGACCACGCCGATGCCGGGAATGTCTGCGTTCTTCAGCGCATAGCCCGCCTTGGTAAAGCTCGCCGTCGTCAAGTTCTTCCCTGCAGCGGTCGCGATGTCATCGAAGAGCGCCATGTACTGGCAGGCCTCGAGGATCGACTCGAACGACGTGTCGGTGGTGTTGCCCGCGCCCGGACTGGTCGGGTTGACCGGTGCGGTCATCGGATCGGACGGATAGGCCTTGTGGTAGTCGGCGGCACACTTCTTGATCGCCGGGTCCTTCCACTGCTGGTAGTTCGACGGCGCGGAAAGCGCTGACAGCGTGTACTTCAGGTATGGGTTGGCGCCCTTGGTGGACTCCACGTACGTGAGGAGCGACGACTGGCTAGTGGCGATGTAGGTGGGCTTGTAGGTGCTCTGGTTGTCCAGCTGCGCCCGGGGCCACGTCGTCGAGCCCGAGCCGCCGACGCCGATCACCAGGTTCACCCCTGCACTCTGGAAGCGTTGGGAGATGGACTGCACTTCCTGGTCGGAAGCCACGGCGTCGGTCGCCTGCACGCTGTCCTCTGCCGTCAGCGCAACCGGGATCCCCAACTTCTTGAGCGCCGCTTGGTCCACCTTCACCTCGGGAGCGTCCGAGTCGGCCCCGTAGAAGAGTGCCACCTTCTTCCCCTTGAAGTAACCGTCCTTCTTGAAGACGGCGAACTGAATCGGATCGAAGTTCGCCGCAGGAGGGATGAGCGTGAAGTCGGGCGCCACAGGGCCTGACACCGGTTCCGGCAACGACCCCGCGATCACCGAGGTGTCATGGGTCTGCTGGTAACACGTCGGGAACACCGGCGAGACGGAGACGAAGACGTGGTCGTCCTCGGTCAGCTGGGTGCACGACGACGTGGCGTCAGCCGGCACCGCCGGATTCATCTCCACCGAGCTCAGTACGAGCTTGCGACCGTTGATCCCTCCCTTCGCATTGATGTCTTTGATCACGGACTGGTACGCGTCGGGAAAGTTGCCGTCGTTGATCGTGACACCAAGGCTCTTCAACGCCTGGAAGTTCACGTACGGCAAGCCGACCGCGATGGTCTTGGCCGTGACACCCTGGTCAGCCGGGCTCGCCGCTCCGGCCGACGGACTGACGACCAGCGTCGAACCCAGCAGTGTCACGAGGGCCGCTGCTCCGGCCCAGATTGATGTTCGGGTGCCCATGGCCCCTCCTTTTCGGGAGCGCCCCTCTCGAGGCTCCCTCCCTGCTCTTCCCCGTACGGATTGGATGGTGTGCGACATGATTGCCTCTCAGTTCCCGCCCGCGACGTCGGGTACCTGCATGGCGCACCGGTGCGCGAGGTCATCCGACGAACGTCCGATCAGAATTTCGTAAGAACCGGCATCGACTTGCCATCCCCGGGTACGGCGCGGCACCGGCGGGGAGAGGAAGCTGAACATGTCGGGGACGAAGCTCTGGACGTCGCTCCAGTCGTCCTGCCCCGGGTCCCAGTAGGCGAAAGCACGATCGTCGAGCTCGAGCTCCACCGTCGCAGTCTCGCCCGGGTCGAGCCAGACCTTGGCGAACGCCTTGAGCTCCTTGGGTGGACGGGCCAGGCGAGGTGTCCTCGGAGCGACGTAGCACTGCACGACCTCGGAGCCTGCGCGGGTACCAACGTTTTTCACGGGAACGCTCACCGTCACCGTTCCTCCTGAACGGTGGGTCGCGGTCGACAACGTCGGCTCGCCCAAGTCGAACGACGTGTAGCTCAGGCCGTGGCCGAACGCGAACCGCGGCGCGATCGCGTTGTGCTCATAGCCGCGGTAGCCCATGAACAAGCCCTCGCCGTAGCGCAGCTCGCCGTTCTCACCGGGAAAGTTCGCGTGCGAGGGAGCGTGTTCCCGTCGCAGCGGGAGGGTGGTGGGCAAGCGCCCCCCGGGCTCTGCGGCGCCGACGAGCACGTCGGCCAGTCCCCCTGCCATCTCCTGGCCGCCGAACCAGCACTGCAGCACGGCGGCGACGTCCTCCGCCCACTCCATGTCGACCGGTGCCGCAGCGTTCACCACCACGACCGTGCGGCTGTTCACCTCCGCGACCCGGCGGACCAACTCGGCCTGACGTCCCGGCAACGCCAGGCTGGTGCGGTCGCGTCCTTCCGTCTCCGTCTCCGCAGAAGTGCCGACACAGACGATGGCGACATCCGCCTCGCCCGCAGCAGCCACCGCCCGCTCGAGCAGCACATCGCCGTCGGGAGTCCGAAAGCCAACCCGGAATCCGGCCAGGTTCGTGTCGCTGAAGGCGTACTCGACGACAAGGTCCACCGGGACGTCCTTCTCGAAATGGACGTCGGCGAGAAGGTCTTGGCTGGCCTGGCCGAAGAAGTCGTTGCCGCCGGCAGGAGGGCGGTTGGTGAATCCGTCCAAGACGACTTCGTCGTTGACCAGGAGCCGGGCCAGCCCGGCCTGCGCCAGCGCCAACTGAAAGACGCCGGTCTCCTCCGGGATCACGGTCCCTCTGACCCGCATGGACCAGTCGCCGGCCGAAAACTCGAAACTCAAGCCGATCTTCATCATCCGGAGCTCGTGAAGGAGCTGGGTCTCGGTCACAGGACCGTCGAGCACAAGGCCGGCGTAAGTCTCCGCCACGAACCCGCCAGGCGCCCGGAGCACCGCGCCGCCCACGACCGCAGGGGACAACGAGGGCTCGCACCCCCGCTCGTAGACGAGCGCGCGATCGGGACCGAGCGCAGGTGCCAGCGCGTCGAGCACGCTGTCCACCCGCTGGGGCGTCACCTGCGCCGACCCGCCACCCATGATGGTCGGGGTCAGGGCGGGCGCGCCGAGCAATGCGATGCGAGCGGCCGAAGACGCGAGAGGGAGGACTCCATCGTTCGAGAGCAACACCGTCGCCTCGGCAGCAGCGCGACGGAGCAACGCCACATCGTCGAGCGTCGGTGCTTTGGGGGCCGGTGCGGGCGCCGGTCCGTCCAGGGCTCCGATCCGGTCGAACGCACCGAGCAGGCGGCTGACCGCAGCGTCGAGGTCCGCCTCGTCGACGTCGCCCTTTTCGACCGCGTCGAGCACGGCTGCACCGAGACCACGGGCGGGCCCGGGCATTTCCAGGTCGAGCCCGGCGCCGAGCGACACCTTCGTGTCGGTGACCCCGAACCAGTCCGTCATCACCAGACCTTCGAATCCCCATTCGTCACGCAGGATGTCGAGCAAGAACTCGGCGCGCTGGGTGAGCCAGCGCCCGTTCAGCCGGTTATAGGCCGTCATGATGGCGAGCGCCCCGCCCTCGCCGACGGCGAGCTCGAAAGGAACGAGGTAGAGCTCGCGCAATGATCGCTCGTCGATGACCGAGCTGATGGACGCCCGCTCGAACTCGGCCTCGTTGCCGACGAAATGCTTGACGGTGGCGAAGACCCCTTCGGACTGGACGCCCCGTACGTACCCGGCGGCAAGGCGCCCCGACAAGAGCGGGTCCTCGGAGTAGCACTCGAAGTTCCGGCCGGCCAACGGTGAACGGTGCAGGTTGACCGTCGGGGCGAGCAGCCCCCGGCAGCCGCGATCACGCGCTTCCCTGCCGACGAGAGCGCCCAGCTCCTCGACCAGCGCCGGGTCCCACGTCGCGCCGAGTGCGGAGCCACACGGGATGCAGGCCGAAGGGTCAGTTTCCATCCCCGGGAGCGAATTCCCCCGGGCGCCGTTCGGACCATCGGTCACGTGGACCTTGGGGATGCCGAGCCGCTCGACGGCAGCGGTGGACAACAGGTCCTCTCCCGCAGTGAGAGCAGCCTTCTCTTCAAGCGTCAGCGCGTTGACCAACGCTTTGACATCCGTCAATTCACTGCCCCCGTACTTGCACTCTGATATGACGAGAATGTGATTTCTGAGGACTATAAGAAATTCTCGGGCACTGCGCAAGCGTACCGATCGGTCCACTCCGACGGGAGTCAGGCGACGATACCCCCGGACGCTCCGGGAGCGCCGTCTGGTTGGAACTGGCATCTTCATGTCCCTGACCTGGTGCGACGCGGCTCGTAACCCGATCAGCCGATGCGGGGGCGGGAGACCTTTTGACGTCGCACAGGGGCGCCGGGTCCAATGACGCCATGGGCAGCCAGGCGGACGATCGGGAGCGCGCCCCGTACTCGGACACACGCGGCGCTCCGTTCGGA
>Ga0302325_10028637_pt1 | contig 11524 bp, 13 predicted proteins | sample Palsa_T0_2_FD_201948 | JGI IMG/M metagenome (GOLD analysis project Ga0302325, IMG submission 201948) | Peat permafrost microbial communities from Stordalen Mire near Abisko, Sweden - Palsa_T0_2 | ecosystem: Environmental > Terrestrial > Soil > Palsa > Peat permafrost | place: Sweden: Abisko... | reverse complement strand
CGACGTTGTCGGCCCGTATGCGGACGCGCAAGCCACGCGTATGTACTTCAACTTCCGCAAGACGTCAATCTACGCCGGTTCGAACGAGATTCAAAAGAACATCATCGCCAAACGTATTCTGAAACTGTAAGGGACACGCACGATGGATTTCACACTCTCCGCCGAGCAGCTCATGATCAAAGACAGCGTCGACCGCTACGCCGCCGGCAACCACGGTGCCGACGATTGGGCGACGTTTGCCGGTTTAGGCTGGCTCGGTATTGGTGCGCCCGAAGAACTCGGCGGTTTCGGTGGTCCGACCGAGACGATGATCGTGATGGAAGCCTTCGGCCGCGGCCTCGTTACCGAACCCTACGTCGCTCACGTCGTACTCGCGGGAGGCGTGCTGTCGGTTGCCGGCCGCAATGACTTACTCGAACCGCTCGTCGAGGGCAAGCGGCGATTTGCCGTCGCCTACGAAGAACCGCATGCGCGCTACGAACCGGCCGCCGTGGAAACGAACGCAAAGCGCGACGGCTCGAGTTACGTCCTGACCGGTCGCAAAGTGCGCGTTCTCGGCGCCGCCCCCGCGGACACGCTTATCGTCTCGGCGCGCACGGGAGACGATGTCACGCTGTTCGCCGTACCGTCTGGTGCGAACGGTTTGAAGCGTACCTCATATGCAAGCGAGGACGGCCACGACGCATCCGCCATCACATTTGAAAATGTGCGGGTCGGCGCCGGAGACATGATCGGCGATAGCGGTACCGGGCTTGCGCTCCTTGAAGCCGCGCTCGACCGCGCAACGGCAGCCTTGTGCGCCGAAGGCGTCGGCCTCATGAGCGTCATGCTCAACATGACGGTGGAATACACCAAACAACGCCGTCAATTCGGCGTGCCGATCGCATCGTTCCAAGCGCTGCAACACCGCATGGCGGAAATGTTCATGGAACTTGAGCTTGCCCGGTCCATGTCGTACGTCGCCGCGATGACGCTCGAAAGTGAAACGGAGGCCGATGCGCGCAAGCGCGGCATTTCGGCCGCGAAAGTACAAATCGCGCGTTCGGGCCGCTTTATCGGGCAGAGTGCGATTCAACTTCACGGCGGCATCGGCATGAGCGAAGAATATAAAGTCGGTCACTACTTCAAACGCATGACGGCCGTCGAGCGGCTACTCGGCGACACCGACTACCATCTCGCACGATACATCGCCGCACGCGACGCGCGTCCGGTCCGCGAACTCGTGCATTCCTAGTTTACGTTTGGATCTTTCGGACCAACCAGCGGCGGATCGACGATGTTCCGTGGTACCACGCGTTTCGCCTTTTAGGGTAGTATTAGTGCGATTCGACGGCACACCGTAGCTGATACTCACGGCTGGTTCCAGAAAGCGAACATGCCGATGGCAGCGAGGGCCATTAGTGCAAATGTTAGCCAACCCCAGATCGTTGCGATGCGCGAGCTTCTCCACTCGCCCATCACCGTGCGGTTATTCGCAATCATCACGATTGCAAAGACGAGTGGTACGGCTGCAACGCCATTCGCGACGGCTGACCAAAAGAGTGCTTTGATCGGATCGATGCCGATAACATTCATCACAACACCGGCAACGATGCCCACGCCGAGCACGGCGTAGAATCGCGGTGCGCGCTTCGGCGGTTCGTTGAGGCCTTCGCGAAATGACATCATCTCGGCCGCGACGTAGGCGGACGATCCGGCGAGAACGGGAACGGCCAAGAGTCCGGTTCCGACCATGCCCAGTGTAAAGAGCCAGTACGCAAAGTTCCCTGCCAGAGGACGCAGCGCTTCGGCGGCATCTTGCGCTGTCGCGATGTCATGTTTTCCGTGTGCACCCAGCGTCACGGCGGTGGTTGCGATAATAAAAAACATCACAAGATTCGAGTAAATCATGCCGGTATTCACGTCGGCGTGCGCATCGGCAATTTCAGCGGCAGACGCACCTTTTCGCTGCGAAACAGTCACACGGCCCATTTCCTTTTCTTCTTCGACCATGAGCGAGGACTGCCAGAAAAAGAGATAGGGTGAAATCGTGGTTCCCAATATCGCGACGACCGTTGTAATCCAGAGCCCGTTGAAATGAAACTCGGGGATGAATGCGTGTCGGAGAATGTCGATCCAATCCGGGCGGACGACAAATGCCGTGATCACGTACGCAAAAAGCGCGATCGTCAGCCATTTTAAGATGCTGCTCAAGACATGGTACGAAAAATAAATCTGGCTAACGAGCAACAGGGCCCCGAAAAAGACGACCCAGGCGATCGCCGGGAATCCCATGACCATGTGCGCGGCCGCGGACATGCCGGCGAAATCGGCGCCGATGTTAAACGTGTTGGCGACGATGACGAGCGCCGCCAAACTAAGCGCCAGCCAGCGCGGCATCGTTTTGCGCATCACGGCAGCGAGTCCGGTGCCGCTAACCATCCCGATGCGCGCGCACATGCCTTGCACGACTGCCATCATCGGCGTAGTGAGCAGCGCAAGCCACAACGTCGAAAGGCCGGTTGTCGCACCGGCCACGGAATACGTCGAAATCCCCGACGGATCGTCGTCCGCCGCCCCGGTGATGAGACCGGGGCCGAGATTGCGGAGAAAGTGGACGAACCGGCTGCCGGGCGGGCGGCCCGGTTTTTCGCGCTTAACTCCGGGAATTTCGATAAGGTTCACGGGGTCGACATACCCCAATTGGCGCGCAAGCAACCGGGCGAGCGCATCACTCGATCCCGAAGAGCGAAAGCTCTCGTGCTTCGTTTTCGTCGAGCGAAGCAACGCGCGTTCCCAACAGCCGAATCGGCTGACCCGCGCAGCCGACGCGCTTCCAACACAACACTGCCGCTGCAAAAATTGCGTCGGCATCGCTCGTCGGCACGTCGACGCTGGTTTGCCGCCCGGTGGTCGTAAAATCCGCCCGCTTGATTTTAATGCCGATCGTCGAGGCGCGCAGCGCTTTGGCTTTGAGTGTCCCAGCAAGCTCGTCGGCTTGGACGCGCAGCAGAGCGATCACGCGCGCTTCGTCACGAACGTCGTATTCGAACGTCTCTTCCGTTGAAATGGACTTGCGTTCGCGCGAACCGTCGACGAGCCGGTCGTCGATACCGCGTGCGAGTTCGCGAAGCTCGCGCCCCCAGCGTCCGAACAGCTCGGCGGCACGCGCATCGGAGAGCGCGGCAACATGCCCGATTGTAGCAATCCCCGCGGCTTCAAGCCGAACTTGCGTCTTCGGTCCGACGCCCCACAAACGTCCGACCGGCATAGCCGCAAGATATTCCGCTTCCGTGCCGGGCATGACGACCGCCAGACCATCGGGTTTGCACGAATCCGAAGCGATTTTCGCAACCATCTTGCCGGTCGCCACGCCCGCGCTCACCGTGAGGCCAACGGTCTCGCGTACCCGGGCGCGCACGCGCTCGGCCCATGCCTTAGCCTCACCGATATCGTCTGAGGGAATCGCGACAAATGCTTCGTCGAGCGAGAGGCCCTCAACGGCTTGCGCACCGTCTTCAAAAATCGCGAATACGGCGTCGGAGGCGGCGCGGTACTTGACGAAGTCCGGCGGCACGACCACGAGCTGAGGGCACGCTTCGAGCGCGCGGTACAGCGGAATCGCCGAACGCACGCCGTAGGGGCGGGCTTCGTACGAAGCCGTGAGCACGACGGAACGGCGGCTCGACCCGGCGACCGCCAGCGGTTTGCCGCGCAGCGACGGGTCGTCGCGCTGCGCGACCGACGCGTAAAACGCATCCAGATCGAAATGCAATATCATCACGGAAGCTCACAACTACTGCGGCTTCCGCTGCGGCACTCCTGTCACTCCGGCTGGGCGCGCGCTACTGGGCGGCAACGGTCTCGCTTTCGACCTTGGGCAAATGGCGCATGTAATCGAGCAGGGTATCATCGACATGTACGAACGACACGCCGAACGACCGGACCGTCGCGCTGCGCACGACCTCACCTACGACTTCATGCCGCAGCGACGTGCGCGGATCCGAAAAAATGAGTCGTAAGGTCGCACCCGCAACGAGCATCTCATCGACGACGAGCAGCACGCCATCGTGTGAGATGTTCTCAACCATACCGGTTCGCAGCGGACCGTCGTTGATGGAATACATCACGGCGAGTGTTACTCTAACGCGCATCGCGACCCGACGTTCAGCGCCTTGGATCATGTTACCGCTCCTTCGAAGATCGATCGAATCGTTCGCATGTTGCGATCATCGTCAGCTTCTTCTCCGGGAGTCTCAAGGATAGCGGTTTTCTCGCGCAGCTCCGGGTGGGATGCCAGCGCACGAAAGCCCTCAAACCCGATGAGGCCTTCCCCAATATGCCAGTGTCGATCGCGGTGTCCGCCAAGCGGAATCTCGGTATCGTTAAAATGGAACATAACGACCCGGTCAATTCCAATCTTTTCGTCTGCCTCAGTAATGAATCGGTCAACACCATCCTCAGTATTAATCGCGTATCCCGCGGCCCATGAATGCGCTGTATCGAGGCATACCGCGAGTTGCGGATGATCGACCGCTCTCATGAAAGCACCCAGCTCGTCGAGGGTTCCGCCGCACAACTGCCCCGCGCCGGCTGAATTTTCCATGACGAGATATACTCCCGGCGCGATGCCGTCGAGTGCGGCTTCGATGGCTCGCACGACCGATGCGAAGCCCACGCTGCGTTCGCGTGTGCCGTACGATCCCAAGTGCGTGTTGACAAACGCGATTTCGCCGGCGGCTGCCACGGCAAGGTCGTTCTTGAGCAGGCGCAGTGAGTTCGCAACCATTTTGTCGTCTTCACTTGCGAGATTGATCAAGTATGACGTGTGGATCGCAGATGACGTGATACCCGCCGCCTTACGCAAGGCCGCAAAGCGGCTAAGCGCCGGCGCGTCGAGCGCCCCGATGCGATATGTTTTCGGATTTCCGCTGAAAAATTGTAATGCCGTGCAACCCAAGCGCTGCCCGTAGGCAACGGCCTCGTCGTAGCCGCCGGCTACCCGGACGTGGAGACCAAAGTACACTAGGCGACGTAGCCGACGTAGAGGTACTGCATGTAACGCACGTCGATGGATGCTCCAGACGTGCCGGCCGCCTCGAGCAATTGCCGGCGCAGCGCGTCGATGTATGCGTCGCGGCGTGTGCCGTAGTTATTACGCGCCTGCGCACGCGAGCGCTCGTAGCCGATCCAGTCGTCGACGCTCACGCGCACGATGTGCGGCAATACGCGCAATGCGCGGCGAGCAAACGGTGCCCCGTAAAATGCTCGGAATCCGCCCTTTAAGATCTTGTCGGCAACGGGCAATCCAACTTCCTTACACGCCGCCGCGCGGAACGTGCGCATCTTGTCGCTTGCGGTCAAGACTTTCCACCAGACGGCGACGGGGCCGCCGCTGCGAACGACGCGAATCATCTCGCGCAGCACGGCCGGCTGGTCGAACCAATGGAAACTTTGCGCGCTGATCGCACCGTCGAAGAACGCATTTTCAAACGGCAGCGCCTCCGCCCGGCCGTGCGCAAGCGTTGCGGCGGGAACCCGCCGCTTTGCCGCCTTGAGCATCTCGGTCGAACTATCGATGCCGACGAGGTTCATCCCGCGCGCGACCAGCGGGTCCATCGATATCCCGCTTCCACACGCGACATCCAGCACGCGCATGCCGTTACGAAAACCGAGTTCGCCCAGCGAGTCGAACAAGTCGCTCGAGTAGCCGGTGCGAAACTGTTCGTAGTTCGCTGCCAGATCGTCAAAGTCACCGTCAGACATAGCGAGCGTCCACGCTGTCCGTTATCGGCGGCGGGTAAAGCGCAGTTGGTTGGATCGCATCCCTGCCGGCATGAACGTGCGGCGCGGACCCGTTCCCATGCTACGCGACGGATTCTTCTCGAACGTCGTACTCGCAACGAGCACGGCATCCGATGGACGCTCGCGCCGCCCGACGCGCCCGATGAGCTGTTCGACTTCCGCTTCGCCGAATGCGTCGGCGTCCGTCACGACGATCAAGTCGGCGGCGGGAATATCCAAGCCGCTGCCCACCAAGTTCGTCGCCGCCAAAATAGCGGGCGCGCCAAGCCGGAAAGCGTTCATCATCTCGACTCGCGTTCCGATCGGATTGACTTTCACGCCGCTGCGGCGATGGCGCTTGCCGTGCTCGGCCGTATCGGCCATGTCACCGCGTAACTGCTGCACCGGAATACCGTACGTTTGTTCCAAGCGTTCGGCCAGCTTGGGCACGTCATGCCGCGTGCGGCTAATGACGAATATCCGTGATTTCCGTTCGAGATGTTCGCGGATGAGCGCATCGGCGTGCGCGAGCTGTTCGGCGGGTGGTTCGCCCCACACGCCTTGCGGACGATGGAGCTTGGTCGGCAACACGTCGAACGGCATCTTCTTCATCGACACGATATGATCCATTGCGCCGATCCGCGTGAGGAACGGCCGCAATTCGCTCGGCGTTGCGCTGGCGAAGAGCATCGGACAATCGAGGTCTTCGAGAAGCCGTAGATGTTCGCGCTCGTCGAATGCGTTCACGTCGTCGACGACGAGCAGGCCGCTCTTGTCGATGACGTTCCACCAGTGCTTGCTCGAAAGCATCATCGCCGATCCGACGACGACTCGGATCGAACCGTCGGCGATACCTTCGTCGGCTGCCTTCCGTTCGGCGGGCGACATACCGCCATGCACCTGCGCGACCCCGATGTCCGTGCCATCGAGCCGATCGCTGAAGTATTGCACGTGCTGACGCACGAGGTCGCGCGTCGGCGCGATCACGCAAATGTAGGTATCCTCGGCCAAAACGGTGTCGATCGCGACGCGCATCATGACTTCGGTCTTGCCCGAACCGGTCGGGGCTTTAAGTAAAAACTCGAAGATGCCCGCGTCCAGGCCGCCCGTGATTTCGTCGATGGCTTTCTGCTGGTCGTCGGTTAGAGTGAATTCTTCGTCGGGCTGAATGAGTTCGTGCGCGACGGCCACGGCTTGCGCGTTGGCATTGATCGCTGCCCAAATCTCGGTGTCTATGATGTTGATGGGGTCTCGCTCTCATCGTGAATCGGCGTATCGTCCGTTGCAACATCGGTGAGTTGCGTTGGAATCGGCAGCGCCAGTTCGATGGGCACTCCCGCATCGATGTCGATCGGTGGGAGTTCTTCAAGAGATCGTAATCCGAACGATTCCAAGAACTCGGGGGTGGTTTTATACAGGATGGGCCGCCCGGCGACTTCCTTGCGACCGGCTTCGATCAGGAACCGGCGATCGAGCAAGGTCGCAATGACGGAGTCTGCGCTCACGCCACGGATGCCTTCGATGTCACCCTTGGTCGACGGCTGCATGTATGCAACGATGGCGAGCGTTTCGAGGGCAGCCGGCGAAAGATTTGTCTTCGGCGGCAAGAGATACGCTTCGACGGCGTCACGCACCGCGGGCGCACTTGCAAAGCGGTAACCGCCGGCGATCTCGCGCAGCACGATGCCGCGCTCGGAAAAATCCTCGTCGATTTTCTGTAGCGCAACCGTGACGTCGGATTCTTCAGCGCCGGTCAGCTTTGCGAGTGCCTTGATCGAAAGTGCTTCTGATGCGACGAATAAAATTGCTTCGATCGACCGCTGCAGCGCGCCGGTATCGATGAGTTCAGCTTGCATGGGACATTGCCGTTTCCGAGTGCGCCGGCGGCTGTGCCGGCAAGAATTCGATGTCTTCGAACGCCTCGCTTTGCGCGAAGGCGATGCGCCCGCGCCGAATGAGTTCGAGCACGGCCAAGAACGTTACAATAATTGCAACACGGTCGAGATTGGCGACGAGTGCAAAGAAACTCGCGCGGCCTTGCAAGCGTACCATGCGTACGACGAATTCCATCTGCTCGATCAGCGACACGCGCTCGCGCACGATCGTCCGTTTTTCGGGCCGCGCCGAACGCAGCGCCGAGGCCAAGGCGCTGGCGAGTTTGGAGGCGTCGATGCGGTACCGCTGCATCACCTCGGCGACCGGATCGCCACCTTCGGGACGTAAGTAGAATGCCGCGGCTTCAAGCGCGCGCGACTTTAAGTCATCGCCGGCATCGCGATACTTCGAATAGGCGATGAGGCGCTCGCGCAGACGCGCTTCAACGACCTCGGCGGACTCTTCGCCGTTCTCGAATTCGAGCGGAATCGGCGGTAAAAGCGCTTTTGATTTGAGGAACACGAGCGTCGCGGCAATGACGAGATAATCCGCGGCAATCTCGACATCGAGTTCGACCATGGCCGAGATATAGGCAAAATACTGATCCGCAACCGCAGCGAGCGGCACCGTCGCGATGTCGAGCTGCTGTTCTTTAACCAGACTTAAGAGAAGGTCCAGTGGACCGTCGAAGATGTCGAACGAGACGCGACAGGCACGTTCGTCGACCGCCGGGGCGGGATTCAACCTGCGCTCGAATCCCTCACGGACTCGTGCGCAACCGGCTCGAGCTCGAAGAGGCCGCTCTGATCTTGCGCCAGCCATTCAAGGCCGAGGTCGATCAGGCGCTTCTCGTTGACGTACTTCAGCGCACGCTTGGCGGCTTTGATCTCGAACCATGCGGCCTCGTCAACCTCGTGATCGTGGTTGGCGGTATCGCCCGAGAGATAGTTCATCAAATAGAAATGGACGGATTTCTTGTGCTTGGTCCGATTGAGGTAGAACCAGTACGAGATATCGGACAGCTTGATGAGGATCTCGGCCCAGCAGCCGGTCTCCTCGCGCACTTCGCGCAGGGCCGCTTGCTCGTGCGTTTCGCGCGCTTCGACATGCCCTTTGGGCAGGGACCACACGCGGGGCATGCCCCTACCGATCAAGAGGGCTTCGAGAACCGCTCCGTTTCGCCGCAGGACGAGTCCACCGGCGGAAACCTCATATTTGATCCGCATGATCGCTTTCCGAGCCGAGAATAAGAAACCGGGGTTCTGTCCCCCGGGCTTTCCTCAATTTTATCACCTCGGCCCAAGAAGAACCTTGGTCTCAGCGGATGCTGGGACCGATCGGGACGAACGTCTTGAAGGTCGACATGGCCCCGAGAATGTCCGGATCCCAAGGATAGCCGCGGCTGCCGGTGCCGTCGTCGGCGTCCGTCAGCCCGACGGGCTGGGGAAGGGGTGCCAGCGTCCGAGTGGCCGCGCGTGTGCGAGGCTGCGTGGGGCCGTCGGTGACCGGCCGGCGCAGCATGACGCAGGCCCGGCATGGGCCGGCCGGCGCGAGCGCGAGCAGTTCGTCGTTGACCCGTAACGGCACCGGGGCCGCCTGGGAGGCACTGTGCCGCGGCGCCGGTAGCAAGAGAGCGACCGTCCCGGCACGAGCCGGAGCCGGCCGCCGATGGGCTGAACGGGCAACCGACCGCGGACGGTGAGCCAAGGCTGCGCCGTGACGCTGGCGTACGATGACAACGTGCGCGACCGGCGCCTCGGCACGCTCGGCCGAGGACGGCACAATCACCGAAGCGCCGAGTCCGGAAATGCCAATCACCGCCGCAAACGCCGCCACGCGGGCCATTCCCGCAAACCAGCCGAGCCCGCGCGCGGGTTTGAGCAGGCGTTCGACTCGAACGGCGACCTGCGAGCGCGCCACCCAGCCGGCTGGGGCCGCGTGCGGACGCCGAACATCCGCCGCGAGGCGAACAAGGCACGAAGCGTACAGCCGCGGATCGAACGACCGCGCGAGGACGCGTTCGTCACTGGCAAGCTCGCGTTCGAGATCCAAACGCGCGGCGAGTGCCCACAGCGCGGGAGCGAACCATGATAGCCGCACGACTGCAGTCTGCAGCGCCTTGGTCCAATCGTCGTAGCGTTCAAGATGCGCGTTTTCATGCGCAACGATCGCCTGCCATTCGTCGGCATTCACACGCGATGCCAAGTCGATCGGAACCACAATGCGCGGATGAAGATAACCGATTGCCGTGGGAGTGCGCACGTGCACACTCGCAGCAACGGGCGCAGCGCGATGCTGTAGCGGCATGCCCGTATCGATGCGTGAGTGCGCTTTGATGCGCAACAGTTTTAGAAGATCGATCGCAAGATCGGCCACCATAATCGCGGCGATCAGCACGATGAGCGCGACGGCCGCCAGTGGCGCGCGCTGCGCCACGGCATGCTCGAATGCAGCAGTTGAAATCACGGCCGCAGGCCGCAAATAAGACGCGATAAACGCAAGCGGAGCAAAGGCCGCTGCCGCAATAAACGCTGCGGCATAAATCCGATAGCGCGTCGCCGCCGCCGCAAAAGGCCGTGCTATAACCGCCGCAATCACGACAAGCGGCAGGCCGAAAGCGGCGCCGCTCGCCATGGCGAGCAGGATGTGCGCGGCGGTCGCGTTCAGGGCTTTCCGTCCTCGAGCAAGCTGCGCAGACGACGCTCTTCGTCCTCACTCAACTTCTCGGATTGGAGCAAATTGAGCATCAGTGCGCGCGGTGAGTCGTTAAAGAACCGCGTAAGAACGAAGTCGACAACGTTGCGACGCGCCGCATCGCGATCGATGATCGGGCGGTACAGATTCGCTTTGCCGACCGTCTTATGTTTGACGAAGCCCTTGCGTTCAAGAATCGTCAACGTCGAAAGCGCCGTCGTGTAGGCGATCGGCGGTTCGCCCAGCGCGGAGTGGATATCTGCGACCGTCGCAGTCTCCTTATCCCACAGGACATCCATGAGACGGTATTCAGCTTCGGTCAACGTGCGCGAGGGTTTACGGGCCATATGCCACGATTAGCGTTTTCCTCCCAATTCCCTAGGAAGGCGCCCGGACCGCCAAAAACATTACTCGTGAGCCACCGGCGATCTTACTAGAGCATTGCATCGATCTTCGCTCGACGCGCGGAGCTGATATCCGCCTGCCGCAGAATACTATCGAGCGCCGCATCATCTTTTGGCGCCCTAGAGCGAAACGATTGCAAAACCGACTTGATGTCTTGCATCACCTCGTCATCGAAATAGTGCAAGCTAACGTTCCTGTTATATTGCTGAACCTTTAACTTATTGGCATTTATTGAATCGATGTATTTAGAACGCGTTGCCGGATCTGATATGAAATTGGGATCCGAACAAGGCGGCAGTTGCCTGCCACTAGGCTCCGCAGGCGGCGGCACACAGGCAGACGGTCTAGCACCGAGATCTGTCACATCAAAAGACGGATCAGATTGTAAATCGATTTGGTGTAGTACCTGCGCAAAACCGGCAACGACACTCCTTCTGCGGGCGACAATATCCGCGGATTTTATTGTTCGCACGTTAGCTGCAGAATAAAGCCCGTTAGACGCCGCTTTTAAATCATCGAGCGAATGCGACACCTGAAAATGCTGAAGATGCCCCATCGCCGCCGTCACTCGGCTCTCTGTTTGGTCGGTATTCGCTGCTGATTGCGCTAAGGTTGGCGCGCCGAGCGATATGTTAAAAATTACACTGACGATTAAAACGGTAGCCAAACGAAGGAATTCGGCCACATTGCAGTTCAGAATCATGTCCTCGCTCCTAATAATTCGTTACTGTCGGACTATTGACCGTTGTACTTGCAGTTGACGCGCCTTTTTGGATTGTCACGGAGC
>Ga0302325_10028636_pt1 | contig 11524 bp, 7 predicted proteins | sample Palsa_T0_2_FD_201948 | JGI IMG/M metagenome (GOLD analysis project Ga0302325, IMG submission 201948) | Peat permafrost microbial communities from Stordalen Mire near Abisko, Sweden - Palsa_T0_2 | ecosystem: Environmental > Terrestrial > Soil > Palsa > Peat permafrost | place: Sweden: Abisko... | reverse complement strand
GGGCGGCGTCTGCGCCGCGGACGCCTTCACCAGATCACGTTTGCGGCCGCCGGTGCATACAACATCGGTTGGGGCCTCTATGCCGTCGCCGATCCGCAATGGTTGTTTCGGTTCGCGAGGATGGCGGCTCTGAACTATCCCGAGATCTTTTCGTGCCTGGGCATGGTCGTCGGATTGTATGGGATCGTCTACTTGGAGATCGCACGCCGGCCGGAAGGCGGCTGGCTCTACGCGGCGGTTGGCCTTGTGGGCAAAGTTCTCGGCCCGATCGGCCTGGCCGTGCTCATCCTGCGTCATACGTGGCCGCCCGCAACCATCGTGCTGAGCCTTACCAACGACTGCATTTGGTGGATTCCGTTCGCGCTTTACCTTCATGACGCGTGGCCTCCACGCCCGTGACCGGCGTCATTTGGTGACCGCATAGAGATCGACGAACGCATTCCAGTCGCCGCTATCCGCCGTATCGCCTTCGTGCCACTCATCCATGCGCTGCTTCGACAGCGACAGCATCGTATGTCCTCGCAAGAACCGGTATCCGTCGAGTGCCGTCCAGCCGTCGCTGCGAAGGCGCGCCTGCGTGCTGCTCAAAAACCGCTGCAGCGCCGGCCCGTCGATCGTATCCGGAACGAGCGACACGTGGACCTCCGACGTGCGCCCCGCTTTGTCGAGTTCGATGTAATACGCGTCGCAGCCGCGGAAGACGCTTGGAGTTCCAGCGGGCTGAAAATCGAAACGCGTTCCATCAGCGGAAATGGTTTGATAGCGCCCGGCGTCGGGACCGAGGTCGTACGTCGACGCGTGCCGCAGGTCGGCGATCGTCATGCCGATTCCAGCGACCAAAAGCCCCTGAGAAGGCGCGACGGCATGGCCGCCGAGCGAGCCGCGGAGATCACCGAATGCACCCGACAACGCCGCTCCGGCAAGGCCGACAATCGCTCCGAGACCCATGAGAATCCACAGTACCCAGATGATAGCCAGACGCATCCCGAACAGCGGCGCCAGTCGCCCTTCGTTCCCAAGCGCGCTCTGCGCCGCGAACACGACGTTGACCATCAGCGGCACGAATGCAAACGCGAGCGCGACGGCAAGGCCGATGACCACGATCTTGCTGGTGAGCGAGAGCCAACCGTCGCCGCGTACGCCGCTCGCCTGTGCGAAACTGCCGAGCAAGGCGAGCCCGACGATCAGCACTAAGATGCCCGCGCAAACCAGAAACGAAGTTCGTAACGAAAGCATTCGGGCCGCCTTCACGTGCAGCACCTGCGTTGCCGGCGAAGCTTAGATGGATGAAAGCCTACCGCCTGGCAACGAACCTGCGCGAGCAAGGAGTGCCGCTCATCAGCCGGAGCTTGATGTGAACTGCGGGTTTGCGACGTTGAGCCGGTAGTGCAGCATGACCTGCCCTGCGTGTTGACCGAGGAGCTGCACCGAGGCTTGGTCGTTAGTCACCGGGACCGTTATGGTCGTGCCACCGCCGACGATCCTGGCGGCTCCGCCCTCGAGCGTGAAGGTCATCGTGGCGCGATCGCTTGGCTCGAGGCCGGCGACGTCGACGATGGCACTTTCGGTCACACCCGGATGTGAAACCGGCAACGGGTGAGCGGTGAGCTTCACGATGTCGATCGTGAGCGGCACAGTCCGAACGACCCGCGCCGGATCGCTCGGGTCATGGGTCTCCATCACGAGCTGCGAGTGACCGGGCCCGAGCTCGGAGTCGAAACGCACGAGCGCGCTGTTGTTCGATACCGCAAGCGTCTGCAATGGTTTACCGTCGAGCAGGAAGCGCGTGGTCGCTGGATCGTTCCCTTGCAGGTGCACGGTCATCGTTTCGCCGGGCTGAATCGTAGGGTTGGTCTCGCGGATCGCGGGCCCGCTTGGCGGCACGTCGCGCACCGGTTCCGTCCCCTCGATGTGTGGCGGATCTCCGACGTGCATGGTCGAGGTGACCACGGGTTGTCCTTGGGGGTCGAACTCGCGCACGATGCCGATCGTCGCGAGCCCGCCTCCGAGCGCCGTGGTCGCGATCGTCAGCAGCCCGTCATGCGGCGTCGCCTCCTCGTAGTGTTTCGTTCCGTCTTGCGTTTCGGTCACGAGTAAGACGCCTTGCGCAGTGCCGTTTGGCGGCGCCGTGGGTTCGCCGGGCGAGGGCGACGGGTTCGGCTCGACCGTCATCACGATGGTGTCGCCGCTGCCCCATGGGGGAAGCGTCACGTTTCCGCTACTCGACATTCCCGGCGCGGGAACGATCGTTCGCAGCGAGTGATCTCCCGCAGTCGGCGTCGGCGTCGGCGTGGGCGTCGGGTTCGTCGACTTCGGTTTCTCCGATGTCGCAGGCGGATTTCCGGTCGGCGTCCGCGGCGGCTGCGGCGTCGGCCCGGGACCGTCTGGTGTGCAGCAAACTTGGCGGATCTGGTCGGGGTCCTTCGGCCCCACGTGCTGCTGCGGATTGTCGGGGATCCGGGCCGGCCTGTGAGGAGCATCGAACACGTCGCTTACGATCGCTACGAAGTGTTTGTACGGCTTGTCCTCGAGGCACGGACAGAAGCCCGTGATAACGACGAGCACTCTGACGTTCGTGCTATCGGGTCGGGATTTACCTTCGATCGCGTACACGAAGCCGTGGCGGTCCCCACGCTTCCACTCGTACTCGAGGTAACTCCGCCCTCCCGGTATGGCTGACGATGCACCCAACTTGCCGAGCTGACCATCGACCTTCGCCTGGTCGTCCGGATCGCCAATTGCGTCGTCGACGGATTCCTTGAACGTTTTGAAGCGCGTTCCGTTTGTATCGTCGCCCTTCGTTCCTTCGTCCCGAACCGCGTCCCAAACCAGTCCCAACGCATACTCGGCGTCTGACTTCGCAGCCGGATAACACTTCGAGTCGCCAAGGTCCTTGAAAACGGCGACGCTGTCACCGTCGTCTTGGATGTGAGGAACGCCGTATGCGTGCTTGGTCTTATCGTGTCGAAACCAGTCGCCGTCGGTGAAGCTGCAATCGATCACGATGATCCGATAGAGTTTATCGACGTGTTGGACTTGGTCGCCATTGTTAAAGGAAGCGACATCGCCCTTCACGGTGATCTCCACCGGCGCACCCGTTACGTCGTTCGCCGTAATCGACAAATTGTCGTTCGAAAACTTGGCGGTAACGTCTTTACTTGGTCCTGCGGACATTTTCGGAGGCGAGGTTTTAGCCGGCTGGAAACCCGTCTTCGGATAAGGGGCTCTCGAGATCGTGTCGCCGAGACACATGTAGATAGTCTCGGCCTGCGGTTGTTCTTGCGCGCGCGCGAGCGACGGGACGACCAGCAGCAGCGCAAGCATGACGAACGTCGCTGAGCGCACCCCACGCACGAAGATCGGGGACCGGTTTTTCATGCTTCTTCTCTCCCTGTGGCGCCGGATGCGACGCCGGCCGATCGCGGTTTGTGTGCGCAATCCTAGGGAGTAGCGGTCAATCCAGGGTCAAATGACCGGCAGGCGCCGCGCCTTTCCCGGCAAAATCTCTCTCATGCGCGGCTTACGGCTGACGACGCTCGGTCGTTACGCCTTCACCGCGGGCGATGCCGAGCTTTCGGCACCCGCGACGTTTCGCGCGCGGGCGCTGCTCGTGTACCTCGTCCTGAACCGCGAACGGGACATCGCGCGTGAAACGCTCGTCGACCTCTTCTGGCCGGGAGCCGAACTCGAGCGAGCGCGCGCGAGCCTCAAAACGGCGACGTGGTCGATCCGCCGGATGCTGCGCGATGGCGGCCTCGACGCCGACGCGATGCTCGTTGCCGACCGCGCGACGATGCGTTGGAACGCTCGCGTCGTACTGGACGTCCAAGAGCTGCAAAGGGCCGAGCGCAGCGACGATCCCTCTTCTTGGCGATTGGGAATGGAACTCTACCGCGGCGATTTTCTCGAAGGCGACTACGATCAGTGGGCCGTCGCCGAGCGCGAAAGGATCGCCGACCTCTACGAGTCGCTCCTGCGCCGCCTCGTCGCGCACGAGGGCGATCGCGCCGCTGCGAACGCGCTCGTCGAGCGCAATCCCTACGACGAGACGCCGTTTGCGGTCTTGATCGAAGCGGCGCTCGAACGCGGGGATCGACCCTCGGCACTCGCGCTGTCCGAGCGCTGTCGCGAAGCGCTGGCTGAGGTTGGAACCGTCCCGTCTCACACTTTCGAAGTGCGATTCGGTTCGCTCGGTACGCGCGCGCCGCAGTCAGAAGCCCCGCAACTTCGGTTTGCGGGGCGAAACGCAGAGCAGAACGTTCTGCGCGAACACTTCGCCGCTGCCGCGGCGCGCCGCGGCAGCGTTACCGTCGTAACCGGTAGCGCCGGTATGGGCAAGAGCGCGCTGCTCGCACGCGCGCGCCGCCTGGCCAACGACGCCGGGCTACGAGCGATCGCGTGCAGCGCGTTCGACGGCGATCCGCGCGCATTCGGTCCCTGGGAATCGCTCTTCGAAGCACTTTGCGGTGAGCCGTTCGCGCGTTTTGGTGCCGGCGGTGGGTTCGGGGCCGCCTCGAGGTTGGCTGAGGAGCTCCAGCGCGCGCTCCGCGACCCGTCGGCAATCTTGATCGACGACGCGCATTTCCTCGCCGGCGAACCGCGCGACGTGCTGCTGACGTTTTCCGCCGCCGCCGCCTCCGCCGGCCACGCCGTCGTCATCGCCACGCGACCTTCGGAGCGATCGTGCCTCGACGCAGCCCAACTCGAGGATGTCCCCGTGAGCGAACTCGAACTCACGCCGTTGGATGCGCGCCAGCTCGCGTACGCGCTCGGCCTCGGCAACATCGCCGAGCATACCCTCGCCGGTCTCCACCGTCGCAGCGGTGGACATCCGCTCTTTGCCGGAACGCTCCTCGAGGTGCTCTGGCAGGGCGAATTCTTGCAGCGCTCCGGAACGGGATGGCTGCTGCGGCCGCTTGACGACACCGTTCCGGAGACGCTGCGTGATGCGCTCGAACGGCGCTTGCGCTCGCGCGGCGAGCACACGGCGGCGGCCGCGTGTGCGTTGGCTCTCGAACCAGGCGCGGATGCATCGATGCTGGCCTACGCGCTCGAGACCGGCGAGACGACGATCCTCGATGCGCTGGACGACCTCATCGGGCTGCGCGCCGTGGTCCAACCGGACTTCGGGCCGCCGTTTCGCTTCTCTCACGACGTCGTCGCCGAAGTCGCAAGCACGCTCCTCAACCGTAGCCGCTGCGCGAGGCTACACGCGCGCTTCGCCGACGTGCTCGCCGGTCGCGCGGAACGCGGATTCGCGCTGCGCCGAGCGCGTCACCTCGCGGCCGCACATCGGTGGGCTGAAGCGCTGTCCGATTACGCCGCGGCCGCGAGCGAAGCGTACGAGTGGGGCGCGTGGCGTGAGTCGCTTAGCCACGCGCACGATGGGCTCGAAGTCGCGCGCAAACTCGGCAATGCCGCCGATCTCACGCTCTGCGCGCGGCTAGAAATGCTCGACGCGAGCGCCCACGTGCTCGGCGGCGACGACAACGGCGCGCAGGCGGCGGTCGCCCACGCCGTCTCTGGGGCCCACGCCTGCGGCGACACGGCGCTCGAGGCGCGCGCACTGCGGCTTGCGGCGGCGGTCTGTCTGAATTGTCACCGCATCGACGACGCGATCGCCGCCGCGCGCAGCGGTTCACAGCTCGCGGAGCGAGTCGGCGATCGACGCTTGAAATCGCAAACGCTCGTTACGCTCACGAGCGCGCTCGCGCATACGGGCACCCGCGACGAGGCGGTCGCGGCCGGCCGGAGCGCGCTCGATGCGGCTCAGGGCTCCGGCGACGACGCAGCGATCGCCGCCGCAGCGGATATCCTCGCTCGTACGCACGTCACCTGGTGGCAGTTCGACGAGGCGCTAGCGATGGCCGCACTGGAATTGACGGCGGCGCGGCGCGCCGGCTGGCTCGCTGAAGCGGCCGCGCTGACGACCCGAGCGATCGTGTGGTTCCATTGCGACGCGCTCGGACGAGCCCGCGACGATCTCGAACTCTCACTACGCATCGCAAGCGACGACCGCGGCGAACGCCGCTGGGCCGAAATGGCAGCGGGCCTCGATCGCCTCAAAGTCCGCTACTTCACGCGTTACATGTTGGGGGTCGTGGCGCTCGGGAGCGGTGACGTAGCCTCGGCGCTCGCCCTCGCGGAACAACTCGACGGCGAACGATTGACGAAAACTTCGTACATGATTCGCAACAACATCCTGCACTTATGGATCGACGCCTTGCTCGAACGGCGCGAGCGCGGTGACGTCGAGCGCGCGGGCGAGCTCGTCTCTCTCGTGCGGGAAGACCCGTTCGAGCACGGCAGCGTGCTGGATTTGAGCGGCTCACGTTCTCTCGCGTTCGCGCGGGTTGCGGCGTTCAGCGGCGCGCCCGATGCGGAACGAATCATGCGGGACGCTTGGAATGCGCTCGAGCAGGCAAGTGCGCTCCATCCCCTCGCGAGCGACCGCGCGTTCGAGCGGTTTGCGGTTGCCGCGGAAGCGGCGGGGCTGTCAGAGCTCGCTGCGCAGGCATTCGCGGCCGCCGAGGAGCGGGCCGCCGTGCGGACGGAAGCCGTCCGCCAGGGACTCGCGTCGGCATCCGAGCCTGCTTTGACCGGCCGTTGACCGAGGTGATCTACGGTCGAGCCATGACGCTATCAGGTAACCTCACGAACGATGAAGGTGAAACGATCGTATTGCGCTTCTTCAACGCACCCAACGGGGAGCTGCAATGCCGCGCGCGTGAGGCGAAGACCGAGCGCTCGTGGCTCATAGCAGAGCCGGCCCGCCTGCGAGTTCTCGTACGGATCGAGGTGGTGTCGCTCCGCGAGCCGTCGAGCGAGCGCGCCAACGGGGTCTAAGAGTGCTTCGAGCGCTGCGCACCTCGAGGCGCTGCGTAGCGAGGGCCCGCGCGGTCTATCGCGTACTGGAGCCGGCATGGAAGCGCTCGATCTCACGACCCAAAAACCACGCGGCCCGCGGGTAAAACTCGGCGGCCTTGCGTTCATGGCGCGCACCGTCGACAAATTGCGCGCCGAACAGCCCGGCGGGAAGATCGGGGTGTTCCTCAATCGCCCGGACGGCCTCTCGGTCGTGCTGTGCAAGCGCGCCGGTATCGACATGGACGAATTGCGCGCGGTCGTCGCTTCAGCCGCGAACGAGGCGGAAATCGCCGCGTGGATCGAAGCGAAGGTTCCGGCGGAGAAGCACGACGCGATCAACGCGAAGCTCGAATCGATGTCCATCGAGCGGTTGCCCCCGGAGTTCCAGGCAGTGGTCCGTCACGTGCATCCCGTGATGGCGAAGCGGCCCGAACTTTCCACGTTCTTCGATATCTTCGAAGCAGACGACGCGGAACTCTAGTGGAGGCGTTCGTTCGGCCGGGCGTGAGGGCGCAGGCGCGAACACTCGCCGCGAAGTGGTACGTATCGGACGGCGCGTTCCGCGCCGAGCAGGTCCGCATCTTCGCTCGCGAGTGGAACTGCGTAGGTCACGAAAGCCGAATCGCCCGGGCCGGAGACTATCTCCTCGTGACGATTGCGGGCGAGAGCCTGATCGTCGTGCGCGACGAGTCGGGCCTGATACACGCATTCTACAATGTGTGCCGTCACCGCGGGACGCGCTTGTGCGAGGGGGGCGACGGGCACGCGAACGGCGTGATTCAATGCCCGTACCATGCCTGGACCTACGCCTACGACGGCAGCCTGCTCGCCGCACGGAACATGCAGGACGTCCCAGGCTTCGACGTCGCGGACTATCCGCTCAAGCGCGCCGTGCTGCGCGTCATCGAAGGTTTCGTCTTCGTTTCGCTCGAGGACGGTTCGCCCGAGCACGCTCCGCCGCTGTTCGCGCTACGAAGCCGGCTCGTGCGTTGGAATACGGCTGGACTGCGCGAAGCGCGGCGCCTCTCGTACGAACTCGCCTGCAACTGGAAGCTCGTGTTTCAGAACTATTCGGAGTGCTATCACTGCCCGGTCGTTCATCCGCAACTCGAGAAACTCTCACCTTCGGACAGCGGGCGCAACGATTTCGTCGAGGGACCGATCCTCGGTGGATACTCCGACCTGCGACCGGACGCGAGTAGTCTCACGACGACGGGATCCACCGCTCGCCCGCTGCTCGGTTCCGTCGACGGTTTGGACGCACGCAGGTCGTACTATTACTCGGTGTTTCCGTCGCTGTTGCTGAGCTTGCATCCCGACGTCGTGATGATCCACCTGGTACGGCCGCTCACGCCCGATCGCACGCAGGTGGACTGTGTGTTTCTCTTTGACGCCGAAACGATGGAGCGCCCCGGATTCGATCCGAGCGACGCCGTCGAGTTTTGGGATCTCACGAACCGTCAGGACTGGCACGTCAACGAACTGACCCACGCCGGCATCACGTCGCGCGCCTACGAGCCTGGCCCCTACGCACACGCCGAAGGTCTTCTCCACGCCTTCGACCGCCATTATCTGACAACGATGGCCTAAGGGCGTGAACCCCCGTGATTCGGTTTCCGACGCGTACGCCACGGCGCTCGCAGCCTGTGGCGAAGCCGAACGCGTAGCTGTCGCTCCGCTGGCGCAAACGATCGCCGGAATCGACGCGAACAGGCACCTGCGTACGTGGGACGTGGGGAACGGTCGCTGTTTGCTCGTGCACGCCTTCGACTGCGGTTGGGCGATCGCGCTCGCCTTCAACCGTTCCGGAGATCGCCTCGCTGTGCTGCTCTCGGAGGGAACGCTCGTCGTTTTCGACCGCCGCTCGCGAGATGGCCTCGCGTGGTTGCAGCCGGCGCAATCGTATCCAGACCCGGTCGACGCTATGTACCGCGCGGAACTGACCTTCGATTCCAACGAACGCAACGTGGCCGTCACGACATGGGCCGATGCCATGAGCGAAAGCTCCGTTCGCATCGTCGAACTCTCGGACGTTGCCGCCGGCGATGCCGGTCCCAGCGATGCAAACAACATCGCTCAAGCGGACACTATCGCGGCGGCCTTCGCGTCGCAAAGCTTGCACCCCGTTCGTCTGAGGGTCGGCATTTCCGGCGGACAAACGGTCGTCGTTAGCCGCAACGCGGGTGCGGGCACCGGAAGAATCACGGGGCCCGGCGTGATCGCGTTCTGGTACGACGCTGGGATCGAACGCTTCGAGTTCGACTTCGTCGACGGCAACGTCCGCTTCATCGCCGTTCGCACCGGCGAACCCTGGACGCTCCTGGGAACGTCGACCGTCGAGGCACTTGGCCGCGACGGCTGGTATGCGCTGGCCGCGGCACTCGGCGCGTGCTACGACGGCAAGGTCACAGCGTTCGAACGGGACCTCGCATTTCGGTGAGAACGCCGGGGCCTAGCTTTCTTCAAGCGCGAGAGCGCCTAGAGTGGCGGTAGCGGTGGTGCGACGTCGGAGAAGATTGCACGGTGAAAGCGTAGTGAGAGATAGCCCTCGCGGCTCGGTTCGTCGTTGATGCGCCCGGCGAGTTCGCGCAGCAGCGCTTGCGCTTCCGAACGCAGCGCTTCCGCGCGCTCTTTTTGCCCGGATAGCGCGAACGCAGAGGCGGCAACCCAGAGTGCGTGCGCCGGAAAAGTGGCTCGCATGCGGTCGCGTTCGAGCCCGCCGAGCAGTTCCTCCGCGGCCGCGACAGCGTCCCCGCTCGCGCCGAGCGCTACGTGGGCCGGGATCGCCTCGATCAGCGTCTCGAGGGTATCGGAGATCCCCCGCTCGCGCCGGTAGCGGAGCACGGCCTCGAAGTGGTCGCGAGCCCGTTCGACGTCGCCCAACTCACGTTCGGCAACGCCAAGAAATTCCAACGCGATGTACTCCTCGGGTTCGAGCTCGTGATCGCGAGCAAAAGCGAAGGCCTCGAGCGCGAGTTCGCGAGCGCGAGCATGGCAACCACGCATCGATTCAAGCGACGCAGAATAAGCGAGACCGAGACACTGATACCCCCAATCTCCGGTGGATTCGAAAATGGAGATGGCGCGCCGATAATACTCCGCAGCCGCCTCAAACTGTCCGGTGTATTGTGCGAGCACGCCGGAGTCCGTCAAAGCGCCGGCAATTGATTGCGGCTTCTGTACGCGCTCGTACATCTCTAGCGCTTGCCGGATATGCTCGCGTTGCCCGACGATATCGCAGCGTGACCAGAGGCTGTAGCCAAGGTATTGGTGAGCCAGCGCTTGGCCTTCAACATCACCGATCTCGAGAAAGAGCTCGAGCAGCCGCGTCGCTGCCCGTTCGAGCCCGCGCATATCCCGCTCGAGGTCGAGCAGCTTGGTCTCCGCGCGAAGAACGCGAATTTCGCGCGAGCGGCTCTCCCCGACCAGGCGCTGAGCCTGCTCGAGGTACGCTCGCGCGTCACGCGGCGCACCGAATGAAGCCGCGTACGCACGCCAGCACCAAAACTCGGATATCAATTCGTCGTCGGCTAGGGCCGTTATGACGGATTCGGCCTGAGCGAGGACCGCCTCAGCGCCGCGGTTATTCTTGCGATAGATCTCAAACCACGCCTTCGCCAGCGCTGCCTCCGCCGCCCAGCGCTGCGATGAGGTACGCTCGGCGCATTCGCACAGCAATGCAATCGTACTCGCCGCTTCGTCCCAGTCGCCCAGTTCCATAAACGCCTCGATGCTCCTGACAAGCGCCGTGCCGAGGAGCTCGTCGTCCTGGAGTTCTCGCGCGGTCTGGGTCATAGCCGCGCAATCTAGGCGCCACAGTGCGCCGTCCCCGAGAGCTGCGACCGCTTGCTCTCGCAGGCGGTGGAGTTCGAAGCGATCGCGCGGGTTCGTGCAGAGTTGCAGCGCTCGTGACGCCAGATCGATTGCCTCGCCCTGGGCGAACACGTCGAGCGCGTAGCGGACCGCCGACAGGTAGCGCGCCACCGCATCGTCGCAAAACCCGGCAGCGTCGTAGTGGCGCGCGACGCCGGCATACAATGATGGACGCTCGGGGAAGAGCTGCTCGAGGGTCTTCGCGACGCGCCGATGGATTCCGCGACGCGCAGCTTCCTCGATCGTACCATAAACCGCAGCGTGAACGAGCTGATGCGAAAACGCGTAGTCGCGACGACGTTGGGGCGATATCCGCACCAACGCCCGGTCGAGCAGTTCGTCGAGCGCGTCGAACACCTCGGCGAAACTCCAACCGCAAGCCTGACGCACGACCTCTGCATCAAAGCCGACACCGGTCACGGCCGCCGTCTCGACCAGCGATCGCGCCGCCGGAGAGAGGCTGTTCACGCGCGCGATCACCGTGGCGGCGACTCCGGTCGGCACCGTACCCCCGGCCACGCCGTTCAACCGCTCGCGCAACAACTCGGTGACGAATAGCGCGTTCCCATTGCTCGCCGCGAAGATTTCGCGAGCGATTGTATCGCTCTCTTCGGCGGCAACACCGGCGACGAGCGCACGAACGTCGCCTTCTTCGAGCGGCCCGACCGCGACGTGGCTGCAGCGCTCCGTTTCGAGGTGCCGCAGGAACGCCAGCAACGCGTGGCTTCCATCGACGTCTCCCTCGCGAAACGATCCGACGACGAGGACGGACTTGCCGCGCAGG
>Ga0302325_10028635_pt1 | contig 11524 bp, 10 predicted proteins | sample Palsa_T0_2_FD_201948 | JGI IMG/M metagenome (GOLD analysis project Ga0302325, IMG submission 201948) | Peat permafrost microbial communities from Stordalen Mire near Abisko, Sweden - Palsa_T0_2 | ecosystem: Environmental > Terrestrial > Soil > Palsa > Peat permafrost | place: Sweden: Abisko... | reverse complement strand
TAGGGCAACACAGGGCGCGGACAGCTCATCCGGGACGAATCACCGAAAGTCGCAGCGTGCCGCGGGATGGCGGCGCGCCATCCCTGCGTAACGGTAACGAAGCATCTCAAAGGAGATGCTGCCCGAGCCGAACACCACCGCAGCCCGAAGCTCGACCACAGCCACCCCGCCCGCGGCGAGGGCCGACCCCACCTCGTGCCTGCTGGCCAGGTGTGCCGACCTCGGGGTGTCGCCGAGCGCTCCGACATAGATGATCCAGCCGACGCCGGCCTGCGCCGCCGCCCGACCGAACGCGGTGGCGAGACGCAGGTCGACCTCGCGGAACCCGCCACCGGCGGCCATCGAATGGAATGGACCAGGTAGTAGGCAACCTCGACACCTACCAGGGCCTCAGCGGCCGCTTCTTCGTCGCCCACGTCAACCGCGACGGCCCTCGCGCCCGACGACACCGAGCTCATGGAACGGCCGAGGGCGACCACGTCGTGCCCGCAACCGAGCAGGTGCGCCGTGAGGGCACGTCCGACGAAGCCAGAGGCCCCAGCGACGGCAACGATCATCGGGAGCCTTCCCAAGAGAGGGATTCAGTGTCGCACCTGAGCAGAAGGCCTCCAGCACAGGCCGATGCGTCAGCTGCCGCACCACATGTCGGCGTGCCACAGTCGGCGTGCTATATCTCGTCCCGAGCCGCGGACTTCGGGCCTCAAACGGGCCACACGCAGAGGGTTCCTGCGGTCTCCAGCGGTCCGTCGAGGCCGCCGGCGAGAGACCTGGTCGTCGCGGTGGGCGCCGACATCGACCGGGCCGAGTTGTGGCTGGGCGGCGACGACTGGACCGCCGACATCGGCCGTCGGCCACGCCCCGCCCATGGCGGCCGTTTCGGGATGGGCCTTCAGGCCGGCGCCGTGCTCATCGCCGCTGAGATTTCCAAGGTGGCGTTGGCCCCCCTCGGTATGGTCGCCGTGTCCTTCGATGATCAGCTTGTGTGGAACGTGCTCGACTACCCCCTCGCCCCAGCCGCCGACATGGTGGACGCACCCTTGGCGCCGCTGCGTGTGGCGTGGTTGGGGACCGGATCGGTCGGCTCCAGCGCGGCTGGTGTGGCCGCATGCGTCTCCGAGCCCGACGGTGTCGCCGACACAGTCGACGGTGACAGCTTCGACCCGTCCCGCAACCCGTTCCGCTACCCCGCCTCGATCGGCATTGAGCCCGGACCCAAAGCCATATGGGTGGCGTCGCTTCTCGCCCGGGCCGGCTGGGACACCCGGCCACTCGTGGGGTCGGTCGGTGACTGGGTCCGTGCTCGGGAAATGCCGGGTTTCGACGGGATCGCGGTGTCGTCCGTCGACCGGGTCGACGGCCGCCTGCAGGTCGCGGACGTGTTGGCCCACACCACGCACCGTCGGCATCGCGGGCCTGGCGTTGCACCTGCAGCGAGAACATGCCGTCGACGAATGGGCCTGCCCGCAATGCCAATACGTGGCGCTGGCCCCGCCGATGACCCAGGTCGAGGTCATCGCCCACCAGGTGGGCTTGGGCCCGGCGCGCGTCGGGCGTCTTCACCTCGATGGCGACGCCTTGACCGCCGAGGATGTCGCGGCCGCTGTCGCCGCCGGCAAGATCGGCGCTTAGGGCGCCGACCAGGTGATCGGGAGGCGAGTCGACGACCTGGTCCGCCGCGCCTACGCCCAGGTCTCGGTCCCCCAACCACTACAAACGGGTGGATGACCCACGCATCATTCGCGGAACGAAGCCGGCCGTTCCATCCTGACTAGTAATTTGCGGTTGGGGACAGCTTGGGGAGTACTGGGCCGATACTGGCATCGGGAGTTCGACGCACACGGTGGTGCCTTGTGCGGGGGTCGTCTCGAGGTGGATATGCCCCCCGTGGGCGGTGACGATGGCTTGCGCGATGGGCAGCCCGAGCCCCGATCCCGTTCGCGTTCGGCTGTTTTCGGCACGCCAGAAGCGGTCGAAGGCGTGGGCCGCGTCAGCGGGGGTCATGCCCGGCCCTTGGTCGGCAATCTCGACGAGCACCTGATGGTGTTGCGGGCTAAGGCGCACGGTGACGGAGGATGTGGGCGGCGTGTGAATGAGGGCATTGGTGACGAGGTTGGTGATGACTCTGCGGAGAGCGGCCTCTTCCCCGGGCACCGAGATGTCTTTCTCGACGTATGTGTTGATAACCCGGGAGGGGTTGGTGGAGGCTGCGGTTTCCACGACATCGCTCACGAGAAGGCTCAGGTTGAAGGTTTCGTTGGGCAGGGGCATGCCTTCATCCAAGCGAGCCAGCAGGAGCAGTTCTTCGACCAGGGCTTTCATGCGAGCGCTCTCTTGGCCGATGCGGCGCATGGCGTCCTTGAGGGCGTCGCCGTCGCGTAGGTCACCCTGGCGCCACAGTTGGGTGAGGCCGGAGATCACCGCTGTCGGGGTGCGAAGTTCGTGGGACGCGTCGGCCAGGAATTGTCGAAGGCGATCCTCGGTGGCATTTTGTTGGTCGAGCATGGAATTGATGGCGGCGGCCAAGTCGGCGGTCTCGGCTCCGGGGGAGGCGCTGACCCGCCGGTTGCGGTCGCCGGCGACGATCGCTTCGGCGACATGTTTCATGCCGGCAATGGGACGGAGGCCGAGCCGTTCGATCCAGAATCCTGCCGCGAGCAAAATGAGCGCCACCAACGCACCGGACGCAGCCACCGCGGTGCGCAAGTCGCTGGTCGTGGCATCAACGGCCCCGCCATAGATTGCGATCAGCACTTGCTGGCCGTCCGGGGAACGTAGGAGGACGGCCCGCCAGTGCCCGGAGCCGGTCAGAGAATTGACGGTTCGGGGTCGGACGGAGCTGATCGAAGCGGCCACCGCGGAAGGGGATTGTGGCTGTTTGCCCTTGGCCGCTTGCGGGGAGACGATGGCCAGGCGTTGCCCGTCGGCAATGGTGGCGACGTAGATGTCGCTGAGCGTGTTGTTATTGGCATTGTTCGGTTGGGGGAAGGCAGGGAACAAGCTCGACGAAGGCGCCGACTCGCGGGCGATCCCGAAGGCAATCGGCTCGCTGGCCGCCAACTGGTTGTCGATTTGATGCAACTCGGATCGCTCGACGGTCCGGACAATCAGATAGCCACTTATCCCGAGGCTGGTGACCAGGAGGAGCGCCGCGGCCAGGAGTCGTGCTCGCAGACTCATCGTTCGAGGGCTAGGGGTTGGTCATGCGGTAGCCGACCCCGCGGACGGTTTGGATGAGGCGCGGCTGGCCACTGTCGACCTTTTTCCTCAGGGTGGAGATGTAGGTGTCCACGACGTTGGTCTCTCCCACGAAGTCGTAGTCCCAGACGTGGTCGAGGATCTGGTCGCGACTGAGTACGAGGCCGGTGTTGCGCAGCAGGTATCGGAGGAGCTTGTATTCGGTGGGCGACAGGTCGATCTGCTGGCCGCCTCGGGTCGCCAGGTGGGCCGTGTCGTCGACGCTGAGCGGGCCGCAACGGTAGGTCTTCCCGGGCGGGTTCTTGCCGGCCCGCCGTAGGATGGCGTTGACACGAGCGACGAGTTCTTCCACGCTGAACGGTTTGGTGAGGTAGTCGTCGCCGCCGATGGTGAGCCCCCGGACCCGGTCCTCGGTGGCGTCCCGGGCGGTGAGGAAGACGATCGGAAAGTCGTGTCCCGCGGAGCGAAGTTGCTGGCAGATGGCGAACCCGTCCAGGTCGGGAAGCATGACGTCAAGGATGGCGAGGTCGACCGGTCGCTCGGTGGCCATGGCCAGTCCGTCGCGTCCGTTCGACGCCTCGATGACGGTGTAGTCGGCGAGGCGCAGGGCGGCGCTGGCGACGTAGGCGACGTTGTCCTCGTCTTCGACCAGGAGGATGTTGGCGGAGGGCACGCCCTCAGTGTGACGTTTTTTCCTGTGGGGTTTCTGTAGGTCTCCTCCGAGTTTCCTGTGTGCCGGCCTCCGAACCGGGGCGGGAACTTGCCGACCTGATAGGTGTCTGAAATGTGGCTGGGAGCCAGATAAACGCCCGGCCTTTGACCAGCGGATTCATGCTTGCCTTTAGAAAACCCAGAGAATCCTCCGATGAAGCCTTAAAGCAGGGGGGTTTATATGGCGTCATGGCAACACGTCCTGCGATCCGAGCTCACAGAGACCGGCGGCCGCGCCAGGCGGCACGAGTCGTGGTGGGGCGTTGAGATGTCGGCGCCCACCATGTCGCAACCCATCGAGTTCCCGGCGCAGCCCACCGAAGCGTTGGTGACCGTCGTCGGGCCCGAGCAAGGACCTGGTTGGCGGCGGGGGTGGACTCGACGGAGATGGTTGTCGATCGGCATGGTCGTCGTGCTCCTCGCCGGGGCTGTCGCCGTGACCTGGACGGTGGCCCACAAATCCACGAAGGCGGCGGCCGCGCCGCTGGCGGTCAGCACCCAGAGAGTGACGGTGTCGACCGGCACCATCAAGGAGACGGTCGCGGCGTCGGGAACGATCGAGCCGGCGGCTCAGGCCAACCTTTCCTTCGCCGTGTCGGGGCAGGTCACCGCGGTTGACGCGACGGTGGGCCAGACCGTGACCGACGGCCAGACCTTGGCCACCATCGACGGCACCGCCTTGCAAGATCAGGTCAACGCGGCCAACGAGACGCTGTCAGCGGCGGAGGCCCGCCTGTCGAGCGACCAGTCGACGAGCGCGGCCACCAGCCAGATCGACACCGACGAGGCGGCGGTGACCTCCGACACGTCGCAGTTGGCAACCGCCCAGGAGAACCTGGCCGACGCCACCTTGACCTCGACGATCGCGGGGACGGTGGCCTCGGTGAACCTGACCGTCGGTCAGTCGGTCTCGGGGAGCGGGTCCACGGGGAACTCCTCGGCCAGCAATGGCGCATCGGGAAACGGGGGGCTGGGCGCCTCGTCCGCGGCGTCGTCCACCTCCTCGTCATCGGCCACGTCGGCGCAGGTCGTCGTGGTATCGACCGACTCGTTCAATGTCGACGCCACCGTCGACGACACCCAGGTAGGCCAGATCAAGGTCGGCGATCAAGTCACGATCACGCCCGGCGGATCGACCGCCACCGAGTACGGGACGGTGTCGTCGGTGGGGCTGGTGGCCCAGTCCAGCGCGACGGGCTCGAGCGTGGCGTCCTTCCCGGTTGTGGTCGCCGTCACCGGAACGCCGTCGGGCCTGTACGCCGGGTCCTCGGCGAGCCTGTCGATCACCACCCAGCAGATCAACAACGCGGTGGAGGTGCCGACCTCGGCCATCTCCTACTCCAACGGGCAGGCCACGGTCACCGAGGTCGTGGCCGCCAAGCAGGTGTCCCAGCCGGTGACAACCGGCGCCGCCGCCAACGGCGAGACCCAGATCGTCAGCGGCCTGAAAGCCGGCGACGTCGTCATCGAGCGGGTCGTGAAGTTCAACGGGACCGGCGGCGGATCGCGAAACCTCCTCGGCGGTGGCGGCGGGACCGGCGGCTTCCCCAGCGGCGGTGGCTTCCCAGGCGGCGGGAGCGGCGGGTTCCCCAGCGGCGGCGGCTTCGGGGGAGCTGCAGGCTGACATGACAGCGGTCATCAAACTCGACGGCGTCACCAAGGTGTACCGGACCGGCTCCATCGCGGTGGCCGCCCTTCGAGGCGTGTCGTTCGCCATCGACCCGGGCGAGTACGTGTCGATCGTGGGCCCGTCCGGGTCCGGCAAGTCGACCCTCATGCACATTCTCGGTTGCTTGGACGTGCCCACCAGCGGTCGCTACTGGCTGGGGGGCGACAACGTCAGCCGCATGGATGAGATCGACCTCGCCGAGGTTCGCAATCGCCAGATCGGCTTCGTCTTCCAACAGTTCAACCTGCTGCCGTCCCTTCCCGCGTGGCGCAACGTCGAGCTGCCGTTGATCTACGCCGGGGCGGGAAGGGCCGAACGGCGCCGACGGTCCATCGAGGCGCTGGAACGGGTGGGCTTGGGCTCACGGATCGATCACCGCCCCGGTGAGCTGTCCGGAGGCCAGCAGCAACGGGTGGCGGTGGCCCGGGCGTTGGTCGCAGACCCGGCCCTGATCCTGGCGGACGAACCCACCGGCGCGTTGGACTCCCACTCGGCCCGAGAGGTCATGAACCTGTTCAACGAGCTGCACCACGCCGGCCGGACGATTGTGATGATCACCCACGACGACGAGGTGGCCGGCGCCGCCGACCGCACCATCCGTATCCGCGACGGCCTCATCTGGCCGGCCACCGAGGCGGCATGATGAGCTGGCTCGAGACATTGCGAACCGGGTTGTTCGCGGTGCGCGCCAACCGACTGCGGTCGGCGTTGACGGTGCTCGGGATCATGATCGGCATCGCAGCGGTAGTCCTGACCGTCGGACTGGGGCAGGGCGCCCAGAACCAGGTCAAGTCCCAGATCAACTCCTTGGGCACCAACCTGCTCACGGTCTCCCCCGGCAGCTCGACGAGTTCCAGCGGGTTCCGCCAAGGGTTCGGTTCGGCGTCCACCCTCACCCAAGCCGACGCCCAGGCCCTCGCCTCCGCATCTGTGGCCCCCGACATCAAGGCAGTCGCCCCGGTCAAGTCCTCCTCCGAGGGCCTCACCGACAGCGTCAACTCCAACACCTGGACCACCACGGTCAACGGCACCACCGAGGCGTGGGAAACGGTGCGCAACCGCAGCGTCACCCAGGGACGGTTCATCGACGACCAGGACGTCACCGATCACGCCGCGGTGGCGGTCCTGGGCCCGACGACAGCGTCGGAGCTGTTCAGCGGCGTCGACCCGGTCGGCCAGACCGTCGACGTCGACGGCGTTCCCCTGACCGTGGTCGGGGTGCTCAACTCCGTCGGCGACGCCTCGTCCACCACCGGCTCCAACCAAGACGATCAGGTCATCGTGCCCTTGAGCACGGCCACCCAGCGGATCTTCGGGTCCGCGTCCCTGAGCTCGATCCTGGTCGAGGCCAACTCCTCTGCCAGCCTTTCCTCCGCCTACCAGGAAGCCGACGCCGAGTTGCTCGCCCTGCACGAAATCACCACGCCGTCGAACGCCGATTTCTCCATCTCGTCCGAGGCGTCGCTGGTCTCCACCTCTACCTCGGTCGATCGGACTCTCACCATCCTGCTCGGCGGGATCGCCGGCATCTCACTGTTGGTCGGCGGGATCGGGGTCATGAACATCATGCTGGTCTCGGTCACCGAACGTGTCCGGGAGATCGGCTTGCGCAAAGCGTTGGGCGCCAAGCCGTCTTTCATCCGCCGGCAGTTCCTGCTCGAGGCGTCCGTCCTCGGCCTAGTCGGCGGAGCCCTCGGGGTCGGCCTGGCGGTCGCAGGGACAGCGCTGTTGCCCAAGGCCATCGGCTACCCGATCGCATTGTCCGGGCTGGCCACCGTCGGTGCGATCGCAGTGGCCGTGGCCATCGGAGTGGTCTTCGGTGTCTACCCCGCCACCCGCGCCGCCCGCCTCGCCCCCATCGACGCGCTACGCAGCGAATGACGCCATTTCCCCGCCCCACCCACCTCTCACCCGAAGGTGCCACGCACATGCATCCACACCCCCGAACACTCCTGTTCTCCGCCGCCGCGATGGCGCTCGCCGTCACCCTCAGCGCCTGCGGCGGCGGTGGCACCCACGCCGCCAGTGGCACCACCACGACCACCACCGGCGGTCGGGCGGGCTCTCAGGGATTCCCCGGGACATCAGGCTCGGTGGCGGCCGTCTCGGGGTCATCCATGGAGGTCCAGAACCAGCAAACCGGCCAGGTGACCGTCAGCTGGAAGTCGTCGACCACCTTCAGCCAAACAGCGACGGTCGCCGCCTCCAGCGTCACCGTCGGTGACTGCGTCACCGTCATCGGATCCAGCGCCAGCGGAGCCCTGACCGCCACCACCGTCACGGTCAGCCAGCCGGACTCCTCCGGCAGCTGCTCCACCAACCCCTTCGGCGGGGGCTCCGGCCTCCCGGGCGGGGGATTCCCGGGCGGCACACCGCCAAACGGAGGGAGCCTCCCAAGCCGGCCGTCGGGGTCGCTCCCCGCCGGCGGATCCGGCTTCGGCTTCGCCTCGGGCAAGGTGAGCTCGGTCGGCGCCACCAGTCTGGTCCTCTACGGGACCTCGTCGTCCGGCTTCGGCGGCAACCCCCCGCAGGGCTCGACGCCGCCCACCACCGCCAAAGCCACATCGGTCACCGTCACCGTCACTTCGTCCACCCACTACAGCGAAACCGAGAGCGCCTCGGCCAGCTCGCTGGCGGTCGGCGATTGCGTCACCGCCAACGGTTCCACCGACTCCACCGGGCAGGTTACGGCCACCAACATCCGCATCACCTCGACCGGCGGTCAAAGCTGCAGCAACGGGTTCGCACCCCCAGGCGCCACACCCAATGGCTAACGCAAACACGGGCGACCTCGACACCGACAGCTTTGACACCGACAGCTTTGACACCGACAGCTTTGACACGGCCAGCACGGACACTCCGGCCGCCCGACGGCGCCGCCGGGCCCGGAAGCGCCGTCTCATCGTCGGCGTTGTCGTCGCCCTCGTCGCCGTCGGCATCTACGTCGGGGCGGCCAAAGCACAGTCAAAGGGCACGCCGAGCTACCGCACGGCGCTGGCCACCACCGGCAGCGCCACCAGCAACCTGACCGTCAGCGGAACCGTGGAACCGGTCAACCAAGCCCAAGCATCGTTCCAAGTGGCGGGCACCGTCGTGTCCGTAGCCGTGACCCAGGGCCAGCAAGTCACCGCCGGACAAACGCTCGCCACGCTGGACACCACGTCGCTGCAGGCCCAGGTCTCCGAGGACCAAGCCAGCCTCACCTCCGCCCAAGCCAAGCTCAGCCAGGACGAAGCCGGGCAGTCCTCCACTTCCTCAAGCCTCGACTCCACCGCGGTAGCGACCGCTGCGGCGACAAGCTCGTCCCCTTCGGGCCAGTCAGGCACCGAACTGACCGCAGCCCTCGTCTCCAACACGCCCACCTCCCCCGGCTCGGGGGCGGCTGCGACGAGCGGCTCGGCCAGCCTCCAAACAGCCCAGCAGACAGTCGTCACCGCCCAACACACGGCGGATGTCGACATCCAGAGCGCGTCGGTGGCGCTCACATCGGCCGAGGGCATATGCGCCGACTCCGGCGGGTCCCAGTCGAGCGCGTCGATCTCCACAACGTCACAGTCGACCACGACTACCACAACGACGAGCGCGACGTCCAAGACGGCTGCCCCCACCACGTCCTCGGCGATGACATCGGAAACGACGGCGTCGACCGAGACGACCTCACCGACCTCACCGACCACGACGACCCCGCCGCCGACATCGTCCAGCACCAGCTCGTCGACTGGGCCCAGCTCAACGTCGACCACAACATCGAGCGCCTGCACCGGCGCGCTGCAACAGGCCGAGACCGCCCAGCAACAGGTCTCCACCGACCAGCAAGCTGTACAAAGCGCTGAGAACTCGCTGGCCCAAGTCCTGTCCGCGGCGTCGGGGTCGGGGGCGGGGTCGACCAGCCAGTCGTCGACTGGCGGGAGCAGTAGCCCGTCGTCGACCGGCACCAACGCCAGCCCGACCACGACCGCCACCGACAGCGCCGCCCAACTGGCTAGTGACCAGGCCTCCATCGACTCCGACCAGGCAACGTTGGTCTCTGCGCAACAGGCGCTCAACAACACCATCCTAACCGCCCCCATGGCGGGCACCGTGGCCACGGTCGACATCAGCGAGGGCCAATCCGTCACTTCCGGATCCAGTACGGAGACCATAACCATCACCGACTTCGGGAGCTACGAGACCACCTCCTCCCTGACGAGCAGCCAGATCGGCCAGGTGACGGTCGGCGACCATGCCCAGGTCACCATCGACGGCCAAACCCAACCCGTGACGGGAACGGTCAGCCGGGTCGGACCGGTCGAGAGCAGCTCCTCCAGCTACAGCTACCCCGTCGTCGTGTCGCTCGCCTCCGGATCGATCGCCAGCACGACCACGGTGGCCGGATCGACGGCGCAGGTGACCGTCGACCGCTCCCACACCAGCAACGTCTTGGTCGTGCCGACCTCGGCGGTGCACACCATCGCCGCCGGAAAGTCCTACGTGATGATGCTTCACGACGGCCACGAAGCGCAAGAGTCCGTGAAGGTCGGTGTCGTCGGGGCGTTGTCCACCCAAATCACCTCCGGCCTGACGATAGGCGCCCGAGTCGTGCTGGCCGATCCATCCCAGGCCGTGCCCTCGTCGAGCAGCAATTCTACGGTGCGGGGCTTCGGAGGTACAGGAAGCTTCCCAACCGGGCCGCCCTCGGGTTTCGGGGGTACCGCCGGGTGAGACCGGACTAGACGCTGTCGTCGACCTCGAACGTCTCACCCATCTCAAATCTGCGAACGAGCCCGGAACGGTCCGCTCCGCTCAGCTCCACCGGCAAGTCGAGGGCCTCATCGCCAACGCGGTGTTTCAGGCTGCCCTTCTCCGCCCACCGGCGAACCATTTCCGCCCCCAGGAATCGAAGCAGGTAACGAGCCCGGCGACGCGCATCAGTATCCGACATTCCCCTGTCCTGCGACACCATCTCCAAGCTGTTCGGCAGTTACCTGAACGTGGCGGTCGACCGCCTCGGCGACCCGACCCTGGACCACCACCAGTGTCAGCCAGGTACCGGAACCACTGTCGCCCACCAACCGGAGACAGTGTCGCCCAGGTACCGGAACCGCGTCCTGGAAGTGTCAGGCAGGAGCCGGAGCCACACTGTCAAATATGAACCGGAACTCCACACATCGGCGTGCCACAAGCGTGCCACTAGCAGTGGCACGCAGCGGTCTCGAACGGTCATCTACGGTCACCAGCGGTCGTGGCGGAAAGGGCCTCCGACCTGCCCGTTTACGAAATTTCCTTGTGGGCGCTGCGGGACTCGAACCCACGACCTCAGCCGTGTGAAGGCTGCGCTCTAACCTGCTGAGCTAAGCGCCCGGATTTCTAGGCTCTGACCTGCACAGATGTCCTTTCGGTAGCCGACGACCGGTGAGCACACCGCTCGAAGAGCGCATAACCTTGTGTTGTGACCACTCCCCGAGTCTCCCACCCAACCGTCGCCGTTGCAACCGCTCAGCCGCCCCGCCTCGCTCCCCGTCCCGGCCAGCTCGGTCAGTTGATGCGGTCTTTCGACCGGTCGCTGCGGGCGCAGCAGCGGTCTCCCGCCACCCGCGATCAGTACCTGATGTCGGTCGGCCAGATGGTGGACTTTTTCGCCGCCAATGCGATGCCCGACGATGCCGACCAGGTGTGCCGCGAGCATGTCGAGACGTTCCTGGCCACGTACGCGGAGACCCACGCCCCGGCCACGGTCCAGACCCGCTACAAGTGCCTCAAGCTCTTTTTCGCCTTCCTGTGCGAGGAGGGCGAGGTGACCAGGGACCCGATGGCCAACATGAAGCCGCCATCAGTACCTGAGGTGCCGGTTGAGGTTCTGACCGAGGAGCAGATGGGAAGACTCCTGAAAACGTGCGACGGCAAGGACTTCGTGTCTCGTCGCGACAACGCCATCATCCGACTGTTTTACGACACGGGGATGCGGCGAGG
>Ga0302325_10028634_pt1 | contig 11524 bp, 9 predicted proteins | sample Palsa_T0_2_FD_201948 | JGI IMG/M metagenome (GOLD analysis project Ga0302325, IMG submission 201948) | Peat permafrost microbial communities from Stordalen Mire near Abisko, Sweden - Palsa_T0_2 | ecosystem: Environmental > Terrestrial > Soil > Palsa > Peat permafrost | place: Sweden: Abisko... | reverse complement strand
GGCCGGGCGGTTCGTTCGCCATGGTTGTTCTCCTGTGCTTGTGCCGCTCACGGATTGAGCGCAGCTCGGCGGGTCGATGACCAGCCTGGGCAGCGGTCAGGTGAGCGGCCCTCACTGGATCCTGGTGATTTTCCGGGGCCCGGGTCTGGCCTAGTTGATTTCGGAGGTGTCGATGCGCGAAATGATGCGGTCCGCGGTCTGGCCGAGGCGTCGCAGCTGCTCGGGCGACAGGACGTCGATGACCAGCGATCGGACATGGGCCACGTGCCCGGGTGCCGCTTCGGCGAGCGTCTGGAAGCCCTGATCGGTCAGGATGGCCCGGGTGAACCGCCCGTCCGCGGGGTCGGGCTCGCGGCGCACCAGGCCCCGCTGCTCGAGCCGCTTGACCAGGTGCGAAAGCCGCGACAGGGACGCGTTGGTGATCTCGGCCAGCGAGCTCATCCGCATCGTCCGCTCCGGGGTCTGGGACAGCATGCCCAGCACCTGGTACTCGACGATCCTCAGGCTCGAGTCGCGCTGCAGCTGCTGATCGATCGACCAGGGCAGCCAGGTCATCAGCCGCACCAAGGACAGCCACGAGTCCAGTTCCGTCGCGGTCAGCCACTTCACCGGCGGCTTCTCGGCCGGCGGCTGTTCGGCTGGCGGCTGTTCGGCTGGCGACTGCTCGGCTGGCGGCTCCTCGGCTGGCGCGCTTGCCGGACGGCCGACGGCGGTTAGGCGCCTGATAGCCATGACGGTCGGTGCTCCTTAGCGAAGGACTGCAATTATCATCTCTCGCTTGACGTTTCAAGTCAAACCTCAGCCTCCGGCGCTTCTGGCGTTGTCAAGCACGTGCTAGAACTCGACGATAACGCGATTTCCGGATCGCTTCGGGTTGGGTCGCGGGCTAGGCGGCTGGTTTTAGCTTGAAGTGTCAAGGTTGCGAGGCTTTAACCCGGTACTTGATCCACCGGGACGCGACAAGGTCGCCGCGCGTGAATCAGCCGCGGTGCTGCCTGAGCTGGCTTTGGAGGGTTCGCCCCTGAGCGCCTGCTCTGAACCCGATCCTGTCGCGTCGGCCTGCCACTGTCCACCGCCTCTCGGGCATCTAGTGCCACTTTCGCCTCTGCAATAACTGCCAGGCCACCGAGCCAACCGGCACGGTGGAACATTGAGCCGGTCACAACCGGCCCAATGCGGCATCGTGGCGGATCCGGAGGGCCACCGCCTAGCTGTACTCGGCCGCCTTCGAGGCTGAGCCTGTCGGGCGGCGCCCCAGCAGCGCCCAACCCGAGACGCACACGCCCAGCGCGACGAGAATGGAGAATCCAGCACTGTGTCGGGCGCACTCGCACCTTCGTTCAGCGCGACTCCGGCTCCGAGCACAGGGACCGAGAGTCCTACGAAGACCGCGATGACGAGGGCCGACGTCATCGCGACGCGGTTTTCGGGCGGGGTTGCTTGCAGCACGAGCCCGGTGGTGCCCTGGTAAACCGCACCGGCACCCGCGCCGATCAGCGCACCCCCGATCAGGAACAGCGCGAGGCTGGGGTGACTCCGCATCGTCGGTATCAGGTGATCGCGACGCTAAGCGAGCGAAAGACTTGAACCGTCAAGCTTTAGTTATGACTCGATCATTCAAGTCAAGGTGAGCGCTCTCTGGTGCTGCGGGCGTCGTCCCATGGGCGCCGGAACGGGACGATAATCAGTTCTCCGGGTCGGCGCCGGACCGGGCAGCGGGCCGGATAGCTCTCGTTATCAGACTTGACATTTCAAGTCAACGAGGCTTCTAATGGACCGGGGCTCCCGGATTCAATTTTGGAGTGCTACATGGTGGAAACCGGGGCGCGGGCGACCGCGGCTGACATATTCCGCAGGGATCCACCGATGGACATGGACTATCCCGCGGTCGCCGAGCTGGTGGCCGACGTCGCCGCGGCGGTGGGCCGGCAAGCCGCCGCCGTGTCCGAGGATGTCTACAAGGAGATACTCGGGGAGATCCCGCAACTGGACCACGACCAGCCGCTGCGCGCCCTGCTCGCCTCCAACATCGACAGCAATGTGGATGCGTGCCTGCAGATCATGCAGCACCGGATCGATCTGGCCGGCGTGCGGGCCCCGACCGTGGCCGTTGAGTACGCGCGCCGGCTGGCGCAGCGCGGCACACCGCTGACCGCGCTGCTGCGCGCCTACCGGCTCGGGCACGCGCGCTTGTCCGACTGGCTGCTCATCGAGCTGGCCGGGCACACCGATGACGCCGAGATAATCATCGCGACCACGCTGAGCTTGTCCGGGATCGTGGCCGGGTACATCGACCAGACCTCCGAAGAGATGGTCGCTGCGTACACCTGGGAGAGGGAGAGCTGGCTGCGGAAACGGTACGCCGCGCGCGCGGCCCGGATCCGGGACCTGCTGTCCGGTGAGCGGATCAGCGTGAGCGCGACAGAAGCCGCCCTGGGTTGCCGGCTGCGCCAGTACCACGTGGGCCTGGTGTGCTGGGCGGCCGGTGCGCCGGCCGCCGCCGACAGCGTCACCCGGCTGGAGCATACGATCAGCCACGTCGCCGCGAAGATGGCCGGCGCCGGTGAGCCAGTGTTCCTCCCCCGCGATGAATCCAGCGCCTGGGCCTGGCTGCCGCTGGGGATCCGGGACAGGTTCGACGCCGCCGGAGCCGCGGCCGGGGTGGACGGCGACCTGCATTTCGCCTTCGGTGACGCGGCCCGGGGTGTCAGCGGGTTCCGCCTGACGCACCAGCAGGCTCTCGCCGCGCAGGCGGTCGCGCTGGCCGCGGGTACCCCGCCGAGAGTGGTGACGTTCGGCGAGGTCGCGCCGGTGGCGATGATGCTCGGCTCGGCGGAGCTGCTGCGGGCCTGGGTGCTGGCCACGCTGGCGGGCCTGGCCACCGACGATGAGCATCACGCCCGGCTGCGGGACACGCTGCTGGTCTTCCTGCAAGCCGGGGGCAGCTACAAGACGACGGCCGAGCAGATGGTGCTGCACAAGAACACGGTGCAGTACCGGATCCGCAAGGCCGAGGAGAGCCTGGGCCGGCCGGCCGGCGAGAACCGCCATGAGGTCGAACTCGCGCTGCGCGTCAGCCACTGGCTCGGCTCGTCGGTGCTGCAGCCCGGCGCTGCGTCGGCCGCCGCCGACGGTCGCCACGATTCACGGGCGCATACGCACTGACCGGAACCCTAGGGTTCTGAACCGCTTCACCGGCGGCTCCTCGGCAGCGCGCCGGGCTGCTTCGGTCACCGGATCAGAGTACTCACTCGCCCGGGAAGGCCGAAGAAGGCCGCGGCGTTGCCGGAGCAGATCTTGCGGCGGTCGTTCTCGCTGATTTTTTGACTTGATCGTTCAAGCCAGAAGTTCCTTGGTGCGGCAGGAATCATCCCTCGATGGGGGGCTGGCTAATTGATTTCTGAGGTGTCGATGTGCGACATGATGCGGTCTGCGGCTAGGCCCATGCGCCGCAGTTGCTCGGGTGACAGGACGTCGATGACCAGCGATCGCACATGGGCTACATGCGCGGGCGCCGCTTCGGCGAGCGTCTGGAAGCCATGGTCGGTCAGGATGGCGTTGGTGAACCGCCCGTCGGCCGGATCGGGCTCGCGGCGCACAAAGCCCCGGTCCTCGAGGCGCTTGACCAGATGCGACAGCCGCGACAGGGACGAGTTGGCGAGGTCGGCTAGGGCGCTCATCCGCAGGGTTCGTTCCGGGCTTTGAGACAGCCTGGCCATGACCTGGTACTCGACCATCCCCAGGTTGGAATCGCGCCGCAGCTGCTGATCGATCGACCAGGGCAGCCAGGTCATCATCCGCACCACGGACAGCCAGGAGTCCACTTCCGCGGCGGTCAGCCACTTCACCGGCGGCTCTTCGGCCTCGCGGCGGGCTCCTTCAGTCACCGGATCAGGATACTGATTCAAGTGACTCCCGATGCTCCTGAACGTCAGACCTGAAACGGCTCGGCGCCGGGCTCGGTCTGGACGGTCCAGGAGCCGCCGGAGCGGAAGCTGGCCGCGGTGGCGTAGGTGTCCTCGAGGAACTGCAGGTAGGTCACCTTCCCGTCGACGACCTTGACCAGGATCGAGAAGGGCGAGCTCACGACCTTGCCCAGTGAGTGCGACTTGTAGCGGAAGTCGCCGAACACGGCCACGTTCTCGTCGGCGGCGAGCATCGTGGTCACGTTGAACGCCTGGTTTTCCCAGCGGGTGAACATCTCACCGAGATTGCCGAGGAACGCCTGCGGGCCATGCGAGGTGCCGGCCCACGGCAGGATCTTGTTGAGCTCGGCGTTCTCGGTGTTGAGCGAGACGTAGGTGGCGTCGGGGGCGACCAAGCGGTTGACGACGTCGGGGTCCAGCAGGTTCGCCATCCACTGGCCGACGACCTCGATCGGACTGGCGGGCATGTCGTTCTCCTGTTCGGGTTGGCGCCGGGGTTAGCCCTGGAACGGCGGGATGGCGTGGACGACGGTCTTGGCTTCGGCGAACTCGGTGATCGCGAGGGGACCGCGCAGCCGGCCGATGCCGCTCTGCTTGTAGCCGCCCTCGGCGAAGCCGTCGTTGATCGCCGCCCAGGTGTTGGTCCAGACGGTGCCGGCCTGGATTTCGCGGCTGACCCGGCGGCTGATGTTGATGTTGCTGGTGAAGATGCCGGCCGCCAGGCCATATTCGGTGGCGTTGGCGCGCGCGATGGCGTCGGACTCGGTGTCGAAGACCTCGAAGGTCGCGACCGGGCCGAAGACTTCCTTCTGGACCAGGTCGGTGTTGACGTCCTCGACCTCGAGCAGGGCGGGCCGGTAGAACGCTCCGGCGGCCAGCGCGCCGTCGGTCGCGGGGCCACCGCGCACGATCGGCTTGGCGTAGGCCAGGGCCGCCTCGACCATGGCGTCGACGCGGGTGACGTCGGCCTTGTCGATGAGCGGCCCCATGTCCGTCTCCGGGTCCATCCCGTCGCCGACGCGGACGTTTTCGAGCAGGGCGGCCAGCCGCGTGCGGACCTCGTCGGCCACCCCGCGCTGCACCAGGATGCGGGAGCCGGTCATGCAGAACTCCCCGCCGAAGGTGGTGATCCCCGCCGCGAGCAGCGGAACGGTGGCGTCGAGGTCGGCGTCGTCGAAGACGATCATCGGCGTCTTGCCGCCGAGCTCGAGGTTCATCCGCTTGAGGGTGGGGGCGCCGTTCGCGGCGACGATGCGCCCGACCGTGGTGCTGCCGGTGTAGCTGATGACCTGGACGTCGGGTGAGGCGACGAGGTAGGGCGAGCCCGTGTTGCCGGATTCGGTGAAGATGTTGACCACGCCGCGCGGCAGCGAGGTGACCTCGGCGAGGATCTGCGAGACCAGGTTGGCGACCAGCGCGGTCTGGCCGGGCATCTTGACCGCGACGGTGTTCCCCGCGGACAGGGCCGGACCGAGGGACCGGATGAGCAGGGCGACGGGGGAGTTCCAGGGCACGATGATGCCGACGACGCCGGCCGGCTCGGCGTAGGTGCTGAACCACTGTCCCGGCGCGACCTCGGCCGAGATGCCGGTGTCGGTCAGGGCCTGGGCCGCGCTGTGCCGGAGCGTGGGGCTGGGGGATGTCCCCTCGAACAGGCCTTCGGCGATCTTCTTGCCGTTTTCCTTGGTCACCAACGTGCCCAGCTCTTGGGCGTGGGCGTCGAAGCGGTCGGCCATCTCGTTCAGGACCCGGTGGCGCAGGCTGCGGTCCCGGGACCAGGGCGAGGTGTCGAACGCGCGGCGGGCGGCCGCGACGGCCGCGCGGGCCTCGGCTTCGCCGCCGTCGGCCCACCGCCCCAGCACCGCTCCGGTAGCGGGGTTGATTGACTCCGAGACGGTGTCGGAACCAGTCCACTCACCGTCGATCCAGTGCTTGGCGATCTCGCTCATGTGAGGGGCTCCTTCGGCGATCCGTGAGCGTTATTGACTTGATGACTCAAGTCTTACCGCGTCCGACTTGAATCGTCAAGTGAATAGGCCGTCGCGCTTAAGCGGACGAGATCTGGTCTTGAGCAACAGCCGTCCGCCAGAAGAACATAGCCGACGTCATCGTGGCACCGACGACTGCGGGACCCTTGCGGACCAGTCCCGCCGATCCAAATTGACTTGATGACTCAAGTCACTTCGGTCTAGGGTTCAGTAGAGCGGACAAGCCCGAGCCTCGAGAGGCAGGAGGAGGGGCAGCCCGGAGCACCGCGCTTCAGCGTTGACCAGGCCGGGCGGGCCAGCCCGCCAACCACCTCAATTATTATCGATATTTTCTTGACCTGTCGACAGAAAGAGGGTAGACCTGGGGATAGCCCGGCGCATGGCCAGGGCTGTGGACCGGGATCGCGCCCGGACTGCGGACCGGGATCGCGCCCGGACTGCGGACCGGGATCGTCCCCGGAGGGAGCTGGCAACGCGATGAGCTTGCACGGTCTGACGTCGATAACTTTGGGTGTCCCGGATGTGGACGCGGTCGCGTCGTACTACGAGGACTTCGGACTGCACCGGGTGGGTGACCGGCCGGGTCGTGGCCTGGTGTTCGCCACCGCTGACGGCGGAGAGCAGCTGGCGGTGCGGCCGGCCGAGCGGCGCCGGCTGCTGGAGATCGCGATCGGCGCCGACGATCCCGACGACCTGGGCCGGGTCGAGGCGGGCCTGCGGCGGCTCGGGGTGGAGTTCGAGCGCGACGCGGCGGGTCTGCGGGTTCAGGATCCGAATTCCGCGCTCCAGGTCAGCGTGCAGGTCAGCCCGCGGATCACCGAGGCCGCCGCCAAGCAGGAGCCGACCAACGGCCCGGGCCGGCCCGACCGGCCCAACGGCCGGGCGCCGGCCATCGAGCGGACCAACCGGGTCCAGCCGCGCAGGCTCGGGCACGTGGTGGTCGGCTCGCTGGACCAGGAGGCGTCGCAGCGGTTCTTCACCGAGGGCCTGGGGTTCAAGGTCAGCGACCGGGTACCGGGGCTGGCCTCGTTCATGCGGTGCTCGACCGATCATCACAACCTGCTGGTCCAGCAGGCACCGCTGAACTTCCTGCATCACACCGCGTGGGAGGTCGACGACGTCGACGAGGTCGGGCGGGGCGCCACCGCGATGCTGGAAGGCCACCCCGAGCGGCACGTCTGGGGGCTGGGCCGCCACCACATCGGGTCCAACTTCTTCTGGTACCTCAAGGACCCGGTCGGCAACTTCTCCGAGTACTACTCCGACCTGGACGTCGTGCTGGATGACCAGCTGTGGAAGCCGTCGGTCGTCGAGGGCGCCCGCGGGCTGTACAACTGGGGCCCTCCTCCCCCGCCGTCGTTCATCCACCCCGAAGACCTGGCCGCGCTGATGACCGGAAGCCACGCGCCCACGGCCTGAAGGAGGCGTCATGCGTATCGGACGTGCTAATGGCCGCCTGGTGGTCATCGACGGCGACGGGGTGGTGGACGTCGCGGCCGCCAGCGGCGGCAAGTTCAGCGCCGACCTGGACCAGGTATTCGCGGGGTGGGACCGGTTCACCGAGTGGGCGAGCGCGCACGCGGGTCCCGGCGCCCGTACCGGCCCGCTGGTGCCCGACGAGCTCGACGCGCCGGTGCTGGCCCCGGCCCAGGTGTTCGGGATCGGCCTGAACTACCGGGCGCACGCGGCCGAGTCCGGGGTGGACGTGCCGACCGTCCCGCCGGTGTTCACCAAGTTCCGCAGCTGCCTGGCCGGCCCGTACGCCACCGTCGAGCTGCCCAGCGACGCGGTGGACTGGGAGGTCGAGCTGGTCGCGGTGATCGGGCGGCCCGCGGAACGGGTGCCGGAGGACAAGGCCTGGTCCTACGTCGCGGGCCTGATGGTGGGCCAGGACCTGTCCGAGCGGACGGTCCAGCTGAGCGGGCCGGTGCCGCAGTTCTCGCTGGGTAAGTCGTTTCCGGGCTTCGGGCCGACCGGACCGTGGCTGGTCACCCCCGACGAGCTGCCGGACCGCGATGACCTGGGGCTGCGCTGCTCGGTCGACGGCCGGGTACTGCAGGACGGCCGGACTAGGGACATGATCTTCTCCGTTCCTGAGCTGGTGGCCCGGATCTCCGCGATCTGCCCGATGGCGCCGGGCGACCTGATCTTCACCGGAACGCCGTCCGGGGTGGGCATGGGGCGTAAGCCGCCGGAGTTCCTCCGGCCCGGCACCACGCTGGTCAGCGCGATCGACGGCCTGGGTGAGCTGCGGAACGCGCTGGTCGCGGGGGCGGGCTTGGCGCAGCCGGGGGCGGTGACGGGATGAGCGCGGGCCCTGAGCCGATCTGGGTGCCTGGCCCGGGCGACGTCGCGGCCGCCAACGTGTCGCGCTTTGCCCGCTGGCTGACCCAGAACGGGCGGGCCCGGCTGACCGGTGACTACCTGGAGCTGTGGCGGTGGTCGACGGAGCACCTGGAGGAATTCTGGTCCGCGGTCTGGGACTACTTCGGCGTCCGTTCGGCCACCCCGTCCGAGCGGGTGCTGTCCGGGTCGGTCATGCCCGATGTCCAGTGGTTTACCGGCGCGCAGGTCAGCTACGTCGAGCACCTGTTCCGCGGGCGTGACCCGGCGCGGGTCGCGCTGATCGACGCCCGCGAATCCGCACGGCCCGGAGCGGGACCGGTCAGCCGCCAGCTGACCTGGGGAACGCTGCGCGAGCAGGTCGGCGGCCTGGCCGCGACGCTGCGGGAGCTGGGCGTGGGGCCCGGGGACCGGGTCGCGGGGTACGTGCCGAACGCGGCCGAGGCGGTCATCGCCTTCCTGGCCACGGCGAGCCTGGGCGCGATCTGGTCCGGCTGCGGCCAGGACTACTCCCCGGCGGCGGCGGCCGAGCGCCTGGGCCAGCTGGCGCCGGTGGTGCTGATCGCGGCCGACGGATACCGGTACGGCGGGCGGGAATTCGACCGGCGCGGCTCGGTCACCGAGCTGGCCGCGCTGCTGCCCAGCCTCCGCGCGACGATCGTCTTCCCCCGCCTTGGGCTGCCCTGGGACACGGGGGCCGGGATACTCGCCTGGCCCGGTTCGGGGGGGTCCGCTGAGCTGGCACCGGTAGCCGTGCCGTTCAGCCATCCGCTGTGGGTGCTGTTCTCCTCGGGCACCACCGGCCGGCCCAAGGGGATCGTGCACAGCACGGGCGGGGTGCTGCTCGAGCACCTGAAGGCGACGTCGCTCAGCCTGGATCTCGGCGAGCAGGACACGTTCTTCTGGTACACCTCGCCGAGCTGGATGGTGTGGAACCTGCTGGTCTCCGGCCTGCTCGCCGGGGCCAGGATCGTCTGTTACGACGGGAGCCCGAGCTACCCGTCGTGGGACACGCTGTGGGCGCTGGCCGCCGAGCACCGCGTCACGCTGCTGGGCACCAGCCCCGCGCACCTGCGCGGCTGCGCCCAGGCCAGGGTCGAACCGGCGCGGGATCACGACCTGTCCGCGCTGCGGTCGCTGGGGTCCTCGGGCTCGGCGCTGCCCGGCGACGCCTACTTCTGGGCCGCCGACCACGTGGGCCGGCGGGTCCGGGTCAACTCGACATCGGGCGGGACGGACGTGGTCAGCGCCTTCGCCGGCGGATCGCCGATGGTGCCGGTGTGGCCGGGTGAGCTGTCGGCGCCGGGCCTGGGGGTGGCCCTGGACGCGTGGGACGCCCGCGGCCGGCCGGTCCGCGGCGCGGTCGGCGAGCTGGTCGTGACCAAGCCGATGCCGTCGATGCCCGTGGCGTTCTGGAACGACCCGGCAGGCGCGCGGTACCGGGAGGCCTACTTCGGCACCTACCCGGGCGTGTGGCGGCACGGCGACTGGATCACGATCACCGACCGCGGCTCGGTGGTGGTGCACGGGCGATCCGATGCCACGCTGAACCGCCACGGCGTCCGGATGGGCAGCTCGGACATCTATCACGTGGTCGAGCAGCTCGACGAGATCGCCGAGGCCCTGGTGGTCGGGGTCGAGCGGCCCGAGGGCGAGTACTGGATGCCGCTGTTCGTGGTGCTCAATCCCGGGCACGAACTCGACGACGCGCTGACCGGCACGATCCGGCGGGCCATCCGCGACGGAGCGTCGCCCCGGCACGTGCCCGACGAGATCATCGCCGTGCCGGCCATCCCGCACACCCGCACCGGCAAGAAGCTCGAGATCCCGGTCAAGCGGATCCTGCAGGGCGGCGATCCGCGTCAGGTCATGGACGCGGGCGCGGTGGACAACCCGGACGCCCTGCGATGGTTCGCCGCCTACCAGACAAGGACCTCGGTGCCATGAAGACAAGTGTGCTGATCCCCACGACCGGCGACATCGCCACCGTGCGCGAGCACGCCGAACTGGCCGACCAGCTCGGCTACGACTCGGTCAACTGCTCGCACATCGCCGCCCGCGATTCGTTCACCACCCTGGCCGGGCTGGCCCACCTCGCCCCGTCGGTCACCTTGGCCACGGCGGTGGCCCCGATCTACCACCGCTCCCCCGCCTCGATGGCCCAGACGGCCGCCACGATCGACGACCTGTCCGGCGGCCGCTTCCGGCTCGGCCTCGGCACCGGTCACCGGGCCACCATGGGCGGCTGGCACGGGCAGGACATCGGAAACCCGGTGGCCGAGATGCGCGAGTACGTCGCGCTGGTCCGCGCCCTGCTGGCCGGCGGCGAGCCGCCCGCCGGGGCGCGCTGGAACTCGAGCTTCGCGTTCAACGGCTTCCAGGCCCGGGCCGACATCCCCATCTACCTGGCCGGGCTGTCTCCGGCCATGCTGCGCCTGGCGGGCGAGATCGCCGACGGGGTGGTGCTCTGGGCCTGCCCCGCCTCCTACGTCGAGGACGTGGTGGTGCGAGAGATCGCGGCGGGCCGGGCGCGGGCCGGGCGCGATCTGGCCGGCTTCGACATCTGCGCCGCCATCCCGAGCGCGGTGGTCGAGGATCCCGCCGTGGCTCACGACGGGATCCGGACCGAACTGCACCGGTACTTCGGGCTGCCGTTCTACCGGGCGATGTTCGCCCAGGCCGGCTACGAGGGCGACATCGCGGCCTACGACGCGGCGGCCGGGGTGAGCGCCCAGCGCGACGCGATCAGCGACGCGTTCATCGCGGACCTGTGCGCCATCGGGAAACCGGAGGACGTGGCGGCGGGCGTGGCCCGGTACCGCGCCGCGGGCGCCACCAACCCGATGATCACCAACATTGCCGGCACCGACCTGCGCCCGACCCTGCACGCGGCGGCCGACGCGTAGGCGCCATGTCGCGCACGCCGTCAGAGGGACTGAGCCGCGCCTTGCGGGTTCAGGTCGGCCACGCCGTGCTCACGCGCGTAGGCGATCAGCAGGGACGGGGCGCGGTCGATATGCTCGGCCAGCACCTCGATGGCCCGGTCCGCGTCGCGGGCCAGCGCGAGCTCCTTGAGCTCCCGGTGCTCCCGGGCCAGGTCGCGCTGATGATCGTCGGTGAGCACCCAGTACCAGCGGCGGTAGAGCTCGGCGCTGTCCCGGAGCGAGTTGACGACCGTCTCGAGCCGGCGGTTGTCGCAGCCGGTCAGCAGGGCCTGATGGAAGTCGCGGTGCGAGGTGGACCAGTCCTCGCTGACCGTTCCGTCGT
>Ga0302325_10028632_pt1 | contig 11525 bp, 13 predicted proteins | sample Palsa_T0_2_FD_201948 | JGI IMG/M metagenome (GOLD analysis project Ga0302325, IMG submission 201948) | Peat permafrost microbial communities from Stordalen Mire near Abisko, Sweden - Palsa_T0_2 | ecosystem: Environmental > Terrestrial > Soil > Palsa > Peat permafrost | place: Sweden: Abisko... | reverse complement strand
GGCCCTTGGTAGTTAGAAAAAGATAAACATTATAAGGAAATACGAAAGCTTAGAATAAACGGAAGAGGCACAGCTCCTTCTTGGAAGAGAGCGTTAATTTCATCGGCAAGCGAAATCAGTAACGGGCTCAAATTAGTCTTCAGTAAGTCTTTAATTCTTCTTATATGTGCTAAGCACACCTTAAGACGAAGTCTCCTAAAAAGATCACATATTGTATGAATCTCACCCTCGTCTGCTAATTGCATCTCATCTGAAAACTAGCTCTTATCTAAAAGCCCAAGGCTCAAGACTCGGTCCGAAGCTCAAATACAGGTGCAAGACGTCACGGGATTCTAGATCGTAAAGCTTTCTCGCCCTTCCCGCAGCTAGTAATCTCACATCCCTTTCTTAATTGTATAGCTTCACTCGGTACAATGCAGAACCCCAGTAAGGGCACTTGCTGCCCTTGTTTGACCAGGACGTTGGATACTAACGCTGAACGCAATTTACTTTCATCCTTCGTCACAGAAGCAACGACTGATTTCATTAAATTCAAAATTTACTAAAACACCCCTAACGCCTTTTAAGTACATAACCAAAAACAAGAATTCAGACAACGTAAATACATCTCGACCCCCTTTCCCCTTTCTTCTCATCCAGACCACAAAGCCGAACACATCCCTTTTCCCCAGCTCATTGTTAGAGATAGGATCCAGGTCAAGAATTAAGGCTTTGCAGCAACGTTATTTATCGCATGACCAATAAGTGGTATGCAATATTGCAATATGCAGCTTGCGGTTGAGCCGCGGAAACAATCTCATCGAGTTCAGTGTTGAAAGGAGGGACAGAATCAGAATGAGAGTGTGTGAGTTGAAAAAGCAAGGAGTGTGTGCCGCTAACGTATGAGGCTTGTCTTAGATAGGCAAGTCCATATTTTTGGAAAGAACATAACTGCTCTTTGATTTTTATTTTGTAGTAGTGTTTGTAGTAGTGATGTGGTGATGATATCCAGGTGGTAGACGTATAATTTTAGTTTTGTGGGAAACGTAGTGAGTCCTCCAGTTTTGATAACTGAGAACTGTGGCTTTGCCTGTCCGTCGATTAATTGAAGACTGGGCAACGTTTTGGGTTACAATTTGTACCAGCAGATATCAATTTTATTTTGCTTTGTAGGACCACACAACTCCAGCCCCGGTCCTTGTCATGTCAGCATGGTTGTGTTTCCGGAACCTGTGCTTCCTTTTCGCCTTGCTCGGAGCAGTGAATTTCGGTGTAGATGATGTTTCGGTCTCTTGAGCATCGTCGAATGAGCCAATGGGTTGCTACACTGCCTATCATAGCCAGGCACAAAGCCCACGGAATCACACCGAGCATGATGACGTTGGCATTGACGCCCATAGCGATGCCAAAAATCGTAGCTGAGGTAATAGCTAAGATGAAGATTGGCGTTTGATACTGATCTCCATCCTGCCGTCTGTACGCAAAGGAAGAGATCGAACAACCCAGTACGAGACACGAAAAGAGCATCAATTCTGGCGGAGGGTCAAGTATCCATTCAAAGTAGCCAGAGCCAACTTCTGGAAGTTGAATCTGCAGTCCGGAATCCGGAACGCTGACACCCTAGGAAACCTATCAGCTTGAGTGGATGAAGTCAGATTGGGGATTACTGACGCCATTTTCATGACGGATGGCATAAGCTGAGCATACCAGCGAAGTGAAGGTTGCTAAGAGAAGTTCCCAGCAAGTTGCGAGTGTTCGCGCGGGGCAATTCCTGTGGAGAGACTCAATCCGCTGGTCTGTACAAGATACGCATTTCGTTGACAAGCCAGGAAAATCGCGCGAGTACCTGTTACAACGTCCTCGGTGCTCAATTGAGACATAAGAGATGCCTGACATAATGATTCTGGCACGAGAGTTTTCTTGGAGAACCAAGAGTTCTACTCTTATATCCTCTTTATCTCACGTAGATGAGGCTCCTCCCGGCTGAGGAGGCTGGCCGGCCAGCAGCCAGTAGATATAGACCATCTTAACCACACTTTTCCTGATATTGCCTCTCGAGAATATTGCAAATATCTTCCTCCATGTGAGACGGGCATCGTCAGCCTCGACGAGGCTGCAGGACACCTCTACCGGGCGCAGAAGATGATGTAAAGGGCCGATGATAACCCATAAAAAGCAACAAAGACGCTCACCGATAGCCTCAGCTTTCCGATCGAACCCTCCATCGCTTATGCACGGAGTATACTGGGCTGATTTGGGTCCAGTTCGGTGTGCTAAGGCAGAATGGTCGGGCAGCAACAGGCGTATCGCAAGGCTGAGCTTGGGCCGTCATTTGCTTCTCTCACCGAAATTCAGCGGCGGGATTGGACCTTAAGCGAGAGATCGCGCAAGGCTGAACATTTTGCGGACCACAGCCTGCTAACCGCACACAGCAGCCTCCATAGATAATAGATTTCCAAGGAACCACGTATCCTGCAGGAGGCTGGTACACGTCCGGAAGTCCCGAAATGATTCTGAAATTGAAAGTTCTTTGCGCGGGTGCGATCTATCCGACGCGAGATCCAGTAACGTGCGATGCTGTCAACTCCATATGTAATCATTGTCCGAAGTGCCTTGGGCTCCCGTGCTCGACGTGTCACTGCCTGACCACCAGCAAAGTCTGCCACGATAGCCTCAGTCCCGCAAGCCTCTTTACCGCGTTCCAATTAAAGCGGCCGATAACCGAGTTGGGCATGGAACCTTAAGAATCTATATCTACCCAATCTACCCAAACTCTCGCGCAGACGTTTCTCCATTCACAATCCGAAAATCACGACGAGCCCTTCGCATTCCCGCAAACAAGAATTGTCAAATCAACCGTGCTATACAAGAGATTTCCTTATCTGCCAGAGGCTTCCAATCAATTGGTGTGTTCCAAAATCTTATCTCAAAATGATGGCCCAGTTCCGAGACTGGATCCATGGCTTGAACCTCGGAGATCGACACATGATCTTTCCTTTCATCGTTATATACCAGGAAATGCGAATCCTCGCCGAGAAGCATCACAACGCAAGTCAAGGATTGGTCTGTGGCCTGGTTTTTGGATCATCGGCCGCCTTGCCCTTTCTCTGGCCCCTCAAGTTGACGTTACTGTATTTACTGTACAACAGCGTCTCCTTTCCATTTATGGAAGCCAGGCTAACTATACCTAGCGACTTTGGTTTCTTCGTCTGTGCCGCCATCCTGTTTACAGTGATGAACGGGGCAGACATTGCCCTGTAAATAACACTTGAGTGTAGGTGCGGGGATTAGAATCGCTAATAAATCATCAATAGAAATGGACATTTTACACTGGCCGGTTTTATCGCCATCGGTACTATCGTGGTACTATCCCAACGAATCTCACTCGAAGAATTTGGCCCCTACGTACCATTCTCGGTCGGATTAGGCCTTTTGGTTACAGTCCACGTGATCCCTTGGACCAGAACATTATTCCACCAGGGCAATGGACCCAACCTAGGGGATTATATTACTGCCAATCATGGAGACCCTCCAAGAGGATCATACCGAGCTGTCGTGGACACGAGTTCCGTCCGATCTAGTGGAAGGTTCTATGGAAGCCCAAACCGGGGATGGCCCGTAGATCCCCTGGAGTTTCGACATTTCAATGGTGCATATCTGATGACAACAAGGCCAGAGTCACCCGAGGGTTCTAGCAGTCTCGACCTTGAGCTCGGACTTCCTCTTCCACATCCACCTAGCACAACACCAGTTGCTCCGAGTGAGCCCTCTCTTTGATACCAACAAAGACCTCATGCAACCGTCGTCCGCAATTGAGGTCTTTGAATTTGCTACTTCCGCGGACAACAACCACAATGCAGCTTACAACAGTGCTAGGTGGGACTTTTCGACAACGTTGCCCTGCTGGGCAACCAATGTCTGTATATATTTGTGCAGATATTCCATACGTTCATTGGGCACACACCCAATGTATATAAAGGGACACGCACCAAGGAAAAACAGGACTAGTGCATGGGTGTTCATGCCACATACCGGGATGAATTGCCCAGACGGATGCAAGGCTTCCATTCTCCATACTTGGGGTTCATTCATTTCCACTTTGGACCCAGACCGTGAAGGATTCTGACGCATGAAAACAAGGAAGGAACACACAGGACTTCCAAGAGATTCAACCAAGGATACAGGCCTAAAAAGATAGTGAGGAACATTGTCTTGTGCAAGCAGAGTATGTTGATGGACACTTGGCCACGGACAATGCATTGCCGAACTTGCCAAACTGGGGAAAGCATAATTGCAGCAGGTATTATTCTCATACTGTTATGCCCATAGTAGTGTTTTGTTCTGCGATTTGTTCTCTGTCCACAGATATCGCACTCCACTTTATGGATCCTGGGATGGAGACAAAGATGCACCAATGTTTGCAAAGAATACAGAGCCACTCCCCAGGCGGACATATAGAGACCATGTGGACGTAGCCGTTTCATCATGCCTACGTAGCTCCATGTGACTAGTTGGTCATCCCCATCAGCGGACATGGCTTTCCGGGCAAGGCCAACATCCATCCGAGTCACCAGTCTAACGGGAGTCCAGAACCTAGGCATATGGCTTTGCGTGTTGACCCGCCACCACACTTTCGAAAGTTTGATATCACACCACACCACACCGGAGGATTCGACAACACGTTACAGCAGTGGATTCGAGTTGCCGATACGCAGGCAAGCAACGAGATCACTCGTGTGATAAGGAGAGTCAGTCTGTCGATGGTGGGGAGGGAACTCGGACTGACGTGGGTTACTCAGTGGTGTTTCTTTATGACATGTAATTCGGCATATTTGTACCATCAGAAGAGACACGATATAGATATGCCGTGCAGACGGAAAGGCGGGAACTTGTTTTGCGTGTTTCGAGGCTTTCGATGAAGTCGTTGTCATGTATATAGCGAGGGTAATGGCGTTTGGTGTTCGAATGCGCAGTGCATGGAGGTGATTGATGGCTAGTAATTTGTGTTGGATATAATACGATTCCGGCATTTGGGGAGGATGGCCATTCCATATTTGATCTTGTGTTTAAATTCTGTTCGATTTGTTGTCGCGTTGAGGGGTGCTCTCCTTCCATACTCAATCAATCTCCAATCTCCGTTTCCATGATCGTATCCAAATTCATTCGCCGCGCCGTTATAATTGACCCAGTTGAGACAACTCGTGGACGCGGTTTTCAGTGATGACAGTCGTTGCCGAGCGCTGACCAGAAATCAAAGCCAATCCAAGTCACCTCGGAGGCCACTCGCATGGCTCAAGGAACTATCAGACAACTCGGTGGATTGGATGACGAAGTGTATCTCGAGTTCGCAGATGGCGGTGCGAACGTTGACGCCTGAGAAACGTTCGAAAGTAGAAAGGAGCAACGATGTTCCACCTTACCAGTTAAGGCTAGGCACTAACCACTTTAAGCTTAGCGTTCTGATAGAGCCTTGAGGTGCTTTAACCGAAGACCTCTTCCTCACCAATCCTTCCCCGGGCTTAAACTTTCTTTGATTTCTCAATCCTACCATGTATATTCCCCGAGAGCATGGAAGTCCATCACAGTATGCCATATTATTGGTGCCATCCGGATGCGAAGGACGCTAAACCAGCATCTTCTCATCAAGTACCATCCATTACAACGGAGCCTTTGAGTGAGATCCAGAGATCTGCATATTTGGTGAGCAGCTATACACGGCTGACTGTGAGTCCTCTACGATCTACATCAATTGGCACTTACATGATCCTAGAACTACTCCTAATTTACCAAGGGAAAGCGTCAACAAGTGATGGAATATCACGTCATTCCATCCCCTTACTGTACTTTGCTTAAATCAGAAGATTTCTCAAGATGTTGACTTGTCTCCATTCAGCGGCGCTCCCGAAATCACAATCCCCGCGTGTAATCATTTCCTTCCTGCTCATCCTTCAAACACCTAGGTGCCGAATACAGCCAATCAATTACAGAGTGGCATAAATACTATGGGCCGTATCCCCTAATAGGGTGACGAATAGAGTCAAGAAGAAACGTGTGGCATTCTGCGAACCCCTAGGAAGGTTCGTATTTGTCGCACTTTACAACTCTCCATTCTAGCACACTGATTGCGTAAGTGCTGGAAAAGTCTTCACCTCTACTTGGAATCGAAAGCCAGCAAGTGTGTTTGGAATTAGTTCCGTTGTGGATTGAAGGATTTGGCGTGACAAAGTTGGATCTACGAGTTCGTATGCCATGCCGAACCTAAAGGTAGTCCGGCCGCTTGTCCCGACTCAATTCGGCCGACGCTGGTCAGGCCCCTTGCACCAAGTGGCCAAGGTAACAGATCCTTCTTTGGAGTTTACTGTGGCATTGACTCCTGTAAGATCGGTTACCACGGGGCAATTTGCCTTCTGATGGGGTAGCCAGATCATGTGTCATCTATTAGTGGGGTACTAAGCTTACATTGATTTATAAAGTACTTTGGTACAAGTTTCGCTTAGCCATGTAAGGGGCTATTGTGCTTTCCCTTCTCATACAAACAATTCGCTCTTGCCCTCAAGTCCCAACTTCCCTCTCGTTTCCTTCCCACCGTACTTTATCATTTACTTCATTTAAATTCCATTCTACCGTGGCATCTCTGGTAAATCCTAGAAGCACTTCCTCCAATCCTAGGGCATACACTTCTCCGCTTCCATTGCAATGTCTGCACCAAAAGTCCTGATCATAGGATGTGGAGTTGCTGGTCCAGCAGTGGCTCTCTTTTTGAAGCGAAAAGGCTACATCCCTGTCGTTCTTGAGAGGGCGACATCCGCAGGTTATGAGGGATCCGCCCTCTCACTTGCTCCAAATGGGTACGTTCTCATACTTCACTTGCAAATACTTGAGCTGATCAACTTCACAGCCTCAAAGTTCTATCAGCCTTGGGAATCAGAAGCGCTTTGACAGATGCCATTCAACCTTATGAACAATCTCTGAACCTCACTTACGATGGAATTCTGTTAACAAAGTCATCACTTTCACCGGTTCTTGAACAATATGGGCAACCGATGGGTGGTATTCTCAGGTCATTTCTTAATCGCTCTCTAAAAGACGCTCTTTTCTCGGCTGGAATTCCTGTGATATCTGAATTCAAAGTCTCCGCGATTTTCGAAGAGGAAGACCAAGTCACTGTTGTAGCAGAAGACGGACGAAGAGAAGAAGGAAGCTTTGTGATTGGGTGTGATGGGCTCAACTCTGTGGTCAGGGCTTCGATCCTAAAGTCTCACAACCACCCAGTCGAACTTGTGGACTTCACTGGAATAGTACAGGTTCGTCTTCCTCTATTTGTTCTTGAAAATGAGCTGAAGCTGATACAATATCGCTCAACAGCACAGAGGAATATCACCCAACCCACTATCAATGCTCGATAATCTCAACACCATCATGTTCATTTATGGTCCTTCTTCATATTTCACGTACTACCCTATTACATCCAACAGTTGTTTATGGGCTCTTTATCAGCGACCCAAGGTCGGTACCGTCGAGTGGCCTGAAATCCGATTCCTCACGCCCGAAGTTCAAGAAGCACGAATTAAGGAACTCCTGGGGGACCTGAAAGATTGGCCAAAAGTTGTCAAAGACGCAGTCAGAAACTCGGGTGGCATCACGTACCTGAAGGTCTGCGACAGAAAAGTTTTGGAACCAGAACAGTGGTACTCTGCCAAGGGAAGATGTGTGCTGCTCGGTGATGCGGCACATCCGCTCACGCCTCACAGTGGGCAAGGCGCCAACCAAGCTTTGTGCGTCTAACCATCTTGCCTCGCTTCACCCTTCTTCTCAAACATCCAAGAACTAAATAGTAACAGAGAAGATGCTTGGCACCTAGCACAGATCCTCCCATCCTTCGAGTCAAGTACTCCGCCAGCCACCCCACCATCTGTCAATCCCACGAGTTCATCCGAGCTAAAAGTATTCTTTGAAGCTTTCGCTCAGAAGAGGCAACCGCGCACAGCGGCTATCATGAAAATCTCAAGAGGCGTCGGCGATTTGAAGTGTCCTATGTCCCCAGAAGCTAACCAGCGGAGAGATGAGTATTTCAGGGAGACGGGCTTCATTGCCGGGTCGGTGCCCACGATTCAAGATGATTGGTTCAGTCAGCCTTTCTAGTGAAAGGAGGATGAACCGGGACATTGAAGTAGTCATTTGCATGCATTTCGGACCTTCGTTGAAAGGGTATATCGTTACGTTATTTGCTGAAAGTACAACCAGCCGTTACAGATTGCAAATACATAAAAATTTCGCTCACTAATCCGCTCCATTTCCATATTCTTACGCATAATCCTATTGTCTGATATCGTTTCTTTCTCCCTCCACCCAAAATGGATCAACGACCAAAACCGCGAACTCTTTCAAGTCCGGCATGAACGCCTTTGTTTTCTCATACTCGTTCAAAATATCCTTCTTCATCCGCTGCAACTCCGCATTGGCAAATTCTGCCCCACCATAATCTCTCTCCAGGTCATAATATTTTGCAATAGGCATCGCATCTTTCAATGTAACCCTGAGTCTTTCGGGCCCGAACGGACCCCCATGGCCTGTCCGCCTTGCAAACCAATCAAATAAAAGCTCCATAGTGGTGATGGTTGCGAAAAAAGCGAAGTCGTGAGGTGCCGTAAAGTGCCCTGCTGCGTCTTTCTGCAGCCGGACTTGTATTTCAGCTGCCGGCGGCGGCGGGACGGTGATTTGTTCGCACTGACCCAGCAGAGATGGTGCTTGTGTTTTTGGTTTAGTGGGAAGTGCGCGTCTTGATGGTGCTGGCACTGAACTCTCTTGTGTTCGTTGCCTCATGGGAGCTTTATCAGGTAGCGGCCTTCTCTCAGTTCTCTGTTCTTTCAGTTGATTGCTCCCCCCATCCCTCTTCCCCTCCCCATAGTAGAACACCGTTGAGCTCCCATGAATAATACAGACCTGCCCTTCCCGCATCGTCAACTCCGTATACTGATCCAAATACACATCCTGCCCGGTATTGACTTGTTGCACAGTGTATCCCCGTTCGGTGATTTGTACGAGTCCCATCTCGCTGTTCTTGTCGACTATCACACCGCTGATTTCGGGGTAGGTTCTTTTGCGGCCGCCCGTTGTTTCGTTGGAATCAAGGACGAGGGTAGGGCGGTCGGATAACTGTGGAGATGTTAGTTTCAGGTAGCTACGGGTAGGGGAATGAAAATGGAAGTATTACGATTCGTATAGCATTGTCTCGGAACCGCTTCTGCTCGCGCAGAGTTCTTGATGTTTGGAAACCTGGAGCGGAATTTTCGGCTTGTGGTTCTTTGCCACTGTCTTGAAGTGGACGTGGTGCGATTGCAATTGGCGTAGCTGGAATTTCGGGAGCTGGTTGGGAAGTGTTGGGCACTCGAGTTTGTTGTGCTGATGGAAGGGCAGTACGTGGTGCAGTATTAGCCTTATGAGGCTGTACTGAGAACATAGGTCGTGCGGTGTTTGCAGCATAATTGTTGTCAGCTGCAGTAGGTTGTGTCTGCAAAGTTGTCATCGGATATGGATCTCTAATTGCAGGAGAAGGTCGAGGAGCTGGGAGCTGGAGGGCTCGACTGGGATGGCTGCTTTGGAAGAATATTGAGTCCGGTTGGAAGTCGGATGATGTTACTTTGGCAGTTTCAAAGATCCGTGGAGGAGATAGAACGCGCTGTGAATCTATATTATTCGGAAAGGGTAGCATGTTTGGGAACTGAGAAGACTGATGCGGCTGGAAGTTTGTGGGCATCATGCTCATCGGCCTTTCGAGAGGCGGGTGGAGTAGTTCGATCCCCCGAGTAGAGGCTGTAGAGCTTCCATGGCTTTCTGGTCTTGTTGGAGAGGATTTTATTGATGAAGGCTGACTATTTTCCCTGTTCGCATTTTGTTGGAGGTGATCCAAAAGCAACTTAGGAGTTTTGACACCGCCATCATCAAGTGTTACCGGAGGCGAGTCAAGCCTAAGTGAGGATGGACGAGAACCCTGATGTCGATGATATCGATGAGGGTTGTTCGGCGCCAAGTCTTGAAAATTTCGTACCATATTATCAAAGCTCGATTGGGAAGATGGCGGATGCGGGAAGGCTGGTGGTGTTCTAATCGATGTTGGGGAAGAAGCGGTCGTCAAGTGGCCAAGCTTTGTTCCATCCACCACATTAGCAGCGGGTGCGATTCGTATCCGAAAAGGTTTTGGACTCTCCTCTCCAACCAAGGTTGCTGATACCCAGAAGAGATCCCAGATGCATTGTTTCAAGTCCCGAAACTCGTCCAGAGTGGCCTTTCTCGGCAAATAAAAGACATTCTCGGGTTGCCAGTGAACATCCAACAGCTCAAATTTCATAGTAATCGTTTGAGTTGATCTTGCCTTGGATCCTGTCTCAAGTTTCACTTCTCTGGCATACCATTTGTGAAATTTTTGTAGTGATTGCCATAGGATAACTCCTGCAGGATATGTTCTGGGTAGTGTTGGTTGCTCTCCTGGTAGGATAGCTACAGCATCTTTTACAAATATTTGGATCTTCCCTTGCACTTCGACAGTTGTCAAGGTACTTTCAGCTCGGTTGTCGGACGTGAACCTTAGCGTTGGGGAAGAAGTCCTTCTTGTAGAGACTGGGATGTCTGTATCGACGCTCGACGCAAATTCAATAGAATGATCAGAGCGAACAATGTCGAGCGAAAAGCCGACTTTCGTCGTCCAGTCATTGGGCAGCTTGTTGCTAGCTGAATCCAAGGAATCCGGCCTCGAAGAAGTGGTTTCCTCTCGAAAACTTGAAGGATATTGTACCGGAGATGGAAGTTTCTTCAACGCTGAGCCAAGATCATGAATATGAATTGTTTCTGTAGGACTCGCTTGTCGTTTCTGATCCGTGGGCATTTGCCGTTGTAAGAAATTTGGGGACGCTTGAGCTACCTCTTTTGAAGCAGTTTCACAGTTTCTGAACTGCTGAATAAAGGGTTTGGACTCGTCACTTAAAGACGGTTGATGGCAGCTGTTTTGTGGGTCTATAGCGCCAATAATCCCCGGTAAATTGCGGCACGGCTGCTCAGAAGGAAATGGCATCATTGTAGAAATTCTCGGAGGAGAATCCATGACCGACTTTGACTCTGCTGAGTGGGGACTTTTTGATCCCGGTCCTTCAGAAAATTTATTGAATACACCCTCCGTAACAGTTTCGATCCAGGGTAATCCATGATGAACGGGAGAGGCAGTCTGGGTTGGGACTTGATGACCACTTTCCAAGTTTGAAGCAATGCCGGAGACCACAAATTTTGAAGGACATTGGTCTCCAGTCGTTACTAATACTCCTACTGGAGCATCCCCAAAACTTTCGGAGGCTGGTATGTCGACCGAAACTGGCTCCTCGCGTTGAAAATTTCCTGGTAAAAGAATCTCGGAGGTGCTGGAGACACATGGTTGCATTAAAGCGGCAGAGGTTGAGCGCTCTGGAGCCACTATGGGTAGCAGTAACGACGGAGAATCTATTTCCATCTCTTGAGAATCTTCAGGCAAAATCTCATCGTTCTCAACAGTCGGTCCT
>Ga0302325_10028631_pt1 | contig 11525 bp, 6 predicted proteins | sample Palsa_T0_2_FD_201948 | JGI IMG/M metagenome (GOLD analysis project Ga0302325, IMG submission 201948) | Peat permafrost microbial communities from Stordalen Mire near Abisko, Sweden - Palsa_T0_2 | ecosystem: Environmental > Terrestrial > Soil > Palsa > Peat permafrost | place: Sweden: Abisko... | reverse complement strand
AAGAATACTCTTCACGCTAGGAAACAAGCTATTCAATGGTCAGGTCTATCTAAGACTTTCCAAGATGCCGTTATACTTACCAGGTTGATGGGATTGAGATATCTATGGATCGATTCTCTATGCATCATTCAAGATGATGCCATCGACTGGCAAATAGAATCTTCGAATATGGCTAGAATCTACGAAAAGTCTTATGTGACCATCTCCGCGAATAACTCTACTGGTATGCTATTAGGTCCGTCTGCAATAAGGAGAAGCCATTCTGTACAATTGGAGGCTACAGATCTTTACGGAGAACCGAAAGCTATTATAATCCGTTCTCCCCTAGATCATGAGAAGTTCTTTGCTTCGTCACTAGAGGGAGTTGGGCTGGATGGTTCCGAATGGGAACATGACTACCCACTATCCAAACGAGCATGGTGCTTCCAAGAAAGATTATTGGCAACGCGAATTCTCCACTTCACCGAGGAAGAAGTTGTATTCGAATGCAAAACTCACTGCGAATGTGAGTGTGGCAGCATCGTGCACCGGAAGTACGGCACACCATTGAAGAACCTCTACAGTGGGATAACTCGGGAGGCCTTCACACCCACGGGTCTGGTTACAACTGCTTGGGATGGATGGAAGGTGGTTGTTTCACCATACATACAGAAAGACATTACCAACCCACTTGATATTCTGCCGGCTTTAGCTGGGTTAGCGTCTCGGGTGCAGAGTGACGAACTTGGTCAGTACGTTGCAGGTTTGTGGGGAAACGAGTTAGCTCTAGGTCTCTTCTGGTTCGCCGACATTGTTTCCAGTCGAAAGCCCCCGATAAAAACTGCGCCAAGCTTCTCCTGGGCCTCATTGGCGGGTACATCTAAGGTGAAGGAACTGCAATGGCAGTGGTGGTCCCCAGATAACAAGGCCAAGCAAGCATACAGAATCGTGGAAATTCATTGCCCAGTTGCTGGTCTGAATCCCTATGGTACAGTATCAGATGGATTCGTGAGGGTACACGGTTACGTACTTGCTATAAAATTGAAAAATGAGCAAGTCCGCCTGCCATTTAATTCTGTTGTAAGCTCAAAGACTTATGAGCAGAGGGCTGTTGCTTTCATGGATAGGAATCCGATCACCGAGATGACGACTGAGAGAGACTTTGTCTGCATCTTTGGGTTTACTTGGTCGCAAGATTCAGATAGTTCGGAAAAGGCTAAGCAGAAGGTGTCAGCCTTGATACTGGAGCGAGTAGGGACAGACGTTTACCAGCGGGTTGGATGTTTACCCTTTCTTGATAATGATCCAACGTGGGAGAGAGATGCCGAGGAAAAAGACATCACAATCATCTGATTTCTGAACCTGACGGTTCTATAATACCGGTCGTCGTTTCGTGTAGCCTGAGCTACACGGGTCCAAAAGTGGCTCTGGGAGGAATCGTTAGAACAGGGGAGCTAAAATGGATGCCTTGCTCAACTTTATCATCATTTCGATAGGTTAAAAAGGTGGCTGTGTTCAAGGTAGCAGGAACTAGCAAATTTTTTACTTGTAGATAACAGGGAAACTATAACCGAATCTAAAGGGGGTCAGAAGTGATCTCTGTCTATATGCTCCGCCTAACTCCTGCTCAAGAGCTCTTGGCTCAGCTCAGGTAAGGGCAGGAACTGCTCGGGTCCAAAGACGGAAGTGGATTTTGGTGAGGTCCAGTTTCAGCATAGATTAAACTGGTATTCGTGGCTTTAAAGTCCTTTTAATCCTTTGTTGCTTTAGCCTTTACCCTATACTAGTAATTAGTACTAGGCAGTAAGGAAAGAAGCTTTGATTAGGGCTCCGATCGAACTTGCAAACTAATTCGATTCGTCGAATATTCGTCGAATTATGTGCGAATCGAACCTCGATTTTATAGGTTCGAAGTTCGTCGAATTATATTTGTAAGTTCGACGAATACTCGTCGAACTTCACGTGATTTTTAAGTGTATATATATATAAGGTTTCTTATGACAATTTATATTAAATTTAAGGCTATTTATAACACACCCTCATAGTCTCTGTATTTATTAATATATAGCAAAGTCCTCAAATCTCCCTAACAATATTAAAAGCCTCTTAATGTCTACCTTTAACCCTATAATACCTAAGGAGATAATCACGTGCAATAGAGTATATAAGGAAACTCTTGCTTATAAGCTTGCTACTAGTTTAATACTCACCGAGCTAAATTATCCTTCTTATTCAATATAAAGTTAACCCTTAATAGTGTTAACTAGGATAGTGTAATGTGCATAGAGACGTGTATATCACATGATTTACCACTTAGCTCTAGCCAAATATACTTCTTTAGCATATTTTCACTTTAAGTAATAATTATTACCTAAGGACCGCTTTTAGTCTTATAGTTTAGTAGTTTAGCTATAGTCACCTTATAGATAAATTCTTTGCCCCAGGACTCGAGGATTAGTGGCGGCAACGCTAAAGTGTGTTTCTAGTAAGGGGAGCTATTTTATATTAATTAGCATATATCTTATCACAAGAGCACTAGACTTACGCTTTGTTCTAATTAGAGTATTTAGGGGCTAAAAACAAGTGAACTTAATATATAGTACTTTAGAGAGTTTACTTTAATATAAATTTTTTTTTAGCTTAATTAATTATTACAAATTAGGAATAACTTTATATTTCCACGTGGTTCATGTGATAAAAGTCACGAGAGTTCGTCGAACTGCGAATATTCGACGAACTTAGTTCGATTCGCTACGAATTGAACATTTATATAGGTTCGATTCGAAACGGTCGAATCGAATTTTGCCAAGTTCGAACCTATTCGACTCGATCGGAGCCCTACCCAATCCTCATGCAATTAGACCTCTGCTCAACCAACTGACAAAGTGCGGTAAGGAAACTGTAGCCGGGGCACACAAGAGGCCAAATGGGCTCCACATTATAGTGCGCATGCTGGCTCAGGCACGCTCACCCTCAACTCAGGTTAAAGCAGCAGTTGCTCACGTCCGGAGACTAAAACGGAACCAGCGAACGAAAAAATTAATCCCGAGTCTATAGGTATTATAAATCAATTTTCTCTTTCTTGAGTTCTGTATACGAGTAAATTTAGTAAGCTGCTGCTCTTGCTTAGGCACTAATCACCCTTGGCTCACCATCGGCTTAGTCGACTCACCTAAGTAACCTGAGCACCCTGAGTAGGCTTGATTATCCTAAGCAAGATTGACCACATTGTTACGTGTTTTGACTTCTCGCTTTTTAGCCGATCGCACTTAATCCGACTTAGCATTCTCTCATCACCTTCGTCAAGTTTTGACGGCGAGCTCAAAGGAGCCTAAATAGGCACCAGGGGTCCCAGAGTATACACCCTCTAATGTAATCCATGCTTTATTTTCGATAGACTATATCCAATCAGCCTCGTGCATACAGAAGGCGGTAGCAGTGCTTCGATGAGACGCCTGCCAGAACGCCTCGGACCATAGTCTAGCAACGCTTTTCGGTAGGGAAGCGAGACAGCTTGTATGGGAATAATTTAAGGATAGACGGAAAAGGTTGGGATAGGTTACTCTTGACCCTTTTAAACCCTCGCCATCTTCTACGCACAATTTTGATCCCGTGCAGATTGCAAAGAATCTGACCTCGAACCGCTCTCGGGGTTTTCACGTCAAGAGCCAAGGCTCCCACTGATAGACTCAGGAGAAAGATGGAGAACTTCAAAAAGGTCAAACGGATACTAAGAGCCGCCTCTCAGGGCTCGAACGTGTTTTGAATGTCTTAATAACCTAAGGCCAAAACGGAGATCTTAGACTTGACGATATAATTGGTTTGGAAAAGGCATTAAGCATAGCGAAAGTCTTTATGGAGCGCGTTAGAGATGTTATCTAGGAAAGGTCAATTATACGTAAAAAGCTCGATGGACAGAACGGACAGTTTACATATGGTCTCTCACCAAAGGAGACTAAGGAAGGGGACATAGTTTGCGTTTTCTTCTGCTGCAGTATGCCAGTAGTACTCCGCCAGCAGGGCCGTGGGAAGGCAAAACATTTCACTATGATCGGCGAATGCTTTGTTTATGGTATAATGGACGGTGAAGCAGTTGCTGGCAGGCAGTGGGCTCCCCCTTACAATGATGCAGAACAGTTTGAGATCAAGTAACCTTAGGTAGCCAAAAGAACGTAACTCAATTGTGTATTTTGAGGTCAAAATACATTTTTCTTACTGGTGCACAAGGCAGAGTCATTTCCTCCGAGAGGAATGACCTGGCAACACTTGTTACCTGGCGCAATCCTAATCGTCAGCGAGGTCCAGCGGTGCAAACATCTATGGAGATACATGCCCTAAATTGTGCCTCAGCAGAATCACCACGGGGCCTCGTTAGCTGGCCAATATTAATTGCGCAGCGTGGGCGCAATGAGCGAACCGGCCGAAAAGACGGCAGCTAGGTGTGGAACGGAATCCGGCTGGATAGTATTATCGAAGGATGTGCATCGATATAGATGCGTGCGGCGTTGTCGCAATATAAAACAAGTTCCCACTACTTTCGTATTCCATAAACAGAGACCATTATACCCGTATTCGGTTTACAAAATATAAATTTAAAGTTTTATTTTACTTTTATAATATAAAAAAGGCAGGTTTTCACTACCCCTCGCTATTATCTTATTATATAAAAGGATGCCTATAAGCCAAAAGCTAAGTATATAATATAGAGACCATTCGGCGGCTCCCATCAAGCGCACTACCTAACGTCTACTATATGCTAGGTAACCCGTAACTCTTTGATTCACTTGTAGCGTTTCGGCCCCGGTCGAGGCTTGAAAGTGTGGCCTCTCCGAGGCGCGTGTGAGAGATGGGTGCGGGGCATGGAGCACATTTGCGGCGCTGTGGCCTGTGAATTAGGGCTTTGAGGGTGAGAGAGAGGGCGGGGAAAGAGGAGACGCAAACCGCAAGCGGTTTGCCCAAAAGAGCCTTGAGGAACGAACCTTGAATTTAGCAACATCAAAGCATTAGAGGCCCAAAACTTGAGTTTGCGGGGTTTAGGATGGTGCATGTTTGGTGGCTTAGTTTAGCGTCCGTTCTTCGAACTAGGGTGTACTTCGTACAGGTCACACGATACTGAAACGTGACGATACGTTGATGTCAAGAAGGACGAAGTAATAGGGGACCCCGATTCGTCAGCATCTATATCAAGAGTAAAGCAGTGAAAGAGCCACAACCCATTTACGTAGCTCTCCTATGTTTTTCATCTTTAATCTGACATATAATTCTCTAAATTATGGTTCCTCGCCCAGTCCCATAGCTTCAGCTTCGCGAAGTATGTTGGCTACTTCCATGTGGCCAGCAGCTTCAGCTGCCTGCAGCGGCGTCAACAGGTCGCCACTACCGTCTGGGTCATAGGAAGGTATGTTCGGGTTCGCTCCAGAACGAAGTAGCATCTTGACAATAAGTTCGTGGCCGGCGGCCGAGGCTTTGAATAGAGGAGTGCTCGCACCGTCTACTCCTAATCCTGAATTGGGGTCTGCGCCTGCCTCGAGAAGGATTTCGACGATATATCTGTTGCCTCCCATCGAAGCTGCCAATAGAGGAGTGCTCGCACCGTCTACTCCTAATCCTGAATTGACGTCTGCGCCTGCGTCAAGAAGGATTTTGACGATATATCTGTTGCCTCCCATCGAAGCTGCCAATAGAGGAGTACCGTTCTTTCCCTGGACGTTGGGTCTGGCGCCAGCATTTAGAAGTACGCGGACAATCTCGTAGTGGCTTCCCATCGAAGCAACAATTAAAGGAGTATCGCCATCCCTGCCATTATAGTTAGGGTCGGCCCCCATCTCTAACAGTGGCCAAATAAGTGGGTAAACGCCGATTCGAGAAACCCCGAGTAGTATATCACCGTATCTCTTATCAACGTCCTCATCGTCTACGTCGGCTTCGGTGTTTTCATTCACTGTTTCGAGCAAAGCAAAAGCGGTGCCGAGAAGGTTGCGCTCTCCCGCTGCAGTTATGCATTCGAGTATGAAATCGGCTGGATGGCCATGAGATTGCTGTCGTAGGCCCGCCTTGACGAACCACGCGTCCAAGAGCCAACAGGCCGGTTCATTCTCACACGTGATGGCATCGGCGAATTCAGCTCCCGCCCTATGCGCTTCTTCTCTGCGGTCACCGGTGTTGCGTAGATGCCGGGGAAGAAAACGCAAGATGTAAGACAGCAGGGGCCACTTGGAGAGACACCCGACGAAGCGTTCGGGATCCGGATTCGCCATAGGAGGCAGCTGGGTGAAGACTACTTGAAGGTAGCGAATGCAGGCGAGCGAAATGTAAAGTTCGCCTTGTGTCGCTTTCATGGAAAATTGCGTCGCGCTCTGGTTGAGGAGCAGAAACTCGCGGACCGTCATGTCAAATTCGCCTCGTGTTACTTCCAGGGAGGACTGCGTCGCGCTCTGGTCGCGGAGCAGAAACTCGCGGACCGTTATGTCGAGTTCGCCTCGTGTCACTTCCATGGAGGACTGCGTCACGCTCTGGTCGCGGAGCAGAAATTCGCGGACTGTAAGGTGAAGGAGCTGGATGATGCCGTGCCGGATCTCTACTAGATCCCCGCACACACCGGCCATTCTCAGTTCCACGGCCTTATCATTGCCGAGCCTCTGGTCTTTAAAATCCTGAATCAAGATGCCTTCCACCGAGTCGGGTATGGCAAACGCGTCGCGGAACTCGGAGATGGAGAGTGGGCGTTCGGCAAACGTCGTCCACGTGAGTACCCGCCGGGCTTCTTGCAGCGATTCTTCGAGGGTGTTACTTTCTTTGAACCGATTGATCAGGTCATTGGCAATGCGTTTGTAGAACGGCCCCAGCTCGACGGGAAAGCGCTTGAGAATCTCCTTCACGCGCCCCGGCGTGTAGCCCTTGGCAAAGAGTTTTTCTAGCTCTCTAGTCGCGATCTCCACCCATATAAACACGCCTTGAGCCTTGGACTCGAGATATCCTGCTGCAAACTTCAAAAGCTCGCCAAGCTCAGTATCTTCGGGCCTGGCCGCGGCCGACTGGGTTTCCGAAGTTTTTGGGCTATCTGTCGCACTGTCTCGCAACAGCTTCAGCTTGACTTCGATGACGGTTTTGATGTCATCCTTGTTCTTGTCCTCCAGAATTAGATGAGAGATGGCGTTTCCAACATTGTTGCTCTGGATGTCTCCCTTATTCTTGTCCTCCGGGATAAGATGAGAAGTACGGTTTTTTATAATGCTGCTTTTGATGTCGTCTTCTGGTCGGCTCGCGAGGACACATTTGAAGACGCAGCTCGTCGGCGGCGTTTGCTTACGGCCGATGTCTTGCAATAACGCTAGCACTCGATCTCTTTCTTCCTTCTCGGATTCGTCCAATGCGTCGACAAGCAGGTATATCTCGAGACGTTGATCCGGCAGTGTCACCTTAGCTAAGTTCCGAAAGACGCGGTGGAGAGCTTCGAAGTTCCATGCCACCGTGGCTTCCCGGCTCTCGGCTCTGGGCCGAAGCGCCCGGTAACTGTCGCGAAAGAAGGGGTACAGCCATCGTTGCTGGTACAAGATCTGATATAGAAGAGACTGCAGCATCTGCGTGTTGCTAGTCTCGGTTTTCGCTCCCCGAAGGCTGAAGAAGAAACTGGCCAGCACTGTATTGCCCTTCGGCGGATTAGGCATGGGTGCACCCGACTTCGTAGTCTGGTCGAGCGCGTCGAAGTCCATGAGATTGTGGTGAGTCTTGAGCCGCTCATAGATCTTCTTGCAGAGTGTGGATTTTCCGCTGCCAGGCTTCCCCTGTATCCAAAGAAAAGCCCCTTCCGGAGAGTCGTACCATCGCATGTAGTCATCGTCCTTCCACAACCATGCTCCTGTCCCCTTGTCGCCAGGGTCGACGAGGGTGCGTCGATCGTTTTGTGCTCCGGAGCCGAGGGAATTCAAACAGTCTATGCAGATATTAGCAGTTCAGATAGCCTTTGCACATACGTCTTAAGACTCTCACCTAACGCATCTTTTTCGGGGTTGGTAAACGGCAGGCCATTGAGTACATCCAGATTATACGGCCGGCTCACGATTAGAAATTTTAGTCTCCAGTGCGCCTTCGCCGTGGTTTCCCACAAACCACGAAGATCCCGCAGAAATGCGTCCCTCTCATGCGTCAGCATATCGTCAATGCCGTCAATGATGATCTGTAGCTCGTTCACCCTTTGCGAGAGTATATGCTGCACCACCCTGTCCAGGATTTTCCATAGAGCCTCCTTATTCTTATTATGTTGAGTACCAAAAGCTTGGCACTCGTCATACAGATGCTTCTGCAGTTCCGGTTCCACATCATTAAGAGTTTTATGATCTAAGAGCTGAGCTAGGATTGCGAGGACGATTGTGGTAGACGCGAGAGGCTGATACTTCTGGGGGTGCGAGTGTCCGGCTCGAGCGCATGAAAAGAAGAATGCAACACGTCCCTGAACTGAATCGTGCAAGGAGCCGTCCTTCAGTCCTTGCACTGAGGAGAGCACTCTTTCGGTTCTCTTCGAACTAGGAGGTTCAGCGTACCACAGAATCTCAGCCTTCTCGCTGACAGACCACGCTTTAAACTCCGGACTCTGCAGAAACCAGTCCGTGACCTCATTGATCGTTTTTGGTTTGGCCTGCCGGAGTCGCAGGAATTCGGAATCAACCTCGTCGCAAAGTTTGCTCAACCACTTTAGCGTGGCAGCTATCCTGCTCTCGGGCAGTAGGCCAACCAACCTCCCGATGTGGAAGCGTAGCGCTTTATACACTGTGTTTTCCTTGCTCCAGAATCTATGCAACTCTCGGTGCTTGCAATCGCAAGCGACCTCACGCTTGCCCGTAATGGTCGCGAACTCCTTGGATACGACCTAGAAATAAGACAGAGATCAGCAGTCCGAGGCAAAGTCTATGTGGCTACAGCTACTGAAATGCTACCCCATGGCTATTAGAACTCACAATATCGAGGTCAAAAGGGCCCATGCGCTCTTTCTGCGTCTCGTAAAAGTTGACCATCTCAACTTCCTTGTACTTCTCCATGAACTCCTTGTGTAGGTATCGGTTTTCCAGCGAGTCGGGGAAGGTGACTTCGAGGAGTTTTGTGCTCGAGCCCTTCCAGTAACCAAGGAACGATAAGACTTTCCCCATTATCGAGAGTTCCGAACCCTCATGAGGGGTCCCGAGGAAAATGAAACCCTTGACGCAGGCTGGAATCTTCCTCCGTGGTAAGTCGCTCTGTCCTTTTTCATCGCCGGCAGCGACCGCAGCCTTCTTAACAATGAGTCCTCCAAAGCTGTAGCCTATGAACATGATAGGACGATTTCGCTCCTGCAGTCGGATCGGGCTATTAGTACGTGAGCGCACTAGGAGACTTGGACAGGACTAACTGTGTCTAACTGCCGTCTCTCGTCAAGGGCCTGGAGCAGTTGCTGTCCGTAGCCTTCAAGAGACATAGTCGATGCATGTGTCTCCCACTGAGAATTGTGATAAAAGACTAGGATCCGGGCACCGGATGTATCTTGAGGAAGGTACTCGCGAAGCCACATTGGCCCAAATGCTTCTTTTGGTTTCGGCTTTGGGGTAGTCATTCGCAAAAAAACATCGCGGGGCCAAGAGAGCCCCACAGTGCGCTTTTCTTTGGACTCTGGCGTGGCGCTATTGCTTGTCTTTTTGTTTTCGAGGATCTCGTGCCTGTAAGCCCATGCAGTTTCTGGGGACGAACCCAGCCCATGGACTGCGACGATACTGATGGAATGTGAGCACCACACAAACATCCATGCCCAAGGACATGCGACTCACTCAATCACTATCGGATCCGAGTCGGGCGAGATGACCTCCATTGGCTCGCATGGCCGAGATGCGTCGTCTGGTGCGAAGAAATCCCAGATTGGCGACAGTCGAACGAAGAACGCGAGGGTGATGACACAGAGCGTGCCCGTTATGATTGAGTCGAGCCATGATTCCTGCCGGAGAGCATCATCAATGAGAAAGACCAGGGAGAGCAACGAGCTGGCCCACACGATATAAAAGTTCGTCGAGCTCTTCACGGTCGCCACGAGGAACAGAAACGGAGCAAGGAAATACAACAAGACGGCCACCCTAGCCATTGCGCAGTTTCGTTAGGCTATTAAAAAATGAACGCCGTTCGAAGGCGACTCTTTGGGGTGGGAAACTCGCCGCCGCTCACTCGACGATTGGCGCGGGGTGGTGGGGGAATTTGCGAGGCGGGAGGAACCCGGGAGGCAGCAAGAGCGCTCCTGCATGGCGATGGTAGATTTGTCATCAATTACATTACATAATAATATATAAGGCCTTAATATTATATAACGTAGTTGCCATTATATAATGCATAAGATATTAAATAAATTTGTGTATAAAATTTGTATAAATAATCACGTAGAGGGATAAAAATTTACTTATTTTTAACTAGAGTAAAGGATTAGAGCGCGCTAGCAAGCTATTATTCTCTAATTAGCTAAGAGTCACATAATGTAATTATTCAAAATATAATATATAATGTAACATAATGTAATGAGACCCCAAAGTATATAATCCCCGCATCCCTACTCCCGCGGGCGGTTGGCCCGTTGCACACCAAGTTGCAGCTGGACCTTTGGGTGGCGTTGCGAATGATAGGATGACAAGCGGTTGCAATAAGAATCGGAGCCGCCCACGGCCTGTGATGATGTGCTGGCAGTGCAGGTCGGTCACGATTCAGGGCAAGTGGCTTGGGTTGTCGTCCAAAAATAGCCGTGGACAAAACAATCTGCGGCCCGGTTGTTCGGGTCGTAGGCGGCTGAGGGCCAGGGCCAATGCAATTGATCTGGCAGACTGGCACACTGCTTGAATCCGCATCGCGTTTCGAGGGCAACCAGCCCTCAGCCCTCAGCCCTCAGCCCTCAGCCCCGGAAACTTAAAACTTGGGAGGCAATCCCAAAGGCAGCATTACGAAGTCCTAAATTCACTTCTCTTTCGCTTCAGTCCGAACTCTACCGATCGATCACAATGGTAGCCACAATGGTAGCCACAATGGTAGCCACGGAGGTGCCCCCTTTCGCAGAAGAAAACCAGTTATGCCATGACCTGAAGATCGAAAATTCTCAAATTCTCGCCGCGGAAGCAGCAGGTCCTCCGATGGCAGAGAATCCTGGAGGGGACATCGCGCACCAAGGGGCGGAAACAGTTCACCCAGCGGCTCCAGCCCCAGCCCTAAGGTTACCCGGCGACCCGCGCATCGGGCTACTAGACTCGCATATCGGGACGCAACTCGGTGCAGAATTCATGACACCAGACCTCAACAAGCTCGCGCCGCACCTATGGCTCATGACGACGCAGAGCAGCGAGAATATCGAGTCCCTGACCGAGCAGCTCGTCCGCGGCCGCGAGGTCGTCGTTTCGGAGAAACCAGGCCTGCACCTCGTCTGGATCAACAACCGTGTCTTCCTCAAGCCGGTTCCCAGATACCTCCTCTCGCACGCCTTCTGGGAATACTACCTTGTCCAACCCAACACGCACATCCCGTCAGATCTGCAGATGGATCTCCTTCAGGCT
>Ga0302325_10028626_pt1 | contig 11526 bp, 14 predicted proteins | sample Palsa_T0_2_FD_201948 | JGI IMG/M metagenome (GOLD analysis project Ga0302325, IMG submission 201948) | Peat permafrost microbial communities from Stordalen Mire near Abisko, Sweden - Palsa_T0_2 | ecosystem: Environmental > Terrestrial > Soil > Palsa > Peat permafrost | place: Sweden: Abisko... | reverse complement strand
CGTCCCGTCCGCCGAAGATGTCGCTACCGCCGCTGCCGCCACCCAGGCCACCGGCCGCGGTGCCGCGGCCGCCTCAGGCAGCTTCCGCGGCCGGCGCCGCGGCTAGGCGCGCAGGTAAAAGCCATGTAGTGTCAAAGATGTTGCTCCGGACCTCGGCAGCAGTCACGCCCGGGTTCCGGAGTTTTCTTTGCCTGGGCACCATAGGCCTGCCCAGGGGAACGACTGCCATGACCGATGTGCTCCCGGCCAACTACCACGGCACGGCGCTCGTTGCCGGTTGCCAGGGCGCTGAACTCGTTGCCGGTGACCAGGTCGCCGAGCTAGCTGCCGGCTACCAGGGCACCGAGCCATTCGCCGACGGCGGCGGCGGGCCGCGTACCTTCGGCACCCGCCTCCAGAGCGCGGTCACCGTCGCGATCGTCCTGGTGCCGTTCGGCGGCCTCGGGGCCGCGGTGTGGTTCGCCTGGGGGCATGGCCTGCACCTGACGGACATCCTGCTCGCGGTAATTCTCTACCTGGTGACGGGCCTCGGGGTGACCGTCGGCTTCCACCGGCTGTTCACCCACCGCAGCTTCACCGCAGCGCCGGCGCTGCGGGTAGTGCTGGCGATCGCCGGGTCGATGAGCTTCGAGGGTGATGTCACCGGCTGGGTGGCCGTCCACCGTCGTCATCATGCCTTCACCGACGAGCCAGGCGACCCGCATTCGCCGTACCGGTACGGCACGCACCTGGCAGGCCAGCTCCGCGGCCTGGCCCACGCCCACGTCGGCTGGCTGCTGCGCAACGATCCCACGCCAGCCTCGCGCTACGCGCCGGACATGACGGCTGACCGGACGATGCGGCGGATCTCGGCCGCGTTTCCCGTCCTGTGCGTCGTGTCGCTCGGGCTGCCCTTCGCGGCCGGCTGGGCGATCGGCGGCAGCTGGCGCACCGCGCTCGCCGCTCTGCTGTGGGCCGGCCTGGTCCGTGTCACGCTGCTGCAGCACGTCACCTGGAGCGTCAACTCGCTGTGCCACGTGATCGGCAGCCGCCCCTTTACCACTCGCCGCCACGACCGTGCCACGAACCTGTGGCCGCTCGCCCTGCTCTCGTTGGGCGAGAGCTGGCATAACATGCACCACTCCGAGCCGAGCTGCGCCCGGCACGGCGCCGACCCCGGTCAGATCGACATCTCCGCAGCGGTGATCCGCATCTTCGAGCGCCTCGGCTGGGCCACCTGTGTGCACTGGCCTTCTCCCGGCCGCCTGGACGCCCACCGCGTGAGCACGGCATGACAAACGATGCGATAATGGAAGCCGGACTGGGGGCATTCCGAACGCTGGCGGTCGAGTCGGCGCCGTCTGCGGTCCTGGTAGCCCGGCACGCTATTCGCCGAGGGTTGGGGGGCCGGCGTGTTCGGCTTTAAGGTCATCAACCAGTACGAGCAGGGGATTGTCTTCCGCTTTGGCCGGGCCCTGCCCGATATCCGGCAGCCCGGCCTAACCTGGGTCAACCCGTTCACGGACCGGCTCCGCAAGGTCAACATGCAGATCATGGTGGCAGCGGTGCCCGGCCAGGACGCCATTACCCGCGATAACGTCACCCTGAAGGTGGACGCGGTCGTCTACTACCGGGTCGTCGACCCGGTCAAGGCGATCATCAACGTGCAGAACTACACCTTCGCCATATCCCAGGTCGCCCAGACCTCGCTCCGGTCGGTAATCGGCCAGAGTGACATGGACCAGTTGCTTTCCGAGCGCGAGAAGATCAACGCCCATCTCAAGGACGTCATCGACGAACCCACCGAGCAGCCGTGGGGCATCCGGGTGGAACGGGTCGAGATCAAGGACGTCTCCTTGCCCGAGTCGATGAAACGCTCGATGTCGCGGCAGGCCGAAGCCGAGCGCGAGCGCCGGGCGCGGATTATCTCGGCAGACGGCGAGTACCAGGCATCGAAGAAGCTCGCCCAGGCCGCCCAGGTGATGTCGGCTGACCCGGCCGCCCTGCAGCTGCGGCTGCTGCAGACCGTGGTCGAGGTCGCCGCGGAGAAGAACAGCACCCTGGTGATGCCCGTCCCGGTTGAGCTGCTGCGGTTCTTCGATCGCGCCGCCCGGCCTGCCGCCGGCCAGGCCCCGGCCGCAGCGGCCGCCAACCCCGCCACCCCGGCCACGAGCGCCCCCGCCAGCAGCACCGGCGCGCCTGACACCGGCGCCCTGCCGCCGGCGCGCGACGTACCCGCCATCAGCGCGCCGGGCCGCCAGCCCGCAAGCGACGGCCTCACCGTGCCCGACCACGCCGTTCGCAAAACACCGGCCAGCTGACCACCTGGCTACCGCGCCCCGGGTCCAGCTGCTTGCACGCTAAACACGGCAGGGGTCCGAACAGCCGTTGCCGGGCATCGTCGTGGTCGTTAAGCTTGCTGGACCGCGCGAGACCTGCTCCGGACCCGTCCGGGCTGGCTCTCGTGACGACGTTTCCGAGCTACTCCAGACCCCGGTGGCTGACCTCGATGCGACCGGAGGCGGGCATGTGCTCCGTAGTCCTGCGGATTAGGTCAGTGACCTTTGACGGCCGCTGACCGGCCGGCGCTATCAACGCCGGCGGCCGGGGCGCTCTATGACGCCCGGCGCCGCGTTCACTACGTCAAGCCGGTGCTGCGCGGCTGGCTGCACCTGCTCTGGTTCGCGGCGTCGCTGGTGGCCGGACCGCTCCTGGTAGCGCGCGGGCACGGACCCCGCTCCCTCACCGCCCTCGCCGTTTACGCCGTCAGCGTCAGCGGGCTATTCGGGGTCAGCGCTCTGTATCACCGCGGCACGTGGAGCCCGGCGTGGTCGAAACGCCTGCAGCGGATGGACCACATGATGATCTTCTTCCTCATCGCGGGCACCGCTACCCCGGCCTTCCTCCTCGCCACGCGCGGCGGCTATGGACTGACCTGCCTGCTGGTGATGTGGGCGTTGATCCTCGTCGCCGCGTTCATCCACCTGCGCTGGATGAACGCACCGGAGGTTCTCGTCGGCGCGACCTTTATCGGGCTAGGCTCGATAGCCGGGCTCGCGCTGCCGGAGGTATGGGTCCACGTGGGCGCGGCCGCGGGAGCCCTGATGCTATCCGGCGGTCTGCTGTACATAGCCGGCGCCCTGTCCTATCACCGGCGCAGGCCCAACCCGTCCCCGTCGGTGTTCGGCTACCACGAGGTATTCCACGCCTTCGTCTGCGCCGCGGCGACCTGCCAGTATCTTTCGATCTCGCTTATCACGGCCCATATTGGCTGACCGGCGCCGCTCGCGGGAGCTGCGTAGGCGTCGGCGCCGTGGGCGAAGATGAGCAGGATCCGGCCTGGCTGAGGGAGACCCCGTAGGCATCCGTCGCGGTCGCTGGACCGCACGCCCGCGGGCTGGTCGCATTCATGCTGAGGATGACGGCGGCCCCGGCGGCCATGATCAGCATGGCGAGCAGTATGACCATGCGCTGCCACTGGCCCGGGCCGCCCGGATGCCAGCGGCCTGCCCCTGGTGACCGGCGCCCGGCATTGCGGCTGAATCCGCCCGCGGCGCCCGGCGGCAGCCCGCCCGCACCCCGCGGCGGCAGCCGCGATCGCAGGGACGCCAGCCCGAGCTCCTCCACTCCTGGCTTTTCTTCATCTCCGGCCAGGCGCGTGAAAAGCCCGAACATCGCGGTCAGGGTGGCCTCGCTGTCCTGCAGCACGGTCTCTATTCTGTCGAGGACCTGCTGCTCACGGACGGGCAGGCTCATCGCATGCTCCGATCCGTCTGATCTGCCGGCGGCAGGGCCTGTGCCGACGTACCCGGCTCGGGCGCAGCGAGCAGCAGGTCACCCCAGGCGCGCCGGGCTTGCCTGCGCCCGTGGCCGAGCGCCGCCACCCCGCTGGAGTCGATGAACTCCAGCGCCGCCAGATCCACGATGATCTCAGGCTCGCGGATCGCCACCACCGCGATCGCGGCCGCCACCGCCGCGGCGTCGACCAGGTCAAGTTCCCCGCGCAGCTCCACGACGACGTAGCCGTCGGCTGGCCGGGTAGTCAGATCCACGCTGAGCATGCAACGCGCCTTCCTGCTTCGCGCAGCAAGGCGGGGACCTGACCCAGCAGCAAGTACTACCAGCTTCAATTACTAACGATACGCTGGATGATCGCTTCTCCGGTGTCCGGGTCACACCTGGAGCCACGGCGCCAGGCCGCCGCCCGGCTTGCTGAACGGGTCGGGGCCCCCCGCAGGCGGCCAGGTCGCGAGGCAGGTCGCAGCCGGGGCTGGTCATCGGCGCGGGTCGGCGGCGATATCGAGGCGGTCGAGGGGCAAACGGTGCTGCCCGCTGCCGGTTTCAGCGTGCGGCCCGCTGCCGGTCAGCGTGCGCCCCGCTGTCGCGGCTAAGCGTTAGGGTGCCCGGCGCGTGAGCTCTCTCGCATCTCTAGTCCCAGCAAGTGGGCATAATTCGTTATCGCGGGCATCTGCACCCCTGGTCGGGGGTGCAGATGCCCACGATGATTTCGAAAGAGCTGGCTGGGGTGGTAGATTGGCTGGTGGGGAGGGAGAGACGGCGTGCCGCAGGCATGCTGGACCGGCCTGAGTGGCATTGCCTCCGGACCGCGAAATCGCCGGACGAAGAAGGCACAGTGATCAGGTGGAGAACGCCGGGATAGCCTTTGATCTCGGCAGGGGCGATGCGCTGCCTCACGGGACCTGATCTTGAAGGTAGCTGAGGAACGATGGAACACCTAGACCGACGCCGCTAACAGAAGTCCAGCTACATTCCGTTGGCTGTCCGGGGACCACACGAAACGTGATCGCCGGACCCTTTCGCTTTCCAGGGGCCAAGACTGCGGTCGTACCCTGCTAGACAACACCCCTCTAGGGGGAGCAGGGTGCCCCCGAACTCCCTATCGGGAGCTCGTACCCTGCTACCCAGGAGGCTGTCGGCGCCCGGCGAATGATCCGGCCGAGCGCACCGCCGCCTTCTTTCCGAGAGGGATCAGTGCCGGAAGGCATCCATGATCTTCGTTCCGGCTTGCTTGATGTTGGCCATCGCCCTGGCCGGTCCGGCCGCTTACCCGCTGGCGTCCGCGGCCGGCTCTCTGCCTGGCGCCAGCCTTGACCGCTTCGGCTTTGTGCGTGATCTTCGTGGCGATGCTCATGACTGCCTTCCCGGCGCAGGCTAGTCCGCGGCGGCGACCGCGTCGGAGGTGACATCACCGGCCGGGACGCTAGTGGCGGAAAGATGGTTCTCGGTGTCCGCGTCGGCCGCCTGTGGCCCAGCGGACCGAGAGCCGAACAGCTGCCATCTGCCCCGTCGGCTACCGTTCTCCCTGCCGGAGGTGTGCTCTGTAGGGGGCGCGCCGTTCTCCGGCGCCCCGGCGCTGTAGGCACGAGCGGTCTCGCGCTGGTCGATCAGGTTGTCACGGTCCGCAGTGACGGCGGCGGTCTCGCGGCGGGACTGAATGAGTGCGCGGCCGGACTCGTTCCGGCGGCGGGAAGTACGGCGTGCGCTGGCCAGGAGCAGGCTCAGCCCGAACACGGCCAGTGCCCCCACCACGATGCCGTACAGGAAGAGCGTGCCAGTCGAGCCGGTCACGTGGTAGCCGAACACCGCGAAGTGGTGAGTCAGCGTATGACCGGTGCCGCTATTCGACAGAACGCCGGCTACGCCGGCCACTACCGCCGCGACCAGGATAATGAGCCCGATAATAACGATCATGATGCACTCCGAGGATCTCGGTAGTTGACTTATGTCGGTGTCGTGAGCGGAAGGCGTCTGGCTGGCGTTGCTTAGCGGCGCGCGAACATGCGGGAGCGGGTGGACCGGCGAGAACGGGTGGACCGGCGGGAAGCGCCAGATCGCTCGTTGATCAGGTGGAAGATGAGAAGCAGGACGGCCGCGCCGACGATGGCGGTGAGCCAGGTGGACAGGTTGAAGAACCCGTTCAGCGTGTGGACGTGGAACACGCGGGTGGCGACCCAGCCGCCGGCCAGTGCTCCGACGACGCCGATCACGCAGGTCAGGATGAGGCCCTGTGATCTTCTGCCGGGGATCAGCATATTGGCGATCAGCCCGGCGACCAGGCCGAGAACGATCCATGCGATGATGCCCATAACCGACTCCTTAAGTCAGTGGTCTACTGACGCACGCGGTGATCGGTCATGCGGCGCAGGCCGCAGCGCTAGGAAATCTCCCGCTGGAAATTCAGCGGTCCTTTTCGCAGGGCGGCTGGCCGCACCGGTCCGTGTACGAGTGGAAATGCTCCGGCCCTATCGCTGCGTCCGCGAATATTGCGGGCAGCTGCCGGGATCCGGAGCATTACCTTAATAGTACTCTATTTTTATCCTTGTGCGTACATATTTGCCGGGCAATAGCCGCTTCTTCGGGCGCGCCTGGCCAGGTAAAGTGCAGCACGCGTCGCGAAGCCTTTTCTCTGATCATGCCGCCGGTTTCCCGGGGCTCAGGCCGAGCCCCGGGAAATGCGTTCTGCCATAACCGGGCCAGGATCACCACGCCGGATTAGGAGTCGGCGCCGGGTGTGGTGGTGGTAAGGCCGTCGCTGCTGGAGTGGCGGCCGTTGCCGTTGGTCCGGCCGTTGCGCGGAGCCGTGGTATGGGTACCGGGTCCGGGGCGGCTGGTGAGGATGTCGGTCCCGGGGGAGGTGCGGCGGGCGTGGATCAGGCCGAGGCCGCTCAGCACGAGCATGACGGCGGCGGCGATGAACGCGGCGATGGCGGCGATGCCCGCGATGGTGCCCATGGTGCCGAAGGCGTAGGCGTTGAGCAGCAGGCCGCGCAGGGTCTCGCCCTTGAAGACGGTCTCGACCTGGGCGGCGAGCTTGGTGTTAGCAGGCTGGGCGATCGCGAGGGCGGACAGCTGTGAGTAGGTTTTGCCGCCGCCGATGACCTTGAGGTGGTTGGCGATGAAGTGGTCGGCGTAGACTTCGGCCTGGGCGCCGGTGGTCAGCTGCTGCCCGCCGTAGGGTCGCATCGCAGCGAACTGCGGGGCAGCGACGGCGGCGCTGTTGGCGGCTGGAAAATAAATCTGCTGGGCGGCGAGCTGGGTGTGTACTTCGTTGCCGATGAAGCTGTTGGCCCAGGTGAGCAGGCCGCCGGCGGCGATCAGGGTAACGGCAAGGAACAGCCCCGCACTGGCCATCAAGATGTCGAAGGTTCTGCGTTTCATGAGAGCTCTCCATGACGGGAATTAAGACTCAGGTACGGGGCCGGCCTGGTGCTAGCCAAGCTGGGTCGCTCCGTTGGTGCCGGCCGCGCTAGCGACCGCTGCGCGTGGTGCGGGGCTGGCCGCGGCGGGTGGCGTGCTGGCCGCGGCGGTCTCGCGGGCGAGGAAGGCGCCGAGTTCGGCGATGGTGGTCATCAGCGGGGCGGGGAACACCACCGTGGTGTTCTTGTCGACGCCGATTTCGACCAGGCTCTGCAGGTTGCGCAGCTGCAGGGCGAGGGGATGGGCCATCATGATGTCGGAGGCGTCGCCGAGCGCGGCCGCCGCCAGGGATTCGCCCTGGGCACTGATGATCTTGGCTCGTTTTTCCCGCTCGGCCTCGGCCTGCTTGGCCATGGCGCGTTTCATGGTGTCCGGGAGCTGGATGTCCTTGAGCTCGACCAGGGTGACCTCGACGCCCCACTCGACGGTGGAGACGTCGAGGATCTTGCGGATGTCCAGGTTGATCTTGTCGGTCTCGGACAGCGTCTGGTCCAGGGTGTGCTGCCCCACGACCTTGCGCAAGGTGGTCTGGGCGATCTGGTCGATCGCGGAGTAGACGTTCTCGATCGCCACGACGGACTTGACCGCGTCGACGACGCGGAAGTAGGCGACCGCTGAGACGTCCACGCTGACGTTGTCCTGGGTGATGATGCCCTGGGACTGGATCGGCATCGTCACGATCCGCAGCGACACCCGGTGCAGCACGTCGATGAACGGGATTATCACCCGCAGCCCCGGCGTGCGCGCGCCGAGCGCCTTCCCGAGCCGGAACAGCACCCCCTGCTCGTACTGCTTCACCACCCGCACCGACATCGCCGCACCGATAATCAGCAGCACCACCACGATCACGATCACAATGATCAGGGCTTTCATCACGAGCCTCAATTCCTGGAAACGATGACATACACGGGACCGGGCTTTAGGGCCCGGGGTACAGCAGTTAGCGCGGCTCCCGTGCCCGGCGGACGGGCACGGTCACGGCTTTCCGGCCGGTTTCCTGGCGCCGGCCGGTCAGGAACCAGCGGGCGGCTAGCAGGGCCGCGGCCCCGGCGACAGCGGCGGGCCAGGTGGCCGGGCTGAAGGAGCCGCCCGCGAACGGCCGGGCGATCAGGATGCTGGCCGTCCAGCCGCCGGTCACTGCCCCGGCCACGCCGATGACGGCGGGCAGCGCGGGTGGTCCCCATGTCCGGGATCCGGGGACCAGCCTGCCGGCGAGCATGGCGACGGCGAGGCCGAGGGTAATCCAAACGGTAATGCTCATGACCGGCTCCTTCATCAGCGGACGGCTGACGCGCGTTGGCCGGTCATGCAGGGAGCGCGGTGGGAGAAGGATTTCTCCCGGGGCGACGCCGTCCTGCGGCCGTCATACTCCAGCGTGCATTGTCGTTTTATGTAAAAAATCCGGGCTCTGCCGTGCCACCGCGAATTTCGCGGGACACGATGCCAGGGTCCGGAGCAACTCTTTTAACTGTACGCGCCTTTTCCTTGTATCGGAAATTGCGCCGATAAAGCTCACAGTCTAAATTTGCTGGCGGGGGCAGCGAGCCGCAAGGCCGTGGATTTAGGGACTGGTGGTGGCTGTCGGGATTTCCCGCTAGCTCTGGATGTTGATAGTGAGCGTAGCGTTGTAGTCGCCGTCTGGTCGAGGACGCGCAGCCGCATTTAGGATTGACGGTCACCGGCAGTTCGGCGTTCCGCGGCATGGATTCTGCTGGCCTCGAATGACTGTAGTTCGTCGGCGTAGGCCTGGCCCATTCCCTCGAGCCAGGCCAGGGTTCGCTCGGCGTCCTGTTCGTCGATTCTGGCGAGGGCGAAGCCGACATGCACCAGGACCCAGTCACCGACGGCGATTTCGTCGGTAAGCAGGGCCAGGCTGACCGAGCCCCGGACGCCGGAGACCTCGACCGTCCCGATCCGGAAGTCATCGTTGATGATCTCGACGAGGCGTCCGGGAATCCCTAGGCACATGGCCGTGCCTCTTGTTCACCGGTCGCTGCCGGCGGGGCTGACGCGGGCTCAGCGCTCTTCCATCCGTGCACGGTCAGGTCGGCGGCCGCCGCCGTGACGAGTCCGTCCCCGCCGCACGCGGGGCACGGGCGGGGCAGCTGCCCCGGGTAGCCGTGTCCGCAGCTCAGGCACTGCATGCGGTGCTCGTCGCGGACGATGACCAGCTCGACCGCGCTGAGCGGGCCGCCGGCGGTGAGCGTGTCCCAGGCCATGCGTACCGTGGCCTCGCTCGCGCCTGGCCCCAGCCGCAGCGTGACGGCCCGCACCGGGGCGCGCCCGCTCTGGCGTTTCACTTGGCGCGCGACGACTGCGACGAGACCCCATTCATGCATGGCCGATGGCCCCCAGTCGGTAAGGACGCTGATGCCCCGCGCCACCATGTCGCCGAGTGCGCGCTGCGCCACCGCGGTCAGCCCGTAACCCAGTCCCAGGGAAGCCGGGGCCATGGTGACGGCCAGCACCCGCTGCGGTGCCCGGCCGGCCAGTGCCACGGTGGCCAGCAGCTGCGAGATACCCAGCTGATGGGCGGACAGGCACAGCTGCAGGCCCCTGGACACAATCTGCGGTCCGAACTCCAGGACCGTGCCCGGCGGCTCGCCGCTGTCGGCTACAGCGTCGAAAATCAGCAGGCTGCCGCGCCCTTCCACCTCCGAGAAGAGCGAAAGCCCCAGGGTTCCCCCGTCGAGAATGTCGATGCCGGGGAACTTTCTGGACGCCAGCGCCGCCGCCGCGGCCACGCCGACGCCCTCGTCCCGGTAGAGGATGTTGCCGACCCCGAGCACCAGGGTGCCGGCCCGCCCGGCCCGGTCGTCAGCGGCCGGCATAGGGCACCTCTTCGTCCTTGCGGCCGCCTCGCGCGAGCCTGGATGGAAGGCGCCAGTGCCGGACCGGGGCCTGCGCTGAAACCGAACGTCAGCCACATGACCAGGACGTGGAAGAGCCGCACCTCAGGGATGGGCAGCACCGAGTAGACCCAGCCGGTCAGGTCCCACATCAGGCCGTGGGGACCGAACCCTGGACCAGGAGTTCTTCCTCGACCTCCTGCGGCGCAGGTTCATCGAGGATCAGGCTCGGGCCCAGTTCGACACCGCCGTAGAGTGGGGACCGCTACGCCGAGCTATTCGACTACGCCGCCGACCACCGCAAGCTGATCCTCACCCGGCCAGCGGCGGCGGCCAGCGGCTGAGCGGCCGCCTACGGGAGAAAGTCTTGCGGCGGCTGAACTTCGCGGTGGAGGATCTTGCCGGTGGGGCCCTTGGGCAATTCGCGGACGAGCCAGACGTGGCGCGGGTACTTATATGCCGCCACCCGTTCCCTGGTGAACGCGCGCAGTTCGGCCGGAGTGGCTGTCGCTCCTGGCTTGAGCACCACGGCAGCGCCGACTTCCTCGCCGAGCTCGGCATGCTGGATGCCGATCACGGCCACCTCGGCCACCGCCTGGTGCTCGTGCAGGACGTCCTCTTATCTCGCGCGGGTACACGTTGTAGCCGCCGCGGATGATCAGGTCCTTCGCGCGGCCCACGATGTGGAAGTAGCCGTCGGCATCGGCCTGGGCCAGGTCACCGGTACGGAACCAGCCATCCGGGATCGCCGTGGCCGTGGCCTCGGGCTTGCCCCAGTAGCCTTTCATGACGTTGTGGCCCCGGATGGCGATCTCGCCGACGTCGCCGACGGGGAGGCTGGCGCCTTCGCCGTCCACGATCCGCATCTCGACTCCCTGCATCGGCGTGCCGATCGACCCGGGCTTGCGCACCCGGTCAGGGTGGTTGAAGGACGCGATGGGGGAGGTCTCCGACAGCCCGTAGGCTTCCAGGATCATGCATCCGAAGGTCTGCTCGAATCCGCGCATGATCTCCAGCGCCTGGCCGGCCTCCAACCTGGGTAGCAGCGTCAGCGTGCCCCGCCGGCGATCGTCGCGTTCAGCCCGCAGGTCAGGCCGAAGACGTGGAACAGCGGCAGGCAGCCCATGGTCACGTCGCCGGGGTGGACGTTCAGCATGGTGGTGGCCGCGAGCTCGGCGTTGCGGGTCAGGTTCGCGTGCGTGAGCTCCGCGCCCTTGGGCGTGCCCGTCCGAGGTGTCCCGCGCCCACACGACCACGTCGCGCCGCCGCGGTCGTGGCTGGTCCCCGGACACGGCTACGTGATCTGCGCCGCGCTGTCGGCCGCGCGCAAGACGCGTTTCTGGCCTCGGACTACGCCCAGCTCGCCGGCACGCTGCCCGGTCTCATCGGAGAAGCCGAACTAGCCCACCTCCAGGAAACAGCGCCGCCAGGCCTGCTGGAGCTCCTGTCGGACATTTACGCGATCACCGGCTGGACCCTC
>Ga0302325_10028623_pt1 | contig 11526 bp, 8 predicted proteins | sample Palsa_T0_2_FD_201948 | JGI IMG/M metagenome (GOLD analysis project Ga0302325, IMG submission 201948) | Peat permafrost microbial communities from Stordalen Mire near Abisko, Sweden - Palsa_T0_2 | ecosystem: Environmental > Terrestrial > Soil > Palsa > Peat permafrost | place: Sweden: Abisko... | reverse complement strand
GCCGGAGGGGATCGCGGGGCGGCCGGAGCCGGCACGGCGCCGGGGTGCTGCTCGCCTCCTCGTCCGACGAAGAAGGGCTGGAAGAGGCAACGGAGCTGCCCCTGCCGGCGGTGCCCGCGGCGGCACTGCCTGGGATCGAGGAAGCCCCTGCGCCGCCGGTCGCCAAGCCGAAGATCGGCGATACCCGTCCCGGTTCACCGCCGGCCCCCAAGCGCCGGGCCCGTAAGGACGCTGGCACCGGCCCCGCAAAGGTGCTCGCAAAGGATCCTGCCGCCGACGCCTTCGACGAGGCCGACGACGGAGGTGGCGCGGGCGCGGCGGCCCGGCGGCCACGCCGCCGCAAGCCTCTGCCGGGCGCCCCGGCATCAGGCACGGGAGGTCCGGTGGAAGCCGAAAGAGCTGCCGGCGCCGAGCTCGCCACATCGCCGGCCAAGGCGCGCCCGGCGGCCAGGAGCAGGGCGGGTGCAGCAGCTGTCACCGTGGCTGCCCCGGACAGGCCGGCCGCGCCGAGGCGGGCAAGCGCCGACAGAACGGGTGCCGACAAGGCCAATCTGGGCCGCAACCGGCCGCTCGGGCGCTACCTCATGGCGGTCCACGTAGGCCCGACCGCCACCCAGATCGCCGTCCTCGAAGGCCGCACGCTGATCGAGCACTACGTTTCGCGCCCCGCCGACGACGCCACACAGATCGACGGCAACATCTACCTGGGCCGTGTGCAGAACGTGCTGCCCGGTATGGAGGCGGCCTTCGTCGACATAGGCACGCCCAAGAACGCCGTGCTGTACCGCGGAGACCTCCACTACGACGCCGACGAGGTGGAGCCGCCCACGTCCGACGACGACGGCAAGCCGACCCGGGGCCGCCTCGGGGGAGCGGCACGAGACGCCCGGATCGAACAGCTGCTACGTACGGGCCAGAGCATCATCTGCCAGGTCACCAAGAACCCGATCGGCACGAAGGGAGCACGTCTCACCCAGGAGGTCTCCCTGCCCGGGCGCTTCGTCGTGCTCATCCCCGACAGCGACACCTACGGGATCTCCAAGCGCCTCGGCGACGACGAGCGGCGCCGCCTCCGCAAGATCCTGGACGACATCCGCCCCGCCGGCCATGGCCTCATCGTGCGCACGGCCGCTGAGGGTGCGAGCGCCGAGGAACTAGGCCGTGACGTGGGCCGGTTGCTGCGCCAGTGGGAGAGCGTCCAGCAGATCGCCAAGAGCTCGAGGGCGCCGCAGCTGCTCTACCGCGAACCGGACCTCGCTGTGCGCGTCATCCGGGAGGAGTTCAACCGCGACTACCGGGGCGTCGTGATCGATGACCAGCGGCTTTACGACCAGGTGAAGGAGTACGTCACCAGCATCACGCCCGAGCTCGCGGACCGTGTCGAGCTGGTCGACCCGACCGATGAGGCCCTGCCGCTGTTCGAGCGGTTCCGGGTGCACGAGCAGGTGCACAAGGCTCTCGACCGCAAGGTCTGGCTGCCCTCGGGCGGGTCGATCATCATTGAGCGCACCGAGGCGCTGACGGTCATCGACGTGAACACGGGCAAAAACGTAGGCACCTCGAACCTCGAAGAGACGGTGTTCCGCAACAACCTCGAGGCGGCCGAAGAGATAGCGCGCCAGCTCCGCCTGCGCGATATCGGCGGGATAATCGTGATCGACTTCATCGACATGGAGATCATGGCGAACCGGGCGGAGGTGATCCGCACCTTCCGTGAGGCTCTGGCACGGGACAAGACCCGCTCGCAGGTCTTCGACATCTCCGAACTGGGCCTGGTCGAAATGACACGCAAGCGTATTTCCGAAGGCCTGGTTGAGTCCTACTCCGAAACGTGCCCGACCTGCGGCGGCCGTGGGATTATCTTCGACGAATCTCTGCTGTAAAGCGGGCCTTAGCTCGCTCGGGGAGGCACCCGCCGCTCGCCGTGGCCCGTATAAATCTGCGTCGGCCTGCCGATCTTGTTGGCGGGAGAACTCGTGAGCTCGAGCCAATGGGCCACCCAGCCGGCGGTGCGCCCGGCGACGAAAAGCGGCGTGAACATCTCGTCGGGGAAGCCGATCGCCCGGTAGATGATCCCCGAATAGAAGTCGACGTTGGGGTAGAGGCGCCTGGAAATGAAGTAATCATCAGCCAACGCCACTTCTTCCAGTTGCAAAGCGATGTCCAGCAGGGGGTCATTGGAGGCGCGTTTTTCCACGATATCCAACGCTATTTGGCGGATCACCTTGGCCCTCGCGTCGGTCGTCTTGTAGACGCGGTGGCCAAAACCCATGAGCCGGAAGGGATCGTTGCGGTCCTTCGCCTTGTCCACGAAATGGCTGAAAGGCTGGCCGGAGTCCTTGATTTCCTGGAGCATCTTTATGACTTCCTGGTTGGCTCCTCCATGCAGCGGCCCCCAAAGGGCGTTTATCGCGGCGGACACGCCGGCATAGAAGCCGGCCCCTGAGGACGCCACCATGCGCAAAGTAGCGGTCGAGCAATTGAACTCGTGGTCTGCGTGCAGGATCAGCAGCGTGTTGAGCGCCCTGGCGGTGGCGTCGTCGGGCAGGTGGTCGCTGCCCGGTATGGCGAAACAGAGCTGGAGCAGGTCCTCTGCGTAATCGAGCGAGCGGTTGCTCTTGGCCCGGGGCAGGCCGCGGAGCGTCGCGAGGGCATAGCCTGTGAATATCGGCATCGCCGACAGGATCCGTACTCCCGCCTGCTCGACGAGAGAGCGGTTATCGGACTTGGGCCCGTCGTCGGAGTACGCAGAGAGCGCCTCGGTGGCGATCGCCAGCATGGCCATCGGGTGCATCGATTGGGGGAAGGAGTCGAAAAGCCGCTCGATCCCGACGTGCAGCACGAGCTTGGGGTCGCGCACCTTTGCGAAAAACTCCTCCGACGCCTGCGGCGTGGGCAGCTCGCCGTAGATGAGAAGGTAAGCGACGTCCAAGAAGGAGAACGACGTAGCGAGCTGTTCCACCGGGTAGCCCCGGTAGTACAGGCGCCCCGCCTCCCCGTCGACGAACGTGATCGCCGAGTGGTACGCAGCGGTGTCCGCGTAACCCGGGTCGAACACCGCGAGGCCGTGCTCAGCAAGGCTGGAAATGTCGAGGGCGGTTCGCCCGAGCGTCGGTTTCTCCGAGGGCAGTTCGATCTGCTCACCATCAAATGTCAAGGTCGCGGAGCCGTTGGCCGCTTCAGGACTGGGCATCGGGAGTGCCTCCTCGTAGTGAGCTGGATGTCTACCGAGCTTCCCCATCAGCCTACTTGCGCCTGCCCGCTGAACGCAGGCGGGGCATTGCCGTTATACTGTCGCTCCTGTGTATGCAGTGATAAAAACAGGCGGCAAGCAAGAGCGCGTCGAACAAGGCCAGCGGGTGGCGGTCGAGCTTCTCGGCGCGGCTGAGGGCGACGAGGTTACCTTCGAGCCCGTCCTCGTCGTCGACGGCGCAACTGTGCTCTCGACTCCCGCAGAGCTCTCCGGGGCGAACGTGAGCGCCAGGGTCGTTGGCGAGGAAAAAGGCCCCAAAGTGCGTGGCTTCACCTATAAGAACAAGACGCGTGGACGCCGTTCCTGGGGGCACCGCCAGCGGTACACCACCATTGAGGTGACCGCGATCACCAGGGAGGCTTGAGCAAGTGTCCAAGACCAAGGGTGGCGGTAGCACTCGCAACGGCCGTGACAGCAATGCACAGCGACTGGGCGTAAAGGTGTTCGACGGCGGCCTTGTGACCGCTGGTTCGATCATCGTGCGCCAACGTGGCACCCGTTTCCACCCGGCCACCGGTGTCGGGAAGGGTAACGACGACACCCTGTTCGCGCTTACGGACGGGCATGTTCGCTTCGCCCATCGCAACGGCCGGCGCGTGGTGGGCGTCGAGCCGCTCGACGCGGCGAACAACTGACATCATCCGGGCCCGTCCTGGGCTCGGTCTCCTGGGGCCTAATAACCTCTTACCTGCGCCCGAGGTCCGTTCGTGTTCGTTGACGAGTGCCAGCTCCATGTAAAGGCCGGCGATGGCGGCGCTGGTGCCGTTTCGTTCCGCCGTGAGGCGCACGTCGCCGAGGGCGGCCCGGACGGCGGAGACGGTGGCAATGGCGGCGACGTCTGGCTGGTCGCGGACCACAATGTCGCTTCGTTGCTCTCCTTCAAGGACCACCCTCACCGCAGCGCCACCTCGGGCGCCCACGGCTCCGGCAAAGCCAAGCATGGGCGATCGGGGACCGACATCGAGGTACCCGTCCCTGAGGGGACGATCGTGCGCGACCTCGAGGGGGAGGTGGTGGCAGAGATCAACGAGGCCGGCTCGCGCTGGCTGGCCGCCGCCGGGGGCCAGGGCGGCAAGGGCAACGCCCGGTTCCTCTCCAACCGGCGGCGAGCACCGAGCTTTGCCGAGCAAGGTGAGATCGGCGAAGAAGCGTGGTACAACCTCGAGATCAAGCTCATGGCCGACGTGGCGCTCGTCGGGTTCCCGAATGCCGGCAAGTCGACCCTCATCTCGCGCATTTCGGCGGCCAAGCCGAAGGTCGCCAGCTACCCCTTCACGACTTTGGAGCCGCACCTGGGCGTGGTCCGCTTCGACGAGCACGAGTTCGTGGTCGCCGACATCCCCGGCCTCGTGGAAGGTGCGAGCGAGGGCAAGGGCTTGGGGCACCAGTTCCTGCGCCACATCGAAAGAGCGCGGGTGTTGCTGGTCATGGTGGACCTCGCACCCGACGACGGGCGCGAGCCGGCCCTCCAGGAGCGCATCTTGCTCACAGAGCTCGAGCAGCACGAACCTGAGCTCATGGAGCGGCCCCGGCTGGTAGTCGGTTCTCGGGCCGACATCGCCACGGAGCCCTGGCGGTCGCACTCAGGTTTCCCAGTGATCTCAGCCGTTACAGGCGAGGGGATCCCTTGGCTGATGGGCCAGCTCGCCCAGCTGGTCGAGGGAGCCCGTGCCCTCCAGCCCCGCCCGCGCCGGATGATGGTGCATAAGCCGGTTCCCACGGGCGTGCTCGTGCAACGCGGGCCGGACGGGTCGCTCGTAGTCACGGGCCGCCAGGCCGAGCGCGCTGTCGCTCTTTCGGACCTCACCGACGCGGGGGCGCTCGCCTACGCGCAGGGACGCTTGAAGCGTCTCGGTGTTGACCGGGCTCTCGCCCGGGCCGGGGCCAAGGAGGGGGACCGGGTCCGCATCGGCCGTTTCGAGTTCGACTGGGAACCAGGTTGATAGGGCCGGCTTGATGGCTACCGTCGTAGTAAAGGTCGGGACCTCGTCGATCACCGACGAGCACGGCCACGTCGCCGAGGCGGCGATGGCCAAGCTGTGCTCCGAAGTGGCCGAGCTCCGCAAGGGTGGCAACCGGGCCGTCGTGGTCACGAGCGGGGCCATCGCCGCCGGCCTCCCCGTGCTCGGCCTCTACCCGCGGCCGACAGACCTGGCGCTGCTCCAGGCCGTTGCGGCTGTCGGCCAGAGCCGGCTCATGGGCCACTACGAGCGAGCGCTCGAGGCTGTCGGCATCATCGGGGGCCAGGTCCTGTTGGCTCCCCTTGATTTCATGCACCGCGCCCAGTACCTGCACGCGCGTGAGACCCTCCGCCTCTTGCTTGACTTAGGCGTCGTCCCGGTCATCAACGAGAACGACGCCGTCGCCGACGACGAGATCCGCTTCGGGGACAACGACCGCTTGGCAGCCCTGGTCGCCAACCTGCTCCAGGCCGACCTGCTGGTGCTCCTTACCGATGCGGCCGGCTTGTTTACGGCCGACCCGCGCGTCGACGAGCAGGCCTCGCTCGTCGAAGAGGTACGGGAGGTCGACCAGGTGCTCGCGCTTGCCGGCGGCGCGGGCACGACCCGGGGGAGCGGGGGCATGGCCTCCAAACTGGCAGCGGCCAAGATCGCAGCCTGGTCGGGCGTCCGGGTCGTCATCGCGTCGGCCGAGCGGGCCGATGTGCTGCAGGATGCGTTGGCGGGAACGCCCGGGGTCGGCACCGTAGTGAAGCCCCGCCTTGCGCGGCTGTCTGCCCGAAAGCTCTGGATCGCATTCGCGCTCGCCCCCGCAGGGACCGTCGTCGTGGACGCCGGCGCCAAGGAAGCCCTCATGGACAAGGGCGTCTCGTTGTTGCCGGCCGGGGTGCGCGAGGTGCACGGGGAGTTCGCCCCCGGCGACGCCGTCGCTGTGACAGGCCCGGACGGCGAGGTCTTCGCCAAGGGCCTTGCGCGCCACAGCGCGAAGGCGCTCTCCGAGTGGGCAGGCCGGCGGACCTCTGAACTACCTCCCGACGTACCCAAAGAGGTCCTCCATCGTGACGACCTGGTGATCCTGCCCTAGACCTCGTGGTGCTGCCCTAGACCTCGTGGCCCTGCCCTAGACCTCGTGGCCCTGCCCTAGGCAGTGCGGGTCACGCTTGGCGAGCTCACAGGTGGGTCGTCGATCTCAGGTGTGAAGATCGCCGGCGCGGTGCGCCGCTCGGCCTTCACTGCGTACATGGAGCGGTCGGCGGCGGCCAAGAGCGCTTCGGGCGTGGCCCCCTCGGTGACATGGGCCCATCCGACGCTGGCGCTGATCGTGACGATATGAGCAGCGAGCTCGAACGGCACGGAGAGCTCGTGCTCGATGCGCTCAGCTAGCTGAGATGAGGGCACGTCGGTGCTGGGGCACGCGACAATGAACTCGTCCCCGCCGAAGCGCGCCACGACATCGTCTGCGCGGGTGACACGCTCGAGGCGTTGTGCCACTTGGACGAGGAGCCGGTCGCCATAAACGTGCCCGAGGCTGTCGTTGACAGCTTTGAAACCGTCGAGGTCGACGAAGAGCACGACGCCGCTGATCCCTGGGGTCGCCGCCTGAGCGAGTGCCGGGCCGAGGTTCTGGGACAAGAAGAAGCGGTTGGGCAGCCCGGTCAGCTCGTCATGGGTAGCGAGGTACATGAGATCTTCTTCGGCCTTACGACGCTCAGTGATGTCCCGCGAGCTGGAAATGGTCTCGAAGGTCCCGGGCTGAGCGCCGGGTACCAGTTGCGTGAGTGTCTCGACCCAGACGTAGGTGCCATCGGCGCGCAGTAGCCGGCGGGTGTCCCTGACGATCTCTCCGGGCCTTCGTTCGGGCAGCGCGAGCGCCGAGGCTACGTCGTCAGCGTGGCACATTTCGCTGGCTGTGCGGCCTACCAGGTCTGCGGGGCGCATCCCGAGCATGCGCTCCGCTGACGGGGAGGCATACCTGACCACCCCATCAAGGCTGCAGCGCACCACCAGGTCGTTCGTGTTGTCAGCCAGGAAACGCAGGTCTCTTTCCGAGGCCCGCCGTTGCTCGGCGAAATGCGCGATCAGCTCAGCCACAAACATGCAGGCAACGATCATGAGCAGCACGCTTAGAAGGCCAAGGGCCGTCGATTTGCCTGTCACCACCATCGGTACCGTGTAGGCGATGGCCGCCAAAGGAGCCAGCCAGAAAGAGCTCCAGCGAGGCTGATGGGCACCCACCCATGCGAACAGCAGGAACACAAGGACGGTGTTGGTGCGGGCCGGCACGCCGGCGAACTCGGTCAGGTCGACCAGGGCAAGCAGCGGGAATGTCAGCACGAGCGTCGATGAGACCTCCCAACGCCCCCAGGGCAGCACCCAGATCACGCCTGAGAGGGCCAAGCAGGATATCCCGATCGAAGCGACGGCCACACGGTCGACCGGGCCCGGCATCGGCGCCCCGGCGAGAGCGACCACGCCACAGATGGCGAACAGGACGGCCGCTTCTCGCGCAGGACCGGCAAGGGGGGCCTTCTTCACCATGTACAGATCGGCAACCCAGGGCCCTCTCTGATGCCAATCCGCGAAACAAGGCGCTCAGGAAGCCAAGGTGCCGCTCAGGAACCCAAGGTGCCGCTCAGGAACCCAAGGTGCCGCTCAGGAACCCAAGGTGCCGCTCAGGAACCCAAGGTGCACAGCCCCCAGGTAGTCAGGACCGGGACTGGCAGCGCCCCCGGGCAGGCCCCGGTGCTGGACGACCCGACAAAGGTCCAATGGTGCCCGGGTACCTTTTCGAACTCCGCAGTGCCGTGGAACTCTGCCAGGAGGGCTACACCTGCGGGGGTGCTACCCCGGGACTCGGCCAGCGCTGATGGGACGAACTGGGATATGGCCCAGTAGGTGTGCGCAGCGGGCTGCTCAGCGTAAAAAACCGAGCCGACCACGGTCGAGAGGATGTCTGAGGCCTTTATGCCAACGCCGCCTGGGTTGGCGCGGGCCCAGGTCTGCCTCAGCAACGGCCCGAAGTGTGCCGGGACCGGGAGGTCGACCGCTGGGCTGGCAGCTAACACCGGGTCGATGGAAGGGCTCGCTGCGACAGGGTCACTACCCGAGCCGCCACTGCTGGGGCCTGCCCTGCCGCCGGCCCGTGTCGAGACGCGTGCATTTCCCTTGCTGGCAGGCGAACCTGCGGGGCTAGAGGCCTTCTTGGTCCCGGCGCCGCCCTTTGAGCCCGTGCCGGAGCGCGTTGTCGCCACGTTCGGGGCGGGGACTTGCTTGGACGAAGCGGCCACCGCGTTACCCTGCTGCGCGCTATGGCTGAGGACCACCACTGCGCCCACGGCCGCTCCCGCTATGAGCAGCGATATGCCCCCGATCCGCGCAACAGCGACAGGCCGGCGCGGGCCAATACTTTCGGCGGCCAGCTCAGGGAAGACGTGCTTGGCGCGATAACCCACGTTGGTATTTTCGTCCACTTGGTGGCGCCGGACGCGGATGGTCGGCATTTGCCGATGCTCGCCGGCCCGGCTGAGTTCAGTTGATGCGGTGCAGTTCGCCGTTCAGGTGCTGCTGGGCGGGCTGGCCGGACGCCGTTATGGCCATTGCGTGCACCTTTTGGTGCGTGCTTGGGACATTGTCGTGCGGGAGGCATTAGGTGGCCATCAGACGCTAGGTTGCCCTCAGAAGGTTAGGGCACTTGCGCAACAGTCCGTTCGCAGTGCTCGGGACGAAAACTTAGGAGGCAGCCATGCAACTCGGGATGGTCGGGCTTGGGCGCATGGGCGCCAACATGGTGCGGCGGTTGATGCGTGCCGGCCACACCTGCGTCGTCTACGACGTCAACGCCGACGCGGTGAAGGGCCTGGAAGCAGAGGGAGCGACAGGTGCGGTAACCCTCGAAGACTTCGTGGCGAAGCTCGTTGCCCCGAAGGCGGTGTGGGTAATGGTGCCCGCAGGTTACACCGGGGAAACCGTGAACAAGATTGCCGCTCTCATGTCCCCGGGGGACATAATTATCGACGGCGGCAATTCCTATTACCACGACGATATTGCTCGTGCCGCCAAGTTGAAAGAGCAAGGTATCCATTTTCTGGACGTGGGTACCAGCGGCGGGGTGTTCGGGCTCGAGAGGGGATATTGCCTTATGATCGGCGGGGAAACCGAGGTCGTCGACCACCTCGAGCCCCTCTTCGCCTCGATCGCCCCTGGGCTCGGTTCGGCGCCGCGCACTCCGGGTCGCACCGGGCGTCCTGCCCGCGCCGAACAGGGCTATCTCCATTGCGGGCAAGCGGGTGCCGGCCACTTCGTGAAAATGGTCCACAATGGCATCGAGTACGGGATGATGGCTGCCTACGCGGAGGGCCTCGGGATCCTCGCCAAGGCGAATATCGGCAAATCGGCGGCAGCCACCATTGACGCCGAGAACACCCCTCTGACCGACCCGGAGCACTACCAGTACGACCTGGACTTGCCTGAGATCACCGAGGTATGGCGGCGGGGGAGCGTCGTCGCGTCCTGGCTGCTCGACCTGACCGCCCATGCCCTCCACGAGGACCCCAAGCTCTCGAGCTTCGAGGGCCGCGTCTCTGACTCGGGCGAGGGCCGGTGGACGATAAAGGCCGCTATCGACGAGGCGGTGCCTGCCCACGTGCTGACCGCCGCCCTCTACGAGCGCTTCAGCTCCCGCGGCGAGGCCGACTTCGCCGACAAGGTCCTCTCCGCCATGCGCAAGGAGTTCGGCGGCCACGCCGAGCAGGCCAACCATCCGTCCTAGAGCACGCCTGGCGTCCACCGACTGATGGCTCCGCTAGCTGGCTGAGATGTCGCTTCCAGGCGGGGCCTCCCAGCCGCGTGTAGTCCACTCGGGGTGGCTGTCTTCGATCGCTTGAATGTGCCGGGCAAGGGTTGCGACGTGGTCGCTCAGGTCGTGGACAGCCTTGCTAAGGTCGGCCAGGGGCACTTGGTGTCGGCTCGGTTTCCCCGGTGGTCCTCCACCTCAGGAAGGATGTACATCCTTCGACCGTTGTACATCGCGGACAGTGCCTGCGGCTATCACTGCGCCGATCAGCAGGGCGATCCCGGAGGTCAGTAAGGCAGTCTTCAGGCCGCTACGGAAGGCGGCATAAGCGGCGACGATCACCTTGTCTTCGATCGTGCCGCCCCCTTTCAGGCCACTCGGGACGATCCCTGTCTCGACGGCGTTAATAATCACCGAGATAAAGTTGGCGGGGATCTTCAGGACATGGAGCCGCTTGGTAAGGCCGGCGGTGAGGTTGGCGTTGACCATCGCACCGAGCACGGCGACGCCAAAGACCGCACCCAATTCCCGGCTGGTGTTGGTGGCCGAAGCCGCCATCCCCGAGCGCTCGGCCGGCACGACGGCGAGGGTCACCGAAGTCACCGGTACGACCGCGGTGCCGAACCCAAAGCCAGCCAGCGCTAGCGTCGCCATCAGCCAGTTCGACGGGGCCGGTGCACTGAGCAGGAGGTCGGAGAGCAGGATCCCGGTCGCGGCGAGCAAACAGCCCTCCGCCATGGCCACCCTGGCTGACCCGAGCGCCACCCGCCGCCCCGCCAACCCGGCGGCGGTGATCATCGCAACGGTCATGGGGGCGAACTCGACGGCGACGTGGTACGGCGAATAACCGACGACGGCGGCTAGGTAGAGCGCGGTGAAAAAAAAGATCGAGAAGATGCCGAAAAAGGCCACGAATGCCACGATCAAGGCGCCGGAGAACGGCGGCGAGCCGAAGTAGGCGAGGTCGAGCACGGGAGCCTGGCTCCCCCGCTCCACACGCACGAAGCTGACGAGAGCTACTACGCCGACGGCGAAGAGCACGATGACGAGCGGCGCCCTATAACCGTCGGTCTCCCCGAGGATGACCGCGAAGGTGAGCGCGCCGAGCCCGGCGGCGCCGACGACAGAGCCGGTGACGTCGAGGCGCGCCCCCTGGGGGTCGGAGCTTTCGGGCACGACCGCGGCCGCCAGAGCGATGACTACGGCGGCGGCGCCCACGTTGAACCAAAAGATGGCCCGCCAGGTCCCGAGGCCGACGAGGGTGCCGCCGATCACCGGCCCCAAGGCAAGGGCCAGACTGGACACGGCGGCCCAGGCGCCGAGTGCTCGCGCACGCTGTTCTTGGTCCGGGAAGATGTGGCGGATGACCGAGAGCGTCCCGGGTTCGGATGCGGCGGCGCCGACGCCCATTATGACGCGGGCACCGATGAGCACCGTGCTGTCGGGCGCCAGGGCGCCGAGTAGGGAGCCCGAGGCGAAGACGGCGAGCCCGCCGAGCATTAGCTTTCGCCGCCCGAAGC
>Ga0302325_10028620_pt1 | contig 11527 bp, 16 predicted proteins | sample Palsa_T0_2_FD_201948 | JGI IMG/M metagenome (GOLD analysis project Ga0302325, IMG submission 201948) | Peat permafrost microbial communities from Stordalen Mire near Abisko, Sweden - Palsa_T0_2 | ecosystem: Environmental > Terrestrial > Soil > Palsa > Peat permafrost | place: Sweden: Abisko... | reverse complement strand
CAACTTCTCCCTCCTCCCACTACCATTAGCCGCTTCAAGAACCCCAAGACTCGTACCACCTCCAATCCCATCCAACTTCCTCACATCCTCCTACACTCCTTCGATCCTCCGCTCTATCACAGAACACTTTCCAAACTCATCAATAGCTCGCCAGAATCCCTAACTTATGACACTTCGGTAACAGTTGGTTGCGGCTGGTATGGCTTCTCGGTAGATACCACACCGGTTGTCCCTTGCGTTGTATATGTAGCGGGTGGGTTAGCGTATTGCGGCTGCTGCTGGTATTGCTGCTGCTGTTGCTGCTGGGCGGCCTGTTTGGCTTGTTGTCTGGTGTGGATGCGATCAGCCAGGAGAGCGGCGCGGATGAGAGTGAAGCACATGTTGACGAAGTCGAGTAATGAAACTGGTGTAGGAAATTGATTGATGAGGAACAGAGACTGTGGATGGCTTTCTTCAGGGAGGATGAAGATCGTAGAGGTGTGTTATGAGAAGTAAGTATGAATATGAGATAGTCCTTGAGAGTGACATTCCATGCTATCTATATACTCAAAATCTGCTGCTCTACTTTGATTATCGAAAAGATCACAAGGCAGAATGTCAAACAATATTGGGCTATGCCAAGCCTAAAAAGGCTATGTGAAACAAAAGGCTGAAGATTTTGGTCAAAACTGGCGAGTGGAAATGTGCATTTTGATTGCGCAAGCCCATTTTGGTGGGGCGGAGTCGTTTATGAAATGCGGTGATGGCTTAAAAAGCAAGGCTTTCTGGGCTGGCCTTGACTTCAATCCGAACCTCTGCAGACTCGCCGACTCGGGCTATGTCACGAGTTGAAATAATCAGCGTGAATGGTACTTTGTGGAAAAGATAGAAAAAGGTGTAATGTAAAATTATCACTCTCAGTGATTCGAACTCTATCCAAATTGAAAGAATCGCTCGGGGGAAAGCAGGTAGAAGTGCAATATGAGAAAACCCCCGCAGGCGTGCATTCAAGCTCCAGAATATTGCGACGCATAACACCTTCACAAAAGACTCATTGACAACTCCCCCCCCCGCGCCAAATTGTAGAAATGCCTCCTGAAATCTATTTCCAGGAGTGCCCGCTACTGGATTGCTCTCGCCATGAAACTGGGAAAATCTGGGTGAAAACCCCGATTGCACTTTGGTACGTCCATTGTGCTTCCGAAGCCTTGCCCCAGAAACTCTGCTGCAGAATGTGGCTTGCATCTCTTCCTATACGAAGTACTCATAAACTTGGAAGGCTCCTAGATCTTGGGGGTGAGCGTTCGTTCCCGAGTCCTCATCCACCGGAACAAGGGTCGGGACCAGCAGACGGAAGATAGCATTATCGTAAAGTGAAAGAAGGCACGATGCGATGGCACACGGCGGTCCAATCGCACGACGTCCCCGTGGAAGTGGAATGAATGGCTGTGATAACGTGATCAAAATGGTACTTTGTACTGTAGCGTGTACATAACGCACCAATCAATCCCCAATAAAAATGTTACACCCATGTCACTTGGCCAGGATCGATCTGACAGAGCCCTATGCTAGCTAGATTTAATCGAGGCCGACTGCTGCGCTGCCAGAATTCTTGGCGTGCATGAAACATGCTGAGGACATGGTTCCGATTCTGCAACGGGGAGTACCCACGATTGCGCCAAAAGTGCAATCGTGCTCCTGGAAGAGGGGACACGAATCCCACCATGGAGTCCGAGTCGGAAGACGGCACGGTTGCATGATGTGCACAACAACGGGCTGATGGCGGTTGGCAAGTGTCCTGGGAGCGCGAAGCAGCAACATGGGGTCAGCTTGAAGGATGGATATCCGAGGGCAGAAAAACGAGCAATGGTTGGATCCAAATCGGGCACCATACTACGATCGTAATTATTATACAGGGTTGTGAGGTTAACGGGGCCATCAGAGCTGTGGCTAGCCATTGGGGATGGTCAACATCAAGGACGAGATGTGGGACTTTAGAGGCTACAGTATTTTCGCGAGGCGCCTCATGCTCTTAACTTCTCAAGCAATCCCATGCCCCCTCCCCCCGAAGCTCCCGCGGCGACGGTCCCAATCGCTGAAGCGCCCTGGACCGGCTCCAAGCCAACGTGGCTGCCCGTTTGTAGTAATACTGGTTGTGCACTTTTGCCATGCCTCCAAACATTTGCACTTTATTTCTCGAATGCCATGTCCATTCGATCAGGCGCATTTGTGGCCCATGCCCCAGATATCAAAATGCAAAGGAAATAGGAAATCTCTTCGAGTACTTGTCTGTCTTACTGTTTCTGCACTTTTAAAATGTGGCCCGCAATTTTCCTCACCCCGGGCTTTCAATACATGTGACGAATTGCCACAATCCATTTCCAACTCTCTTTTCCTCACAACCTCGACTATGTTAGCATCAGCTACTATTTAATCTGCTCCTCTCCCGCACCAGCTCTGCTTCCCTCTCTTTAAGCATCCTCCTTCTCTTATCCATTCATACCTTGTGAATCTAGAAAGGGACTCCGACTTCACAGTATATATTCCAAAAGACAGACACCGAATACACTATGTCTTCGAGAAAGACAAGGCACAAGAGAAGTCGTCACTCGACACCGTACGTTGCCCCAATTTTCCTTGCAGTCTCTGCCACACATGTTCCGCTTCTTACTGACGTTCCAAGAGAACCATCTGGACAAGGCATCTCTACTCTTCCTATCCGCCCATCCCATCATTTTCACCCTGCAACTCAAACATCAATCTACAACTCCCATCCCACCTACTCGCCGACATACCACGCCCTCACCCCCTACATCCTTTCCGAACTTGAACACTCTCAACTTTCCCTCCATCAAAACCCAGCCCATCTTCACAACGTTCAAACCCAATATACCAACCAACTCGAAGCCGGCTTCAACACTCTCGGCGTCGAATTGCCAGCCTATACGCACACAAGGATTGTCCAAGGTCCAATTGGACTGACACCTTCGGAGCGTTTCGAAGCTCATTCAACATATCCATATCAGCAATACAACTCATATCAGCCCATTACCCCTCAGACTCAACATGTCAACACCGCTCACCAGTCCAAAGCACAACACGGCCAATACGCTTCTTCTTCCGTCCACGTAGCAGCTTCCAACCCAGGCGCTACGCAAATGGATGGCCGGAATGTCGTCTACTTCGCTCCCCAACAAGAGTACTATCCCCAGACAACAGTATACGGAGACGACACGGGCCCCGGCAATGCTCTCGCTGCTGTTGGGACACAATTTGATGGCCATGTGCCCTCTGAATATACTCAGACCTTTTAGGCTCTGAGGATATAGTTGAGGGTGGAGTAAGGAAGGAGCATCATTTGGTCGTCTGGAGTAATTTTGAACCATTGTCCCATATTTCCTTCTTAATGGCCGGATGGCTGTTGGTGTTTTGATGAGAGTCTTGGTGGGTTGTTAAGAAGCAATTGCTTGTATTCCATTCTCATTTTGTTTGCGATTGATGTTGCAAATGCTGTCACGTGATTTCTAACTTTGGATTGGGTGTTATGGTTGGCGACGAAAAAGGGGTGGCGTAAGAGGTTAATTTGGATTATTGATTGATAGGATATGGAACTGGGTGCCATGTACTCGGAAACTTCGATAGATGAGGCAAAACATATAAAGGGAAATCACGCTCACAAAACCTCGCTCAGGAATACAAAACGTGCCTGCTCGCTATGCAAACAAATCATCATCTCGTCAAGAAAAAAAAGGAACTATCCAATCTTCTTCTCCAATTTCTTTAACAAACTGCCCACGCCTTTCTCGACTTGGCCAGCTCTCTGCTCAAGCCTCCCACGCGGAGGTTTCATTGCCTTTGCCTTGTGGTGAGCGGCTTCATCTTCTGTGGGTCGATACACTTGTTGATGGATCGAGTAATCGTTCATCAAAGGTTGTGTACTACTTATTTGATTGCTGTATTGAAATTGTGAGAATCCTCCAGGTGGAGCACCGGGTGTGGGGATGCCTGGTGAGGTTAAGGGAGAAGAGACACCTGGTGAAAAGATGCCTGGAGTTGCCATGGCAGAGTTCGGTGAGCCGGGGTAGTTCGCGTACTGAGTCACCGGCATTTGAGACGGGGCTTGCTGTTGGTATGCTGGCGGTGGTGGAACAGATGCTGAAAGTGGCGGCTGGCCATATAGGCTTGCAACAGTAGCCGCGGTTGGAGGCGCGGCGAAGGTGTTTTGGAAGTGCTGGGCATAGGGAGATTGAACACTTTGTTGTGGTGTAGGAGCTGGAGGTCCAGTGAAATAACTTTGAGGCTGCCCTGGAGGCCCTGAGAATCCTCTTTGCGCATACGTGGGACCAAAGCTTTGCCCCTGGTCCGATGCGGCTGCGGCTGCGAGAGGATTTGCGGCTCCGTCTTCTGGGGGCGGGGTCTTTTCTCGGTGTTTGATAGCTTCAGGCGCTGCAGGTGCTGCTGGATTGTAGGCCATCGGAGCGAAGTTTGACGATTCTTGACTTTGTGGCGTGGCAGAAATGGGAGGTCCAGGAAAGGCTGCCGTAGTCGTTCGAGAATCTCTTGTGCGGCCCTGTTGATAGGACGGATCTGATATCGCCACGTTTTCCAACTTCTGAACTATAGGACTCATATCTTCCTGGTGCGGTGGTGGAGCTATAGGCTCATCCAAAATAGTAGTTTGAGCAGCAGGTAGAACCCGTCGAATCCCGTTCACAAACTGAAGGGCATCCTCTTTTGTCCAAAAGTATATATCCACAGTATGAAGCCTGTACATATATTTATTCTCATTTCGAGGGTCGTAAGTTGGAAGATGCCATTCTTGGGTGTTTGGTGAGGGAACCTGTTGTCCAGTTTGGCCATCAACCGTCAATGTAACAAGGTTGGACTGTTTGTACGAGTATCGGACATGAGTGCGGTCCAAATCTGGACTCAAATATTAGTAACAATATTATCGAAGCCTAGGAGTACTCACATCCATTGAAGGCATCTTGTTCCGGGGTTCCAGCATTGTTCGCAACCTCTAAGCGCGCCCTCCTCTGTGCTGCATTCTCGAACAGATACACATATGAACCTTTATCGAATCGGTGATGCGGCGGCTTTGCTGTAGGAGGCCCATAGTAGTAATGCACATCTGCAAAGCTGTTCTCATTTAGTATCACAAGCTTGCGCCCGGATAATTAGAAGCAAGCTTACAGGGTCGCTGCCACGTCCTCTCCAGGTCGTGCTGCCATTTTGTCTGTCTGCAGCGCCTTGCGCAAAAGATGGGCGCGGCAGTTGATATGCCTCTTTGGTATTTGAAGAAACTGCGATATGGAAAGGAGAGAGAGATTTACAAAGAGATGTGACTTACGCTGATTTTGGTGGGGTACTTCACCCTGAGCTGCAGCTCGGCGGCAAGATGCAAGTTAGACAAGCCAATGAGGTGCTATAAATAGCATCCGGCTGAGCGCGCTAAACACTGGATATTCCAACTCTCTTCTGTCCCCTTCTCCCCCTGGCCCCCAACATCTACAAACGAATCACTTCGCATTCGCTCCAAGTCGGAGACTGCTTGAAACCATAGCAGCGAGAATGGGTGCATTCAGGTGGAGCAGATATCTGTTTTCAGGGAGTATCCGCTAGGGCAGGCTCAAAGGGTAGTGGATTCTATCTAGGATTGGGTTTTCTTTATGGAGATGATGCTTGAGCTTATGGTAATTCCCTTGTTTCTTAAGCATGCCAGTGGTGCAGTGTCAGGCTAAGCGCCTAGGTCTTACCAGCCAGCGAAGTAGTCGATGTTCTCTTCTCTATCTCTGCTTTTAGTTTAGCTTCAAGAATCTATTCTAAATCAATCTATCAGATATTCCCCTAAACAAGCACAACATCTTGCAGAACCCCAGAGAGGGGCTCCTTGTGTCAAGTAAAGAGCATCAACTTCTGGAGCTAGCGCGGCACATGCACACCCACATCTAATGAGCAATCTGAAGCTGGTTTTCTGTTTTCTCTTGCGACTATCCTTCATGAACATACTACCTTCACCCCGAATTGCACATCTCCAGATCAACTTGTCAATTTTGCAATCTCTCCAGAAGGTCGTGGAACCTTAGACATGCTTTGGAGTAGTCTTTTCACTATTATTGCTCGCACCTGGACCATCTTGCATCTCAGTGTGCCAGAGCAACAGGATGGTAGAGATCCAGGATGGAAAGCAGACCTTAAGTGGGGACTAAAGGGATTTGGACTAAGCTGAAATGGATGATCCTCACGATTCTCGCTCCAAAAATGATAGTTTGCCTCCCGGCTGGTAACTTGGCACGTTCATAAAGCGAATTGTCGAGGTTGAAGGAATTCACTGATCTCGACGGTGTTCCTTCGTCACTGACACATTCTCGCTTTGCGGATATGGGGAGATTGTGCTGCGTGAGACGTGGAAGGAGACCGATACTAGGGCGATACCTTCGTTGGAGGCAGGGAGTTCAACGTCAAGCATGAAAGAGAATTCTCAAGATCCACCTTTGACGAGATCTACCAGCGCCCTGCAGCCTACTTTGGGAGAGAAGAGGACGGCAGTCGAATCGGACCCACCACCTAGGGCTAGATTTGCTCTAGATATATCCTTGACACAACCGTCCAGCGTTCCAACTACAGAAGAGGAAAAGCGCATATTTCTTACCACGACATTGTTAGGAGACCCCGAAGCCACTTCAGCAGCATCCCAGACCACCTCCAACTATCGTAGCTTCCATCTTGAAGATTGGTCCGAGAGCGATAGACATCATATTTTGGTCCGTATCGCTTGACAGCTGGTGATATTCTCGGACTGAGGGAAGCAGGTTACATTGAAAGACTGCCCTGGGTCACGACAGATAAAATCAACGCCAGGTCGAAGAGTGGTGCGTTTTCTAAGACAGTTGCAATCTTACAAATCTTTTGGAGCACTTGCCAGAAACTCACACGGGCAGTCCGTGGCATCCCTATTCCGCAGCTTGAGCTTTCAGTTGTTACGTTCTCCCTATGCGACGTCATCATTTATGCTCTAGAATAGAGTAAGCCAAAAGATATAATCATTAGCCTCAATATCTTCTAGTATTCAGGCACCATTCCACTACCAGTTTAGACTCTGTTACAGAATCTGTCCTTCAAGAGCGACGGACTAAGCATCTTCGAGGCAATACCGATCCCATTTCGCCCCGACGATCATCCGGACAGATGGGTCTCTACCGAACCAATTTGAATGATAACTGCTGATTAAATTTATGGGGGAAGGCCCAAGCTCATTTGGGTTTTCACTTTGGGCTTCTGGTTGGGAGCATCCCGTTTGGAGCTTTGCATATCGCCGCGTGGAGCTTCGCATTCCCTGCTACAACTGAACACCTCGTGTGGAAAATATCCTCTTTGTTTTGCACTTTACTGCCGGTTCTCAATTATATCCTTTACATTACTCTCAGAAAGGAAGTGCTCCGCCGGGTTTTCGGGAGGCGGGATACTGTTCCTATTGACGGGAGGACGCATCGCTTTCATGCAATGAAATCAAATACAATCGTTGTTTTGTGTAAATTCATACGCTATACTACTTTTATCTCAATCCGGCTTTATATTGCAGCGCGATTGTATATCCTGGTTGAGATTTTCAGGTCGCTCTGCTTCTTACCAGCGGAAGCATATATATATATATATATATACTTGGGCATCAAATATTCCTCATGTAGCATAGACTTATCTTACGTCAATGCTGGAAGCCTCATTGAGAATTTGTCATTGTTTTTGGGATTTAATATTATCGAATGTACAAGAAGACTGAGAGGGGATGGAAAGGAATATGAAGGTCACGTGATGATCTAAATTCCACCGAGACAACAGCTATTAAGACAAAAAATATATAAGAAAACCCTTGGAAACAGATCGTTTCAATGCCGTAGAATGGGCAATTCTACCTCCAAGTAAAGAAACTCCAATAACCCAGAGACCTTGATATCAATGTAGTGTCCCAGGAGATCTGAGCAGGGGTACTTCGCGCTAGTTCGTCGATTTGCCGAAAATTATTTCGAGGAGCTCGATTTGAACGGCTACGACAGGTCCCTCACACGCTTGAAGCCTCGCATTTTGCTCAGAGGAACTCAATTTGTACCCTACTGAAGGTTGAAAGCCCACGACCTCCAGAATATCACCAATCAACCAGCTCACCAACACAGCAGACACAATCGTCTGGCTCACCTCGAAGCTCTAGCTGGTTCCCACAACCCATTGCGCCCCCGCGGGCCCTGCCCTCCTCACACGCTCCTCAAATTTCTCCCGCTCACCATGTCCCTCGTACACCTCTCGCACGTCTGCTCCCACCTCTCCAACGCCTCGAAAGCGCGTCTGGGCCTCACCTCCGTCCCCTCCACAAACATGATCCTCACGCTCACCCTCGCCCTGCAACAAGCAGGCTTCCTCTCCTCTGTAACCCGAGGCGGCCTGACACCACCGCCTCTCGATGATCTCTCATCCTACGTTCCCGAACCAGTCACACAAGAGAATATAAGTACGCGGCGGCTGTGGCTGGGGATGAAGTATTGGAATAATGAGCCGGTGTTGAGTAAGATGAGTATGGTTAGCAAACCGACGAAGAGGGTCTGGATGGATGTTGAAGGGCTGGGGAAGTTGATTAGGGGACGGGATGCGGGATTTGTGACCGGGTTGAGGAGGCCGGGGGAGTGTTTGTTTGTTAGTACTGATAGAGGAATCATGGAGAGTAGGGAGTGTGTGGAGAGGAAGGTGGGAGGTATGCTGTTGTGTAGAGCTCTTTGAGAGAGAGTAGGAGTGTATATTATGGTTGCATTGGAGGCGTTGAAGAACTCTGTTATGAATATAGGATGGATGTGTACAAAATTAGAAAGGTAGATGTTCAAATGCCATGGTATTCCCAAGCATAACTGTTCTATTCACACATGTCTATAAGCGTCTCAAAATGTCTTCAACGACTTGTGTGGTTGTGGCCGTTCCTCCCAGATCAGGACTCAAGAGTTTACCCTCCTCCAAGTTTCCATCGACTGCGGCATAGATTTTAGCAGCAGCCGTCTCCTCGTTCAAGAACTCTAGCATTAATGCTACGCTTCTCAACGTGGCGATTGGGTTGGCAATGTTCTTTCCCATGATATCTGGAGCACTTCCGTGGCATGGCTCACCAATTGCAAATCCCTCTCCAACATTAGCACTTGGCACAAGACCCAAAGATCCGACCAAAGCTGCAGCTCCATCGGACAGAATATCTCCGTACAAATTCGGCGCAACAATAACATCATATGTTTCTGGCTGGCGGAAAAGCTTGTAGACCATAGAATCGACAATCTGTTCCTCCACGCCCACACTCGAGAATCTGGGGTTTGCCAATGCCTCTCGTGCTGTTGATCTGAAGAGACCATCCGTTTGGCTGAGAACGTTCGACTTGTGGGTGATCGTAACCATTGGTGACTTGTGTATGCTCGGAGCTCCACTTTCTCTGATCTTTTGTCTCCGCAGGGCAATCTCTCCAGCCATTGTAGCAATCCGGAATGAAGCCTTCTCAGATATGCGCTTGATAGCCTCAGCAACCTTCCCGCTGCCATCTGCTGCATCAAAAGTCCTCTCTTCCTTCACATACAAATCCTCCGTGTTTTCCCGCACAATGACCATATCAATTGGGTTTTTTGCCGTCATGACGCTCTTCACAGGTCGAACATTGGCGTAGAGATCAAGGCGTTTACGCAGTGCGACAATGGGTGAGGAATAGCCTTTGACAGGCTTGGAAGGGGAGCTGACGGCACCGAATAGAGCACCATCGCATTCGTTCTTGAGGATTTCGACGGTCTTGTCTGGCAAAGCTGCTCCGGTCTGTTCGAAGGTCTCGAAACCGGCTTTGAGGTCGACGAATTCGAATTTCAGCTTGAGGGATGCAGGCAAGGCTTCGAGGATTCGTCGTCCTGCGGGGATGACTTCTTTTCCAATCCCATCGCCGGGGATGAGGCCTATATGGACGTCAGATATATTCCTAACCCTCAATTGAACAACCTCATACCAATGCGCAAAGTTCTCGCAGCCATTATGTTCTGTTTGCTCAACCTGCGATGCTGAGCTTGCGATGTCGGTCTCAAATATTTTATTTCCTACTCCATCACACGAGCCAATGGCCTTCGGCAGTGTGAACCCCTGCAGGGCTCTAACTAAAACCCCCTATTTCCCAGCATCAAGGAGCTTCCCCACCACCAAATGGAAGCTTTAAATCCACTGTGCCCCTGCATAATAAAACCTCGAGTTTGCATTCGAGACGCTAAGCGTGCGATCCGCAAACCACCTTCTTGATTTCTGTGAACTGGACAGACAAGGACACATTCTTCACTCGATACATAATTTTTCTGGACTTTCCATCCCTTCTGGATACCGCGTTGTTTACGATACCGTGTCGCGTACTACGTTGCTTGTTTAACCAGCGTGTCTTTTGCCGTCCACCCCGAGTCTGCCACTCTATCCGGGTCTTATCTTGCACAAAGTATACCCCGTGCTGCAGTGAATTTCGAAGAGTCGACTATTTTGAAGGTAGGTGCTTGGTCGCTTTCGAAATAATCTTGATCGACTGGAAAAAGAAGGAACGACCGCACAAGTTGAATCTAGGCCGCCAAGATGTCGGGAGGTGTTCGCAACTTGCGCGCAATGTTCGAGAACAAGGACACAGCATCGAGTCCGCCAGATAGAGGTCGTTCGCCCGCTGGATCAGTTGGTGAGTAATTCTTAGTTGTGCTTGAAGCGGCTGCTAAAAATTTAGGGGGTACGAGCACAGGCACATCACCCCGACCGCTTTCGAAGGTACGGACGAGCTTTGTGACGGTAGAGCGAAGCGGACAAATGGGTATTGCTTTGAAAAGGGAAAATAGTAGCGGTGAACCAAGCTTGTCGAAGCGGCGGACAAGTTTCAGCATTGATGAGCAAGAGCATCCGAAGGAAACTGCAGAGAGGAAGGAATCAATTGCTACCGAATTTGAAGCGAGGAAGAACAGTACCATTGTTCAGGAGACAATACCAGAGTCTGCCGTTGATACTCCACCAAGTAAAATGGATAAGAGGACTGGGGGTCCGGATCGGAAAAGCGAGGTCACGAAGCCTGCGAAGGTCGAAGAGAAGAAAGCGGCAAGTGGACCTTCGAACGGACATACGAATGGAGGTACAAAGGTTGCAAAGAGTACAGATAAGCCGACCACAGCGAAGACTATCTCCAAACCAGCTGCTATTTCAACTGCGAAAACCACTACTGCAGTAAAGGTATCTCCCAAGAAAGCAAAAACCCCAGTACCAAAAACCCCAACTACACCGGTCAGAAGTCATCTGAAGGAGGCGCCAGCAAAGACCCCAGATAAGAAGCCAGAAAAGCTACCAGAGAAGAAGCCCGAGAAGAAGACGAGCAGAGCATCATTGGCATCGAGTAACACTTCAAAACCTGCAAGCAAGCCTGCAACCACCGCAGCCCATGGTTCTGCTCCAAAGACAAGAATTCCAGCATCACCACCGCAGACTGGCTTCGTAAAACCCAGACCAAAATCTCCTACACGACCAATCA
>Ga0302325_10028618_pt1 | contig 11527 bp, 10 predicted proteins | sample Palsa_T0_2_FD_201948 | JGI IMG/M metagenome (GOLD analysis project Ga0302325, IMG submission 201948) | Peat permafrost microbial communities from Stordalen Mire near Abisko, Sweden - Palsa_T0_2 | ecosystem: Environmental > Terrestrial > Soil > Palsa > Peat permafrost | place: Sweden: Abisko... | reverse complement strand
AAAGCAGGCTCGGGTTCGGCTAGAGGTCGGCCGCCGAAGCCGCAGGGGGGAGCCGAGATGGCCGCCCTGGTCGAAGCGATGTGGACGGTCATGGCCAAAGATGGCTCACTCGAGCCTTCCGTACGCGAAATCGTTGCCGAGGCCGGACTTGCACCCAAGGCTTTCTATCGCCACTTCACGACCAAGGACGATCTGCTCGTACTCGCGCTCAACGAGGGTTCGCGACTTCTCGCCCATTACCTCCAACGGCGGATGGCTCGCGTGAGTAGCAGTCCCGAAAAAATAGGTGAGTGGATACGAGGGGTTGCAGGTCAGGCCGCAACGCCGCGGGCAATTCGGCGAACATCGCCCTGGTCACTTTCCATGGGACGGCTTGAGCGCGACTTTCCGGCAGAACTTGCTCGAAATCAATCCCTAATAATCGACCCGCTTGAAGAGCTTATTCGCGGAGAAGTTGCCGCAGGGCGTAGCACCAGTTCTGATTCCAAGACCGACGCACGCGTGGTGTTCGCCGCCGCTACCGACATACTCCGACGCTCGCTCCTGGCCCGCTCTGCTGCCGAGACCTACGAGGTGGAGCACCTGCTCGAATTCACGTTGCGCGGCCTTGGCTTGGTAGCGTGATTAGGCGAACGCGGCGGTCATTGGTCTGATTCACGCTCGGTGGAAGGCCCAGAAGCGACAGGGATCATGGTACTCGGCTCTCCCCCATTTTGGTCAATCACGCTCTGGACGAGCAGGCTCCTCTGAATCTGACGCGTCGCACCCGTTCGCGGGAGCGACTCTCTTATCTCGAGTCGTCGTGGATGCTTAAACCTCGCGAGAGTGCCAGCACAGCGAGACCGAAGGTCGTCAAGAGTGACAACAGCTCCGGGCTCAAGGACGGCAAATGCCGTGATCACTTCACCCCAGGCGACGTCAGGGACTCCCGCGACCGCTATGTCGACAACGCCCGGCATTCCGGCAAGAATTTGATCAATTTCTACTGGCGCCACCGATTCACCACCGGTACGAATGATCTCTTTCGATCGCCCGACGATGCTGTAGTAGCCCTCCTCGTCGCATTCTGCCAAATCGCCAGTTCGAAACCAGCCGTCGTGCAGCGATGCGCTGGTATTTACGGGGTCCCGGAAGTAGCCGCTGAAAAGAAACGGGCTTCGAACAACGAGTTCGGTGTCAGCCTCGAGTCGAATCTCACATCCGGGAGCTGGAGGGCCAACCGAGCCTGGCTTCCTATGGACGTCTTCGGGCCACAGCCGGCATACGCCTCCTGCCTCCGTCGAACCGTAGGTGACCGACGTCGCTGTGCCCGGAAAGCTTTGAGCGATCTCGTCCAATAGAGCGGCGGAGGTCGCTGATGTGCCGGTGTCACACATACGAAGGCACTCAAGGTCGAAGTTGGTGAGGTCGGCATCGAGGATTCGACGCCAGACCGCCGGTATCGCGTACAGACGAGTAACTCGGCGGCGGTGGATCGCCTCGAGGATGGACTCGGCATCAGCGCGCTCGACGTAGACCACCTCGTCGCCATTGGCCCACGCTGTCATCGGCCCATACCAGCCAGCGGTGTGGAAATGAGGAAACATACAAAGCGTTGGACCGTTTGGTGCCTGGGTTTGATCGATCATCATTCGCAGCCGAAGGGCTCGGTGTGAAAGTTCCACGCCCTTGGGTACATCGGAAGATCCGCTGGTGAAGAACACGACGTGCGTGGACGTTTCGTCGATATTGCTCTGCCGGATCCCGGTCACAGGCGCAGCGCGGTGCAGTTCGCTAATTGACGTAGTGCCAGCAGACAATTCGTCTCCGACCACGAGCCGCGCGTCAACTCGCCCCAGGATCTCATCGACCTCGCTCTTCGTGGAGCCCGGGTTGATCGGGATAAATGCTACGCCTAGTCGAGCGGCCGCAAACCAGAGTGGTATGGCGGCGATGGTCGTGGAGCCACACCACACGATTCGGTCGCCGACGGTCAATCCCTGACCTGCAAGTGCCCGCGTTAGTCTTCGCGCGTCGGTATCTAATTCGGCGAATCGAAGTTCAATGTCGCCCATTGACACTGCGACTCCATTGGGAGTTCGGTGCGCCGCCAAGGAGAGAACGTCGCCGACTAGCAACGGCAGCACTGTCAGTCTTTCAGCTCGATCTGGATCTCGTAGAATCGCTTGGTTCCGATGTTCACCGCCCGCTCGGTGCCACCCCGCTTCAAACTGAACGTCTGTTGACGTGATACATCGGCCTCGACGTGTTTGCCCGAACTGCCTTCAGCGGGGATGCCGGCGATGCGGTCGCCGTCGATCACGACGACCGAATAGTCTAAATCGTGGTGGTGCATTGGCAGCTCCTCACCTGGGAGTAGGTCTATTTCCCAGATCCGCACACGATCGTTCTCGAACAGGATCGAGCTCCCCACCTCGCCAAATTGTTCCATACCTTGACTCCTCCTCACGTTGCAGTCGATTTTCAAGCATCCATCTTGCCGATGGGCGGGGAAGCACACTCGTCTTTGAGTACGCCGACTTTATAGACAGATCCGAGCGTACTATTGAGATAATCCGGGGCATCAAGTGTGTCGACAAACCACCCAGTGGGACACATCGTCAAGATCTCAATGAAACTAAATCCCTGGTGCTCCCACTGCACTTCGAAAGCGCGCTTAATCATGCGCCGTGTACGCGCCACGTTGCCCGCCGAATTCACGGCACATCGGGCTACGTACGACGATCCCCGCAGGCCGGCGACGACATCGGCGATGGCAATCGGATAGCCGTGCTTCTCCGCATCCCTGCCCTCGAGCGAATTCTTCGTCCGCTGCCCTAGCACAGTCGAGGCAGTCATTTGACTGCCTGTCTCTCCCAGCACCCCGTTGTTGAGTAGCACGCAGGTGATCGCCTCGCCTCGTGCCGCCGCGTGCATGACCTCTTGGAGACCTTCACTCACCATGTCACCATCACCTTGTATGGTCATCACCAGCGCCCCTGGGCGAGTCCGCTTTACTCCGGTCCCGAGAGACGGTGCTCGACCGTGCAGGGCTTGGAGCACTTCAATGTCCAGGTTCGAGGCAAACAAGGTGTAGCACCCGACACCGAATACCGCGATGGTGCGCTGGGTGAGTTCCATTTCCGCGACTATTTCGACAAGGCTCCGCATGGCGATCGGCTCTCCGCATCCAGGACAGAGTTGATGTTCGCCGGAGATGATCAGAGAAGGTGTGAAGTCGTCGACGAGCTTGCCCGAAGGGGCCTTTCGCATGGACACAACTGAGCGTTCATTCATCGAGATTTACTCTCCACGGCTGTATGGCACTGCTCGAAGCAGGCGCGGACTTTGGCTTTCAGCGTTTCGATTTCAAGGACAGGTGCAATCCCAAAACCCGAGCGATCGAAGCTGACGCCGCCGATGAAGGTTACGGGACAAATCCCCGACACTGCCAACTGAACATCCACCAGCATTTGCCCTCGATTGAGTTCGAACACCGCAACGCCTCGGACTCGATCTGCAACCGCCGAGATAGCCGCGGCAGGAAATGGCGAGAGGGTGACCGGACGGATGATGCCGACTGGAATCCCCTCGGTACGAAGCTCTTCGACCACAGCACGGAGGTAGCGCGCCGGGGTACCGAATGCGACGACAACCAGTTCCGCGTCTTCAGTTTCGAATGAATCCACCCGCTGTTCAACGCCAGTCTCGATCTCATCCATTACGTCCGCTAGGGCCTCGAGCCAGCCCCCGTGCGTCACGAAATCGGGGTCGCTTCGCTTGTTGGGAGTCAGGGGCGAGAGGAACCGCGCATTCCCGCTCCCACCTGTCGAACCGTCAAGCGCCCACGGCTTCGATGGATGTGACTCCTTGTCGATCGCCGGGATCTCAACCGCCTGTTGGGTGTGTGCAAGGTAGTAGTCGCCGATCACGATCACGGGCGTTCGCCACCGATCTGCGAGATTGAAGGCATCTCCCACCAGATCGACGGCCTCTTGCACGTCGGCGGGGGCAAGGACAATATGGGTATAGTCACCGTGACCGCCCCCCCGGGTCGCCTGAAAATAGTCGCCCTGGCCACGCGCCATATTGAGTACCACGAGTGGGAGTCGAGCGCGGCTCATCTCGGCCAGCGATTCCTGCATGAGCGAGAGACCCTGGCCGACCGAGCCGGTCGCCGTGCGAGTACCGGTAGAGGTGGCGCCCCATGCCATACCAATCGCCTCAATCTCACTGTCGGCGTTCATGCAGACGCCCTCGACTGTCGGAAGCAAGCGCGACATGTGTTCGAGTACCTCGGTGAATGGTGTCATTGGATAGCCACTGAAGAACCGACACCCAGCGGCTACCATCGCTTGAGCGATGGCCTCGCAACCTTCCATCAGTTGACGCGTCATCGGGGGTTCTTCCGAGAGGCAACCATCTCCACAGGGCCAGAGGGAAGCACCGTCGGCTCGTCGAACTTCCAAACCTGGAATACAAAATCAGGGCAGATTTGGGCACAGGCTTGGCAGGCCGTACATCCAGCAGACAGCTCTGGATAGCGAAAGCCGCGCTCGTTAAGTCGGCCGTTCGACATGCTGAGTACTCCTGGTTTGCAAGCGTCGATACAGAGCTCGCACCCCTTGCACGCCTCAACATCTATCGTAATTGTTCCGCGGGTCATCACCGTTGGCTCACTCACTTTGCCGCTACCTCCGTGTTCCAAGCTGCCACGACCGGCCCATCAATGAGTTCGAATCCCGCTGAAATCGCACGGGCGTTCGCGTCGAGATGTTCGATCCTGTAACTCGGCAACACCGACTCGGCGGCAGATAGCAGGGCATGCAGCGACACAATGCCAGTCGCAGAAGCAAAGGCCCCGAGAGCACACAGACTCGCGGCGCGGGGGGCCTCAAGTTCCGCCGTGATCTCGGTGGCCCTGACCTCAACGACGGTGGATTCTTCGGGCTTGGCGAAATCGCGAAAAACGCTTGAATCGATTAGGACAATGCTGCCCGGCCTAAGTCGCCGGCGCAGGCGATTCCAGTATTCCGGGTGCATCGCTATCGCGCCCCAATAGCGCGAGACAGTTGGCGGCGACGTGACTCGGCCCTCACCGATGATGATGGCCGAGTCAGAATTCCCACCGCGCATCATGCCCCCATAACTCCCGAAAACCTGAGCATCAAGGCCGTCTGCGACCGCTGCAACTGCAAGTGTCTGGGCCGCTAGTTGAATCCCCTGCCCGCCGATGCCAGTCAAACCAATTTCCCTATCCACGGTCTCCTCCTCTCCGAGTTTCGGCCTGTTCACCTGCTGTTTTGATCAGGGCAGCACGGACGCCCCTACCAATCCCGATTAACGATACCATACGTTGTCGAAAACCGCCGGAACACAGTTCGAGAGGGTTGAGGGCATATGGCCGCCAGTATTTTGAGTGTCGCTTCGTCAGCACATCCGAAGCGCCAACGCTCCGCTTCGGAAGAGACGCGAAGTGGGTCGCGGCCGCGGCACCAGGCGCCCAATCTGTGCTGCCCCCCTAACGCCCTCCTTGCACGAACTCGACAGTTTCCTGACCGACAATCCTTGGGAAGGGCCACAAGGCCAGAGGTAGAAGGTGCAGATTGAGATTCGGCTTTGCACTTCCTTCATACGGAAAAGGTGCGCAGCGAAGCATTCTCTCGGATCTTCTCATAGCAGGGGAAGAGCTCGGCTTCGAGTCGGCCTGGGTGCCCGATCACATCGCTGTGCCCAGCTATGCGGAGGGGAATATGCATCCGCCGTTCTTGGAACCCCTCGCCACATGCGCGTGGGCACTCGGCTCTACAACGCGCATAACTCTCGGTACAGACATTCTCGTGGCGCCGTACCGACATCCACTCCTAGCACTTGCAATGTGCAATTCTCTCGCCAGATTGGCAGAAAGTCGATTCGTGCTGGGTGTTGGAATCGGCTATTTGATTGGTGAGTTCGAGGCGCTGGGACTCGACTATGGGGATCGGGCCAAGGCCACTGAGGAATTCATTAGGATATTCCGGCAGCCACCAGATCATTTGAGCATTGTCGACGCACCTGTTCCACCTCCGGTTTGGGTTGGCGGCAACAGCTCGAGCGCGCTGAAACGTGCCGCACTGATGGGGGACGGATGGCATCCTCTCTGGCTGCCCCCGAATCACTACACCGAAGCGCGCCAACGAATCATCGCATGGCGTAACGCTGCCGGAATAGATTCGCCATTCACATTTTCCTTCAGCGCTCGTTTCACTGATTTCGCCGATCCGCCGGTCGGAGGATGGCCCCCGCCAGCGCCGCGCCCGCCAGTCGGATCGGAATTCAGGTACGCACCACCGGCGTGGGTCATGTCAAACGGTCGTCCCGGACTCGTTGGTACCCCGGACCAGTTGATTTCAGACCTCCGAGACCTTGCCGAAGCGGGCGTGGAGCACATTACGCTTCGCTTCGGGCAAGTCACGACCGCATCTCTCGAACGATTTGCCCAAGAAGTTATGCCGGCATTTTGACGAACACCGACCCCCAAGGACACATATCGTTTGAACCAGAATTCGATGCTAAACGCCGGAAGACTCACCACAGATCTCAATTATGCCAACCCGGGAAACCCCAACCGACGTAGCGCCCGAGTGGTGCTACCCGAAAGGCGGTGCGCATTGGTGAACACAGCAAGCGACGGACTCGCATGACAGGCGTCGAATCCGCGAGCGACATCGAGGCGATCAAGATCGTGATGGCTCGCTATTTTCGCTACATGGACACCAAGCAATGGGAGGATTTGCGAAATCTGTTCATGCCCGATGTGACGATGTCGGCGCCTGACGACGTACCCGGCAAGGCACTGACGATCGGCGCCGATCATTTAAGCGAAGTAATACGTACCGTGCTTAACGGTGCGGTGAGCATTCATCGGGGATTTATGCCTGAGGTCCAGCTTATTGACGTCGCCTTCGCCAAAGCCGTGTGGGCAATGGAAGATGTCGTGTCGTATCCCGACGACACGAGTCGGAATTTCTCTGGAAGCGGGCACTATCTTGCCGAGTACCGGCGAATATCTGACGGATGGAAAATTCAGTCATTGATCCTCCGGCGTCTTCGCCTGAGTCGCGGCGCATCAGCGTAGGATTACGGACGGAGATTACGCAAGGCCCAGGTGTTCTGCCCAATAGACCGTGTTGACCAGGCAAGCCTCATTCCTCCACGAGTCGAGAGGCATATCGTACGGCAGCCAGCGTTGGTCCGTGCGTAGAACGGCTACGCCTATTTACCTCAAGTCGTCGGAAACCGGTCCGAAGGATTGAGCATTAGTCAGGCACCATGTCGCCGATGCCACCGGGATTCTCCAGAAAGCGTTTGAGAACCTTCCCCGCCGCATTGTGAGGGAGTTCTTGCACTAGTTCGACTCGGGCTGGCACCTTAAACGCCGAGAGAGTCTCCGCCGCCCACGCACGAATATCCTCTTCGTTCAGACCGCTCCCCGGTCCTGGAACCACATAGGCGTGGACCTCCTGTCCTAATATGTGATGGGGTGACCCGATGACGGCTGCTTCCATGATCTCGGGGTGCTCGATAAGGCGATTCTCAATCTCCGCCGGATAGACATTTTCCCCGCCCCGGATGATCAGATCACTGCGCCGACCGTCCAGATACAGGAGCCCGCCTCGGTGATATCCGTAGTCGCCGGTGTGATACCAGCCGCTGTCGTCGAGAACCTGCTTCGTCGCCTCAGGATTCTTCCAATAACCGAGGAAGTTGCCCGCGGACCGTATACAGATCTCACCTCTGAACCCCTCACCCAGAGCTGAGCGAGCTGAGTCCCGCACTTCGATCTCCACGGTCGGACCCGGCTGTCCAATGGAGTCGGGGTGTTCGAAGGTGGCTTCACCCCTGAGTCCGGTGCCCATTGCCGTCGATTCTGTCATTCCATAGCCGACATGGCGAAAGACCCATGGAAGGCGTTCGGCCAAGGCTCGAAGAATCTCCGGCGGCCAGACCGTACCCCCACCGCTTACCCGTCGGAGCGACGACAGCTCATAGCGGTCGAGATCTGGGCGCTCGAGCAGCCGCCAGAGCTGGGTCGGTACAAGTGACCACATGGTCGCAGAATGCCGTTCAGTCAGTTCCAGGTGGAGATCCTCCCGCCATTTTCCGGGGGGAGGGAATACCGTTGTCATTCCGGAGAACGCGCCGGCAATCACCTGACCGTTGAGACCCGAGGTGTGGAATACCGGCGATGACGAGATGACACAGCCGGGGTCTGGGGGGTCCGGGGCAGCTCCGTAAGCGGCCAATCGGAGCGCTGTCTCGGCACCTCCAAGCAGCAGAGCCTGGCCGAAATGCACGCAATTACGGTGGGAGAGCATGGCCCCTTTCGGACGCCCTGTGGTCCCACTCGTGAAAAGAATGAACGCCGGATCGTCCTCGTCGACCAGCACATCGGGAAGCTGCTCATCGTAGCTTTCCAATGCGCGGAAATGGTCTTCGAACGAGAGAACCTCGGCGCCATGGATATCCTGGCCCCCCAGCCGTTCAAGTCGGCGCTGGTCACCAAAGAGGAGCCGGGGTTCGGTGAGGCCAATCGCGTAGGACATCTCAGCACCCGTCCACCAGCCATTCAGACCTACGACTATTGCCCCGAGGCTGATTATGGCCCATAGGGCGATCATGTACTCGGAGGAGTTAGCGGCGGCGATAGCGACCCGATCGCCGCGTCGAATACCGTAATGGTTCTGCAAGGCGGCGGCTGCCGAGGCAACAGGGGCAGTAATGGAATCGAAGGTGAACTGTCGGTCAGGAAAGACAAGGTACGGCCGAGCGCCGAATCGATCGGCCGCCGAGCGGAGAACCTCTCCCAGGTTCGGAGGTCGACGAGCGAAAACCGACATGCGTGCTCCGGCGACTTTCTCTTCGACCAGCTCGAATGGAGCTCCGGGCCCGATAAGGCTGTCGCGAGCACCAGCAGGCAGAGGGCTCGACGGCCAGCGCAGTGTGAGACTTGACTGTTGGTTCATCGCACCCTCCGACCGTCGCGATCTTCAACTTTGGCGAAGCGTAGTGCGACTGAGTTGGCATCGCCCAGTTTGTCCTTCTGAAAGCACCACCATTGGCGCTCGAAGGGCGTGTCGTCGCATAACACCCTTGAGCAGCGCGGAGACCTCCGGGGTCATCCACGCCCCTGACCGCGGAGGGCCTACTCTTTCCCATAATCCAGAGGCCGGAAGACCAACAGGATCATTGGACAATGTGTACCGTGCCGCCCGACCGAGGAGTAATGATGGATTTCGACGACACGCCTGACGAAGCCACCTTCAGGGCAGAGGCTCGTCTCTGGCTCCAACAACACGCCTCGCTACGGACCGAGGAGTCGGTCTTTTCCTCCGTTCCTGTCGATGCTGATCCTGATGCAGAGGCAATTCATGTACAGCGATCCCGCGAATGGCAACGCAAACTTCAACAGGGGGGGTGGGCCGGTATCACATGGCCCGCCGAACACGGCGGCCGGGGGGGGACTCCAGTCCAGCAGCTAATTTTCGGTCAGGAACAGGGGCGATTCGACGTTCCAGTAGGCGTGTTCGGGCAAGCCATCGGCATGGCCGGCCCCACAATCATCGCTCACGGAACTCCGGAACAGCGGGCCCAGCACCTTCCATCAATCCTTTGCGGCGAAGAGGTGTGGTGCCAGCTGTTCAGCGAGCCGGGGGCCGGCTCGGACTTAGCCTCCCTATCCACCAGAGCCGATTGCGACGGGAACCAGTATGTGGTCAACGGACAGAAGGTTTGGACGTCCTCGGCCCACTACAGCGATTGGGCCATGCTTCTTGCCCGAACGAATGTCAATGCGCCAAAGCACCATGGCATCACCTACTTCCTACTTGATATGCAGACACCGGGAATCGAGGTGCGACCGCTTCGCCAGATCACAGGCTCAGCCCATTTCAATGAGGTTTTTCTGACTGACGTGCGAGTTCCGGCAGCAAACGTTCTCGGGCCTCCTCACGAGGGATGGAGGGTGGCCCGTACAACATTGGCGAACGAACGGACCCTTGGGGGCGGAAACGACCAGACCTTCGATGAGCTCCTCCGACTGGCCCGTCGGTTCGCTCGGACGACCGAAGCCGGGGTCCGCCAGGGCCTGGTGGATGTGTTCATCCGTCAACAGTTGATCCGCTATATGAAATGGAGCGTCCAGACTGCGCTGTCCCGAGGACAAGACGCAGGGCCCAAGAGTTCTGTTCTCCAACTTGCATTCTCCCAACAGGCGGAGGCTGTTGGTGACTTGGCCATGGCCCTTCAGGGCGCCGCAGCGGGACTCTTCGACTACTCGTCCCCCACCTACTGGCCCTGGCAAGCTCAATTCCTTGGGCAGTGGTCGATCCGTCTCGGCGGAGGTACAGACCAAATTCAGCGCAACATTTTGGCCGAGCGGGCCCTGGGGCTGCCTCGTGATCGTAAGACCCCTACCTCGCCTCCTTGACCAGAATCAGCGTCCGGTTCTCGATCGGGGATAACGACTGCTCTGCAACCCTTGCCCCATTACGTGGGACGAGTTGAGGTCCCATCAGCCCAATTGCATGTGATGTGGCCGGCGAGATGGTCGCTATACCTTTCGCGGCAGAGGCGTCGGGCGAGCAACACCAACTCCTTCCGCTGCGACATCTCCGGAATCAGTTTGCCAGGGGTCGGCTCGAATTCCTTGTTATCCTCCTTCTGGGAATACCCGCCCAGGAAGCGGGTGACGGACAAGTCGGGCAGCGTTCTCACTGCAAATGGCCCGCAACTCGGGCAAAGGCACGCACGGCCCAGCCGAGCCCGTAGCCAGAGCGGTCCACAATGTTGTCCAGCCTGTCGAGAAGCATGGCCACCCAACCAATACCGCCTTCACTCATGGAGATTTTCAGGATCGGGTATTCAAGTCCGTAACCAGACCACAGCCATTCGGCGCAAGCTCCCAGGCGAGCTGGCCGAACAAGGTGGCCCCCAACTGGACGAACGGCGCACCTTGTGGGGGATCGATCACACCCGAACTGCCAACGTGCAGTGAAATCACGGTATCCGTCTCGACACAGGCTTCGATGATCGGACGCCAGTGGTCGGTGTTCCAAAGCGACGGTAGGCCTACTGCGTGAGGTCGCTCTGGAAGGCTGACGGAACGAAATCCTCGAGCCGCATTGCGTTTGATCTCGGCAGCGGATTGATCCGGGTCGGCAAGGTAGGCGATGCCAAGAGGTATGAACCGATCGGGATATTCCGAGCACCATTCCTCGTAGAACCAATCGTTCCACGCCTTCACACAGGCGATGCCAAGCTCACGATCCTTTGCAGCGAAAAAGACCCGACTACAGAAGCCGGTGATCGCAGAGGGGAAATTCAATGAAGCCCACATGCCGATTAGGTCCATGTCGGCGATCCGAGCCTTCGGGTCGTAGCAGCCGGGTCGCATGTGTTCGAATCGGAATGGTTCGATCTTGACCGTGTCCGGGCAGCGCCCAGCTACTGCGTTCATCCCGACTTGAGTGAAGTGCTGTCCCTCGAACTCCCATACCTGGTGGCCCTC
>Ga0302325_10028616_pt1 | contig 11528 bp, 5 predicted proteins | sample Palsa_T0_2_FD_201948 | JGI IMG/M metagenome (GOLD analysis project Ga0302325, IMG submission 201948) | Peat permafrost microbial communities from Stordalen Mire near Abisko, Sweden - Palsa_T0_2 | ecosystem: Environmental > Terrestrial > Soil > Palsa > Peat permafrost | place: Sweden: Abisko... | reverse complement strand
CGAACCTTACTCCGAGGTCGGCGAGTGCGACACGCATCCGTTGCAGGTCAAGTGGCGGCCCGAGCAACTTGTCGAGGAAGACGTGCTCGGGGTCCTCCGTGGCGAAGCCGTAACCAGGGCCTGGATTCTGGCTGGTGAGGACGGTTCCGGCGAAGTAAAAGGCCGCCGGGTTGGCGATCGCTCGCTGGTCGGTGAACGGGGTCGGGAAGTACTCATGCCATGGCAGGAACAGCACTGTGTCCTCCCCGGCAAGATGCGAGGCGATGGACCACGAGTACGGGAGTTTGCTGGCCATGACCTGGCCGCCGAGGCCACCGAGCAGGTTCGGCGTGTAGACAAAAGGCAAGGCAATCGCAAGTGCGGCGACCACGACCTGGGCGACCTTCTGGCGGCTCCGGGTCGTGAGCCATGCGATGCCCCAGCCGAATCCGTAGGCATACGCGAGAGCGACGAGGACCGCGAACTTGTCCGGCTCGCGCATCACGACGAAGCCGGGAACGTGCTCGTAGGCGAGCCTGAAGAGGCCGCCGGTCGGGCCCTGGTCTCCGAGGGCCAGGAAGTATCCGGCGATACCCGCGGCGAGGATAGCCAGCCCGTTGCGCCTGTGCGCCGCGTCGCGCAGTACCGCAACGTAACCGACTGCGACGATCAGCATCAACGCCGCGAGCACGGCAATCCAGCCGGAGAAGAGGTTCTTCGGCTCCGTCGGCCCCGGACGGAATAAGCCGTAGAGCCCGGCGACGTTCACCAGCAGCCCGACCCGCGGGTCACCCCGGGTGCGATAGGCGGCGAGCTGGGTGAGAGGTCCTGCCGGGTGGGCGCCCACTAGCACCGGTACTACCAGGAGGTATGAGCTGATGGCTGCGGCGCCGAGCGCAGCTGCGCCGAGGCGGACCGAGGCCCGCACCCGGTGCGGTCGGGTCAGGAAGATCGAGGCAGTCACCGGCACGAGAATCCACGCGAAGTGCTCGCTCGTCACCACCGTGGCCCCGGCCCAGCAAGCGGCGCGGCCCACACGATGCGGCTCTTGCGCGGCATCTATAAGCGCTGCCACGCCGAAGGGCAGCAATGCGTAGCCGAGTAGAACTCCCAGCTGGCCTGCGTAGAGCCGGTCGAACACGAACGGGTTGACGGCGTACAAGAGCCCGGCGCCGAGGCGCGCGGGGAACACCGCGGTGCGCAGCAGGCGCGCCGCCCCAGTCGTAGCGAGCGGGAAGAAGACCGCGACCGGGACGACCGAACCTGCCTGCCCGAGGAGACGATCGAGGAGGCCGAGGCTGATCGCGAGCGGGACTCCCCCGTTTAGGCCACCATCGAGGCCGAAGGCCGTTGCTGGCAGGACCGGCTGGTGAGGGCCGGAGACGAAATCCAGCAGGAGCAGGCGTCCATCGACGAATGGGTAACAGACGAGCGCCGCCAGCACCACGCCAAGCAGGAGCGGTGCCGAGGCTATGAACGCTTTGTGCGCCCGTGCCGGCCAAGGCGCGCCCCCGGTCTCGGCATCTGCCGCTCTCATCGTCATGCCTGCCTGCCCAGGGGTCCGATGAGATTCACGTGACGACGCCAACGGCAACGGCCGTGTTTCCAAGAGACGGCACACGGTCCGCTTGGAAGCATGCGGAGTAGCCTACGACAGGGCATCCTCTCGGGGCTACCAACTAATACTCCGGGCGCTGGCCCCGTCGGCCAGGGCAACGGTATCTGGGACAAGGCATCACTCGTGCAGCCTGTCGGCCGCGACAGTTCAATTCCTGTAGCTGACATCAACACGATAACGACCGTGCCCCCACTGCCGGGCGGAAGCTTTGAATGCCGCCAAGGCTGCTGCGTTACCTTCCAGACGCCAGTCCTCGTGATATAGACCGCCGTGCTGCGTCTCATCGAACCAGAGGAGTCCGATCAAACCGGCATTACTGGCTCCGGAGAAAAGATCTTTGATCTTGCGCGGTCCAGCAGCTCGCCCAACTGCGGTCTCTGCGATGAAGATCGGTTTACTGGTCAAACTTCGGATTTCCTCGATAGTGGACCGGAATATACTGACAAACGTATCGCTCGGATACACATAGTAGCAGTCCAGGCCGACCCAGTTGACATAGTTGCTACCAGGCCACCATGGCTCAATCGGAAAGTGTCCCGTGAGGTTACAATTAACGTCCCACAGCCACGTTACGTTTGCTGAAGTTACCCTATGAAAAATGTCGACAATGTGGCGCCACGCCGCGATGAACTCGGCAGGGGGAACATGACCCTGGCCCCACGAGTACCAGGGACCGTTCATCTCCTGACCAACGCTCAAAATCACCCTATGGCCGAAGTTCGCAACTTCCTTAGCGTATACGCCAAGATAAGAATCCTGCTGGCCGTCAACGATTGCATGAAGGGACATGTACTTTGGTTGAAGCTGGACAAGAGTCGTTCCGCCATGTCTATAAACCTGGAGTGCGAAGGATTCATTGAACGGAGTTCCCCACTTGCTGTAGTAGCTTACTATGTCGGGCCACACACCTGTCGCCCGAGCGAAGCCGACTACTTGTCCATACGAACCGGGATCATCCGGCTCATAAACACCCAGAAGCAGCTTGGATCTGCCCACCCTAAGGCCGTGTGCCGAAGGCGTACTGATGGAACATGCCGCCACTAGGAGCAGTCCGGCTGCCAGAATGCTTTTACTTCTCCTGGGCTGAATCATTTCTTCACCACATGGAAGCCAGTACTCGGCGACAGGATCGCATAGGCAACGCTGCCAGCTTCGATCATGCCGAAGATCGGCATACATAGCAAAAATGCTACAGACCAGGCGACCCGCGGCGCACGATTTCGGATTCCGTGTTCCGTAAGGTTGACGCGCAACCCGATGAGCGACGTAACAATAAAGGAAGCAAACGACGTATCTGCCATAGCCGTCACAAGGGGATTAACATAGCCTCCGGTGATAAAGTGAACGATCGTGAAACCGATGCTAATAGGGGCGAGCGCCCATAGCAAAGTGCTGATGCAGAGCACAAAACGCCATCTCAGCCGCACCGGGGCGTGCAAGCAAACTTTCACGATGCCCTGGAACCAGCGACGACGCTGTTTCATGAAGTCCTTGACGCTCTGGGTGGACTGCTCCTCCATATAGCCGTCAACCCAGCGGCACCTGTGCCCAGATTCCATGCTCGCCAGGGCCCAGAACGCGTCCTCAGTAATCGAGCCAATTGGGCCGAAGTCGAACCCAACCTGCTTCTCTACGTCATTGCGCACAACGATATAGGAGCCGTGAAGCCCGAATAGAGTGACACCGGAGCGATGCGCGAGGTGAAACCGACCTAGATCGTCTCCGGTCCTAGGCATATCGGCCAAGGTCAGGAAAGGGTGCTCGCCCCAGCTCCTATGGTACAGAATCGTTCCCTGCCCGATCCGCAGGCGCCCGTTTCTCTCCTCTTCGTCGATCATCTTTGCGATGCCGCGAATACCAGATTCCGTTGGGTGTGTTTCCTCATCAAGGTGAACTATCCAAGCCTTGGCTGACAGCGGAGAAAATTCGACGGCATACTGAAGGGCGCGTGCTTTGAAGAGCGAGCCGCGACCTGTCCGATATGACTCCGGTACGGTCAGATACGCTAGGTCATCGGCAGGGGCGGGCAGCGACGGATTGGCCACGTCCGTGACAACCTCAATGATATATCGGAACAGCGGGGTTGCCTGCATCTCGGTGCGGCAACGCAAGATAGTAGCGGAGAGTGCTTCGGTATTGGTACCGCGTGAGACTACGCGCCAACAAACAAACTGCGGGATATGCTGGTCAGTCACCGGGTAGCGTGGATGCTGGTAGATAAGTAGTCCTGCAAATTCGGCGACGGCAGGTACAAATGCCGCAAGCCAGACTACGGACGCGGCACTCCATGCCGTCCCTTCCCAAGTATGAGGGGTGTGGCTGACAGGCCAAAGGAACTGCTGGACTCCATAAAGAGTTCCGACCGCGCAAATCATCCCTGTGAGAACAAACATGCAGTGCCTGAAATCGAGCCAGCGCGCCGAGGTGTCGGTTGATTTATCCCCTGAAGCGACATGCCGACCCCGCGGATGGCTCCGCCTGTATACAGTGACCGGCCAGTTATGAGACGGCGCCCATGTGATCAGAGACGGAAGCTGCGCTGTGGCCATAGCAGATACTTGCTCGCCAGCTATGCGCTGCAAGTGCTCCAGTCCGAGGACCTGAGCGAAGGCTTCCGAACCTGTAGGTTGCGAGAAATTTGGCCTGCTGAATTCCGGGCCACCCGGTGGCAAGCGCCGGGCGCCTTCTATGCTCTCCGCATACCGCACTCCACCACCTCGGGGAGCTTTCTGCGGCGGCCAGACAGTTGTCATTTGTTTTCACTTAGGCTAGAGAAACATTTAACGATCGCAGTCCGCTCTAACGACATCGCTGAGGACGCGGCGTGCGGTGCGCCTTGCGCAGAAATGAGGATGTCGAGGAGGGATGACGGGTGCTCGAGGCACGGGAGCCTGAGATGCGAAGCCAGCGCTCGGCTTCCGTGCTTGCGGTGGAGGAGGGAGATCCCAGTCCCGTAGCGGACCTTTTCGCGGCATTCCGTGAGGACGGTCTGTGCGCCCTCGTCGTGGAGAGACACGCCCGACGTCCTGCCAACTCTCACACGGGTGGTTGCGCGCAGCCCGAGGTCGGTGTCCTCCATCGCCGCCTTTTCTGCATGATCAAATAGACATTCCATCTGGGAGTCCCTTATTGTTCATTCGTCGATGATCCGCGCAGCGCCTTGCAAGAAGATGCCAGACCTTCCACTTATCCTGGGCAGCCACTGTTACGGCTTTCATATCCCTCGACCTTTATGGTGGGCCTTTTTTCATTGCACCACGCATTTTTTAAGCTCTCTTGACCCTTGCAGTTACCAGGCCAGCAGCGTAAGGGACACCCTTAATCGCCAAAAGACAAACTGACCCTAGACTGGCAATGAACAGACCGGGCTTGAACATGCCTTTTCGGAACCTCTCCTTCTTTTGAATTAGTTCCTTGTACTCGCCCAGGTGCGCGTCCTTGCTTGTGTAACCCCAGCGATAGAACTTTCTCCAGACAGTTACGATATTATCTGGCTCAATATGCTTAACTGCAGCAAGTACCAGTTCTACGCGCCGAGATATCTTCCAGGCTTCATAGTAGATAATCGCATGGTCCTGGCCGCTAATCTTTTCGAGGGCCTGCGCGGACATAGCCGAGAAAGCATCGCACAAAAGTTGCTTTTTGTAGACGCGGGGCAGCATTACACCCGTATAAGGGCTAAAGTCTTTCACGCTGTGAATCAGTATACGATCGTAGTGGAAGAGCTTTTCGATAAAGGTCTTATTGCTGTATACATCCTCTTCGAGAACTAGCATGTCATGGTCGCCCAGCATCTTCACCGCTCTTTCAATTGCATCTGGTTCCAAGATTTGGTCGCTGTCCAGAAGAACCACAATGGAACCATGCGCTGTCCTTACACCAAGCTCTCGGGCGCCGAGAAGCCCGCCGCTGTAAGTCAAAATCACCTCAACGCCATGCTCCTTGGCGATGTTTACAGTTTCATCAGAGGAGCCGCCATCGATAACATTAATTTCGATCTGCTTGTAGGTTTGACTACCTATCGCTTCTAGGCAACGACCAATGAACTGGCCGCTATTCATGGTCGGAATACTAACGGTCACACGAGGCTCGTTGTCGGCCCTGTCGACATGCTTATTTGCGCTCATCTCTATGTTCCGCACTCCTTTGGCTATTTCTTATGCGCGGCGGTCACCATAATGTAGGCAAGCGTCGGACGCAGCGAGCGGCGCGGCGCGCACCGACAGAACGGGCGAAATGACGAAAGAGTTCTCGCAAGCTTCTCCGAAGCGAGACGAGAAAGAATGTGTAACCGATGACGACGTAGAGGATTGGCCGACGGCGGCCAGATGACGCAACCGGAATGTATCCGAGTTCTACGAGCTCGGCATCGATTAGGGCGGCGACAGCGCGCTGTATGAGCCCCGTTGCCGCGCCCTCGCGGCCCGGGGGAAGGGGCCGAGGTGGCTCGCCGAGCCGGGGATGGATCGGGAGGTCCGACAGCGGGATCCGCTCTCTGGCGGTCGTGTGGGAGTGGAACATCGACTGGTCGAAGTCCTCTCCCAGGAAGGCGCACATCCGGCGGAGCTGCTCTTCGGGCGAGGAAAGCAACTCTTCGAGGCGTACCTCAAGGTAGCGGCGAGGTCCGAGACGCGGTCCGACGCGTCGTCCGGTTCTTATCCCAGTGCGCCACAGGAGGGCGCCTTGAATGACGCTGCGGCCAGAAACCCGCGCCTGGGAGTACGCCGAGTCCCTGCCGTCTCGGATCACGTGGATAAACTGCGCGTCCGGGTACACAATCGCCAGCTCGGCAAGATGCAGAAGAGCCTTTGGCGTCTTGTTTCCCCAACGTCCCTTACCTTGTGCGACGGCCTGCGACGCGGCCAAAACCCGCATGGCCCCGGCGGCGTCCGTGATACCGAATTTCCTGCATACCGTGCGGGCCGTTAGGGCGTCGAAGTTATGCATCCGGGAATTCGGATGCTCCTCGGCTAGTGTCAGCGCCTCCGAGGCGCTCGCCACAGACGACCGCAGGCCGAGTGGGACGTCGACTAGGAAATTTGCTTCGTACACCACACTCAAGCGAGAATGGCTGTCCAGCATGGTCTGCACAAGAGTCGTTCCGGACCGGGGGCATCCCACAACGAACACTGGGGACGCCCAAACGACCGCCTCCAGGCTGACCGGTCGCCGGTCAAGTTCCCGTCCCGGGCCGCCGTGCCCCCCTTGTGCTGGAGCGGCGAAACCCGCTGCGGTGCTGCCACTGCTTCTGTCGGCAATGATGTCACTCACGTTCGCGTCCTCCCAAATGCGGCTCGTACTGATGCGATTGGTCGGTACTGACGTTTGGACCAAAGGGAGAGCGCAAGCGCTAGCAGGAGAGCGGCGGCGAGAAGCGAGACGAGGCGCGAGAGCAAGTACCACGACGACAGGCTGAAACGCGGCGGATCGTCACTTGAATGCATGCCGAGCCAACCGTTGCGCAGTCCATCGACCTCCACCCGCGAGGCTCCGGTCGGTCCGATCCAGCCCGGCGAGAAACTGTCGCCGACTGTGTAGAGCGCTGGTGCCGGGCGCTCATGCTCTTGTGGAGTCGCCGCAACCACGGGCTGGAGAAGGATCGGGGAGCGCCTGATCACGACATCCGAGTACTCGTTGGTGGTGAGCGTTCCGGGTGTGAACACGTCTGCATAGAGGTAGAGCGCCAGGCTGCTGGTCCCCGGATCAGCTGTCACGAGCGCCTGGTAGTGGTACCACTGGGAAGGGGCTGGGTTTGACGGGAGCGGCGACATGGCGGCGCACTTCTCGATAGGCACCTCCCAGAGGCACATCCGCGGGGGGCCTCCGCTGATGTTGCGGACCCAGAGGCTCACGAAGAGCGGTCCTGATCGCCAGGCCAGCGAGCGCATCTCGCACGCACTGTCTGCTTTCGCGGAGAGCGCGAGCGCCGGCAGTCCTGCCGAGCCCTGTCCCGGCAGGACACGCGCCGCCAGCCCCGCCGTCGCTGCCGTCCCGGGGAACGCCGCACAGTTTTGCACTGCACCCCACGTGCCAGACACGAAGTCGCCGTCGCTGAGCAAGGAACCGCCCAACTTGTAGCTAAGCTCTTCGACCACCTGGCCGTCGCGATGGCGGACGCGGGTGACGAGCCGGGCCTGGTGCGTCGAGGAGGCACCCTGCTGCTCGAACGCGCCGGTAGCTGATAGCAGCTTCGTGTTGTACTGCCAGCCGGGTGGCTCGACGATTGAGCTCTGGAGTTCGTCACCGGCGAGCTGCCATTGTGAAACAGAGGGAAACTGCAGCACCGCGGGAACGGCCGACCGCATCGGGCTTGATATCAGCGCGGTCCCAGAGGGGAAAAGCGCCAGATCGCGGAGATCTGGCGTAGCAGAGTTGACAGTGGCGTACGAAGTGACCGAGCCCGCCGGGCTGATGCTGTTGCGAAGCCCGAATAGCTCGAGCTCTCCGAAACGACGGACAAGCCGCATGTCCTTGTCTTCGCTTAGTGCTTTTTCGAGTGCCGCTGGCGGTGTGATATGCCGATTGGGAAAGGCAGCGTTTACGTCTCCGCGGACGAGCAGCAGCGGCGTTCCGATAGCCGTAAGCGTTCGTTGCACAGATGGCCAGTCGTGGGCGAGCAGTCCCTGCTGGACGAGGCCGACGGCGTCTGTGAGCTCCTGCGGGGCGGGCGTGTAGCCCTGGGACTGCGGGTCCACCACGTTGCGCGTTATCAGATTCGTGATGAAGGTGTCCGCTCCGTAGTAGCCCCAGGTGTAGGGCATCTGGTAGAAGTCGTCCTCGGGGAGCACGAGGAGATTGCCTGCCGGCGCGGAACGGTTCAGGTAGGACGCCATTGATGTCCAGTACGAGGGCACGCTCACGTGGACCGAGGGGAGTATCGGACGGTGATTGGGGGCGATCGCTCCGGTCATGGCCGGGAACGCAGGCGCGAGCACCGCAGCGCTCGCCGCGCCCACCACCGCGATACGAAGTCCCGGGCGTTGCAAAGCTGAGCGCCAGCGCCACACGGTGCCTGGCAGCGAGTTCAGCCTTTCGCGGGCTGCCTCCGTGGTCAGCGCGAGGAGGACCGAGTAGCCGAGCCCTCCAAGGATCAGGAACCGGCCGGGCTCCCTGAGCTGCCAGCCGAGGGGCAACCTGTAGAGCGGGTCGAATACGAGGGCTCCTGGAAGATGGGTGCCGGTGCTAAGCAGGATGACGAAAAGTGCTGTGGCCGCGGCGGCGATGCCAAGACGCGACCGGCGGCCCGTCATCCTGATTGCTCGTGGGAACCGAGCCAGCGCCAGAAAGCTGAAGGCAGTTATGGGCAGGAGGAATTTCAGGATCAGGAGCGGGAACTTATCGTAGTCGCCGGCGTACGGATAGTATTCCGTGTACTTCCAGCCCCAGTCGTTGTTCAGCCAGAACCCGTTGGCAAGCGTGGCGCGGCCCTCGGTCCAGATCCAACTCGACTGGTTGGCGAGCGTCGAGACCGCGTCGATCTTTAGCTGCAGCACGGTCGGCACGAGCCAGTAAGAGGAGGCGAGCGCGAGGAGCGGGGCGCCGAGTGCGAGGGTGAGTAGCGCTCTGCGCGCGGCCGCCCATCCGTCGAGCCATCCCACAAGGAGCGGCATCGAGGCGAGAAGCGCGACGATCATGAAAAGGAGCGGTGAATTCTGGCATACGTATCCAAGCAACGGAGCACTCGCGCCGAGGAGGAAAATACCCCTTCGTAGCGCCCACCTGCCGGATGCCGTGGTGAGCACGACTGCCGGAAGCCCTGCTAGCAGCACCATGGCGGCGAGGAACACCGGATTGGTTCCGATGAGGACAATGTGAGCGTTGAAGATATAGGCGAGAGCGCCAATGGTGGATCCTGCCGGGCCGACGCGAAGGGCCCGCAGGAACAGATAGCAGGCCACGGCGGCACTGACGAAAAGTACGGTGTACCAGATGTCTTCGGCGAGGGCTGGCGATCCGTGAAGCGCGTCGACGAGCCAGTAGACCGCAGCGGTCGGTACCTTGGTCTCGTCAGCGGCTGGGCCGCCGAGATTTGAGCCCGACCACGACCAAGGGGTGAAGAGCCGCCCTAGCCAAGCCGTGCCCACCACTGGCGCCATGTCGCCCCCTGCGAGCAGCCGACCCGGGTCGAACCAGGTCTGCGCGGCGATGGCAGCAGCGAGTCCGACGATGGCCAGGCCGATTCGCGATGGCCAAGTGCCGGCGCCCCGCGCGGTCGGCCGCTCCTCAGCCCGAAGCTGACTATGGCGTCCTCCGCGTGTCAGCCAGCCCTCGACGCCTCCGAGGAAGGTTGCGGCTAGCAGCGCCAAGAACGCCGCGCCGACGAGGATCGGTGACAGGCTGAGATTGTCGCGTATACCACCGAGCAGAAGCAGCGCTACGCCGAGCACGGCGAGGCCAGCTCTCATCCGGGAGAGCCCCTGACGACCACCAGCGGCCCGGTCGCCAGCAAACGACCTGGCCTGGTCAAGAATCTGGATCGTGGACGACTCGGACTTGCGCGCCACTGTGAGGATGCCCGTTGCGACCTGCGCCCACGGGACGACTCCGGCAGGCCTGGCCTGGGGCCCGTAGCCACCGGCAACTGACGTGAGCAGCCTGACCAGGCCAGTGGCCAAGGATGCCGGATCGGCCCGCGTGAGGATGCCTCCCGACGCTCCGATCGAGTCCCGCAGGCCCGCAACGTCGTAGCCGATCGCGACGGTGCCGCTCGCTGCCGCCTCGGTGACTACTAGCCCCCAGCCCTCTCGGACGGACGTGGCGACCAGGGCATGCGCACGTCCTAGGCGCTGGCGCTTCTCGTCTCCGGGCACGCGTCCGAGGAAGGTAACGCCTGGTCCCGCCATCTTGCGGAGCCTCGCCTCCTCGGGGCCGCTTCCGATCACCCACATCTGCGCTTCGGGCAGCTGGCGGCGGGCTAGGCTGAAGGCCCGAATGGCATGCTCGGGGCGCTTGTTGGCGCTAAGGCGTCCAATGAATACAACGGTCGGGACAGACTCCTTCTTGACCGGGACCGGCCGGGTCGGCACCCATCCTTCTGGCACGACTGTTACCCGTCGCAGGCCGTATTCTGCTAGCGACTCGCGGCTTGACTCGGACACGGTGACAACTGGTACATCCCGGTATGCCCGCAACCATGTCGGCTCCAGCAGGTAACGGCCAATAACGGAGATCGGCCATAGGGTCTCGTAGCGCCAGACCTCCCTGGCGACCTGGTGGATGACGGCCACGACCGGCACGTTCCTCACAAAGCGAGAACAGAAGAACGGCCTCGTATTCACGCAATCGACCACGAGATCGTATTGGCCGTCTCCCTCGCGCCTCCAGTAGCGCTTGGCCTCCCGGTAGACGCCGATCCGGCTACCCTGCCGTAGAATGCGTACTCCATCGACGAACTCCTCGGCAGGCCTGCCCGCGACAGCTCCGCAGAAGACCGTAACCGCATGGCCGAGCTTCACCCATTCGCGCGCCACCGACTGCAGGTAGACCTCGGCGCCACCAGCTCGGGGATGCGCCAGATCCCGCCAGTTGTAGGCGAGGATCCGCAGTGGCCCGCCCGCAGGCCCAGAGCCGGCCAGCGCTGCGGCGGTGAGCGACGGGGCGTCTGCTCGCGACCAGGACCTGGAGTCCGAGCGGGGCACCTGACCACGGCCAGGCGCCAGCGCTGTGGCAGTAAGCGACGGGGCGTCTGCTCGCGACCAGGACCTGGTCGCCGAGAGGGACACCTGACTATGGCCAGAGGCCAGCGCGAGCTGGGGTCCGTAGAAATGTACAATCCTCAGCCGGTAGAAGATGGCGAGCGTGTCGAGGAGCGTTCGCCAGACTGCCTTCGGCGAGATGGTGCTCGTGAAGCGCTCGGCTATCTGGACCGGGAGCTCGACGAAGTTCGGATAGCCCATGCGGCGGGCGACCACGAGAAGTTCCAGGTCGAACG
>Ga0302325_10028615_pt1 | contig 11528 bp, 15 predicted proteins | sample Palsa_T0_2_FD_201948 | JGI IMG/M metagenome (GOLD analysis project Ga0302325, IMG submission 201948) | Peat permafrost microbial communities from Stordalen Mire near Abisko, Sweden - Palsa_T0_2 | ecosystem: Environmental > Terrestrial > Soil > Palsa > Peat permafrost | place: Sweden: Abisko... | reverse complement strand
TGGCGCTGGGCCGAAGGAAGTTCGTGCCTCCCTTCGCGACCTGGTATGCCGCGAACCTGTTCGCCATCGTTCCGCTGCGAAATATCCTGCCCGGCGCCCCACCGCCCGGCTCGTTGATCGACCAAGCCCTCGTGCAGTGGGTGCTGCTCGCGCTGGCGACAGCGATGGCTCTGTACATCTTCGCCTGGGTGCGGCAAGGGGACTGACGCGTCACGACCCGCGGCAGGTGAGAGCGGTGCGCACGATGACGCTGTCGGACGTCAACAGGTTGGTCTCCACATCGCCGAAGAAGTAGCTGTTGTCAGGGCTCCAATTGGCGGTCTGCACGACCGTCGCGTAGACCGTTTTGCGCCCAATGACTTTCGCGTTGTCATCGGCGTTGAAATCGCTGAGCCGCTGGGGATGTGAGCCGTCGGAGTCCATCGTCCACCAGTCGGTTCCATGAGACGGGTTGTCGGCGTTTGTCATCCACAACACCTGACCATCAGGGGTGTAGCGGGGATGCTCGTTGTAACTGCCGCCTCGGGTGAGTCGAGTGATCGCACCGGAGTTGAGGTCATAGCGGTAGATCTGGTTGCTCCAGAAGTTGTGGGTCTCGAAGTCGCTGGTGAACACCAGAGATGATGAGTCGGCCGAGAAGCCGCCGGTTTCGTTGAAGGCATCATCGGTCGGGGACACCGCGCGGACGTTGGACAGCGACGGTATGCCTTCTTGACTCACGTCGAAATTGGCCACCTTGATCGCCCAGAATCCCGCGAACCGATCCGGTTTGAGAGCCTTGGGCACTTTGGTGCGCTCGGTCCATTCGAGTAGCCGGCCGTCGGGCGAGAACTCCGGGATGATCGTGCCGTGGTCTTTGTCGGTCGGGACGTCAGTGAGCTGCCAGGCTTGTGAACCGTCGGCTTTGGCCACCCACAGGTCGGAGTAGCTGCCCCAGCCGGGTGTGGCGCCCACCGAATTACCGGGGTGCGCGGCTTTCTCGGCGACAAAGGCGATGAACTGGCCCGATGGGCTCCAGACCGGCGTGCCGGTGCTGCGCTGCGGAAAACTCGCCGAAGCCAACCCCAACTGCGCGGGATTCGATCCATCGGGCTTGACGGTGTAGATGTGGTATGCGAGGTCGCCGCCCTTGGCGTTGTACGCGAGCAGACCCGCGACCTTCGACCAGTCGACGCCGAAGGCGTCCCGCTTGAATACCTGGTAGCTGATCGGCGGGCCGCACCCGGGCCGACCGACGGATTTTCCCGATGATGGTTCGGCGCCGCGGCGTGGCGCCGGCAGATGGGCGCAGGAAGCGCCGAGGACCAGGGACAGCGCGACGAAGGCACGCAGGACCTTGGTCCAAACGTGCCTCGGCATACGCAACTGGGGCCCCTTTTGGCCGGTTTATCCGGCCGGCAACGGGCGTCGGCCAGGAATTTGGCTCTGAGCAGGTCTTCACCTAGACTCTAGGGGTTGCCGTGGGCAGACCTCGGCTGGCACTCAAGAGCATTACCCGTCAGCCCTGCGTGCCTTTCGGTGACAAAGACCATGCAAGACAGGTCGGGTGGACCATGTCCACCGGCGTGTCAGCGCGTGCATACGTGAACCAGGTCAGGAGATCTAGTGATTCAGCAGGAATCGCGGCTGAAGGTGGCCGACAACACCGGCGCCAAGGAGATCTTGTGTATCCGCGTGCTCGGCGGCTCGGGCCGGCGGTACGCCGGTATCGGCGACGTCATCGTGGCGACGGTCAAAGATGCCATCCCGGGCGGCAACGTCAAGCGCGGTGATGTGGTCAAGGCCGTGGTGGTGCGCACCGTCAAGGAGCGCCGCCGCCCCGACGGCAGCTACATCAAGTTCGACGAGAACGCCGCCGTGATCATCAAGCCCGACAACGACCCGCGTGGAACGCGTATCTTCGGGCCGGTCGGCCGGGAGCTGCGGGAGAAGCGCTTCATGAAGATCGTCTCGCTTGCCCCGGAGGTGTTGTAGGTGAAGATCCACAAGGGCGACACCGTCCTGGTCATCTCGGGCAAAGATAAAGGCGCCAAAGGCAAGGTGCTGCAGTCTTACCCGACCCGCAACAAGGTCCTCGTCGAGGGCGTCAACCGGATCAAGAAGCACACGGCGATCTCGACCAACCAGCGCGGAGCGCAGTCAGGCGGGATCGTCACGCAGGAAGCCGCGATTCACGTCTCCAACGTGATGGTGGTCGACTCCGACGGCACGCCGACTCGCATCGGCTACCGGGTCGACGAGGAGACCGGCAAGCGGGTCCGCATCTCCAAGCGCAACGGCAAGGACATCCAGGCATGACAACTACAGAGCAAGTGAAGGTTCAGCCCAGGCTCAAGGCGCGCTACCGCGCCGAGATCCGTGAGGCACTCAACCAGCAGTTCAGCTACGGCAATGTCATGCAGATCCCGACCGTGGTGAAGGTCGTGGTGAACATGGGCGTTGGCGATGCTGCCCGCGACGCCAAGCTGATCAACGGCGCGGTCAACGACTTGGCGCTGATCACCGGTCAGCGGCCCGAGATCCGCAAGGCGCGTAAGTCGATCGCACAGTTCAAGCTGCGTGAGGGCATGCCGATCGGGGCGAGGGTGACCCTGCGCGGCGACCGGATGTGGGAGTTCCTCGACCGGCTCACCTCGATCGCCTTGCCGCGTATCCGGGACTTCCGAGGGCTGTCACCCAAGCAGTTCGACGGTTCCGGCAACTACACCTTCGGGCTGAACGAGCAATCGGTGTTCCACGAGATCGACGTGGACAAGATCGACCGGCCCCGCGGAATGGACATCACCGTTGTCACCTCGGCGACAACCGACGACGAAGGACGAGCGCTGCTGCGGGCCCTCGGCTTTCCGTTCAAGGAGAACTGAATAGATGGCTAAGAAGGCATTGGTCAACAAGGCCGCAAAGAAGCCCAAGTTCGCGGTGCGCGGTTACACCCGGTGCAACCGGTGCGGCCGCCCGCGCGCGGTGTTCCGCAAGTTCGGGCTGTGCAGGATCTGCCTGCGCGAGATGGCGCACGCGGGCGAGCTGCCCGGCGTGCAAAAGAGCAGCTGGTAACAGGCCGAGCAGGACATAAACCAATCCAGGACTGGCGCGCGGCAGGCCCGAGCAGGGAACCACCGCGAGGAAGGTGACAGACACTGTCATGACGATGACGGACCCGATCGCAGACTTTTTGACACGTCTGCGCAACGCCAATTCGGCGTACCACGACGAGGTGACGCTGCCGCATTCGAAGATCAAGGCCAATATCGCCGAGATCCTCAAGCGGGAGGGTTACATCACCGACTATCACACTGAAGACGCGCGCGTCGGCAAGGCGTTAGTCGTTCAGCTCAAGTACGGGCCCAGCAGGGAGCGAAGCATCGCCGGTCTGCGGCGCGTATCCAAGCCGGGTTTGCGGGTGTACGCGAAGTACACCAACCTGCCGCGGGTACTCGGCGGCCTGGGTGTGGCGATCATCTCGACCTCCACGGGCCTGCTCACCGACCGTCAGGCAGCCAGGCAGCGCGTGGGCGGCGAAGTCCTCGCGTTCGTGTGGTAAGGGCGGGGAGGTAACGGAGAAATTATGTCGCGCATTGGCAAGCAACCGGTTCCGGTTCCCACCGGAGTCGACGTAACGATTGACGGCCAGAAGGTCTCCGTCAAAGGACCCAAGGGCACCTTGGATCTCACGGTCGCCGACCCGATCACAGTATCGCGCAACGACGACGGTGCAATCGTGGTCGCCCGTCCGGATGACGAGCGGCAGAACCGCTCGCTGCACGGGCTCTCGCGCACCCTGGTGTCCAACCTGGTCACCGGCGTGACGCAGGGCTACACCACCAAATTGGAGATCTTCGGGGTCGGCTACCGGGTACAGCTCAAGGGCTCCACCCTGGAGTTCGCGCTGGGCTACAGCCACCCCGTGGTGATCGAGGCCCCGGACGGCATCACGTTCGCGGTTGAGACGCCGACGAAGTTCAGCGTCACTGGGATCGACAAGCAGAAGGTCGGCCAGATCTCGGCGAATATCCGCCGTCTGCGCCGCCCCGACCCGTACAAGGGTAAGGGCGTGCGCTACGAGGGTGAACAGATCCGCCGCAAGGTCGGAAAGACAGGTAAGTAGTCATGGCGCAATCACAAGCTGGCACCACCGCGCAAAAGCCATTGGGGCAGAGCGCGTCCGCCGCCCGGCGGAAATCGCGGCTGCGGCGGCACGCACGGCTGCGTAAGAAGATCTCGGGCACCGGGCAGCGACCGCGCCTGGTGGTGCACCGCTCGGCGCGCCACATTCATGTGCAGTTGGTCAACGACCTCGACGGCACAACCGTGGCCGCTGCCTCGTCGATCGAGGCGGATGTGCGCGGTGTGGAGGGCGACAAGAAGGCCCACAGTGTGCGGGTCGGTCAGTTGATCGCCGAGCGTGCCAAAGCCGCCGGAATCGATACGGTGGTATTCGACCGTGGCGGCTACACCTACGGTGGACGGATCGCCGCACTGGCCGACGCCGCCCGCGAAGGCGGCCTGAAGTTCTGATGGCACACATCGAATTCCATGTTTCACACGACTTTTCACAGAACATTGGAAGGACCGCATAATGGCGGATCAACCGGCCGGAGCGGCCGGCCAGACGCACGGTAGCGCGGAAGGTCGCTCAGACGGCCGCGACTCTCGCGATAACCGGGGCCGCCGGGACGGTGGCGGTGGCCGCGGCGGCCGCGACCGCGACGGCGACAAGAGTAATTACCTGGAGCGGGTCGTCACCATCAACCGCGTCTCCAAGGTCGTGAAGGGTGGTCGGCGATTCAGTTTCACCGCTCTGGTGATCGTCGGCGACGGCAACGGGATGGTCGGTGTCGGCTATGGCAAGGCCAAGGAAGTTCCGGCCGCGATCGCCAAGGGCGTCGAGGAAGCCCGGAAGAGCTTTTTCCGCGTGCCGCTGATTGGCGGGACCGTCACTCACCCTGTGCAGGGCGAGGCTGCCGCCGGCGTGGTGCTGTTGCGCCCGGCCAGCCCCGGTACCGGTGTGATCGCCGGCGGTGCTGTCCGTGCGGTGCTGGAATGCGCAGGCGTACGCGACATTCTGGCCAAATCACTGGGCAGCGACAATGCGATCAACGTCGTGCACGCCACGGTTGCCGCGCTCAAGCTGTTGCAGCGGCCCGAAGAGGTGGCCGCGCGGCGTGGATTGCCGATCGAGGATGTCGCCCCGGCCGGCATGTTGCGCGCCCGCCGCGAAGCCGATGCGTTGGCCGCCGCTGGAAATACGGCCACCACCGCCCGTGAAGGAACGGCGTAACTATGGCCGCAGGAAAAGCAACACCATCGACGCAGCTGAAGATCACCCAGATCCGCGGCATCATCGGCGCTCGCTGGAAACAGCGGGAAAGCCTTCGCACACTCGGGCTTCGGGGGATTCGCCAGTCGGTCGTCCGTGACGACAACGCTCAGACCCGTGGGCTGATCGCCGTCGTGCAGCACCTCGTTGAGGTCGAGCCGGCCGGCGCACCGGGAGGTAGCAAGTGACCATCAAACTACATGACCTGCGCCCCGCGCCCGGGTCGAAGACCAAGCGCACCCGCGTCGGACGCGGTGAGGGCTCCAAGGGTAAGACTGCGGGCCGCGGCACCAAGGGCACCAAGGCCCGCAAGAACGTGCCGGTGACCTTCGAGGGTGGGCAGATGCCGCTTCACATGCGGCTGCCCAAGCTGAAGGGCTTCCGCAACCGGTTCCGCACCGAATACGAAGTCGTCAACGTCGGCGACATCAATCGTCTGTTCCCGCAGGGCGGTTCGATCGGTTTGGACGAGTTGGTAGCCAAGGGAGCGGTTCGCAAGAACTCGCTCGTCAAGGTTCTCGGCGACGGGAAGCTGGCCGCCAAGGTCGACGTCACCGCGCACAAGTTCAGCGGCAGCGCGCGGGAGAAGATCACCGCGGCGGGCGGCTCAGCGACCGAGCTCTAGGCTTGCGGGCGCACACCCAGCACGTCACGGAACAGTGACTGGCGCACCGCTAGTTCGCGTGGATCGCTGACCAGGTGAAAGCCCAGCCGGTTCATCACATAGCCGAACCCGATTCCGGTGTCGGGGTCGGCGAAGCCGAACGAGCCGCCGAAACCTGGTGTGCCGAACGCCTTGTCGGACGAACCGAACACGCACAACGGCGCCGGCTTTGACAGTCCCAGTGAATAGACGACGTCAACGTGCAGCACCCGGTCCCGTGGCCCCCGGCTCGGCGCCGCCGGCTCGGCCGTGAGCTCGTCCAGCACGTGTGGCGCCAGACCCAGCGCCGCATCCCCGGTCGCTGCGGCTCCGTAGATCTGTGCGACGGCACCGGCTGTTCCGATCCCGTTGGCGGACGGAATTTCGATGGCGCGCACGTCGTCGCGGTTGTAGTCACCGGCCCACGGGCTCACGTCGTGCGGGAGGCAACCGGCGCGGGTGAGCAGTCCGACCGGGTTGATCGCCGCGGCAATGACACCGGTCGGCAAGGCATTCAAATGCAGTAGGGATTCCGCGCGCGACCAGTGGTGCAGGTGCGCTATCCGGTCGCGTGGTACCGAGTCCGGGAGTCCGATGTGCAGGTCCAACCCGAGCGGGTCGGCTATTTCGTCGGCGAAGAAACGGCCCAGCGTGCGGCCCGCCGGATCGGTGCGGCGGATGAGTTCGGATTCGTACCAACCCAGCGTGATCGCGTGGTACCCGTGCCGAGTGCCCGGTGGCCACGCCGGCTTCTGGACCGCGAGCATCGCCGAAAGCCTCGCCGGGTCGGCGACATCGCGCACGGTTGGCGCTGGTCTCAGCACACACAATCCGGCCTGGTGGCCCAGCAGTTGCCGGATGGTCACATCAGCCTTGCCGGCCTGTGCGAACTCCGGCCAGTGGTCGACGACTTTGTCGTCGTAGCCGAACAATCCGCGCGACGCTGCCAACGCAATAGCAAGAGCGGCAACACCTTTGGTCGTTGAGAACATGTTGACCATCGTGTCGTCCTGCCACGGCGCTTTGGTGATTCCGTTGCGGTAGCCGCCCCACAGGTCGACGACTTTGACGCCGTCGCGATAGACCGCGATCGCGGCGCCGACCTCGTGACCGGACGCAAAGTTGGCGCGGAATGCATCGGCGACCTTGCCGTAACCCTCGTCGACGTCTCCGCCGATCAGGTCTGGCGATACGGCGACTTTGAGGACCATGGACTGGTTATACCGCGGTCGGCCGGTCGGAACCGGTGCCTTGATCGAATCGCTCGGAGCCGGGCACATCGTGCATCCCGCCAGTGCGGATGCTCCCGTGGCTCAGGTTGAGGCCTAGCTCAGCTGCGGGATCACTTCTGCGGCAAGACGTTCCATCTGCTCGCGATCCTCGGCAACATCACGGCCAACCGGGTTGAGCAGGATCATCTCGGCGCCCGCGTCGATGACCTCCCGTAGACCGGATGCGACGTCCTCGACGGTGCCGAACACCGGCACCGCGTCGACGCCGGGCATCGCGCCGTAAATGCGGTGTAACCCGGTGAGCACGCGCTCGCGCGCCGTGGCCGGGTCGTCGTCGACCATCAGATAGACCCGCTTGCCGATCGGAAACTTCGCCGGATCCTTGCCCTGCTCGGCAAGCTCGTGCCGCACGATCTTCACCGCCTCGATGAACTTCGCGGTGGTCGAAGAACCTGCTCCCAGGAAGGCATCGCCGTGGCGCACCGCGCGGGCAAGCGCCTTGGACGCCTGACCGCCGAACCAGATCGGTGGATGCGGCCGCTGCACGGGTTTCGGCTGAATCGGCAGGTCGTCGACCTGACGGAACCGGCCGTCAAACGTCACTCTCGGTGCATCCGACCACGCCGCCTTCATCAACTCCAGGCCCTCTGTGAAACGACTGATGTAGGTCGCCTTGTCCACGCCGAACGCGGCGAACCTGCGGAAGCCGCCGCCGGGGGCCACCCCGACATCCAGCCTGCCGTGGCTGAGCCGGTCGACCGCGGTTATCGACGCGGCCAGCTGCAGCGGGTCGTGCAGCGACGAGACCAACACGGCCACGCCCAGCCGCAGCCGTTCGGTGCAGGCGGCGGCATAGGTCAGTAGTTCCAGCGGCGCAAGCAGCGGCGCCTCCCCGACGATCTGCTCGAGCACCCAGCCGCCCTCGAACCCGAGTTGCTCGGCCCGAGTCAGGTAATCGCGCAGGCCGGCCGCGTCGAACACGCCCGAATCAAATTGGTGGATCGAGATGGAGAACCGCACCCCACCACCGTACGGTCCGAGCTGCGGCGCCGCGGCGTTCCCGCCGGCCATCGGTAGGCTCGACACATGTTTTCATTCCTGCCCGATCCGCCGGGCATTAACGACGTGCGCGCATTGGCTCGCCGGGTGGATACCGCCCGTCACAATGGTGTTCCCAGCGGCTGCGTGCTCGAACTCGACCTGCGCGTCGCGCCACCGGAAGCGGGCGGGTTGGACCCGCTGGCAATCATCACCGGCGGCGGCCGGCCGTTGGTGCTGCGTGAAGCCGTGTCTGCGCTGCACCGGGCGGCTAAGGATCCCCGGATCGTCGGCCTGATTGCCCGTGTGGAGCTTCCGGCCGCCGCGGCGGGACCGGTCCAGGAGCTGCGGGACGCCGTCGCAGCCTTCACCGCGGTAAAACCGTCCTTGGCGTGGGCCGAGACGTATCCGGGAACGCTGTCCTACTTCTTGGCGTCAGCGTTCGGCGAGGTGTGGATGCAGCCGGCGGGGACCCTCGGCCTGATCGGCTTCGCCACCAATGCCTTGTTCCTGCGGGACGCACTGGACAAGGCTGGTATCGAAGCTCAGTTCGTTGCGCGGGGTGAATACAAGTCGGCGGTAAACCTCTTCACCCAGGACCGCTACACCGACGCGCATCGGGAGGCCGACACCCGGTTGCTGGAGAGCTTGCGCGCCCAGGTCTGGCAGGCGATCGCCGAGTCGCGCGACGTCGACTATGACTCTCTCGACGGGCTGGCCGACCAAGCGCCCTTGCTGCGCGAGGCCGCCTTGCATTCGGGCCTGATTGATCGCGTTGGCTTCCGCGACCAGGCGTATGCGCGGATAGCGGAACTGGTTGGCACAGAGAGTGATTCGCCGGGGTCCGGTGATGCCGACGCTGACGACTCTCCGCCGCGGCTATATCTGAGCCGTTACGCCCGGGCGACCGGCCCGGGCGGACCGCCGCGGCCGTCGATCCCTGGGCGCAAACCCAAGTCGACGATTGCCGTCGTGACCGTTGCCGGTCCGATCGTCAGCGGCCGCGGCGGGTCGCGGTTGCCGTTCGGCTCGTCCAACGCAGGTGGCGACACCATTGCGGCGGGTTTGCGAGAGGCGGCCGCCGACGATTCGGTGTCGGCGATCGTGCTGCGGGTCGACTCGCCGGGCGGCTCGGTCAGTGCGTCGGAAACCATCTGGCGGGAGGTCGCACAAGCCCGCAAGCGTGGCAAGCCGGTGGTGGCGTCGATGGGTGCGGTCGCCGCCTCCGGCGGCTACTACGTGTCGATGGGCGCCGATGCGATCGTCGCCAATCCTGGGACGATCACGGGCTCGATCGGCGTGCTGACCGGCAAGCTGGTCGCCCGCGATCTGAAGAACCGGCTCGGTGTCGGGTCGGATTCGGTGCGTACCAACGCCAATGCCGATGCCTGGTCGATCAATGCGCCGTTCACGCCCGAACAGCACGCCCAGGTCGAGGCCGAAACGGACCTGTTCTACAAAGACTTCGTGCAGCGGGTCGCCGAGGGTCGCAACCTGAGCTTCGATGCAGTGGAGGCGGTGGCCCGGGGCCGGGTCTGGACCGGCGCGGACGCCCTCGAACACGGCCTGGTCGACGAACTCGGCGGCTTAAGAACCGCGGTGCGCCGGGCCAAGGTGCTGGCCGGCTTGGACCAAGACGACAAGGTCCGCTTGATCGGCTATCCGGGTTCGTCACTGTGGGAGTTCCTGCGGCCGCGACCGTCCTCGCAGCCGGCGGCGGCGTCGCTGCCGGATGCGTTGGGCGCATTGATCGCCCAGTCGGTGGTCGGGATCATCGAGCAGGCCGAGCGGTCGTTGACCGGCGCCAGCGCGCTGTGGTTGGGGGAGTCGCGCTTCTAGCTGCCGAGGGTTGCGCTGACGTAGATGATTTCGCCCAGCGGATCGTCGTTGTCGGGGGAGGGAACCTCCAGCCCGTTGGCGATGAAGAGGTCGGTACGCGAGGTGTCGACGACATCCCATGCCTTGGCGCGCAGGTAGTCGATGACGTGGCTGCGCTCGCCGGCGTAAATAAGCGACGGCATGTCGATGTCGATACCCAGCTCGCGAAGCGGCGCCGACATCTCGCGAACGCGGTCGACGTCGAAGTCCTTGATGCCCGGTACGTATTCGGTGGCGATTGCACTACCGGGTGCGCTCAAAGCGGTGATGTTGTCGAACAACCGGTCCTGAGCTGCGGACGGTAAGTAGATCAGCAGGCCCTCGGCCACCCAGGCCGTGGGTGCACCGGGGTCCAGGCCGGCAGCCTGCAACGCGGCCGGCCAGTCGGCACGCAGGTCGATAGGGACGGTGCGTCGCGTGGCGGTGGGTTGGGCGCCGAGATCGGCCAGCGTCGTCGTCTTGAACTCGATCACCTGCGGCTGGTCGATCTCATAGACGACCGTCTCCGAAGGCCAGTCCAACCGGTAGGCGCGTGAGTCCAACCCGGACGCCAGGATCACCACCTGCCGCACGCCCGCGCGCACGGCGGCCAGCAGGTAATCGTCAAAGTACTTGGTACGCAGGGCAGTTCCATCGACTATCGCTTGCTTTCGCGCCGGCGATGCGTTCGGGATCAGCGATAGATCGAGCTCGCCGTCGATCATCCTGACGAAGAACTCCAGCCCGACGGCGCGGACCAGCGCGTCGGCGAACGGGTCGTTGATCAGTCCCCGGGGATCCTTCGTCGCCATCGCTCGACCCGCGGCGATCATGGTCGCGGTGGCGCCCACGCTGGAGGCCAGATCCCAGCTGTCGTCATCGGTGCGCGCCATGCCCGCCCTACTTCAGCGTCGCGGCGATGTAGCTCATTTGCCGGAACATCGCCATCGACTCGTCATCCGGAAAGGCAAAGCCATTGCGCTGGTACAGCTCCGGGGCAGGATGGGCGGTCACCTGCCAGCCGTGGCCGCTGAGGTAGTCGCCCACGATATTGCGTTCGCCTTGATAGAACAAATCCGCCGCGTTGAGGTCGAAACCCGCGCGGCGCCACCGTTCGCTGATGCGCTGCACGCTTTCCTCGGAGAAGGCGGCTGGATCGTTGATGTGCTCGGTGGCCAGCTGGCTGCCCGGTGCGCTGAGTGCGGTGATGTTGTCGAACAATCGATCCTGGGCCTCGGACGGCAGGTAGGGCAACAATCCCTCGGCGCTCCACGCGGTCGGTTGATCGACGTCGAAACCGCCGGCCCGCAACGCGTTTGGCCAGTCGTCGCGCAGATCGATGGCGACGGTACGGAGTTCCGCGCTCGGTGTGGCGCCGAGGTCAGCCAGCGTGCTTGTTTTGAACTCGATCACCTGGGGCTGGTCGATCTCGTAGACAATC
>Ga0302325_10028613_pt1 | contig 11528 bp, 11 predicted proteins | sample Palsa_T0_2_FD_201948 | JGI IMG/M metagenome (GOLD analysis project Ga0302325, IMG submission 201948) | Peat permafrost microbial communities from Stordalen Mire near Abisko, Sweden - Palsa_T0_2 | ecosystem: Environmental > Terrestrial > Soil > Palsa > Peat permafrost | place: Sweden: Abisko... | reverse complement strand
GGACGCGGACCTGGATGACTGGGAGCAGATGATCGACACCAACTGCAAGGGCCTGGCCTACTGCACGCGGGCGATCCTGCCGGGCATGGTGGCCCGCCGTCGCGGTCACGTGATCAACCTCGGCTCGATCGCCGGCACCTATCCGTACCCGGGCGGAAACGCCTACGGCGGCACCAAGGCGTTCGTGCACCAGTTCAGCCTGAACCTGCGCAGCGACCTGCACGGCACCGGGGTACGCGTGACCTGCGTCGAGCCAGGGATGGCCGACACCGAGTTCTCCACCGTCCGGTTCAGCGGCGACCAGGCCAAGGCAGACGCCGTCTACGCCGGCATGCAGCCGCTGACCGCCGACGACATCGCCGAGTCCGTGTACTGGGCGGCGACACTCCCGCCGCACGTAAACGTCAACACCATCGAACTGATGCCCGTCGCGCAGAGCTTCGCCCCGTTCCAGGTAGCCCGCGACAGCTAGCACGACCAGCGGCCGCCTCGACCTGCCCGGCGCCCTGCGTTGTCGATCGGGCTCGCGGCCGTTCGTGTAGGGAGCAGACGGCCAGCGTGGCCGGCGGAGAGGAGCGCTATGCCTGAATCGAAGGTGCTGCTCGGCGGCCTGGGGATTCCTGAGTCGCCGCGCTGGCATGACGGCAGGCTGTGGTTCTGCAACTGGATCGGCCGGCAGGTCATGGCGGTTGACCTGGACGGCAAGGCGGAGGTCATGCTCAGCCGCGATCCGGCCAGCCACCCGATGGGGTATTCCATCGACTGGCTGCCCGACGGCAGGCTGCTGACGACGGGCGACAAGGTCCGGCGCCGGCAGCCTGACGGGTCGATGGCCGTCCACGCCGAGCAGGGGGCGAACGAGATCGTCGTGGACGCACACGGCAACGCCTACGTGAACGGCGCGGACTTCGGCTTCGTCGCCGGTGAACCGCCCAAGCCGGGCTACATCAAGCTCGTCACGCCGGACGGGCAACTGCGCCAGGTCGCCGGCGACATCCAGTTCCCCAACGGCATGGTCATCACGCCGGACGGCCGGACGCTGATCATCTCCGAGTCGTTCGCGGGACAGCTCACCGCGTTCGACATTGACGGCGATGGCGGGCTGTCGGGGCGGCGGGTGTTCGCCGGGGGACTGGGGCCGGACGGTATCTGCCTGGACGCCGAGGGCGCCGTGTGGGTGTCCACCGGCGGATCCTCGGTCGTCCGGGTCGCCGACGGCGGCAAGATCCTGCAACGCATCGAACTCGGGGAGAACCGGGCGCCGTTCGCGCTGATGCTCGGCGGCCCGGACCGGCGGACCCTGTTCATCTGCACCGCCGAGTGGCGCAAGGCCGACGGCGTCCCGGCCAACCTTGAACGGCTGGCCGCGGGGCCGCGCACCGGGGAGATCCTCGCTCTGCGAGTGGATGTGCCCGGCACCGGCCGGCCGTGACAGGGCAGGAATGGGGGCTCATGGCGCGCGTTGGTCCGGCGGGGGCGTGGACGCCTGTCGTGCCTGTAGCCAGGCCGGGCTGGGCAGGAAGTGGGTGTCGTAGCGGTCCTGGACGTCGAGAAGCGACTCCGGGGCGGCGTGACCTTGCGCGATGCGAGCCAGGTGCCGGAAGTACTCGAAGCGTTCGACGCCAGGGGTGATCACGATGAGCAGCTGGCCGTGGTGGCCGTGCGTGGCCGCGAAGGCGTGCGGAAGTTCGGGCGGGACAACGACGAGATCGCCCTGAGTGGCGTGCAGGACCGTGTCGCCGGCGAGCAGCTCGATGCTGCCGTCGAGGACGTAGAACAGTTCGCTGGAATGGTGGTGGCGGTGCGGGGTGGCTCCGTCGGCCCCGTCCCGCAGGCTGACGCGCAGCGCGCTCGCGGCGGCGTGGGTGGCGCTGGCATCGAGGAGAAGCCGCAAGCTCACCGACTCGTTCCCCAGAGTCTCGGCCTGGGCGGCCCGGATGACCGCCGCACCGCCTGGCCCGTCAAGCGTCCATGTCATGTCTATCTCCTCCGGATCCGGTGGCTGGCCGGAGCTGGACGACGGGGAGGGGCCGGTCGGTCTTAGCTTGCATCTTGCTGTAGGCGGGGTACGCCCGGACGAGGGCAGGCCAGCAGCGGTCACGTTCGTCCTGGGGGAGGATCCTGGCGAGATAGGTGCTGGTTTGACCGCCTCGTTCGACGGAGACGCGGGGGTAGGTGGCGAGGTTGCGGAGCCAGAGGGGCTGGGTGGCGGCACCGCCGTTACTGGCGACGATGAGCCAGCCCGCGCCGTCGGGGATGCCAATGACCGGGGTGGGGTACGGCTGTCCGCTTCGCCGGCCGGTGGTGGTCAGTACCAGCAGCGGGTGGCCGCCCATGCGGGCGAGGATCCGGCCGCTGCTGGCTTGGATGATGCGGCGGTGGGCGCCGATGAAGGGGCGCATGAGACGACGGTCGCGGGCCCGGAGGCGCCGTCCCCGCTCCCCGTCGACCAAGCCGGTGCCGTTGTCGGTCATGGGTGCCTCGCGGTGGTGTGGGCGTCAAGGAATACGGCCAGCTCGTGGTTGACCTGTTGTGGTTGCTCTTGCTGAACCCAGTGACCGCAGCCGGGGAGGATCACGCGAGCGAGGCGGGGGACGGCTTGTTCCATGTACTGGTGGCCGACGAAGCGGGTCGCGGTGTCTACCTCGCCGCCGAGGAACAGGACGGGTCGCTCAATCAGCCGGGTGCCGACGTCGGCGAGGTCAGCCCAATCGCGGTCGAGGTTGCGGTACCGGTTGAGCGCGCCGGTGAAGCCGGTGCGCACGAACGCCGCTGTGTAGACGTCGAGGTCATCGCCGCTCAGCCAGGCCGGCAGCTGTCCGGGTTCGGGGATCGGGTCGAGCAGGCGGGACCCGGGCGGCAGTCCTGTCAGGAGCCGCTCGGCCAGACCGGTGGGGGCGTCGCCGGACAGAGCGGAGAAGATCAGCCTCAGCGTGCGGCGGGTATCGGTTCCCATCTCGGCCTCGGCGACGCCGGGTTCTTGGAAGTACAGCGCCCAGTTGAACCGCTGCTCGCCCATGGCGCGCAGGATCTGGGTTGGCGGGAGGAGAGGGCGGGGCTGCAGCGGGACGCTCAACGCCGCGAGTGAGCTGACGCGTTCGGGGTGCACCTGCGCGAGCGTCCAGGCGATGTTCGCGCCCCAGTCGTGACCGACGACGCTGGCGGTCTGTTCGCCCAACGTGTCGAGAAGTCCGATAACGTCACCGACCATGCTCGTCATCGCGTAGTCGTCCACAGGTTCTGGCCGGGAGCTTTCCCCGTAGCCGCGCAGGTCGGGAGCGACGGCGTGGTAGCCGGCGGCCGCCAGGGCAACCAGCTGGTGCCGCCACGAGTACCACAGCTCCGGGAACCCGTGCAGCAGCACCACCGTCGGGCCCCGGCCGGCCTCGGCCACATGGAGCGTGATCTCGCCCACGCCCAGATGCCGGTGGCTGATGATGGCGGTCACCGTGGCTCCCCGCAGCCGGACTGCCGCGACTCGATCACGCGCGGCTGCCGCCTGCGAGCCGTTCCACGAACCGTCTGGCGATCGCCTGCTGCCCGGCTAGGGTGGGGTGAAGCCCGTCCGCTTTCAGCAGGGCTGCATCGGGGGGGTTGCCGAAAGCGCCGGTCAGGTCGACCATCACATCGCCGTCGCCGGCCGTGCTGCGGATCGCGTTGCCCACGGCCCGCAGGTCGTCGTCTTCCAGCCAGATCTGCTGGGCCTGGAATGGCGGGTAGGCGGCGATTCTCGCGGTGTCGTGGTCTGCGGGGGTCATCCATATCCTGCGTGCGCCGGCGGCCGCGGCCTGGCGTCGCATCTCGGCGAGGTTCCTGGCGGTCTCGGTGCCGGTAACGAGTGGCTTGGTGGCACCGGTGCCGTAGCGCAGAGCGTCGTTGGCGCCAGCGAAGAGCGCGACCCAGTTCGGCCTGTGGCGCTGCAGCGTCTCGCTCATGATCCGCTGGAGCATGGTGGTCGGGTACCCGGAGATCGCCGTGTTGACCAGCTTGATGGTGTCGGCTGGCCGCCGCAGCCTGATGAGGTGGCCGAGGATCTGCAGCCAGGAGTCGGCCGCGTCGGTGGTGCTCTCGCCGATGACAGCCAGGGTCTGGCCGGCCGAGAACGGCAGCCGGTCCACCGCCGCCGCGAACTCGGTTTCGGCGAGCAGCTCCCGTGCCGCCGCTGCCGTCTGGGCGGCAAAGCGATCGCGGATGGCGGCATAGGCAGGCTCGTCCAGCCCGTAGAGTGCGGCCAGATTGGTCGCGGACATCCCCGGCAGGAACGCGAAAACCTTCTCCGGGTGGACGGAACGGGCGAGTTCTTCTCCCATGCTTACCGAACTGCCTGTCATGGTCATCTTCCTTCATCCGCGGTGGTCAGGCCGGCACCGGGGACGGGTGGTGCGCCGCGGGTTCCGGCGAGGAAGCTCATGTGGGCGGCGGCGAGCTGCCAGTTGCCGGCGTCGCGGATCAGTACGAGGGTTGCGCGGGTCGCCTCGGGGATCGGGTGGCCCTGATAGCTGCCAACGGTGTTGTTGCGCGCGGTGACGACCGCAGCCTCGCCGTGCCTGCGGGCCTGGACCTCTGCCAGGCCGAAACTGTCGTAGCTGAGCTCGCCCGGGCGGTGGCGGGCCATCCAGGCCGGCCTGGGGAGAATAAACCCGAGCGGGCCGACGGCGATGAAGTCGTCGGTGAGCATGGCGTCGAGTCGTTCGGTGTCACCGGCGCGCTCGGCGGCGCTCCACTCGTCGAGGAACGCCTGGATGCTGTCAGCCATGAGGCTCTTCCTTTTTCTCGCGGGCGTACCGGGGTCAGCGGGGCAGCAGCACGGAGGGGACCAGCGGCGAGGTGATCCGCTGGGTGGCGAAGCTCCTACCTGGGCCGGCTAGAGGTCGATTGATGATGCTACCTGAAACTTATAGTTGCTCTATCTTTAGTGTGTCAAGAGGTTTGTGGTAGCCTCAGGCCATGGAAGGGGAGCTGGGCCTGCGCGAGCGGAAGAAGCTGCGGACCCGGCAGTTGATCGCGGAGACGGCCCAGCGCATGTTCGCCGAGTACGGTTTCGACGCGGTCCCCGTCGCCGCAGTGGCCCGGGTGGCCGAGGTGTCCGAGGCCACCGTGTTCAACTACTTCCCGACCAAGGAAGACCTCGTCTTCCAGGGCATGGAAGTCTTCGAGACCGAACTGCTGGCCGCCGTGGCCGACCGGCCAGCGGGGGATCCAGTCGCGGCGGCGTTCGCCCGGTTCGTGCTGCAGCCCCGGGGTTTGCTCGCCGCCCAGGACGACGACGCGGCCCGCTACCTCACCGGGATCTCCCGCATGATCGCGGCAAGCCCGGCGCTGCTGGCCCGGGAGCGGGAGGTTCTCGCCCGCTACACTGCGTCGCTGGCTACGCTCCTCGCCGAGGACACCGCGGCCGAGCCCGGTGACCTGCGCCCCTGGTTGGTCGCCCACGCGCTGATGGGTATCCACCAAAGCCTGATCGAGTTCGTCCGCCGCAGCGTCCTGGATGGGCCTGCCGACCACCGCCACCTCGCCGCGGAGGTCAGCGCCAGGGGCCGGCAGGCCCTGGCCCTGCTCGAGCAGGGCCTGGCCAGCTACGGCGCCAGGCCAGCCCGGCCGGATGAGACAGCAGGCCCACGCCGGCACGCCCTCCGGTGACCGGAACTGCGGTCCAACGTGTGAGTGGCCGATCCGTATATTTAGCTAGGAGCTCTCGGGGTGCTTGTCCGCTTCTGCCGCGCTGTGGCATAGCTCTGGTGATCGTCCGGTCAGCTGATGTTCAGGCGTTCCAGCGGCTGGCCGGTAATACCGGCGATGATCTCGAAGTCCTTATCTAGGTGCAGGACGGTCAAGCCGGCTAGCTCCGCTGTTGCGGCGATGATCAGATCAGGGATCGACGGGCCTCGGTGCTGACCGCGGTCGGCGAGCAACGTGAGGACTTCCACCGCCCGGTCCTCGATGGCGGGCGTCTGGTACTCCACGGGCATCACGGCCAGCGGCGGCCGCCGCAGCTCAGCACGCAGGCCCGGTCCGGACCGGGCCGAGTAACCGACCTCCAGGCGCGTGACGGTAGAGATCCGGATGAGTCCCCGCTCGATCCGCGCCGCCCACTGCGCGGCGTCGGCGCTTGCCTCCAGGCGTACGAGCGCGGACTTGTCGATCAGCCAGTCGGTCACCGCCACGCCTGTGACATGACCTCAGGATCGGCCAGGTCACTGAAGACCTCGGCGAACCGGGTCAGGTCGCCAGTGCTCACCGCGGCGCCGCCTGCGGCAGCATCCTGGGCCAGGCGGCGGCGGACATACTCACTGCGGGACAAGCCCAGACGGCCCGCCCGGGCATCGACAGCGGCAATCACATCATCGGGGACATCACGGATCAGCATATCGGTCATGTGCGCCTCCTAGTGATATCCAATGATAGCGGTCCTTGCGGAAACCCGCCCAGCCAAGCAACCGTCCTCACATACCGCGGATCGGATGCGGGCCGACTTGCCCTGAGCATGTACGAGCAGACATTGTAGTTCTTCGCTCGTCATACCGGTGTCCGAGAGGATTCCGCGCAGCGTTCCCTTGGCACATCGCGACCGTGATGGACAGGTACCGTGGTTCCGCGCCCGTCGGGGTGACGCGTGATGTGATGGCTTCCGGCAATGCGCGCCACCGCGAACCCGGCCTTTTCTAAAGCGCGGACGACCCGTTCACCGCGGATGGATGGCACCGGTGGCATCAGGCCACGTCAATCAGGACAGTGAGCTCTTCGGGAGCGCCGAACTCCGCGATCAGGGCTTCGAGTGCCTCGCGCAAGTCCGCAACGGCGGCATTTGCTGAATCGCCCTCGCCGTTAGCTCCCACGCCCGGGCGCAATTGCGCATGAGCGCACCAGATGCCGTCCTCGTCCTGCTCGACGGTGTAAGGGACATGCACAGCGCGGGTCATTGCGGTCGGCTCCTTCGAGACGGTCCCCTGCATCTTAACCTGCAGATCTGGACGGCAACCTCATGCCAGCGGCGTTTGCTCGCCGTCGGTGACGTCCGACCTGCGCTGTTACCTGGCCTGGTGCGCTGAGCGCGGCCTGGACCCGTTGGCCGCGCAGCGGCCACATCTAGAAAATGCTCGGCCTGCTGGGCTTGCGGATCTTCGAAGCTACTAGCGCGGACATAGCCGATCTCGGCGAGGAACACGGTCACCGGGTACTCCGGGTGTGCGGCAGGGGCAACAAGGCGGTCCTGGTCCCGCTGCCGCCAGCGGTTGGGCGGGCCGTTGACCGGGCAGTCGGGTCTCGTATTCGCGGGCCGGCCTGCTCAACAGCCGCGGCGCCCGGATGGACCAGCATGCGACTGCCCGGCGCCTGCACCGTCTTGCCGGCATGGCCGGCATCCAGGTGGCCAGGACGCACCCGCACATGCTTCGCCACACATTCGTCACGACAACGCTCGATGCTGGCGTTGACCTGCGCGATGTCCAGATCGCCGCCCGCCACGCCGACCCGCGCACCACGATGCGGTAGAGCCCGCCAAAACCTCGACCGCCACCCGAACTATATTCTCGCCGCCTTCATGGGCTCCGGCACCTGACAAGCCCGAGTCTCCCGCGGCCCGGCCGCGGGAGACGCCCTGCCTTGCGTGTTCTCTGAACCACGAGGACAACGTTGCAGTTCAGGAGGCTGTTCAGCCACGGCGGCGGACTGCCGCAGTGTCCGGAAAGTCCGGTTTGGCAAGTCCATGGCGGTGTGGCCGCGGCCCGAGCACTGCCGAAAGCGGATATGCGGTGCTGAACCGGTCGCCCAGCTTTTCCTCGCTGCTGCTCGTTACATCAGCCTCAGGAGACCTGCCACCGTGTGCGCGTCCACCGTGACCTGCGACAACACCCGAACCTGCAACTCGACTTGGATTGTTCAGAGAATGCCGATGAGCGGACGCGGCTCGTCCGAAAAATTATGACTCAAGGCATTAGTAGCAGTCTAGCGGCTTGCAACTAACTCGTACCTGCGTCAAGCGGAGATTGCGAGCACCCTAATATCGATGTATAAAATTCGCTAACAACTTCAAGTAAAATACAGCCCTAGAATGTTCCCATCGGGCCCTCCCGAGGAAGCAAGCCCATGCTTTTGGTGCTAGTTTTATTAACGCAGACGACATTAATTCCCGGCACTGGCGGTCCTACGAAATCAACTCCTGTCGATCCAACAATCGTCAGATCATTGATCCCAGCCAGCTGCGACGGGTCAACGCGGGCGTAGCTATCAACGGTGAGCTCGAGATACTTCAACGAACGCAAGTTGCGTAGCGGCACCAGATTCACATTTCTACTAATGCCGTGTCGCACAATTATACGGAGATCCTCGAGTGATTCTAGCAGCCCAAATACTGATAGATCCGGGAACAGGTGCTCAATTTCTACCTTGATATGAGTTAGGCCTATCCATCGCTCGATGCCTTGGAAACTTGATCGCGCGGGTACCGACAGGCTCATGGACTTCAGGCGTGGGGGCTTGGGTCCTAGGTCAGAAAGATTAGCAAAACTGCTCGTCTCGAAGCGCAATTGCTCAAGCGATCCTATAAATCCGACATATCGAAGCACGCTTTCATCAGTCACTGTAAGCTCACTATCGAATCGACCCTTCGCGAGCACCTGCTCTGCATATACAGTCGGGTCGAAAGCCGACATGGCTCGAAGTACCTCATATTGCACGCCATCGATGTTCGCTGCAACCTCAGCAATGAACTTCAGCGCTTGCTCGCCCGCCACTAGCGACGCCAGTCGGATAGAAGCGGCCACCTCAGACATGCTGGCGGGCGGGTAGCTAGCAAGAGTCTCCAACGCCATTTCACCAACAGGTGCTAGGGAAGCAGCTTCATCCATTGTCTTTGGTGGGAGCAAATCCTTGGCGATTAGTTCCACTTTCCGTCGTATCTCGACATTAAGCTGAGCAGCCGTCTGGAGGCATGATACTGTCAGCAACGCTACCCGCGTTCGACTGTCAAGGTCGTTTGTGGAACAAACCTCTAGCAGTCCCGAGAACAGATCCTCCCGCTGGCGCCGCTGTGCATGGCCTACCGCCATAATGATTACTTCGCGCCATTGATCATCAGATGCACGCGAGATCAGCATTTCAATTTCGTCGTCTTCGACAGCCGCCTGCGCCGCCAGATATTCGTGGAATGTCTTGTGAACAAAATTCACATGCCCAACAATCGGGGATTGAAGCAAACCACTCCTGGTAAGAAGATACCTAAGAACATCGCCTGCTCCCATCCCGATGTTGGGAATCGAGGCAAGTGATCGCTCGATTCGCTTCTCGACACGGTCGACTGGCGCACTCACTAGGCCCTGCCGCAGTAGCCAGAAGCCTAGATCGCGCAATACAACCAGTTGTGCTGAATAGTCAAGCAGATCTGAGAGACCTCTTTCCCGGTCTCTCCGGTCCAACAGCATCTCCAAGGCCGCAGAATAGATTTCCATTCTAGCCTTAGGCAGAATACCACTCCGATCCCGGTTTAGCGCGCATAGCAGCGCGCACAACAGTGGATTCACAGCCAATCGCCGAAGCGTCCGGTCATTATCTATCGCGAAATTTAGGGTCCGTTCATCGTCGTGCAAGGATTCACGTCGCTCATCGAATCCTATTTCACGATACATCGCCCCGTGCCAGTTGTGTATAAATACTCGAATGTCTTGACTGGACATCGGTTGGAGTTCTGCCAGTGTGAAGCTCTCGTCCGTCCAGTGATCAACGGCCGCTGGACGTGAGGTAACCACATAGCGTGCCCTCGGATAATGAAGAATAATATCGTTAAGCCACTCGATCGCGCGCGCACGGATTCCACCTTCCGGTACCTCGTCTAGCCCGTCTACCAGAACGATGGCCTGCCCATCTCTAAGATGATTGGCTACCCAATTGGACGGCATGCCCTCGTCAGCACCGACTGCGATCGCCTTGGGGAAGTCCTTGGGTGCTGGAAATTCAATGGCGGAGGTATCTTCGCGTACATATTGGCGCAGAGAGATCAGGAATGGCATAGCACTATTCCATGCCAGCAGCGCTTCGGGAAATTCCCGCTGTGCCGCCATGACTGCGAGGTAGCGCAGTAGCGTAGTTTTGCCCGATCCGGCGTCGCCGATAATTAGAACGCGATTACGATTAGCGAGAGCGTCCTCTACCCGTTGACCACGTAGCGTGTCCGGGCCACTTGCCGATGCCAGGCGACGCCCTTCCGAGTCGCTAGACAGCACTCTTAGACTTATGTAAGAGGTAGTCAGCGGATAATTTCGTGTTGCTGCGCTAACACTGACGCCTAGCAGTTCCATACGGTTCAGCTTGTTAATTACAATTCGACGGTATTCTGCGGAGAAGCGAAGGTGATCTGGCTCGGCGCGACTATCCTGCTCGGGCGATGGCAGCCTACGGAGTACCTCCTCCAAGTTCTTCAGAATTATAGTCTCACGACGCAGGAGCGTCAGTAGAGCGTTGTTCTCAAATTGCGGCAAGGTCCATATAAACTGCACAAGATATTCGCATGACTCTTTCACGATGTGTCGATACAGCTCACTAGCAGGCTCGTTTAGGAGCGCATCTCTCAGGACCGTTTGCGAAAAGGGTTGCAGGTAGCTCCATACCAATCCTGCGTCCAAATCCAAATCCGCGAAGGTGATTTGTGCGATTCCTGCCTTTTCGAAAGTGTCACTAGCTGCGAGTATAGCGGCGGTGCGCTCATTGTCGGAAAGTTTTGGTAGTTCACTCTCCAGGAAAAAGAGAGTGCGTTCAGATATTATGTCGATGCAAGCTTGTAGCATTCGATCGACTTTTCGTTGTTCCAGCCTGTTGAGCTGATCTTTGAGCAACAAGTCCCCGAGCGTTCCAACAACTTGGCCAGCTGGACCGAGGAATAGCCTGCATCCAGCAGTCACTATCTGGGTAGCTAGCTGGAGTACCGCATCCTGCCTCCGCCGCAACTGTTGCGTTCTACGCAGCTCCGGGTCTATCTTCACGGCAACTCCGAGCTTTACGTCGAGAGTAAGAACTGCATGAGCATGGAAGCCATGGTTGACCGCTGACGAGGTGTGGTCAATCATCGTTGCAGTCATCTTAGCTTTTTGTTGAGCGATGCATGCCGCGAACAACGAAGGCAGGTTAGCCAGTCTGCGACAACGGAGTTATCCGGATGGCTAGCCGGGCATCTCGCGGCGCTCGCTAGCCTGAGCGGCCTCAACATTGCTGGCTCACGCTCTCCGCCGCGGCCCTTGAGTCCTGCCTAAGGCCATTGCCTTGCCGCAATGCAGGCTGCTCGATGGGCGACCTCGTGCCAGAGGCGTCCTGTCTGTCCTTTCTGCTTAGACGGTTGGGTAGGCCGCGCGGCGAGGTGCCCGCAGTGTGCGGGTCCTTTTCCGCACGGCCCCCCGCCGAACCGGACGTGCCAGCTTTCCCGGCATCCGGCTCTCCGGTGACTTATGCCGTGGCTGGGATTGCGGCTGGTGGCCGTTCAGCATGGATCTGGTCATGGCAGGGCGGGCAGATCACCAGGGACTTGCGCCGCTTTGCTGCCA
>Ga0302325_10028610_pt1 | contig 11528 bp, 8 predicted proteins | sample Palsa_T0_2_FD_201948 | JGI IMG/M metagenome (GOLD analysis project Ga0302325, IMG submission 201948) | Peat permafrost microbial communities from Stordalen Mire near Abisko, Sweden - Palsa_T0_2 | ecosystem: Environmental > Terrestrial > Soil > Palsa > Peat permafrost | place: Sweden: Abisko... | reverse complement strand
ACGTCATGGGCGTGATCCCCACTTTCCTCAGCTTGCTGGAGACCCACCCCAGCGACGCCGCCGTGCTGGTGATGCCCGACACCGATGGCGGCATGCAGTACGGGTTGCAATGCCTTAACAATCCGGGCGGCATCCAGGACATGACCTTCGTCGCGGCCGATGTGCCCGATGCCATAGCGCGAATCGCTCGCGTGCAGCCACCGGGCCTGGCCTGGGGCCTGGCCGGTTACTCGGAAGGTGGCTACTGCACCGCCAACATCGCTTTGCAGCACCCGTCACAGTGGGGAGCCGCGGGCGTCATGTCGGGGTACTTCAGTCCCATCGATAGCCAGGTACCCGAGGGCAACAAGCCCGGTGGCAAGCCCGAGGAGGTCAACGTGTTCCGCGGGTATCCCGCGCTGCGGCTGCTTAATTCGCCGCAGGATTATGTCACCAGCGTGCCGATCGACGACGTGCTTCCGGCGTTCTGGCTCGCGGCCGGAGCCGAGGACAAGTCCGATGTCCGCGCCGCGGAGAACTTCCGGCAGCTGCTGGAGACCCGGGTGGCGGACGTGCCGTTCGTGATCATCCCGGGGGGCGGCCACCAGGGCAGTGTCTGGCGCGCGGCGCTTGGCCCGATGCTGACCTGGATGACGCCGCAACTGGCCCAGAAGGCCGAGAAGGCCGATTACGCCGCGGCCAGCGAGGCTGCGGCGGCAAAAGCCGCGGCCGAGCGCAGGGCGCACGCCGCCAAGTCGCGTCGCCCCTCTAGTCAGGCCAGCCCGGGGAAACACTGACGCGCGCCCCTTAGCCCGTCCACCTCACCCGCACTACCTTCAGAGCGCGAATACGCATTGTTACCTCCGCCCGGAGTTATACGAAAGAAATCTGCGTGGTAAAGCAGGGCATATGCGACTGATCGCTCTCCGCGCCGACGACAGAAATTGCCGGTCGAATCATGTCGAATGGGACCCCTCGGAGCGGGAAATCGTGGCTAACGCAGTTCGCCGGTCTAGCCATTTACCGATTCTGACCTGGGGTTATCAGCATCGCCGCGTAATCGCGCCGCGCGTGCTGCAGCGGTGAAAGCACTCTGGGTGACCAGCCGAATATAAAGTAAACCGCCTTTCCTGCCATCGCGTCTCGTACATGTAAGGGCGGACAATGCTGCTGAAGTAATCCGCTTAGGGGGGCGATACCTGGCCGGGCCAGGACGATACCTGGCCGGGTCAGGTACCTGGCCGGGTCAGGTACCTGGCGGGTCCCCGCATTCGGGGATAGCCTTGATGATCTTGATCGCTGAAGCTTTACTCCTCGAGCGGATCGCGCTGAGCGGATCGCCACCCGCAGTACACCCCATAGGGGCGGGGCCACCTCCTGGCCTGGCCGTGACCGGTAAAGCGGGCCTCGTCGTCCTGAACGACCGCGTGGCAGGCAGGCCAGCCGCCGACATCCAAAGACAGGACACCGCCATGACAGCACCGCGCGACCGGTATCACCCGGGCGAAGACGGCCAGGGCCGCTACCCCGCGCTTGAGGCGATGGACACCGATCTCGAGCGGCTCGGCGAACTTACCAGGGCTTACGTCACCGACGAGAAGGAAGACCTGGGCGTGGCCGCTGCCCGGATCCCCGATAAAGACCTGCGGCGGGAAGCCGAAGAACTCCTTAGCCGCCTGAAGGACGCCATCGGATCCGGCCCGTACGCGATCAGCGAGACGCTCGCCGAACCCGGCACCGGCCCGCATCCAGCCTGAAGGCCGGCGTATCCGCCCTGGAGGCCGGCGCGTCCGCCTGAAGGCCGGCATATCCGGCCTGAAGGCCGCCCGGCGCGTCCCGGTTTGTTTGGTTGGCGTGTCGCGGGTAATAGTTGATCGACAGCTGCCCGAGTCTCCTCCGAGTCGGCCTCAGCAGGCACACGTGCACGGACCGCCACGGCAGCGCCACTGATGGACGCACGGAGAAGACAGATGAGCCTGCCCGCCCGCCAGCAAGCGGTCCTTGACCAGATCGAGCGGATTCTGGCGGCGGCGGATCCTCAGCTGAAATCGATGTTCGCGGCCTTCGCCCGGGTGGCGTCGCGAGAGGCCATGCCGGCCACCGAGGCGATCGCCGAACGGTCGCCGCGGCGGTGGACCTTGCTGATCTGCATCATGGTGGTCAGCCTGCTGAGCATGGTCACGGTCTTCGTCGTCGCCACCAGCCGGGCCTGCGAGGGCCTCCCGTCGGATCAGGTCGTCGCCACCGCCACGGTCCGCTACGCCGGCTGCAGCAAGGAGACGGACGCCTGGAGCAAGGGCGGCCGCTGAGCGCGGTTTCTTTCCGTCATCTTAGGACGTTTGCGTAACCGTCCTGATACGCTCAGTTCCTGCCACGTGGAAGACGCCAGTTCACAGACCGTATGAATGCACCCGCAGGGGACAAAATGGCGCAAGTTCAGGTATATAACTTTTCGCACGGCATACTGAACCCCGGCCTCGGCTACTTAATGTCCTGCCTGGGTTCTTTCCTCGGCCTCCGGTGCCTCACCCGGGCCCGCGCCTACACCGGCTGGTCGCGCGCCGCGTGGCTGCTGCTCGCGTCCGTGGCCGTCGGGGCCACCGGCATCTGGGTCATGCACTTCGTCGCCATGCTCGGTTTCTCCATCCCCGGGCAGCAGATCCTGTACAACGTGCCGATCACCATGTTCAGCCTGCTGGTCGCGGTCATCGTGGTCGCTGTCGGCCTGTTCATCGTCGGCTACGGCGGCGGCGGCCTGGTGCCGGTGCTGGTCGGCGGCGTGATCATCGGCGTCGGCGTCGCGGCCATGCACTACGTAGGGATGTCCGCGATGAGCATGCCCGACATCGTCCGGTACAACGTGGGCCTGGTCGCGGTATCGGTGCTGATCGCGATCGTGGCGGGCACGGCAGCGCTGCTGGCCGGGCTCCACGTCAGCGGCGTCTGGTCCAGTCTCGCGGTATCGCTGGTCATGGGTGTCGCCGTCAGCGGCATGCACTACACCGGGATGGCCGCGATGCACCTGTACGCGGAAGGACCCGGGATGACCATGACCGGGGCCTCCCCGGACAGCTTCCTGTTCCCGCTGCTACTCGGCGCGAGCGTCCTGACCTTCATGGTGGCGCTGATTATCGCCTTGTCGCCGAACGAGGAAGAGATCCGGGCCGACGCCCGGCTGAGCCAGCGCGTCTACGCCGACGTCTGACACCTCGCGCGCGGGTCCGGGTCCGGGCGCCGGAGCTTCACCGAGGCTCGTAGGCGAGGTTGGGCCGTAGCCAGCGTTCGGCTTCGGCCAGCTTGATGCCTCGCCTCCGGGCGTAGTCCGCGACTTGGTCCTGGCCGATGCGCCCGACGGTGAAATACCGCGAAGCGGGGTGGGCGAACAGTAGCCCGCTCACGCTGGATGCCGGGGTCATCGCCCAGGATTCGGTCAGGGTCATGCCGAGCTGCCCGGCATCCAGCAGGTCGAACAGCGCCCGTTTCAGGCTGTGATCCGGGCTCGCGGGATAGCCGAACGCGGGCCGGATGCCGCGGAACCGCTCAGCGTGCAGCTCCTCGATCGGCTGGTCGGCGTCTGGTTCGTACCAGTCGCGGCGGGCCGCCAGGTGGATGTACTCGGCGAAGGCCTCGGCGAGGCGGTCGGCCAGTGCCTTGACCATGATCGAGGAGTAGTCGTCGCCACGGTCGGCGTACCGGCCGGAAAGCTCCTCAGCACCGTGGATGGCCACGGCGAATCCGCCGAGGTGGTCCCCGGCCGGAGCGACGAAATCAGCGAGGCACCGGTTGGGTCGGCCCGCCGGCTTGGCGGTCTGCTGGCGCAGCATCGGCAGCCGGATGTCACCGTCGCCCGGGTTGACGCAGATGTCGTCGTCCTCGGAACGCGCGGGCCAGAAACCGTAGGCACCCCGGGCGTCGAGGTGGCGGTCATCGATGATCTGGTCGAGCAGGGTGTTGGCGTCGTCGAAGAGCTCGCGCGCGGCCGGCTGGCCGAGGATCGCCGGGTATTTGCCCTTGAGCTCCCAGGCGAGGAAGAAGAACTGCCAGTCGATCATCTCGCGCAGTGCCTTCAGCTCCGGCTGCACGGTGCGCAGCCCGGTAAATGCCGGCACGGGCAGGTCGCCGAACGGGACCAGGTCCCGGTTGGCCCGGGCCGCCGCCAGCGTCAGCAGGGGAAGCCGCTGCGACTTCTCGTGCTGCTCGCGCAGTCGCTCCTGTTCGGCCCGGTTGGTGTCGGCCAGGACCTGAACCCGGTCCTCGCTGAGCAGGTCCGAGACAACGCCGGCGACCCTCGAAGCGTCGAGCACATGAACGGTGTTGCCGTCATAGGCCGGGGCGATCCGGACCGCGGTGTGCTGGCGCGAGGTGGTGGCGCCGCCGATGAGCAGCGGCAGTTTCAGCCCGCGGCGCTGCATCTCCGTGGCGACGTTGACCATCTCGTCAAGGGACGGGGTGATCAGTCCCGAAAGCCCGACCACATCGGCGCCTTCGGCGACCGCCGTGTCGAGGATGACCGCGGCGGGCACCATCACACCGAGGTCGATGACCTCGTAGTTGTTGCAGCCGAGGACGACGCCCACGATGTTCTTGCCGATGTCGTGCACGTCGCCCTTGACCGTCGCGAGCACGACCTTGCCCTGGCCGCGATCGGCCTGGCTGCGCCCCTGGCGCCGCGCCTGCTCCTTCTCCGCCTCCATGTAGGGCTCGAGGTAGGCGACCGCGCGCTTCATCACCCGCGCGCTCTTGACCACCTGCGGCAGGAACATCTTCCCGGCGCCGAACAGGTCGCCCACGACCTTCATGCCGTCCATCAGCGGTCCCTCGATCACCTCCAGGGGCCGCGTGGCCTGCTGCCGCGCCTCCTCGGTGTCGGCTTCGACGAAGTCGGTGATGCCGTGCACGAGCGCGTGCGCGAGGCGCTGCTCCACCGGCGCCTCGCGCCAGGAAAGGTCCACGGTGCGGGCGGTTCCGGGCCCGCTCACCGTCTCGGCGAACACGACGAGCCGGTCGGTGGCGTCGGGACGCCGGTCGAAGATCACGTCCTCGGCCAGCTCGAGCAGGTCGGCGGGGATGTCCTGGTAGACCGCGAGCTGGCCCGCGTTGACGATGCCCATGTCCAGCCCGGCGCGGATGGCGTGGAAGAGGAAGACGGAATGCATCGCTTCGCGGACGACATCATTGCCGCGGAAGGAGAACGACAGGTTGGAGATGCCGCCACTCGTCCTGGCCCCGGGGCAGCGCTGCCTGATCAGCGGCAGGGCGTCGATGAACGCCTTGGCGTAACCGTTGTGCTCGGAGATGCCGGTGGCGACGGCGAGCACGTTGGGGTCGAAGATGATGTCTTCGGCCGCGAAGCCGGCCTGCTGGGTGAGCAGGTCATAGGCGCGGCCGCAGATCGCCACCTTCCGCTCGGCGGTGTCGGCTTGCCCCTGCTCGTCGAAGGCCATCACGACCACGCCGGCGCCGTGGTCCCTGACGTACCGGGCCTGCTCGAGGAACGCGTCCTCGCCTTCCTTGAGGCTGATCGAGTTGACCACGCCTTTGCCCTGGATGCACGCGAGCCCGGCGCGCAGCACGCTCCACCGTGAGCTGTCGATCATGACCGGGATCCGGGCGACCTCGGGTTCGGTCGCGATCAGGTTCAGGAAGGTGGTCATGGCGCGCTCGCTGTCGAGCAGGTCGGCGTCCATGTTGACGTCGAGCAGGTTGGCCCCGCCGCGTACCTGCTCCAGCGCGACGGCCACGGCGCCCTGGTAGTCACCCGATTCGATCAGGCGCCTGAACCGCTTCGAGCCGGTGACGTTGGTGCGTTCCCCGATCATCACGAACCCGGTATCGGCGCCGATCGCGAACGGCTCAAGCCCGCTGAAGCGGGTCCGCGCCGCCCGCGCGGGAACCCGGCGGGGCGGTCGGCCCGCCACGGCGGCGGCGATCCGCGCGATGTGCGCCGGCGTCGTCCCGCAGCACCCGCCGACCACGTTGACCATCCCGGCCGCGGCGAACTCGCCGAGCAGCCCGGCGGTCTCCTCCGGTGTCTGGTCGTAGCCGCCGAACGCATTCGGCAGGCCGGCGTTCGGATGGCACGCCGTGTACGTGCCGGCCAGCCGGGAAAGCTCCGCGACGTGCGGGCGCATTTCTTCGGCGCCGAGCGAGCAATTCAGCCCGGCCACGAGCGGATCGGCGTGCTTGACCGACGCCAGGAAGGCCTCCAGCGTCTGCCCCGACAGCGTCCGCCCGCTCAGGTCGACGATCGTCGCCGAGATCCACAGCGGCAGGGCCGGAGCGACGTCATGTGCGGCCGCGATCGCCGCCTTCGCGTTCAGCGTGTCGAAGATCGTCTCGATCAGCAGCAGGTCTACGCCCCCTTCGGCCAGCGCCTGCATCTGCTCGGCGTAAGCCGCGTAGACCGCGTCAAACGAGACCGCCCGGTAGGCAGGATCTTCCACCCGCGGGGACAGCGACAGCGTGACGTTCAGCGGGCCGACCGACCCGGCGACGAACCGCCCGCCGCCGACCTCGTCCGCCGCCTGCCGCGCCAGCTGAGCACCTCGCAGGTTCATCTCGCGCACCAGCGACTGCAGGCCATAATCGGCCTGGCCGATGCTCGTCGCGGTAAACGTGTTGGTGGTGGTGATGTCCGCGCCTGCCGCGAGGTACTGCCGGTGAATGTCGTGAACGACGTCAGGCCGGGTCAGGTTCAGCAGGTCCGGGTCGCCGGTCACATCGCGCGGGTGGTCACGCAGCCGCTCACCGCGGTAGTCGGCCGCGACCAGGCCCATCCCCTGGATCGCCGTGCCCCAGGCCCCGTCGAGCACCGCGATGCGCTCGTCAAGAAGCTCCTGCAGCCGCTCCCGGGCGCCTGCCGCTGGTGAACTCACTGCCATCGGGCACCTCCTACTAGTAGGAGGCGCCCTTTTACCGCAGGAAGAAGGCCGAGCGTGGCGGGTCCAAGCCCGTTGCAGCGCCTCTCGGCTTGGTACCTATCCTACCGGGACTGCCGCGCAACGACTCAGCCTTTAACCGCTCCGCTCATCAGGCCCTGGACGTAGTACCGCTGGAGCGCCAGGCCGGCGCGGGGGCGAAACCCGCTGTCAGCCTTTGAACGCTTCTTGCAACTCGCTGGTGATCTGGTCGATCGTCGCCATGATCTCGCGCTTGACGACCTTGGTTCCGGTAAGCGCCTTGTCGAGTTCTGGTTCGAGCGCCGCCGAGCCGATCACGATGAGCCCTGCCTGGTCGGCCAGGAGTTCCTGGGCCGCCTCATCCAGCTCCTTGCGGGTCAGAGTCCCGCCGCCGAACCACTCGGGGATGATGCGGCTGTGCGGGTGGTCCAGCCGCTTGACCACGTGCGGCTTGCCGTTCTCCTGGTCGATCACGGCCGCGTCGTAATCGGCGCCCACCACGTGGTGCCCGATGGTGTCGAGCACTGCCTGCGCAGCCGCGACAGTCGGGTACGCCGCGGCGTAGACGACCACATATTCCAGCTCAGCCATGGCATCTCCTTGGGTTAACCCGGTGGATGAGTTCGGCGTTGGCCTAAGCCATAAGAGAAGCTTAGGCCGCATCACCAGGCATTGCATCACGTCAACTCAGAGGGAAATGGGCTCGATACGCTCCAGCTGCCGGAGCTCCTCCTCATCGTGGGATACCTGGTACAGATCGAGCGCGAGCTGGCCGTTAAGCCAGAACTGGGGAGTGGTCCCGAGCGCCTTTGCCAGCCGCAGGGCTGTCGAGGGGTTGCTCGGCGGTGCCCGTAGATCGCCTAATGCCACAGCCTGGTTGAGCTGGTCCAGCTTCCTCCGTGCTACTCGCACCAGGTCAGACGGACAAGACTTCCGGGCCTGCTTGGTCTCGCGCCCGTCAAAAAGGTCCTCACCAGCCTGCCGACCACCACAGCCTGTGCTTTCGCATGTCAGCTCGGCGGAGGATAAGAGATTCGAACTCTTGAGGGGTTGCCCCCAACACGCTTTCCAAGCGTGCGCCCTAGGCCACTAGGCGAATCCTCCGCCGCAGAGCTTACCCGAATCCGCAGCCGCGCCGGTTGCCCAACTCACCTGACGGGGCGCCGCGGCCTGCCAGGGCCCGGACCGCGGCGGACGGCGCGCGGTACGGCTAACGCAACATCAGGTCCCGCGGCTGACTACACTGGCCCCTGACCCCCCGCATGGCGTTATCCCGCCAACCCCCCCAGGGCCGGAAGGCAGCAAGGGTACGCGGGCTCTGACGGGTGTGCGGGGGGTCCCCCCATTACCGGTGAGGATGAGCTGATGGCAGCAGCCGCGTCCGAAGGCGAGGGAACGGCCCCGGCCAGCCTGGCCCAGTCTGGACTTGCCCAGTCCGGACTAGCGCTGTACCGCAAGTACCGCCCGGCGACGTTCGCTGAGGTCAAGGGGCAGGATCACGTAACCGGCCCGCTCCGGCAAGCGCTGCGCACCGGGCGCATCAACCACGCGTACCTGTTCAGCGGCCCGCGCGGGTGCGGTAAGACCTCCAGCGCGCGGATCCTCGCCCGCTCACTGAACTGTGTCAAAGGTCCGACCCCCGAACCGTGCGGCGTCTGCGATTCCTGCGTCGCGCTCGCGCCGTCCGGGCCGGGCAGCATCGACGTGATCGAGATCGACGCGGCCTCGCACGGCGGCGTGGATGACGCCAGGGAACTGCGCGAGCGGGCCTTCTACTCGCCGGTGTCCGGGCGCTTCAAGATCTACATCATCGACGAGGCGCACATGGTCACCCAGCAGGGCTTCAACGCGCTGCTGAAACTGGTCGAAGAGCCGCCGCCGCACCTGAAGTTCATCTTTGCCACCACCGAGCCGGAGAAGGTCATCCCGACCATCCGCTCGCGCACGCACCACTATCCGTTCCGCCTGGTTCCTCCGTCGGTGCTGCGCGAGCTCATGCAGGACATCCTGCGCTCCGAGGGCGTCGCGGCGGAGGAAGCCGTGCTGCCGCTGGTGGTGCGGGCCGGGGCGGGTTCGGTCCGGGACTCGCTGTCCATCCTGGATCAGCTGCTGGCCGGCAGCGACGAATCCGGGCTCAGGTACGAGCGCGCGGTGGCCCTGCTCGGTTTCACCGACGCCGGCCTGCTCGACGAGATCGCGGACGGGTTCGCCGCCGGCGACGGCGCGGCGGTGTTCCGGGTGGTGAACCGGGTCATCGAGGGCGGCCACGAGCCACGCCGGTTCGCGGCCGACATGCTGGACCGGTTCCGTGACCTGATCGTGCTGGCCGCGGTGCCCGACGCGGCGCAGATCGGGCTGCTGGACCTGGCGCCGGACCGGGCGGAGCGGATGGCCGCGCAGGCGGAGAAGTTCGGCCAGGCCGGGCTGACCCGGGCGGCCGAGATCATCAGCACCGGCCTGGACCAGATGCGCGGCGCCACCTCGCCCCGGCTGCTGCTGGAGCTGATGTGCGCCCAGGTCCTGCTGCCGGCCGCCGCCACCGACGAGAAATCGCTGCTCGCCCGCCTGGAACGGCTCGAGTCCGTGGCCCGGGGAACGTCGGCGCCTAGGCCGCAGGCACCCCCGCGCGCGCCGCACTCCGGCCGTGATGATGAAGATGCCGAACGATCCGGGGTTGCTCCGCCCGGCCAGCAGCGCGCTCCCCGCCCTGACCCTCGCCCCCAGCCCGAGCCCGCGCCGAGGTCCGAGCCCGCGCCGAGGTCCGAGTCGGCCGCCGAGCCTGCGCTCAGGCCCGAGCCGGCTACCAGGCCAGAGTCAGCCGCCCGGCCTGCGCCCGCGGCGCCTGCTGCGTCGGCCGGAGCGCGGGGATCGGCTGGCCCTTCGCCCGCGGCCCCGACCCCGGCGGGCCTGTCCCCGGTGGATTCGCTACGGCAGAACTGGGCCGCGGTCCTTGAGGCGGTCAAGCGGGAGCGCCGGGTGGCGTCGATGCTGCTCGCCGACGCGACCGTGCTGTCCCTGGAGGACGGGACGCTGACCCTGCAGTTCGCCCGCGCCGGAAACCTCAAGGGGTTTACTACGGGCAGCTACGACGCTGACCTCAAGCGGGTGCTGAGTTCCGGATTCGGCCTGAATGTGATGGTCAAGGGCGTGGTCGGCGGGAATCCTGATCCCGGCGGGACCGGTCAGGCAGCGGCGTCGCCGGGTCCGGGTCCGGGTCCGGCAGGCCCGGGCCCGAGCCCTCAGGCTGCGGCCGAGCCGCCGCTGTCCGCCCGGCCTGCCGCCGCGGGGCACTACGATGAGCCGCCGGATGAGATGCCGCCCGATGAGGACGACATGCCGCCGGACGAGCCATCCTCGCACCGTGCGTCCCCGCCGGCGACCGAACTCACCGGAATGGATCTGATCCAGCGCGAGCTCGGCGGCCAGGTGATCGGCGAAATCGAGGGCTGAGCCGGGCGGCCTGATCGGGCTGGACGGGGGCGTCCGGCGCTCGTTGAGCCTGACTGCGGCTAATCGGGGTCAGGCGGGTCGTAGTCTCTTTCCTAGGAGGGCGATGTGGAACCCCAGATGGACATGCAGCAGCTGTTCGCGGCAGCGCAGCAGATGCAGGAACAACTCATGAATGCCCAGGCGGCGCTGGCCGACGCCGAGGTGACCGGCACTGCGGGCGGTGGCCTGGTCAAGGCCACCGTGAACGGCCAGGGCGAGCTGATGGACCTCAGCATTGAGGCGGCCGCGGTGGATACGGACGACGCGGAAGAGACGGCGCGGACCATCGCCGATCTCGTGCTCGCGGCGGTCCGCGACGCGTACCGGTCGGCCGAGGATCTGCAGCAGCAGCAGATGGGACCGTTCGCCGCGGCCATGCAAGGTGGCGGGCTGCCTGGCATGCCCGGCGGGCTCGACCTGCCTGGCGGGCTCGACCTGTCCAGCCTTGGCATCGGCGCCCCGCCCGTGCCGGATGATGACGACGACGAGGACGCCTAGGACCTGACGTGTACGAAGGGGTCATCCAGAACCTCATCGACGAACTCGGGCGGCTGCCCGGGGTCGGGCCGAAGGGCGCCCAGCGGATCGCCTTTTATTTGCTGGCCGTCGACGCCTCTGAGGTCAAACGGCTGGCGGACGCGCTGATCGAGGTCACGGAAAAGGTGCGGTTCTGCCGCACCTGCGGGAACGTGGCGGAAGCCGACGAGTGCCGGATCTGCCTCGACCCGCGGCGCGACCCGACGGTGATCTGCGTCGTAGAAGAGCCGAAGGACGTCGCGGCCGTGGAGAAGATCCGCGAATTCCGCGGTCGTTATCACGTGCTGGGCGGGGCGATCAGCCCCATCGACGGAGTCGGCCCGGACGAGCTGCGGATCAAGGAGCTGATGACGCGGCTAGCTGACGGGATCGTGACAGAGCTCATACTCGCCACCGATCCCAACCTCGAAGGCGAGGCGACGGCCACCTTTCTCGCTAGGCTGATCAAACCGATGGGCTTGCGGGTGACCAGGCCCGCGAGCGGGTTGCCAGTCGGAGGCGACCTGGAGTACGCCGATGAGGTGACGCTGGGTCGCGCATTCGAGGGACGGAGACTGCTTGATGTCTGAACCGCCAGCTCAGGGGGGCGAATGGCGGCCGATAGCGGACCAGATCGCGGTGAAC
>Ga0302325_10028609_pt1 | contig 11529 bp, 7 predicted proteins | sample Palsa_T0_2_FD_201948 | JGI IMG/M metagenome (GOLD analysis project Ga0302325, IMG submission 201948) | Peat permafrost microbial communities from Stordalen Mire near Abisko, Sweden - Palsa_T0_2 | ecosystem: Environmental > Terrestrial > Soil > Palsa > Peat permafrost | place: Sweden: Abisko... | reverse complement strand
TCCTCCCCTCTCCCACGGTGGCATTAGATCTCCTCCTTCCCAACTCATGATCAGAATCGCGCCGATGTGGCTCAAGTGGTTTCGGCATAGACGCACTCGCGGCGCCCTCAACGACAGTAATGATCCCCAACACGAACGGAATGATCTGTCCCGGCTTGGTGAGATCATTCTGTGGCGCAAGTTGATTATAATCGATAATCTTTTCGACTCCCGCGATCGTCAGGATAAGGATGATGAAGCCCCATGCACACAGGGTGAGTCGGATGCATTTTTCCATGTAGTCGTGTTTCGCTTGTGTATCCCAAGGATTGAATTTTTTGAATTTGTAGACTGTGACGTTGATGAGTTTGGCCCAGCATATGCCGAGGGTGAAATACTGGATTGCGCGACTGATATGACTTTCTTCGAGATATACGAGAAAGTTTGCAAAGTTTAGCATGGCCGAACTCCAACGTTTTGCGACCCCCTTAGCAGGTCTCTGGGGGTGAGTCTCGTCGTCTTCCTCGTCCAGTTCTCCGGAGTGTCCTTCCGCCCATTCCTTGAATCGCTTGGCCGTCAGACTGAGACAACACGCCACCTCAGCAGGCAACATCGCACACCAAAGTGACCCGTAAATAATCATAACGACTCTAAAACCACCAAAAATACTCACTGGCGCAAAAAGCCATACCACATTGGCTGTTCCCAAGGCCGGCAATTCGTTGATCACAGTGACGAAAAACCACATCATAAGAATGTCCTGCCAAATACCCGAAATAGCCGAAAACAGCAGCGCCACACCACCGGATCGTCTCGCTGTGCTGTTGATGGCAGGGGCCTTGGGGGCGCCATAAGCGTTTGTCAAAGAGAGCACGAGCCATGCTTCACAGGGACTGATGTTGCGACGGGAGAGGAGGATTGTGAGGGACATGAGGAGGGAGACGCAGATTGCTGAGGAGAGCAGTTTGATGCCTGCGCGGGTGCGTTTGTGGGAACGGACGCAGGAGAGGAGCATGCCGAGGATTTGGAGGTAGGCGCCTGTGCGGATTCCGATCCCGTAGAGATCGCCCTGGGCATCTGAGTTGCCGTTCTGGCGGCGCGAAAGGAACGGTCGTGATGGGAGGATGAAGGGGAGGGATAGGGCCGGTGTTCCGGGACTAGTGGATAGGAGCAAAAGGACAAGAGCGAACATCATGGGGTTTGAGCGTGCCATCTCTCGGGGTTTGATGTCAGACGAGGTGAGAACTTGAATGTCAACAACGAGGATGTGATTGAGGCGACACTTATATCCCCGCGTATCTTTGAGGCTGAGCCTCCATCAATGATACCATTATCCGCCCTCCAGCAAAAGGCGGGGGCCGCTTGCTGCAAGAACGAACCTACTCTTAAGAAAGTTCTTCCCGGAAAAGCTTATCCATCTCATTTCTGGGCCAATCAGCACGATGCCCCATCCCTCGGACAAGGACTCAGAAAGATAGTCCATGCAGAGATGCACCGTGTACGTGTGCCGCAACATCAAAGCGGGGGGTAATCCATGTCCCTTCGAGTTATCGGTCTAAGAGGGTCAAGTTCGCGTTGAATAACTCGTGGCTATCTAAACCGGGCTTTGCCGTCTAAATAATTATAACTTGCAAGCACAACTTCCGGCGCTGCCGATTATAATAATGATCGCCCAGCATGGCAATATTTCTTCCCGAGCCGCTGTAGTTGCATTCATCAAATTACGACGGGGGATTGGATGGTCCGCCGGAATTAACACAGACAAGGTTTGCAGACTACAGCTAGTCTTTGCTCTGTTTGAACTTTATCCGATTTGAAAGTTTCAAATTAAGGTTGACATCTAGGTTGGGATAGCTCGGCTCTGCACTCAATTGTTGCGTTGTCGCGCTGAATAGCTAAATGGAATTGAATTGTCGAATCAAAGTTGTGCGTCGGCCTGGCCCGCATTTCAAAAGTTAAAGCGTGGCGTCATGCAGTCTCTAGCCGAACGCTATTGCGGCTATTTGGAACCGAGTACTTTGATGATAATTATGCTTTGCTACGTCAAACCTGCACAGCCCCGTTTCCAACTTTAACATCCTGCTTCTCCGAGTCAATACTCCCCGAATCACTGTTCCCCCGCCTTAGAAATCCCAGCAACACTCCCGCAATGGTCTTCTTCCCCACCATCACGGACTCAATGAACTGTGTAGCCGCCGCACAAGCCGGATCAATAATATCCCTCCACAACACACTCAAATACGTCACCAAGGCAAAATACCCTGCAAACGCACATGTCATGAAGATATACCGAAGCAGCCACGGTCCCTCGGGAATGATCCCGAAGACAATCCATACAAGGACGGAGCGCATGAGAAGTGAGTGGAGGAGGTAGAAGGGGAAGGAAATACTGCCGAAAAAGACGGCGTAGTTTAGGGAGAACAGTCGGCGCAGGATGGGCGAGTGGTGGAGTGAGAAGATCAGGCCTGCGGAGCCGATGACTGAGTAGGCCCATCTGGGTTCCCCTGTCCGTCAGCATTATCCAACGGAAGGTGGAGATGGTACAATTCGAGTGAAAGAATCTGTTTGCCAGACGCATCATCGCGTGGGACCAGGGGGATAACTCGGCCCAGTTGGGTGGGTAGGAGCAGAGAACTAGACTGATTATCCCTAGTGTTACTGGCCAGTACTTCTGTAGACGTTCAATGTTGCGCGAAGATGTCGTTGAAACTGTATTCCCCTTCTGCGACAGGACGATGGACATATCCGCCATTAAGGCGCCGATGTAGAAAGGGATCTCAGCCATGAGATCGCCCCAGTACGCCGACCACGTAAGAAGTACGAGAAACACTGCGCGTCGCCAATATGGCGTGAAATTGGCGGTGATAATGAGGACCAAATAACACATCAATGATCCCCGTAACTCAATTGCCAGAGTCCACTGAATATTCTCATACCGATTTCGGACGGTAGACCAAGTTTCTCCATCATACGTCCAAGTATGCGCCTACCATTAACCCTGCTCGGTTTATCACAAATAGGAAACGTACCAATGCCTTGAGTAAATCCTTCACCGCAGCAGGCCAAGTCCAAGAAGCCCACGCCGACTGAAAATACAGGAACCCCGTCTCCGGGGTCCTATTATGCGCCATATTATACCCCCCCAACTGACACAAAAGCCAACTTATCGTCGTGGCAATACTGGCGGGAATACCCAATCTGACAACCCTTCTGAACGCGCTGGTCGCAATGGCCTTCCTCGCCTCGTCAGGTTTGCCCGCGCGGGCAAGTTTGAGAGGTTTGATACTGCAGACATAGCCGGACATGATGAAGAAGATGCCCACGGACATGTACCCGCCCCAAAAAAGGAGGCGGATGATGGGCAGAGTGAGGGGGAAGGGGAGTCCGAAGGCATTTCTTGGACGGGCGAAGGCTTCGATTCCGTGGGCTGTCAATACGAGGAAACACGCGATCCCTCGTATTCCCTAGAATCAGTTCCATCACGTGCGAGATGAGAGTTCTGCGACGGAACAGGGGACTTACATCGGCCCATTGAATATCTCGCTTCTGCGCCGGTCTGGCGGTGGTCATCGTCGAAGTCTATCGGTTGACAGAAATGCGAAGTAAGTTTTCACGACCGTCCTCATGCGCCGCATCTTAAAAAAGATATTTCGTCGCATTCCCCTTGGTGGACCCCAACAGTTAACCCAATCAGATCTAGCGAATTACGCTTTTCAGGGGCCCTGAAACGGGCAAAAAGGCCAGAGCGGAGATAAAGTTTAATTACCCCCTAATTTTAGAAACACTGTTTCAAAGAAATGTCCGAATTAGCCGAGAGATGGATTGGGCGGCGCTAACTCGCTTCACCGAGAGGCTGCCAAACAGAGTATAATTGTCAGTTTTGCGTTATTCTCACGCGGTCACTGGTAAAAGGCACTGGAAGCGCACATTCCCGGTATCTGTATGAAGAAATCGGCATGTAAAACACGGAAAATAGTGAAAGAGATATCCGGCGTAAACAGGATTGTTCATTGGCTGAAAGGATACCACGATAGGAGGTTAATGCACGCCGTGGAATTCATCCCACTGGGTCTTCAATAAGGGATTTTCCCGATTGGTTAAGTGAAGTTACGGCTATCTCGGAAGGATACTCAGGTGACCGGGAACTGTTTATGATAGCAGCTATAACTTGGTGCTGGCAAGCGTGCTCAACTTGATAAGTGGCCGGCGAGTCATATCCCATAGATTTATCTCCCGGACGGAGTTAAAGCTAATGATACAGATTTTATTTTTAGGTGCACTGACTAATAAAGAGTTTCAGTGGCACGAGAATTCCAACTGTCTCCGCCGAAGTAGGTCGTAAGCCGAGACACGGCGGTGGCTTACTAGTTAATCTCCGAAGAAAGAAATAAGCTTTTTGTAACTAAAGTTCTAGAAGAATGCCACGAAAAGGGCCGCCACAACGAAAAGCAATCCTCTTACGCTGATTGGCAGCTGCAGGGTCGATGCGTTGCCCGTGAAAACAACTGCTCCAGTTGCTTTGGGCACGCCCTTCCCTGACCCAGCATCATTGCCATTCCTACCACCATTTCCACCGACGTTTCCACCAGCACTTCCACCAGATCCGTTTCCACCCAAGGTGACCGTTTCGGCACCAGTAGGGGAGACTACAACGTTGGGGGACCCTTTGCAAGTCGGACAATTTCCTCCTCCTTGCCCTGGCTTCCCACCCTGGTTGAACGGACTTCCCGTCCCCGTTGCCTGTATATTCGGACCACCATAATTCGGGCCCTCGCAACACTCACAAGGTAACACACTCTGGATCGTCAAACAGATGGTCGATTCGGTGATGGTAGTTACTGTGCCCTTGACGGTAGTCGTCTTATGAGGGCACGGTTTGATGATTGTCTTGGTGATGATGGTGGTTACGTCTGTTGTGCGCCCACCACTGCTGCTACCGGCGGTTGATGTTGACTTGCTTGGCTGGGCTGAGATATGAGGGGCACTAGGGCCGTGGCTCTCTAACGGCGCTGAGGGGTTCGGATGTGGACCTGAGATGGCAATTGCGGAAGACGGAATGAAGGACGAGGCTGGTAAGCTGACTACACCGCCGCTGGGGAACAGATCGAACCTTGAACTAACAATCCTAGGGGACTCGGAAACAGGGAACCCGGACGCTAAAACCGCGGCGCTGCTAAGCGGTGTCCCCGACGACAAAGGCAAGCCACTCGCAATCGAGCTAGGAAGCCCACTCGGAACAGCCCCAGCACTCAAAGAAGGAATAAACACAATCGGGTGAACTCTGACAAACTGTTTCCCCGAAGAATCCGTCCCAGTGACATAAATCAAACAACTCACCGGTGGTAAATTGACGAATCCAAAAAACGTGTCCTTGCCCGGCTGTCCAGGATCTCCGCCTCCCTGCGCGAAGGGCAAATTATCTCGCAGGACGGTTCCGGTGGCACTTCTGATTTGGAATTTGACGTCGGTGAAGGAGCCGCCGTCGAGTTTTGCGAGGGCGGGAATATCGGTGCCGGGGGTGGGTACGATGGTGGGATCGGGACCCCAGCCGCTGTGGTCGGGACGGCCGACGTAGGAGGCGAAGTCGAAGGAGAAGTTGATGGGTGAGCGGGCGAAGACGTCGAGGGTGTACTCTGTGTCGCCGGTGATGGTCACGGTGAAGACTCCCGTTGCAGGCGAATTGATGGCGATGAATGTTGCAGTGGATAAGACGGTAAAGGTCACGCCGGAATCAGTTGGGCTGACGGTCGAACCATCTGGACGAGTGACTACCACATTTGCGATTTGGCCTTTGATAGTGAATTGGATAACAGAAGTGAAGCCGTCGACAGGAATATCAAAAGTTGTTGTGCCGCGTCGGAACTTCTTTGCCCCGATTCCGTAAGTGAAATCCATGCTGCTGAAAGACGCCACGGGGGTCAGATCCGGTTGTAACCAAAAATCAACCTGCTGGGTAATTAGCCCTGCTTCACTACGACCGAGCGGAAAGAATCCACCGTTAGTCGCAACGGCAAGGTCAAAGTACACGCCGACATCTGAGCAGAATGAATCGAACAGGAAGGTATAGACGTGGATTTGCTTGCTGTTTGCCAAGAGGACGACTTGAGAGAGGAGATCTGGGTCTTTGGATGTGGCGTCTGTGATGAGGAAGACGTCTGCTCCGGGATCGATAGCGGCTAAGGCGCTCAGGAGACCTTCCATGGAGGGTTCGGGACAATCGCCACCACCCGAGGCAAATAGCTCGCCGAGAGCGGTTTTGAAGAGTGTTGCGTCGACGGTGGAGAAGGGAACTGCATCTGCGGGATCATTGAATGGCGTGAGGATATATTTCGATGGTTCAGATAATGTTCCGACTCGTTCGTCGACGATGGAAATGAGTTGCGCTGAGACTGCATCGATGATATCTCCCATACTCCCCGTAGTATCAACCACGAAAGCCATGATAGGACCGACACCAAAAAGCAGTTTCATCTGTTGTTCCGCAGTATCGGCATCGTGGGCCGTTGTTATCGCCGCTTTGATATCGTCGACAAACTGTTCCGTGGCCTGCACGGCCAAACTGACCGCCGCGTTATGGAAACCGAAATGCGAGGACCAGCCACAGTCCAGGGAATCCTTGTTGATTCCCTCGGTGGGAGAAGTGGCTACTCCGGTGACGTATTCTGCGATTTGGTTGATGAGATCGATACTACTGAATTCGGCGCCGAGGTTATCGAGATCCCCCCCGTGACGACACTTTGTTACACCGGCGGGAGGCGAGATGTCTTCGCCGTGGTAGTACCCGCTCGTGAGACCGGGGGTGATGATATTGTGCGAACAATCGTTGCAGTGACAGTCATCCACACAGAGCTTTGCAAACAATGCCTCTGCGCCGGTCTTGATTCCCAAAAGAATACTCTCCTCGAGAATCGCAGTCACACCATCCGTAACAACTGGTAAAACACAATTGGCAACACACACATTCTCGTCCCCAGGACTAAGAAGTGCTCCCGCACAAGTAGTACAAGTATTCTCCAAATGTCCCACGCCCGTGACCATCTTCGCATCCGATCCCTCAGGGGGGGGTCTCCCGATGCCTGGATGCGGCCCCGAGTTCCCCAACTCAACCCAATTGGAATGGGAATAAAAATCCTGTATCGTATGCAACGCCTTGCCCAGCGCCTCGCGCGCCTCCTCCCCCTTCCCCTGTCCCAGAAAATCCTGTATCTGCTGCAAGAGATTAATATCCGTCGGGTCCAGGGGGATTGGCTGCGGCACCACCGGCTGCCCGGTAAGCACGTATTGTCCGCCGTCGAAGTTTTCGGCGTCGAAATGCTTGGAGGAGTGTTTTTGGTCTTTGTCGACTTCGCCGTTTGCGTTGACGATGGTGTCGCGGGCTTTGATCATGCTGGCGGTGAGATCGGGGATTGAGGGCCAGTATTTTTGGGAGAGGAGAAGGAAGGCGTCGCGGGTCATCTTTTGGTGGGAGGTGCCGCCTTTGCCGACCAGGTTTTCGCGCCAGTCCCAGGGCATGAAGGCGGAGACTGCATTGAGGAAAAGAAATGCCGTGAACAGGGGAAGGAAAGTCAAGTTGCGCATGGCTCAGGGGGTTTGGAAGATCCCTAGAGTCGCAGCTGAAAGAGTAACGAGCGTTGAGTAAGCGTAGAAAATACCGTCGAATACGTGAAAAGGAGTGTCGATAGTTGAAACGAGTGACAACTTTGAAGGCCAAGAAACGAACGAACGAACGCGTACGAGAAAAGGAACAACGGATATGCCGAAATTTAAGTAGATTAAACTGAAAGTAATCTTAGCCGCACGAACCGTTTTATATGCGAAACTTCAACCCCCTTTTAGTTATAAATGCTATTTATAATCCGCTTCCGTTCCGCCCACGGCATCTTAAGTTATGCAGTGTTTCCCATAGCGTGGGGACACATCCTGATTGAGACAAAAGATGGCATTGCCGCGGGATTAGGATCAAATCAGCGGCGCCGTTTATTTCAATCAGTGGAACCTCGTTGGGCTAATAGTCGATATAGTATGCATATTCCCCTTGCACCCCTAGGCCTCGGTTGCGACGCTGAACAACTACTTCCTTTGCCTTCCGCGGCCGTAGAACTGCCCCATGAAGTGGCAGCGCCCTCCTGAGTCCTGTCCAAGGGGAAATAATTCACGGGTGAAACTTGAGACCGAGATGCAAAGGCCCGTGCGAGTCGCGATCCGAGATTAGATTAATGAGGCGCAGAGATATCTTTCTGTCCACATGATTCCAACAAATCCCGCTCACAATCTCAATCGGTCATAAAACGGTCTCTGCGCAAGCAGCGAAAATAGAGCATTCAATGCACGCACCGCTAAAGAACTTATTTTCTCGTGTTCGACAAAGGCCCCCTCGAAAAATAGCTTTTTCAAAGGAACGACTCCCGTGCAAGATCCGGGGCGCGGATACAGGGCCCCGTTCTACGAAATAAGCATTGAATTCCAGGCACACAAGGAACGCTGATCCGAGATGGAACTTGCCGTGTGCTTCATTTCCGACCCACCTTGCCGCTAGCTGATTCGTGCGGGTCATTGGTTGATTCGTTACCACACGTAACGCAGATTTTTTGCAGTGCACCATGCAACGTAAAAAGCTGCGTGAGGGGCTCCCCGCGCCCCGCAGTTGAGTGATCGACTCCACGCGTGGGTGGGGGGGGTATAAGCATGTCTGTCACTCACGCGCAAAGTCCGCGAACTCCAGCACCATCATCGACTTGTCGCCGTCAGCGAACCTTGCATTCCAAAGAGCATACGTCCATAATCTTACATTCACCCATTGCACGCGGAGAGGATTCGTAATGGCACTCGGAGGCATCATCTCCCTTCTCACGCTCGCCATCTTCGTCTACTACTTCCAGGCACTACCCCCAAGTCCCTGACCTTCCGATTCTAACGTCTAGACCAAGCCGAGGATACCGAAAGGTCTGCGTCCTGTGCCGGGACCGAGGGGGCTGCCAATTGTGGGCAGTGCGCTGGCATTGCCGGAGTATCCTGAGAAACAGTATATGAAATGGGCGCGGGAGTATGGCGAGTTATTCCAAGTGCAATTGGGATGGAATCACTGGGTTTTTGTCAATAGCGAGGAGGCGGTGAAGGTGCCCTCCCCCCTCCCCCGCAGATCATCGTGTTTCCCCCTAAGCTTTTACTTACGATGGTAGGAGATCCTGGACAGACAATCCGCCAAGACTTCATCCCGTCCTGCGTTCCCTGTCGCACAGGATATCGTCTCCGGCGGGCGTCGTATCCTCTTCATGGACTACAGCGAAAAATGGCGGCATATCCGGAGTATAATCCACCAACTCCTGACGCCGCGTATGTCCAACACATTCCGTCCGTCCCAACTCTTCGAGTCAAAACAACTCACCTACGACCTCTTACTAAACAACCCCACGCAGACCGAGTTTTACACCCACACGCGCCGCTATGCAACTAGTGTTATCATGACAAGTACCTATGGTCGCCGGATTGCGACGTGGGAGAACGAGGATGTGAAGCAGATATTCGCGATATTGGCCGAGTTTGGCGAGGCGAGTAATCCCACGCGGTGGTGGGCGGAGATTATTCCCCCGTTGGCGAGGTTGCCCACGTGGATGCAGTGGTGGAGGGCCGAGGCGATGGGGTTCCAGGAACGGCAGAATAGAGTCTGGATGGGGTATTGGAGGAAGTTGAATAAGAGGATCGAGGAGGGGAGTGCGCCGGAGTGTTTTGTCAAACAGTTTGCGCAGAGTGATTATTTGGGGAAGGGGATTGATGAGATGCAGGCTGCATACACCGCTGGAAGTACGATCCCATGAAACACTTTATTCCTGTAACCAAAGTTCCGTTTCTTTGTCTTTATTGTTCCCCGTGCTTTACCGTTCTGTTTGGCAATGCTAATTACAGCAATGATCGAAGCAGGAAGCGAAACAACCTCCTCAACACTAAACTCCTGCCTCCTCTACCTCCTCGCCAACCCCTCCATCCAATCCACCGCACATAAAGAACTCGACGCCCTGAACCACAGTCCAACCTTCTCCGACGAACCGTCCCTGCCCTACATCCGGGCCATCGTCAAAGAAATCCTACGCCTCCGTCCTGTGGCGAATATCGGCTCTCCGCGCAAATCAGACGAGGACATCGTGTATAAGGACATGTTTATTCCGAAGGGGACGAATATCACGTTATTTCAGTATGCGATTCAGTTGAATCCGGGGAGGTGGGAGGATCCGGAGAGGTTTGATCCGGGACGGTATTTGGAGTATCCTGGGAGGAGTGGTGAGTATGCGGGGATTGGGGATTTTATGAAGCGGGATCATTTCAGTTTTGGGGTTGGTCGAAGGATATGGTACGCTCCCTGCACTAAGATCCCCTATATTCCTTCATTCCTTTCGCCGCAGCTTTCGTTGGCATGGGGTTCTTTGGTCAGTGACTAATTTCCAGCCCCGGAATGCATCTCGCAGAAAACTCCCTCTTCATCACAATAGCACGGATCCTCTGGGCCTTCCATATTCTCCCAGGTCTGGACTCCGAGGGCAACGAAATCCCGCCCGATACAGAGGCTTATGAACCTGGTTTGAGTCTCACTTCTCCGAAACCGTTTAAAGCGAGATTTGTCCCCCGCAGCGAGAAGAGACGGCTTATTGTGGAGGAGTGGGAGCAGGCGCAGAGGGAGGGGTATGTTATCTTAGGGGATAAAGTTAGGATCGCTTAGGCCTAGAATTGGAAGTATAGTCCGAAAGGAATGTACTGATACCATAGCCAACATACATATGCCCTCAAAACGTTTATTTACATGTACCCAATTTCATAGAAATGCCCCCGCAGATCCATCACGGGTGAGGGGCCCCGCGCCCCGCAGAGCCCCTGAAAGTGCGGGTTTCCATTCGGAGTACATATGCATCGCCCCTGGAATCCTCCGCAGCCGACTACTCCCTTGAATCCTTCCCAGCGAGTCTCTGATCAATGCTACCAGCATAGTAAGGCCTCCTGCAATGTCACACGAAACCGGCTCCAGCAGATTCGACTCCATCCCATACCACGACAAAGTATACTCAACCATCGATCCCTCGCAATACACCTCAACCACCTTCTCCGATAAAGTCGTTCTAATCACCGGTTCAGGGCGCGGTATCGGCAAAGCCCTCGGGCAGGCTTTCTCCTCTCTGGGCGCCAAAGTCTGTTTCCACGACCTGACATTAGAACCCGCACAACAAGCCGCGGACGAAGCCTCCCGTCTACATGGCACCCAGACCCTGGCAGTACAGGCTGATGTGCGTGTGTATGCCGACTTGCAGAGACTGCACCGCGAGTGTGTCGCCAAGTTGGGCGAGGTGGATGTCCTGGTGAATAATGCTGGGTATGGCGATTTCGTGACGTTTGATGTTGCGCGGGAGGAGGATTATTGGGATACGGTGGTGTTGAATTTGAAGGGCCCGATGGATTTGACGAGGCTGGTGTTGCCGGGGATGATTACTCGGGATACAGGGGTGATTATATGTAACACCACCACCGGGGCAGTGGATAATTATCCTTTCTGCATTCCCTATATGA